>Ga0210406_10000536_pt1 | contig 50921 bp, 50 predicted proteins | sample IncBWC30MmetaG_FD_155454 | JGI IMG/M metagenome (GOLD analysis project Ga0210406, IMG submission 155454) | Forest soil microbial communities from Barre Woods Harvard Forest LTER site, Petersham, Massachusetts, United States - Inc-BW-C-30-M | ecosystem: Environmental > Terrestrial > Soil >...
AACGCGCCACACACGAGTCACACCGAGCAGTTCATCGTCAGCGCGTTGCGTAAGGCCGGGCTGCTCACGATCTCACTTGTCGCCGATGCCGAAGGCACGGTGATCGGCCACGTGGCTGTGTCTCCGGTATTCATTTCGGACGGAGCGTCCGGCTGGTTCGGGCTCGGCCCCATCTCAGTCATGCCGGAGCATCAACGTCGTGGCGTGGGCTCCCGCCTTATACACGAATCTCTACGCATCCTTCGCGAGCGAGGCGCGGCCGGCTGTGTATTGCTTGGGGAGCCGGAGTACTACGGCCGCTTCGGCTTCAAAGCCGATCCGAACCTTGTTCTTCCGGATGTTCCGCCTGAATATTTCCAAGCGATCTCGCTCGACTCATCCCGGCCACACGGCACTGTTTCTTACCATGAGGCATTCAAGGCGCGGGACAGCGAAAAAGATCATCCAGCGCCTTGAGTCCGTCAAGGTCAGGAATATGTTGCGAGCGGGAGGACTCACCGAAGATCATCGCCATTTGTGAGTCTTCGTCGAATGCTTTCCAAACGGGCAGACCGGGCCCGTTGGGATCGCCATGAGCGGCGAAGTTGATCCAGTACTGACGAATCAGCGCGGAAGTGGCTTGGTCGCCGGCGCTTGGGGGTTTTGGAAAATTGCCGAACACGAAAGGGTACTCGGTCGCATGCCAAGCGCCGAATGGTTGCTCGGGACCGTGGACGTCGAAAATATAAACGTAGGCGCGATTATGGCCTTTGCCGGATTGTAATCGAGCCCAGTCCCAAGTGGGCCAGCCGGTATAAAAATCCCGATACAGATAGCGGACCCTGCTTGTTTGAGGATCGCCTGTCCGCGGGTATGCGGCGGCGATTGCGGCCTTCGCGTCACTGCAGCGGGAGCGCTCGATTACCGATTCCGCCCAGTCCGCCAAAAATTTGGGTGGATCTGCTCCAATTTCGTCGGTCGTGAAGCCAACCAGGATCGGGGTGTCATTGAACCGTCCTTGCTGGAAGAGTTCCACGTTGGAGCCCTTGACCAAGTCGTCATCAATAGTCGGGTAAAAGTCGAACGGTGTCGTCGCTTTCAATATCGCCTCGGGAGACTGGCTTCGTGCGGATTCCAGAGTCGACACGCCGAGTGCTTTGAAAAACTCTTCGCCCTTCCTTTCCGCGTCGCTCAAAGGCGGGAGTGGAGAGATATCTCGCGGAATCAACTTGAGTCTCGGATAAAACGCGGTTCCGCCCTGGGCGAGAGCGCGTTGATACAAGCCCTTCGCCCTGGGTGCGCCCGCGAGCAGACTGACGATACGCCCACCGGACGAGCCGCCGAAAATCGTGACACGTGACGGATCGCCGCCGAACTGCGCGATGTTGGCCTGCACCCATTTGAGCGCCGCAAGGGTGTCGAAGAGGCCATAGTTCCCCGAGCCCTTGCCCGACTCGAGAGTCAGGGCGGGATGTGCCAGGAAACCCAAGGCTCCGAGCCGATAGGCAATCGTGACGAGAACCACGCCTTCGGGCGCCAGTTTCGTGCCGTACGACAAGTTTTGCCATGACATGCCGTTGGTGCCGCCGCCGTGGATCCAAACCATGACCGGCCGCCGCTCTTTGGCCGTCGCCGCGGCGGTCCACACGTTCAAATACAGGCAATCTTCGCTGGGCGGAGTCAGCTCGGAATTGTCTGCCCACGGTTGAATGCACGCGGGAGCGAACGCGTCGGCTTTTCGCACGCCGCTCCACGCAACGACTGATTGCGGAAGTCGCCATCGCAGCGCCCCGACGGGCGGGGCTGCAAATGGCAGCCCTTTGAAGGACGCGAGCCCATCCTTGACCTCGCCTTGAACGCGACCACCCGCGACGTTGGCGTACTCGATTGCGGCGTGCACCGGATTCGCGGCTCCAGCGCAAGAGATGACCATGATCGCGAGCGGTAAGTATGAGCGCGTCAAAAGGAACTCCGCGGCTGTACGGAATCGCGGTCTTGCAGAAGGAATCCTTGGCCCTTGAGGGCGAGGAGGATGTCAATGCTCAAGCATTGTGGCGGGTCTGCAGTTCCCCGACAACCTGCGCCAGCGACAAGCCCTTGGCCTTGAGCAGCAGCACGGTGTGGAAGAGCAGGTCCGCGGCTTCGCCGATGACTTCGCGGTCGGATTGGGCCACGGCAGCCAGCGCCAGCTCCAGGCCTTCCTCGCCGACCTTCTGCGCCATGCGGGTCATCCCTAAGTCGAGGAGCTTTGCCGTGTAGCTGCCTTCGGGGCGGGTGGCGATGCGCTGCGCGACGATGCGCTCGAGCTTGCCCAAGAAGGCAAGATCCTCGGCGAGGGAGCGCGGTGCGTCCGCGCCCCAGCAAGTGTAGGTACCCAGGTGGCAGGCGGGTCCGGTGGGCTCAACCAAGACGAGCAGGGTGTCCTGATCGCAGTCAACGGCAATACTGCGAACTTCCAGAAAGTGACCCGAGCTCTCGCCTTTGGTCCACAAGCGGCCCTTGCTTCGGCTCCAAAAAGTGACGCGGCCGGTGGTTTGCGTCGCCGCCAGCGCCTCGCGGTTCATGTAACCCATCATCAACACCGCGCCCGAGTTGGCGTCCTGAATGATGGCGGGGACAAGCCCCTGCATTTTTTCCCAATCAACAGCGGGCAACGTCATGGCCTCACCTCGATTCCCAACGCGCGCAGTTCGCGCCGGAGGTCCGGAATGGCAATTTCGCCGGAGTGAAATACGCTCGCGGCGAGGGCTGCATCGACCTGTGCCGATTGGAACACTTCGGCAAAGTGCCGAGGTGCGCCCGCACCCCCGGAGGCCACCAGGGGTACCTGGCAGATCGCACGCACGGCTCGCAATTGCGCGATGTCGTAGCCGCCTCGCACGCCATCGCTCGCCATGCAGTTCAGCACGATCTCCCCGGCGCCGCGAGCCTGCACTTCGCGGGCCCACTCCAGTGTACTTCGCGCCGTGTTTCGGGTGCGCCGCACGTCGCCGGTGAATTGCTGCACCAGATATGCGTCCCCGATGGTTTGGCTGTCGATGCCGACCACCACGCACTGTGCGCCGAATCTGCGGCTTAAGTCGTCGATGAGGCTCGGATCCTCGAGGGCCGGTGAATTGACTGATATCTTTTCGGCTCCCGCCGCCAGCACATCTTCCGCCTCGGCGACCGAACGAATGCCGCCTGCGACGCAAAACGGAATATCCAAGGTGCGCGCGACGCGCGACACCCAGGTGCGGTCCACGCCGCGCCCTTCGGGGCTGGCGGAAATGTCGTAAAACACGAGTTCGTCCGCGCCCTCATCCCGATAGCGGGCGGCGAGTTCCAGAATGTCGCCGACGACGCGGTGATCGCGAAAGCGGACGCCCTTCACGACCTGCCCGTCACGCACATCGAGGCAAGGAATCAGGCGTTTGGCAAGAATGGCTGCAATTCCTCGAATGAAATCAGGTCTTCCAGCAACGCCTTGCCGCTGATGGCTGCAGCCGCGCCGGTCTCGGCCAAGGCATGCAGATCGTGAGCGTTGCGAATACCTCCCGAAGCCTGCCACTGCATTTGCGGATAGCGCCGCACGGCTTCGTCGTAGAGGGAGAGATTCGGTCCGGTCAAGGCGCCGTCGCGCCTGACGTCGGTGCAGAGCACGTGGGTCAGGTTTGAAGCCGTGTAATGGTCGACGGCGCTCCATAGAGACAGTGCGGACTGTCGTTGCCATCCATGGGTCATGACCCGGGGTACGCCGTTCTCATCCGCGCATATGTCGAAAGCCAGGGTGATGCGGTCGGGCCCGAAATGCGCCAGCCACGCTTGGACTTGCTCCACCTGAGTGAGGGCTGTGCTGCCCACCACGACTCTCTGGACACCGGCGTCCAGCATCTGTGAGAGCGCCGCGGTATTGCGCAGCCCGCCGCCTACCTGCAGCTTGACCGCCTTCTGTGCGGCCAATTGCAGGATCATCGCACGATTGTCGGGCAGACCGCTGCGAGCGCCATCGAGATCAACGACGTGCAGCCAGTCCGCGCCCAAATCGCGATACTTCGCCAGCAGCGTCGGGGCATCGCTGGGATAGCGCGTTTCGGCGTCGAAGTCGCCATGCAGCAAGCGCACGCAGTGTCCGTCTCTCAGATCGATGGCGGGAATGAGCTGCATGCGCCCGTGCTACAGCTCGAGGAAATTTCGCAGCAGGCGGGCACCCACCTTGGCGGAGCGTTCCGGGTGAAATTGCGCACCGTAGAAGTTATCCCGCTGCACGCAGGCGCTGAACGGATTGCCATAGTGGCTGCTCGCGATGGTCGCCGCGCTCATCGCGAGCGCATAGCTGTGCACGAAGTAGGCATAGTCGCCTGGAGACAGGCCCTCGAGCAGCGCGCTGTGCCTCTCGATGCTCAAGGTATTCCATCCCATGTGCGGCACGGGACGGCCAGGCGCCGCGGCAAAGCGGCCGGCGAGTCCCGGGATGATGCCGAGACAATTCGCCTGGCCCTCCTCGGAGGCATCGAACAGCAGTTGCATGCCTAAGCAGATGCCCAACACGGGCTGCTTCAGCGATGGAAGCAAGGTGTCCAAGTTCCTTTGACGCAGGCGCGCCATCGCATCCGCCGCAGCGCCCACGCCGGGCAGGATGACGTGGCTGGCATTGCGAATCTGTTCGGGGTCCGCCGATACACGCGAGTTTGCGCCGAGCCGCTCCAGGGCGAACTGCAGCGAAGCGATGTTCGCGCCGCCGCTGGCAATGATCACCACATCGCTTGCGCTCAAAGTGTCCCCTTGGTGCTCGGTAGTTCCGCGCCTTCCAGGCGAATGGCCTGCCGCAGACTGCGCCCCACGGCCTTGAAGCAGGACTCGATCATATGGTGCGAGTTCTCGCCGCGTACGCTCACATGCAGGGCCGCGCCCAAGGACTCGCTCAGGGATCTGAAAAAGTGCGGCACCAGTTCAGTGGGCAGTTCGCCGACGCGCTCGCGGTTGAATTTTCCCTCCCAGACAAAGAAGGGCCGGCCGCTCAAGTCGAGCGCCACCTGGGCCTCGGCCTCGTCCATGGCCAATAGAAATCCGTAGCGTGCAATGCCGCGCTTGTCGCCCAGCGCCTCGCGCAGCGCCGTGCCCAGGGCCAGCGCACAATCCTCGACCGTGTGATGTTCGTCGATTCTCAAGTCGCCCGTGCATTCAAGGGTCAACGCGAAGCCGCCGTGCTTGGCAATCTGCTCCAGCATGTGATCGAAAAAACCCAAGCCGGTGGCAATGCTGCTCGGGCCCTCGCGCGACAAATCGACCTCGACGGCAATATCGGTTTCCTTGGTCTTGCGGCGGACGTGGGCGCGGCGCGCCTGTCCGATGATGCCTGCGGCGATGGCCGGCCAGGTCTCGCCGGGATCGCCGCCCAAGCGGATGCGCAAGCCCTGAACGCCGAGGTTCGCGGCAAACTCCAAATCCGTGACGCGATCGCCGATCATGAAGCTGTGTTGCTTGTCGATGTCATTCGCCGCCAAGAAGTCGGCGATCATGCCGAGCTTCGGTTTGCGGCAGGCGCAGTCTTCGTGCTTGAAGTGCGGGCAGATGCATACCGCCTCGAACTCGATTCCTTGCGATTCGAACAAATCCATGATGAAACGGTGCGCAAGCTCGAACGATTCGCGCGGAAAGCTCTGCGTCCCCAAGCCGTCTTGATTGGTGACCATCACGAAGGCGAAACCGGCACGCTTCAATTCCAACAGCGCCGGCACCACCCCGGGCATGAGGCGGACTTTTGCCAGGCTGTCCACTTGCTCGTCCGCCACCTCCTCGTTCAAGGTGCCGTCGCGATCGAGAAAGAGAATGCGCCGGCCGTTCACGGCACTCCCACGCAACGCAGCAGCGCATCGTTTTCGGCTCGCATGCCCACGGAAACCCGCAACGAACGGGGCAGGGCAGGATGGGCGCGCAAGTCACGGACGATCAGACCGCCGGCCATGCTGGCGCTCATGAAACGGTCCGCATCGCGGCAATCTATCATCAAGAAATTGGCGTCGCTGGCCCAAACTTTTTCGACCAGCGGCGATGCGTCCAGCCCCTGGCGTAGGTACTCTTTTTCCGCCAGCAGGGCATCGAGGCGGCTTTTAGACGCGGCGATCTCGCCGGGCTCCAAGGCGCGCAGCGCTGCCTCGATGGTCGGCTGCGCGAGTGCGTAGGGCGGAATGACGCGCCTGGCCAATTGAATCAATTCGGCCGAAGCCAACAGGGCACCGATCCGCGCGCCGGCCAGAGCATGCGCCTTTGAGAGGGTCCGCAAGATGGCGAGTGTCTCAAAGCGCCCCAGCCAATGGACGACGCCGGCCGCGCGCGACCATTCGATGTAAGCCTCGTCGATGACCACGATGGCTTTCCCGTCCAAGGCCGTGCAAATCTGCTCGAGCGCCCCCGTGTCCAAGAGATTGCCGGTGGGATTGTTCGGCGAGCACAAGTACACCAGCTTGATGTTGGGCCGCCACGCGGCCAAGAGGCCCGTCGCATCGACGCTCCAGCCGTGATCGCGACGCAGCGGCAGCTCGACCACCTCGGCGCCCTGGATGCGTGCCGCCACTTGATACATGCCGAAGGTTGGGCTGCATTGCAAAATCGCGTCCGCGCCGGCGCGCAGATAAATTCGGGACAGGACGTCGATCGCTTCATCGGCGCCGCGCGTAGCCAGTACTTGTGCAGCCGGCACGCCGTAGAGGGCTGACAAACGCTCGATGAGCGCGCGCGGCTGGGGTTCCGGATAGCGATTGAGACCCGCGCGGGTGCTGTCGCCGCTGGGCCGCCACGGCGCCTCATTCGCGTGCAGGCGTGTGAGGGATGGCAGCCAGGCGGCGTGGGCATACGCCTTCAGCGTCACGATCTCCGGGCGCGCCAGGGAGATCACCGCGCTCACGAGAGCGCCTCGAGCGGGATGGTCACCGCGCTCACGACAGCGCCTCCAGCCGGATGGTCACCGCCGCTGCATGCGCATCCAGGCCTTCGAGATCGGCCAGCACCTGCGCGGTCGGCCCCAATCCTTGCAGGCCCGCCGGGGAGAGTTCCTGAACGGTGATGCGCTTCTGAAAGTCCTCGAGCGACAAGCCGCTATGCGATCGGGCATAACCGTAGGTGGGCAGGGTGTGATTGGGTCCGCTGCAATAATCTCCCATGGATTCCGGCGACCATGGCCCGAGAAACACGGCGCCCGCAGCGGTCACTTTCGGCAGCCAGGTGCGCGGCTCGGTCACTTGCAGCAGCAGATGTTCCGGGGCATAAGAGTTGGCGATGTCGAATGCCGTGTGCAGCGCTTCGACCACGATGAATCGCATCGACTTCAACGACTCCGCCAAAATCCGCGCGCGAAACAATCGGCTGCTTTGGCGCTGGACCTCGCGCATCGCCGCTGCCGCCAGCCCGGCGTCCGGGGTCAGCAGAATCGCTTGCGCTTCGGGACTATGTTCCGCCTGCGCCAGCAGATCCGCTGCAATGAAGTCTGCGCGCGCGCCGGCATCCGCGATGATCATCACCTCGGTGACGCCGGCCGGAAGGTCGGCCGCAGCGCCCTCCACGTCCTGCGCCACCAGCATCTTGGCCGCGGTCACATAGGCGTTGCCCGGTCCGAAAATCTTGTCGCACTTCGGAATCGTGGCGGTGCCATAGGCCATGGCGGCGATGGCTTGGGCGCCGCCGACCTTGAAAACCTTGTCGACGCCGGCCTTGCGTGCCGCGACCAGAACGGCCGGATCGGCCGTGCCATGGCGGGTCGGCGCCGTGCACATGATGCGCACCGGGCACGCGGCGATGCGCGCCGGAACGGCCAGCATGATGGCCGTGGACGGCAACGGTGCAGAGCCGGCCGGCACGTACAAACCTACGGCACGAATCGGCACGCTCAGCCGCTCGCAAAGCACGCCGGGCGCGGTCTCGACGCGCAGCGGCGCGGGCATTTGCGCCGCGTGGAATCGATGCACCGTCGATATCGCGCGCTCGATGGCGGCATTCTGTTCGGCATTCAATTCGCGTGCTGCGTCCTCGAACTCTTCCGGCGTCACCTGCAGCTTGCTCAATCGCACAGCGTCAAATTGTTCCGTCAGCGCCAACAACGCGGCATCTCCGTCGCCGCGCACCCGCTCGATGATGTCATGGGCGGTGGCGGTGACGCGCGCGGCGTCGCGCTGCGCAGGGCGCTTCAGCGCAGCGCCGCGCTGCGCCGCAGACAGGGATTTCCAATCGAGGATTCTCATGGTGGATGCGCCGCGACCTATGCCAGCATCTTTTCGACCGGCAGAACCAGCACGGAAGTGGCTCCCGCGCCCTTCAAATCCTCGAGCGTTTCCCAAAAGACATTTTCACGGCACACGGCGTGCACCGCGACACGATCTCCCCGGCCCTCCAGCGGAATGACGGTAGGGGCTTCGCTGCCGGGCAGCAGTTTCGCGATCGCCGCCAGCGCGGAGCGGGGCGCATGCAGCATGATGTACTTGCTGCCTTTCACCTGTTCGACGCCGTCGATGCGCATCAGCAAGCGCCGTGTCCACTCCTGCTTCTCCACCGCGATGGGCATCGGCGTGCGGATCAGCGCCGCCTGACTTTCCAACACCGTGTGCGCGTGGCGCAGGTGATTGGCGGCGAGCGTCGAGCCGGTCGAGACCAGATCGCAGATCAAGTCCGCGCGCCCCAGCCGCGGCGCTATTTCCACCGACCCCGAGAGCACGACGACCTCGGCCGAAATGCCGTTCTCTTTGAGGAAGCGGGACAGGATGTTCGGGTACGTGGTGGCGATGCGCCGGCCTTGCAGTGATTGCGCATCCGCATAGTCGAACCCGTCGGGTACGGCAATGCACAACTTGCAGCGGCCGAAGTCCAGCAGCTGCACGGTCTCGAACAAGGGCCCGATATCGCGTGCCTGGAATGCGAGCCGCTTCTCCTCCACCACGTTCAAGCCGACCAATCCCAAGTCGCAGACATCCTCCTGCACCAGGTCGGGAATATCGTCATCGCGTACGAACAGCACGTCGAGCGGCATGTTCTCGCCGTAGCACATCAGCTGATCCTTGCCGCGGCTGTACTTCAGGCCGCAACGCGACAGCAGATCGAGGGAGCTGTCGGTGAGGCGGCCGCTCTTTTGCACGGCGATTTTGAGGCGCATGGGATCGCCGGGACCTTGAGTGCTACGCATTGAGTTTCAGCCGCTCGGTTACAGCCCGATAACCGCCGTTGCCCGAGGTCAAGTAGCGCGCGACGCGGCCGATGGTGGTGACGCTGACGCCGGTTTGCTTGTGGATCTCCCGGTATGGCAGGCCGCGCTCCAGCAGTTCCACCACGGCCCAACGATCCGCCATCGCCTGCAACTCCGCGGGCGTGCACAGATCGCGGAAAAAGCTGCGGCACTCCTCCACCGACCGCAAGGCCAGGATCGCCGTGCAGAGCGCGCGCTCATGCTGCTGTTCCTGTCGCAAGGTTACCTGCCGGTTGGTTTTCATGGCGCCTGCTTTTCAGATGATCGGTGTAAGCTGCGGTGTTGTATCAACGCGCTAGTACATTAATACGTTGATAGAGAGGATGCAAGTCCGGATCACGGTAAAATGCTTGACGCGCTGCGCCCGGGTGCCTAAAATTCAACGGCTTATCTAGACCGGCTGAGGGAAAGGCCCTTAGAAGCCGGGGCAACCACCGATTTTCGCGCTTGCGCGGTTCGGAACGGTGCCAACTCCTGCGGGTACGCGCACCTTAGGCGCGAATCCGGTAGATGGGCAGCCGATTGCGCGGGTCTCCCGCGACTTCAATGGGCTACGAGCCGATGCTCCAGGGGTTATGTCGCCTTCAAGGAGCTTTCAGCGGTCGTGGTCGAAAATGCGCTAAATCCGATTGATCCAAATCCAATCGATGAGACTCATCGTCTCGTCCCCTTCGATTTGCACTACGGGGATTCCTTCCCCGACGCGAGGATGAGCTTCCGTCTCGTCGGCAACGAGACTGGACCTGTCGTCGCGGTTCTCGGCGGAATCTCCGCGCATCGCGTGGTGACCGGGCAGGGCGAGGGTTGGTGGCCGGAAATGGTAGGCCCGGGACTCGGCGTGGATACGCGCCTGTATCGCGTTCTGGGCATCGATTATCTGGGCGGACGCGGTGGCAGCACCACGCCCGGCGTCGGCGGCCAATTCCCGCCCATCAGCTCCTACGATCAGGCCAAGGCCCTGAGTCACATCGTGCGGCACCTGGGGCTAAAGGCCCTGCACGCCATTGTCGGCGCTTCTTACGGCGGCATGGTGGCGCTGTGTTTCGCAGAACGCTACCCGGCGCTCGTGAATCACATCGTGGTCTTGAGCGGCGCCGACAGAGGCCAGGTGCTCTCCACGGCGTGGCGCAGTGTGCAGCGGCAAATCGTGCGCGAGGCGATCGCGCGCGGCGATGGCGCGGCGGGACTGAAGCTGGCTCGCGCGCTGGCGATGGCCACCTATCGCAGTCCCGTCGAGTTTGCGCTCAGGTTCGGCGGCGCGCCCACGCGCGCTGCGGATCGCTTCCGCTTCCCGATCGAAGATTACCTGTTCGCGCGCGGCGATGACTATGTGCAGAACTATTGCGCCGAATCATTTCTGACCTTGAGCGAATCGATCGATCTGCATGCGATGGATGCGACGCAGGTGCACACACCGGCAACGCTGATCGCCGTACGCGAAGATCAGCTGGTGCCGTTCAATGACATGCAGGCTTTGTCCGCACGCTTGAACGGCCCCCGGCAACTCATCGAAATCAATTCCATTTTCGGGCACGACGCCTTCCTGAAAGAAGCCGCCGCCCTGACCCCCATCATCAAGCACGCCCTAGCGGAGCCTCAGCCATGAGCAAAGCCCCACCCAAGCATATTGCGACCCGATCCGTTCGAGCGGGACTCGAGTCCGACTCGCACCACGGCTCGGTGGTGCCGCCGATTTACCTGTCGTCGAATTTCGCGTTCGAAAGCTATCGTCAGCCGCGCCAGTACGACTACACGCGTTCCGGCAATCCGACCCGCGATCAGCTGGGCAGCGCGCTGGCGGACCTGGAAGGCGGTGCCGGCGCCATCGTCACTTGCACAGGCTTGGCGGCCATCACCTTGATCTTGGCGACCTTGCCTGCCGGAGCACGCGTGGTCGCGCCCTATGATTGCTATGGCGGCACCTACCGCCTGCTCACTGCGCTGCAAGCCAAAGGAAATCTGGTGGTTGATTTCGTCGATCAAAGCAATCCGGCCGAGCTGCGTGCGGCGCTCGAGGCGGCGCCGAGATTGGTGTGGATCGAGACGCCCAGCAATCCATTGCTGCGGGTGGTCGATATTCGCGCGGTCTGCGACGCCGCCCATGCGGTCGGTGCGCTGGCCGCCGTCGACAATACGTTTTTATCGCCGCTCTGGCAGCAACCCTTGGCGCTCGGCGCTGATTTCGTGATTCATTCCACCACCAAGTATCTCAATGGCCACAGCGATGTGGTCGGGGGTGCGCTGATCGCGGCGACCGCGGAACTGCACCAGGATCTGGCGTGGTGGGCCAACGCCATCGGCGTCACAGGGGCGCCGTTCGATAGCTTTCTCACGCTGCGCGGTGTGCGCAGCTTGCACGCGCGGATGCGCGTTCACGGCGAGAATACAGCGCACATCGTTGAGTTCCTGACGCAGCATCCCGAGGTGCGGCGCGTCTACTATCCGGGGCTCAAGAGCAATCCGGGCCACGAGATCGCCTGCCGGCAACAAAGCGGCTTTGGAGCGATGTTGAGTTTCGAACTCGCCGGCGGTGAGCCTGCCGTCGGTGCGTTCCTCACAGGCCTTCAGTGCTTCACCCTGGCCGAATCCTTGGGCGGCGTCGAAAGCCTCATCGCTCACCCGGCGAGCATGACGCACGCGGGCATGGAAGAATCGGCCCGGTTGCGGGCGGGAATCAGCGACGCGCTGTTGAGAGTCTCGGTGGGCATCGAGAATCATTTTGACCTCGTTGCGGACCTGCGCGCAGGCCTGGAACGCGCCGCTAAAGCGCAGCCAACACCGCGTCTGAAGCAGCGCGCGTCGTAATCGACCTGCCCGGAGCGGCGAGATCGGCGGTGAGCGCGCCCGCACCGATCGCGCGGTGCACCGCCGTTTCCAGGGCTTTCGCTTCGGCGTCCAATCGCAGTGCATGGCGCAGCAGCATGGCCGCGCTCAAGATTGCCGCGTACGGGTTGGCAATGCCGCGGCCGGCAATGTCCGGCGCGGAACCGTGAATGGGCTCGAACACTCCGCCGCGAGGATCGGCGCCCAGCGACGCGGAAGGCAGAAGACCCATGGATCCGGCCAGCACGGAGGCTTCGTCGGTGAGAATGTCGCCGAACATATTCTCGGTGACGATCACGTCGAAGTCGCGCGGCCGCTGCAACAGGTGCATGGCGGCCGAGTCCACCAACATGTGTTCGACGGCGACGTCGGGAAATTCGGCCGGCATGATGAGGTTTACCGTGGAGCGCCACAGGCGCGATGTTTCGAGCACATTGGCCTTGTCCACCGAGGTCAATTTCCGACGGCGCGCACGCGCCAAATCGGCCGCGAGCCGCACGACCCGTTCGATCTCCATCACGCTGTAACGGCAGATATCAACCGCGTCGGTGGCGGTCCGCGATTTCTCGCCGAAATAAATGCCGCCGGTGAGCTCGCGTACCACCATGATGTCCACGCCGTGCAGCAATTCGGCTTTGATCGGCGAGGCATGGAGCACCGCGGGGTGCGGCACGACGGGTCGCAGATTGGCGAACAGTCCCAATGCCTTGCGCAGTTGCAGTAATCCTTGTTCCGGGCGAACGGCGGCGTTGGGGTCGGACCATTTCGGACCGCCGACAGCGCCCAAAAGAATGGCATCCGCCCGCGCGGCGAGCGCCAGAGTCTCCGGCGGCAGCGGCGCGCCGGTGGCATCGATGGCCGCGCCGCCCAGGAGGGCTGATTCAAACTCGAAGCGATGGCCGAATCGAGAGGCTACCCGCTCCAGCGCACGCACCGCCTCGGCGGTGACTTCGCCGCCGATGCCATCGCCGGCAAGGACTGCAATGGTGGCTTTCACGCCGGCGAGAGCGCCCGCGCCGCTTCGAAGCGCTCGATGTCATGCAGCTTGCTGCGCAGGTAGCCGAGTTCGTCCAAGCCATTCAAAAGGCAGTGACGGGCGAACGGTTCGATGGGAAATGAAACTGAGGTGCCCGTCGGCAACGTCAGACGCTGCGACTCGAGATCGATATCGACTTCAGCGCCCGGGTGCTGCAGCAGCCACTGCGAGGTCCGCTCATCCACGACGATGGGCAGAAAACCGTTCATCAAGGAATTGCCGCGAAAGATGTCGGCAATTTCAGTGCTGATGACGGCGCGAAATCCATAATCCAGCAGCGCCCAGGGTGCATGCTCGCGAGAAGAGCCGCAGCCGAAATTTCGGCCCGCTACCAGAACCTCGGCGCCGCGCGCTTCAGGGCGATTGAGAACGAATTCCGGTTTCGGCGAGCCGTCGCTTTGATAGCGCCAATCGGCGAACAGCTGTTTGCCCAAACCTTCCTTGGTGGTCGTGGTCAGGAAGCGCGCCGGAATGATCTGATCGGTGTCGATATCGCTGGATGCGATGACGACGGTTCTGGAGGTAATGCGCTTGATCGGTTGCATCACATCAGCTCACGCGGATCAGCGATGCTGCCCTTGACGGCACTGGCGGCCGCGGTCAGTGGGCTGACCAACAGCGTCCGCGCACCCTTACCCTGACGGCCCTCGAAATTACGATTGCTGGTGCTGATCGAATACTGACCGGCCTCGACGGTATCGCCGTTCATTCCCAAGCACATCGAGCAGCCGGACTCACGCCAATCCGCGCCCGCGGACTTGAAAATCTCGGCCAGTCCGGCAGCCTCAGCCGCTTGCTTGATCTGCTGCGAGCCCGGCACGATGAGCAGGCGCACGCCGGGCGCAACTTTACGCCCCTTGAGTATTTGGGCGGCAGCCTGCAAATCCTCCAGCCTGCCGTTGGTGCAACTGCCGATAAAGACCACATTCACCGGTTTGCCCAGCATGGCTTCGCCGCCATGAAATCCCATGTAGCGCATCGCCTTGTCGAAAACATCGTCGCCTCGTTTGTCCGGGATTACCGATCCGATCGGCAATACCATGCCGGGATTCGTGCCGTACGTGATCATCGGTTCGATGCGCGTGGCGTCAATATCTACCGAGGCGTCGAATCGGGCACCGGGATCGGTCACGAGCGAGCGCCAGCGCGCCACTGCCGCGTCCCACTCCCGGCCTTGCGGAGCGCGGGGCTTGCCCTTCAAGTATTCAAAGGTAACCTCATCCGGACCAATCATGCCGGCGCGCGCACCGGCTTCGATCGACATGTTGCACACGGTCATGCGCTCTTCCATGGACAAGGAGTGCACGGTCGATCCGCGGTACTCCAATACGTGGCCCGTGCCTCCCGACACGCCGATCTTGCCGATGATGCTCAAGATCAAATCCTTTGCGCTCACGCCGCGCGGCAGTTGCCCCTCGACGTTGACCGCGAAACTCTTCGGCTTGCGCTGCAATAGGGCCTGTGTCGCAAACACGTGGCCCACTTCGGTGGTACCGATGCCGAAGGCGAGGGCACCGAAGGCGCCATGGGTGCTGGTGTGGCTGTCGCCGCACACAATGGTCATTCCGGGCTGCGTACATCCCAGCTCGGGACTGATGATGTGCACGATGCCGCGCCGTGCATCGCGCATCCCAAACAGTTCGATGCCGAATTCGGCCGCGTTTTGTTCCAGCTGCCGCACCTGTCTGGCGGCGGCGTCGACTTTGATCGGTACGTTACCGAAGACCTGATCGGTGTGGGTGGGTGTCGAATGATCCATGGTCGCCAGGGTTAGATCGGGGCGGCGCACCCGAAGCCCATTGGACCGCAGCATGCTGAAGGCCTGCGGTGTGGTGACCTCATGAGCGAGGTGCAAATCGATATACAGGACCGCCGGCGTGTCCGGCGTCTGGGCAACGACTTCGTGGGCTGCCCATACCTTGTCGAACAATGTGCGCGCCGCCATGACCTCTAGCTCTTGCCGGCCTCGAGCCAGGGCATACGGGCGCGCAGTTGGGCGCCGACCTTTTCGATGGAGTGGGACAAATCCGCTTTCAATAGTTTCGAGTACCTCCGGCGGCCGCTCTTGTTCTCAGCAATCCATTGGCGCGCAAATTTGCCCTGCTGAATTTCCGTCAGGATCTTGCGCATTTCCTTTTTGGTCGCCTTGTTCACGATGCGCGGGCCGCGCGTCAGGTCGCCGTACTTGGCCGTCTCACTGATGAACCGGTGCATTTTGGTGATGCCTCCTTCATGCAAGAGATCGACGATCAATTTGAGCTCATGCAGACACTCATAATACGCCACCGCAGGCTGGTAGCCGGCTTCCACCAGGGTCTCGTAGCCCTTGACCACGAGCTCGGTCGCACCGCCGCACAGCACCGCCTGTTCGCCGAACAAATCCGTTTCCGTTTCCTCGGCGAAGGTGGTCTCCAGCACGCCGCCGCGCGTACCGCCGATGCCGTCGGCATAGGCCAGGGCCTTCGCCTTCGCCTGCTTGGATGGATTCTGCGCCACCGCAATCAGGCAGGGCACGCCTCGGCCTTGCTGGTACTGACGCCTGACCAGATCGCCCGGTCCTTTGGGCGCGATCAACACGACATCCAGATCCTTGCGCGGTTTGATCTGCTTGAAGTGGATGTTGAAGCCATGTGCGAACAGCAGCGTGGCACCTTTCTCGAGCACCGTCTTCAGCTCGGCATACAGAGGCTTTTGAGTAAGATCGGGGACCAGCATGGCCACCAATTGCGCGCCTTTGACCGCCGCCGGCGGTTCCATGACTTGCAGTCCGTCTTTTTTCGCCTTGGTCCAGCTGTCGCCTTTGCGTACGCCGACCACCACGTCGTAGCCGCTATCGCGCAAATTGAGCGCATGCGCGCGTCCCTGACTGCCGTAGCCCAGAACGGCGATGCGCGCGCCGCGCAGCGCTTTCTTGTCGACGTCTTTTTGCGAATACAAACGCATTCAAATCTCCTGCTGCAAATCTTGGACCTGTAAAACGCAAGACCCCGCTTAAAGACTTTCGCGGCCTTAAGCGGGGTCGGAAGAGAAAAATTGCGCTTAAACGCTTTGTTAACTAGCATCAAATAGCACCACAGAATCTCTTATGATGCAAGGAGTTCCAGGCATCGTCGCGGCGTGTGAGGACGCGTTTTCATGAATCTCGGTAGCAATGTTTCTGTCCCGTTGTGGTTGTTGTACGAGGACCAGATCGAAGCGTGGTGCGCTGCTCAGTCGCCGCTGACACGGCAGTGGCTGATGGAACAGAACTTCAGAGCGGAAAAACATCGCGTGGTGCTGGTGCCGGATGCGAGCGGTGCGCTCTCGGCGGCCATCGCCGGTCTGGGCAAACGCGTGGGAGAATTGTCGTTGTGGCACGCGGCGGGACTGTCGGAGCGGTTGCCCGCGCGCCGCTTCCGTCTGGCGCAGGAGCTTGGCGCATCGGACGCCACCCAGGTGGCGTTGGGGTTTTCGTACGGTGCCTATCGCTTCGACCGTTACCGCGCATCGAAGAGCGAGACGGCGAGCCTCGATCCGCCGGCCAACGCCGACATGGCCCATGTCGAGAATGCCGCCGAGGCGCTGCGCATGGCGCGCGACTGGATCAATACGCCCGCCGGGGATTTCGGTCCGGCGCAGCTGGCTGCTGCGGCGCGTCAGCTTGCCGATCGCCACCAAGCGGTCTGCAATGAATGGGTCGGCGAGGAATTGCTCGCGGCGAACTTTCCGGCGATTCACGCGGTGGGACGCGCCAGCAGTGAAGCCCCGCGGCTGGTCGAGTTGCGCTGGAAGCCGCCGGGCGGCGCCGACTACCCGACGGTCACGCTGGTCGGTAAGGGAGTGTGTTTCGACAGCGGCGGCTTGGACATCAAACCGGGCGCCGGCATGGCGTTGATGAAAAAAGACATGGGCGGCTCTGCGGTCGCACTGTCGCTCGCGCACCTGCTCATGAGCGCCAAGATTCGCGCGCAGCTGCGCGTGCTGGTGCCGGCGGTCGAGAACGCCATCAGCGGCAACGCCTACCGCCCCGGCGATGTGCTCAGCACGCGCAAGGGTCTCACCGTCGAAGTGGGCAACACGGATGCAGAAGGGCGGCTGGTGCTGTGCGACGCCTTGGCCTATGCCGATGCCGAGCGGCCTGACCTGATCATCGACTTTGCCACCCTTACCGGCGCGGCGAGGGTGGCGCTCGGACCGGAGCTGCCGGCTCTTTTCGGCAACGACGAGCGTGTGGTACATGAATTGGCACGCGTTGCTGCGGCCGAGCACGATCCGCTCTGGCCGATGCCGCTGTGGGCCGGCTACGAGGATGAACTTTCCAGCAAAATCGCCGATTTGAACAATGTCGCATCCTCAACCTTCGCCGGTGCGATTTTTGGCGCGCTGTTCTTGAAACGCTTCGTGACTGAATCGCCCTGGATCCACATCGATCTGTACGCCTGGAATTCCAAAGATCGGCCGGGTCGCGGCGTCGGCGCCGAGGCTCAGGGGCTGCGCGGCACCTACCGCTACTTGGTCGAACGCTACGGGATTGCGTAAGCTTCAGCATGCCGAAGAAATCTCCCGCCATCGATACGCGCCGCTATTCACGCCTGGTGGTGGACGGGGTAAAGCAGACTCCCAGCCGATCGATGCTGCGCGCCGTCGGCTTTGTCGATGGCGACTTCGACAAGCCCCAGGTCGGTGTTGCCTCGACCTGGAGCAACTTGACGCCTTGCAATATGCATATCGATGAGCTGGCGCGCTTGGTCGCCCGCGGAGCTGATCGAGCGGGCGGCAAAGCAATCACTTTCAATACCATCACGGTGTCGGACGGCATTTCGATGGGCACACCGGGAATGCGCTACTCCCTGGTCTCCCGGGAAGTGATTGCCGATTCCATCGAGACGGTGGTCGGCGCCCAGGGCTTCGACGGCGTGGTCGCCATTGGGGGTTGTGACAAGAATATGCCCGGATGCCTGATGGCGCTGGCTCGATTGGACCGCCCGGCGGTGTTCGTCTACGGCGGCACCATCCGTCCGGGAACCGACAAGAGCGATATCGTTTCGGTCTTCGAGGCCGTCGGCGGCCACGCACAGGGAACAGTGTCGGAACAGCAGCTAAAATTCGTGGAGTGCACCGCCATTCCCGGACCCGGCGCCTGCGCGGGAATGTACACGGCCAACACCATGGCCTCCGCCATCGAAGCGATGGGAATGAGCTTGCCCAACAGCTCCGCGCAGGATGCCATCTCCGGACAAAAGCGCGAGGATTGCGAACTGGCCGGCGCCGCCGTGGTCAACTTGATCAGACTCGGCATCACGCCGAGCCGGATTATGACGCGTCGCTCCTTGGAAAACGCCATCACCGTGGTCATCGCCCTCGGCGGATCCACCAATGCCGTGTTGCACCTTTTGGCCATTGCCTCTTCGGCCAATATCAAATTGAGACTCGATGACTTTACGCGTATCGGCAAGCGGGTTCCGGTGCTGGCCGATCTGCGGCCCAGCGGACGCTATTCCATGTCCGAGCTCGTCGCCATCGGCGGTATTCAGCCGCTGATGAAAACGCTGTTGGAGGCAGGATTGCTGCACGGCGATTGCCTGACGGTCACGGGCGCCACTCTGGGCGAGAACCTTCGGAATGTGGCGGCGTACCCGGATGGCCAATCGATCGTGCGGCCATTGAGCGATCCGATCAAAAAGGACAGCCACTTGGTGGTTTTGTACGGCAATCTCGCACCGGAGGGTGCGGTTGCAAAAATTACAGGAAAAGAGGGGCTGAGTTTCAAAGGCAAAGCTCGCGTATTCAACTCCGAGGAAGACTCTTTGCAAGGGATCCTGAGCGGCAAGGTGAAGGCGGGAGATGTGGTAGTGATCCGCTACGAAGGTCCGAAGGGCGGACCGGGTATGCGCGAGATGTTAAGTCCAACCAGCGCCATCATGGGCAAGGGTCTGGGTGGTTCGGTGGCACTCATCACCGACGGCCGGTTTTCCGGCGGCAGCCATGGCTTTGTGGTGGGGCATTTGTCGCCGGAAGCGGCTCTCGGCGGCCCGCTGGCGCTGGTGCGGACCGGTGATGACATTACAATTGATGCGCGGCGCCGCGAAATTACGCTGCATGTCGCTGCGCAGGAACTCAAGCGACGCCGCAAATCTTGGGTTGCGCCCAAAGCCTATGCACGCCGCGGCGCCTTGGCCAAATATTCTCGGCAGGTGAGCAGCGCCTCCTTGGGCGCCGTGACGGATCTTTAGAGTGAGCGAGAGCAAATGCGGGCAAGATGGCATGATGTCTGACGTTAGTATCAGTCATTCTTGTCTTACATCGCGCTTGCAGTTCGGGCGGGATATGTGTCAGTCTTCTTTACTCGCCGAAGGGAACTTGATGAGACGCTGCCGGGGAAAACTAGCAGCTAGTTTGCGGCGTGCGCGATGCGCAAGATCACGATTTAGGGGTAGGGTCGCACAGACTTATGTATAGATACGAACAGCCATCGTTATTCTCAGGCAAGAGAGGCGCCGCCCTCATTGCCGTCATCCTGTTGCATGTTGTCATCGTGTGGGGATTTTATTCCGGCCTGGCTGGGCAGCTGGTACAGAAGATCATCCCTCCCGTTGAAATTGCCCAGATCGAAAAACCCAAAGATGTCGACAAACCGCCGCCGCCGCCGCCGAAGCTCGAAGAGATAAAACCGTACGTGCCTCCTCCGGAGTTCGTGGACATCCAGGCCGCTCCGCCCGAGACCACGGCGATTTCCGTCGTGACGCAGGAGAAAGCGCCGCCGCCGGCACCTGTCGTGGCGGCGCCCGTGCAGCATACGATTATCGGGGCGAAGATGGATCCGAAGCATCCGTTCAAAATCGGCGAAGAGTACTACCCCGACGCCTCCAAACGCGCCGGTGAAGAAGGGCGTTGCATCGTGCTGGCGCATGTGGCCGCGAACGGCAATATTCTTGACGCCCAGATACAAACGAGTTCTGGTTTTCCGCGCCTGGATGACGCCTGTCTGAAGGGCGTCAAGGGGCAGAAGGCGCTTCCGGGCATGGAAGACGGCAAGCCGGTAGACGGACAATTCGCATTTGCAATCGTGTGGAAGCTGACGGGCAAGTAGCCGTGGCTTGACGACTTAGGTTTTAACTCATTCCAATCAATTAAGCTTTTATAAGTAGAGGGAATCGGTCAATGCAAGAGACAGTTGTTGAAAATCCATATGGCCTTGGTGCGCTGATTGCCAACGGCAATATCGTTAGCAGATCGATCCTCGCTGTCTTGCTGATCATGTCGCTGATGACATGGTTCATCATGATCACCAAGTTCTTCGATCAACGCCGGCTGCGCCTTCAAGCGATCGAAGCCGAGAAGGAATTCTGGAGTGCCACGAGCCTGACCGACGCCATCGGCAAGCTGAAAGGCGGCTCCAATCCGTTTCGTGCGCTGGCCGAGACCGGCAAGCAGGCCTACGAATACCACGAGTCCAATAAGACGCGTCTCTCGGGCGCCATCGGCACCAGCGAATGGATGACCGAGTCATTGCAGCGCACCGCGGATGCCATCATCAGCCGTATGCAAACCGGCCTTCCGGTACTCGCATCGGTCGGCGCCACCGCGCCCTTCGTCGGCTTGCTCGGCACCGTGATCGGCATCTATAACGCACTCATTGCCATCGGTGTTTCAGGGCAGGGTTCCATTGAAAAGGTGGCCGGCCCCGTCGGTGAGGCATTGATCATGACCGCCATCGGTTTGGTGGTCGCGGTTCCGGCGGTGCTGGGCTACAACGTTCTCCTGCGCCGCAACAAGACTGTGCAGGAACGCGTCAGCCACTTCACGCATGAGCTGCATGCCTATCTGATCTCGGGCGTCAAAATGGGCCTGGGGATGGACAAGCCGCCGGCCGCCATGGGCAAGCCGCCCGCCGCTGCGCTCGCCCGATAGGAATAATCCTTCATGGCGCTACACGTATCAGGCGGTGAAGAGGAAGGCGTGGCGATGTCGGACATCAACGTCACGCCGCTCGTGGACGTGATGTTGGTGCTGCTGATCATTTTCATCATCACCATTCGAGTCATCCTTCAACAGGTACCGCTGACACTGCCCAAGGCGACCAATCTGGTCACGCAGACCCGCCCGGAAAACATCACCATCGCCGTCGACAAGCAGGGTGCCATCTATTGGAACACCAAGCTGTTGTCGGGTCAGGATGAACTCCAGACGATGCTGCGTGGGATCGTGCGCCAAGAGCCTCAGCCGGAAGTGCACATTCGCGGTGATTCGAACGTGCGGTACCAATTTGTGGGCCAGGTGCTCGTCGCGACCCAAAGAATCGGCATCCGCAAAGTGGCGTTCATCACTGAGCCTGATCGCCCCGGCGTCAGCGGCAACTAGGAGAGACTTAGATGGCCATGAGTGTAGGCGGGGGCGGCGAAGGCCAATCCTATTCAGAAATCAACATGACGCCGCTGATCGACGTGATGTTGGTGTTGCTGATTATTTTCATCATCACGCTTCCCAATCAGACGCATGCCGTCAAGATCGACAATCCGCTGCCGCCGCCGCCCAATTTTGTGCCCCCGCCGCCGCCGGAGGTCATCGACCTGACCATCGATTTCGACGGCACCTTGCTGTGGAACAAGTCACCGGTGGACCGCAAGACCTTGCAGGGTTACATCGAGTCGGAGGCGCAGAAGCAACCGCAACCTGAAGTGCATATCACGGTCGACAAGTTTGCGAAGTACGAAATCGTTGCGCAGACCCTGGCTGATTTGCAGCATCGCGGCTTGAAGAAGATAGGTTTCGTCAATAACGATTTCTTCTAACGACGGTATCCCCAATGGTATTACGGCGCGTCATGCCCTCATGCGGTGTACGCGCCGTTTGTTTGAGAACAAGATGCCGGGCACGAGATGAATGCCGTGCGCAATAATTTCGGTACATAACGAGGTCTCCTAATGAGTCATCCGATACACGATATTCGACGCCACCCTGTGATTGTCTGCTTGATTGCCATCATTGGATTTGCGGCACTCTCGCCGGCGGCATTTTCGGCCGATAAGCCTAAGAGTCCGGAACTCAGCCGCAGCATCACCAAGGAAATGACGGCGGCGCAGAAGGCGATGCAGGCCCAACAGTGGAACGAAGCCCTGAAAAATTTGGAAGCTGCGGAACAGAAATCTCCTCTGTCCGCCTACGATAAGTTGAAGATCGATGAATTCAAGGCCAATTGTTACGTCCGCCTGAACAACCTGAAGGCGGCGCAAACCGCTTACGAAGCCATGCTTGCCACCGGCGCCCTCCCGGCGGATGAGCTGCCCAAGCATTACCGCGCGCTGTTTCAATTGGCCGCCTCGAACCAACAGGGTGCAAAAGCCATTGAGTACGGCAAACAGGCATTCGAGGCCGGCTCCATGCAGACCAATGATCTGTTGATCATGAGCCAGCTCTACTATCAGCAGAAGGATTGCAAGAGCTCCGGGGTGTGGGGCGACCGGGCCGTTGCCGCCTTCAAGAAGGCAGGAGAAGCACCGAAGGAAGTGCTGTACCAGATAAAACTGCAGTGTGCCGCGGACGCGAGCGAAACGGCCGCCGAGATTTCAGCGCTCTATGATCTGGTGCGCCTCACCAACAAGACGTCCTATTGGAATAATCTGATTCGCCTGGAACGCCAGGATGAACGCGATGATCACAATACCCTGATGATCTATCGAGTCATGTATGACACCGCCGCCATGCAGGCGGATACCGATTATATTGAAATGGCCCAATTGCTTGGCGATGCAGCACTGCCCGGCGAGGCGCAAATGGTATTGGAAAAGCTGATGAGCACTTCCGGTGTGCTCAAGGATGAACACAAGGAGCGCACCACGCGCTTGTTGAATTCGCTGAAGACGCGTGCGGATGCGGACAAGAAGGGGCTGCCTGCCTTGGATGGCGAGGCGACCAAGAATGCGGCGGGTCAGCTCGACGTGAAGCTCGGCGAAGTCTACTTCGGCGCCGGCGACTATCAGGGCGCGGTAACGGCCATCACCCGCGGCATCGGAAAGGGGCAGATAAAACAAATGGATGAGGCCTATGTGTATCTCGGCCGGGCACAGGTTCAGCTCAAGAACATCGCGGAAGCGAAGAAGGCATTTATCGGCCTGAAGTCGGTGCCGAACGTCAGTCCGCGGGTTCTCAAGTTGTGGGAGCTGTACGGGGACAAACTCGGCTCGTAATCGAACCAAGGAAACAAACATGACCATCAAAACCGGCGATAAAATGCCTGAAGGCGCCTTTACCCGCATGACCAAGGATGGCCCTCAAAAGATGACGACGGAGCAGCTGTTCGCGGGTAAGACCGTGGTGCTGTTCTCGGTACCGGGGGCGTTTACCCCAACCTGCGATGCCAAGCATCTGCCCGGCTTCGTCGAGCTGGCGGATCAGATCAAGGCAAAAGGCGTCGATACGATTGCCTGTACGGCCGTAAATGACGTGTTCGTGATGAATGCCTGGGGCAAGCATGGCGGAGTGGGCGATAAGATTCTGATGCTCGCCGACGGCAACGGCGCTTACGTCAAGGCTTTGGGGCTGGAGATGGACGGATCGAAATTCGGCATGGGCACGCGTGGCCAGCGCTTCGCCATCATCGCTAAAAATGGAGTCGCCACGAAGGTGGACGTCGAGGCGCCGGGTGAGTTCAAAGTCTCCGCCGCCGACCACGTCTTGAAGCAGCTATAACCGAGGGCTCGTCGAAACTCGTCCTCTGCACCGTGATGTTGAGTGGTCAGCGCGAAAAGCCTGGGGGCTAGGAGCCTTCAAGGTAACTTGCTCTTCGTTACCTTGAAGGCTCCTAGCCCCCAGGCCATCACGAACCCGTCAATTTCATGGTGCCGAGGCCTAGCCGATGAGCCGCTCCAGTTCCGGCACGATCTGGAATAGATCGCCCACCAGGCCGACATCGGCGACCTCAAAGATGGGTGCCTCGCCATCCTTGTTGATGGCGACGATGGTGCGTGCGTCCTTGATTCCCGTCAGATGTTGAATCGCGCCGGAAATGCCGATCGCGATATACAGCTCGGGCGAGATGATCTTGCCGGTCTGGCCAACCTGCATTTCGTTCGGCGCATAGCCTGCGTCCACCGCTGCGCGCGATGCGCCGACCGCCGCGCCGAGCTTGTCGGCTAGACTGAACAGCAATTTGAAGTTCTCCGCGCTGCCGAGTGCTCGGCCGCCGGACACCACGCGCGCCGCGGTTTGCAAATCCGGACGGTCGGTCGATCCGGACTTGGCTCCGATGTAGCGCGTGTGCGAGGGCAGGGATACGTTCAGGCTCTTGGTCTCGACGGCGGCATTTCCGCCGCCCGCGGCCGCCTGGAAAGACGCCACACGCACCGTCGCGACCAGCTTGCGTGAGGGATCCGATTCCACCGTCACAATGGCATTGCCGGCATAGATGGGGCGGCGGAAGCGATAGGCGCTTTCGACGGCCATCAAATCACTCACCTGCGCAACCCCGAGCAGCGCCGCCACTCGCGGCATCAAATCCTTTCCGAAGCTCGTCGAGGGGCCGAACACATGGGTATGGTCGGCAGCCAGGGCAACGAGCTGCGGCGCGAAGATGGCGGCGAGCGGATGCAGATTCTCCGGCCGATCTACCCGCAAAACGGCTTTCACACCGCTCAGGGCAGCGGCCTGCGGGGCAACTGCCGCTGTGTCGGCGCCAAGCAGCGCGATCGTGATCTCGGCGTCAGGAATGGCGGTTGCGCAGGTCACGCACTTGGCGGTGGCTGGATTCAGCGTCTTGCCGTCGTGTTCGCCGACAATGAGTATTTTGTGCATCAGATCAAACCCTTTTTCTTGAGAACGTCGACCAGCTCAGCTACATCCTTCACCATGACGCCCTTTTGGCGCTGGGGCGGCGGCTCAGTCTTCAGGGTCTTGAGCAATACCGCCGCGTTGATTCCGAGAGCCTCGAGTGAGGTCACATCCAGAGGCTTTTTCTTGGCCTTCATGATGTCGGGCAGCTTCACATAGCGCGGCTCATTCAATCGCAGGTCCACGGTCACCACCGCGGGTAGGTCGACCTCGATGGTCTCCAGACCCGCGTCTACTTCGCGGGTGACGCTGGCCTTGTCAGCTGAAATCTCGATCTTCGATGCATAGGTTGCCTGCGGCCGGTCCCAGATCGCTGCCAACATTTGGCCGGTCTGATTGGCATCATCGTCAATCGCCTGTTTGCCGAGGAAAATCAGGTCCGGATTTTCCTTTTTCGCCAATGCCAGAAAGGTCTGGGCGGCCGTCAGCGGCTCGACGGCAGCGTCTGTCTGCACCAGAATCGCCCGGTCGGCCCCCATGGCCAGGGCCGTGCGCAGCTGTTGCTGGGTATCGGCTACGCCGATGCTGACCGCGACGACCTCGATATTCGCGCCGCGCTCCTTGATGCGCAGCGCCTCTTCGAGCGCGATTTCATCGAAAGGGTTCACGCTCATCTTCACCCCGTCGAGCATGACACCGGCGCCGTCGGTCTTGACTCGAATGCGCACGTTGTAATCAACGACGCGTTTTATACAGACCATGATCTTCTGCACGTAAGCTCCTTAAGCGGTTGCCTGCGGCGCAGCTTGAGCGCGCGCGGCGGCCTGTTGTTCCAATAATACGGTGCTGATTTTAGCCGCGCACTGGCGCAGCATTGGTAAAAAACGTTCGAGCCCTGTTTTCGGAGGCAGCGCGGAGGCAATGAAGCGCACCGTCAGCGCAGCCAACGTGCGGTCGCTCATGGGCACGGCCACACTCACCGCATATTCGTCTGCCTGGCGGCGTGTGCGCGTCGCCGTCGCGTAGCCCTGTGCCTTGATCTCCGCGAGTAAGCGCAGCAATTCGCCACGGTCGCGCGCGTGCTTGTCTTCCTCTTTGTTGGAGCGGGCTAAAATATCAACCAACGCATCGCGCTGCGCGGGAGGGCAGTGCGCGAGATACACGCGTCCGGCGGCGCTCGTGAGCAGCGGCAATTGAAAGCCGGCTGAATAACGCTCGATCGCAAGCGGGGTGCTGTGATCGGTCGCCTCGCGCAACATCATTTTGGTGCCCGAAAGCGTGGCAATGCTCACCGGCCAGACGATCTCACTGCACAACTGATGAATCAGGGGCTTGGCAACCTGATTGACCCACGCCTCGTCATCGAATCCTCCGCTCAAGCGTCGGACCATGATTGTCAGCCGATAGCGCTCGTCCGCGGCGTCTCGATGTACGAAGCCCGAAAGGCATAGGGTCTCCAAGATTCGATAAACTGTCGTACGCGGCAGCCGGATCTCATGAGCTACCTCTGAAACCGTCACACCGTCCCGTAAATTCAAAATCGTCAGCGCATCAAGGCCGCGCATGAGCGCGCGGATTGGGCGGGTTGAGTCCATGAAACCTCAAGCAGTTGGGCGACCCACTAGTTTAAGGAGACACACTTCCCTTGTCCACCTTGCGGTCAGCCGATAGACTCCCGCGGTGATCCGATACTTTTTCACGAGGCTGGCCGGCGCTATTCCCACGCTGCTGATCATTGTTACAGCCACTTTTTTTTTGATGCGCGCGGCTCCCGGGGGCCCTTTCGATCAAGAGCAAACTCTGCCTCCGGAAATCATGGCGAACCTGCAGAGGGCGTACGGCTTGGATCAGCCGATTTGGACGCAGTACGGGCGCTACCTCAAATCGCTCATGCACGGTGATTTCGGGCCTTCATTCAAATACAAGGACTTCACGGTCACCGAATTGATCGGGCAGGGTTTCCCTGTCACCTTGCAGCTCGGCGTCATTGCGATGGCCCTGGCCTTGAGCGTCGGCATTCTCTTGGGGACATTTGCCGCGCTTCACCACAACTCGGCAGCCGACTACATGACCATGTCGCTTGCGGTGGTAGGCATCGCCATTCCTACCTTTGTCGTGCTGCCGTTTCTTGGGCTCTTGTTCGGCGTCTTTCTGCACTGGCTGCCGGTCGCCGGCTGGGAATCCGGATCCATTCGGCATCTTGCGCTGCCCGTCATTGCTTTGGCACTGCCGCCGTTGGCCTACATCGCGCGGCTCACGCGCGCCGGCATGCTCGAGGTGTTGCGCAGTGATTATATTCGCACCGCTTTCGCCAAGGGCTTGCCGCTTCACACGCTGATATTGCGCCATGCCCTGCGTCCGGCGCTGATGCCCGTCGCGAGCTACCTGGTCCCCGCCGTGGCCTCGATCATGACCGGGTCGTTGGTCGTAGAGTCCATTGCGGGGCTTCCCGGAATCGGACGATATCTGGTGCAAGGCGCGCTCAACCGGGACTACACCTTGGTGCTCGGCATGGTGATCATTTATTCGACCTTGCTCATCGGTATGGGATTGCTGGTCGATCTTTTGTACGCGTGGTTGGACCCGCGTGTGAGACATTGAGCGTGGGAGCATTCGCCGATGAGGCAGCGCGGCGCCTCAAGTCGAATCCCGCAGCCGTCGCAGCGTTGAGCGTGACGTGCGCCATCATTGTGTTGACCTTGATCGGGCCGTGGATCAGCCCGAATGACGTGCAGACGCTCGATTGGCTGCACATTGCGGCACCCCCCGGCCGGAGTGCACATTGGTTCGGCACCGATCGGCTGGGGCGTGACTTGTTCGTCAGGACGCTCGCGGGTACACGCGTCAGCCTGGCAATCGGATTGGCCGCGAGCGTCGTCAGTCTCCTGGTGGGCGTGACCTATGGCGCCATTGCCGGCTACATCGGCGGACGCACCGATCATTTGATGATGCGATTGATCGAAATCTTGAGTGGCCTGCCGCTGATTTTCTTCGTGATATTTTTAACCGTCATTTTCGGACGCAGCGAATATCTGCTGTTTTTCGCGATAGGCGCCGTCGGATGGCTGACCATGGCTCGCATCGTGCGCGGCCAGACCTTGAGCATCCGTCAGAAAGAGTTCATCGAGGCGGCGATCGCATCCGGAGCGAGCACGGGCCGCATCATCCTCAGGCACGTGGTCCCCAATGTCATCGGCCCGGTGATCGTGTACGCCACGCTGACGGTGCCGCAAATCATTCTGCTCGAGAGCTTTTTGAGTTTTCTGGGACTGGGCATTCAAGAACCCGGTGCAAGTTTGGGAACGCTGATCGCCGAGGGTGCCGCCGAAATGGAAGCCGCTCCCTGGATCCTGCTGGTGCCCGGCAGCTTTCTGGCGCTGCTGCTGCTTTGCTTGAATATCTTTGGCGACGGCCTGCGCGACGCCCTCGATGTCAAGGACGGCTGAATATGATTCCGACATTGAGCACTCATGAACTGAGCATCCGTTTTTCGCATCGTGCCGGCACCATCCAGGCGGTTGACGGCGTATCGCTCAAGATCGCGCCTGCCGAATGCGTCGGCATCGTCGGGGAATCCGGATCGGGGAAAACTCAGGTTTTCATGGCGGCCATGGGACTGCTCGCCGGCAATGCCAAGGCCAGCGGCAGCGTACGATTCGAGGGCAGCGAACTGTTGGGCGCCGAGCCATCAATGCTGAACCGGGTGCGGGGCTCGAAGATCACGATGATTTTTCAAGATCCGATGACCTCGTTGACGCCGCATTTGAAAATAGGCACGCAACTCGCGGAGGTCATGGTTTCTCATTTGGGAATGCCCTGGGGAGATGCGCGAGCCAGCGCCGGCCGCATGCTCGATCGGGTGCAGGTTCCGGAGCCGAAGCGCCGCTTGAACCAGTATCCGCATGAGCTCTCAGGGGGCATGCGGCAACGAGTCATGATCGCGATGAGCTTGTTGTGCGAACCGTCTTTGGTGATCGCCGATGAACCGACCACGGCGCTCGACGTGACCGTCCAGGAGCAGATCATCGAATTGCTGCGTGCCGTGCGCGGCGAATTCGGCATGGCACTGGCGCTCATCAGTCACGATCTTGCGGTGGTGGCGGGCCTCGCGGACAGAATTTTGGTGATGTATGCAGGCCGCGTCGTAGAGGATGCGAGCGCGCAAGAATTATTCCGCCGTCCGCGCCATCCTTATACTGCCGAGCTGCTGAAGTGCATACCGAGCATTTCAGGGCCGCGGCCACTGCGATTGCCGACCCTTGCCGGCCAGCCGCCGCGACCCGGAGAGATGCTCGAGGCATGCCCCTTCACACCGCGCTGCTCCCGTGCCGCCGATCGCTGTCGCATCGAACGGCCGCAGCTGATGGGCGCGGCGGCGAGCCAGGTCGCCTGTCATTTCCCACTCAGCTCATGAACACTCCATTGCTTCGCGTGCGGGATTTGTGCGTGGACTTCGGGGCGAATCCAGCCATACGCGGCGTGAATTTCGATCTGACCGCCGGCGAGACGGTGGGGCTGGTGGGGGAATCAGGGTCCGGGAAATCGACGTTGGCGCGAGCCATCTTGAGGCTGCTGCAACCCGTGCGCGGCGGCGTCGAGTTTCTCGGGATGGATTTGCTCAGGTGCTCGGGCGCGGCACTTCGCGCGCACCGGCGCGACCTGCAAATCGTGTTTCAAGATCCGCTCGCGAGCTTGAATCCGCGCATGACGGTGGGCGAGGCGATCGGCGAACCATTGGAGATTTTCGAACCCGGACTCACGGCGGGCGACCGTCTTCGACAGGTGAGCGCGATGCTGGAACGGGTCGGCTTGGGCGCAAGTATGGCGGGCCGCTATCCGCACGAATTCAGCGGCGGCCAGTGTCAGCGCGTGGGTATCGCCCGCGCCATGATCTTGAGCCCAAAGCTTCTGATTTGCGACGAAGTGGTCAGTTCCCTCGATGTGAGCATCCAAGGACAAATCGTCAACTTATTGCTCGATCTGCAGCGCGAGGCCGCAATGGCGGTGCTTTTCATCAGCCACAATCTTGCCGTGGTGAGGCAGCTAAGCCATCGCGTCATGGTCATTTATCTGGGAAAACTGGTGGAAATCGCGCTGTGCGATGCTCTGTTCGCCACGCCCAAGCATCCGTATACACGCGCATTGCTGGCCGCGGTGCCGCAGCTGCCCAGTGTCACCGCCCCCGCCGCGCCGACGATGCCCGCTGCGCCGACGATGCCCGCCGCGCCGACGATGCCCGCCGCGCCGACGATGCTCTCCGTGCCGGCGCCTCCTTCCGTGCCGGCGCTTCCCGCCGAACCAATCCAGCCGGCGCGCTTGATGGCCTCCGGGTGCGCCTATCGCGACCGCTGTCCCTATGTGTTGCCGATATGCGAGACCAACGATCCGCCGCTCATCGAGGTCGGTGCCGGACATTGGGTGGCTTGCCACCGTTCGCAGGAGACTCTTATTCCGCTATCCTTCGCACCATGAAACAGTCCTTCGGCTCATGAAACAACGAAAGCCTGTGCAGCCCAGCGCTGGGCTCGCCAATGTGCGTTACGAAATTCGCGGCAAACTCGCGCGGCGCGCCCTGGCGTTGGAGCGCTTGGGCTACGACATCGTCTCGCTCAATATCGGCAATCCCTTTGCATTCGGTTTTCGCACGCCGGAAACGATGCGATTGGCCATGATCGAGAACCTACGCAACAGCGAAGGCTATGTGCACCAGAAGGGAATCTTTCCCGCGCGCGAAGCGGTGGTCATGCAACAGCAGGAACGCGGCGTACGGGGAGTCACTGCCGAAGAGGTTTTCATCGGCAACGGCGTCAGCGAGCTGATTGACCTCGCGTTGCGTGCATTGCTGAATGGCGGCGATGAGGTTTTGGTACCGAGTCCCGACTACCCACTGTGGACCGCGGCGGTAAATTTGAATGGCGGCCGTGCCGTACATTATCCCTGCCACGCGGCGGGTTCGTTCATCCCGGACCCGGGCGAAATCGAAGCGCTGGTGACGAAACGCACTCGTGCCATCGTCATCGTGAATCCGAATAATCCGACCGGCGCCGTGTATCCCCGGGAGACGCTGACCGCGATCGCGCGGCTCGCGGAGAAACACCGGCTGGTGGTGTTGTGCGATGAGATCTACGACCACATCCTCTACGACGATGCCGAATTCGTGCCCATGGCGACCTTGGTGCACGACACCCTGTGCTGCACCATGAGCGGGCTGTCAAAGGTATATCGCGCCTGCGGTTATCGCGTCGGCTGGGCGTCCTTCTCGGGCGACCTCGAAAGTGCCGGTGAATACTTGAGTGGATTGGAACTGCTGTCCTCTCTGAGGCTCTGCAGCAATGTCCCCGGCCAGTGGGCGGTACAGACCGCGCTCGGCGGTTATCAGAGTATTTTGGAGCTGACCCGTCCCGGCGGGCGGCTGTACGAATCGCGGCAGGCCATTCTTGACGGTGTCGCGCGCAGCAAATATCTGAAATTGTCGCGGCCCATGGGTGCCTTGTATGCATTCGTGGAGGTGTGCAGCGATGCGCTGCCGGACTTCGATGATCAGGCGTTTGCGCTTGATCTGTTGGAAAAGAAACACGTGCTGGTAGCGCCGGGCGTCAGTTTCAACGTGTCTTATCGCAACGCCTTCCGCATCACCAATTTACCCGAGCCCAAGGTCCTTGGTACCGTGTTCACCCGCATCGAGGAGTTGCTCGATGCCCAGGCTGCGGAAGCGCCCGATCTCAAAATCGTCTCTTCCACCGCCCAGGTCCGGCAACACTGAGCGCAGCCCACGTTTCTACCAGCCTGCTAGCCGCCGCTGCGGCCGGCCGCACCGTCCTTGCGCCGAATACCGAGTTGGCCGCCGCGCTCTTTGACGCCATCGAGCGTGCGCACCGGGATGCCGGCGATGAGATTTGGCCGACTCCGCGCGTGCGCGACTTTGCGACCTGGCTGCGCGAACAATATGTGCAAGGGCAGCTGGCGAATTCCGAGTCGCCGCGCGTTTTGAGTGAGGTCGAAGAGCGCGAGCTGTGGCGCACGGTCATCGACACGGCAGACCGGGGACAGGACTTCCTCGATCCTGCCGGTGCCGCGCGCGCAGCGCGGCGTGCCCGGCGCACGTTGCGCGAATACGCCATTCCGTTGCAAGCCCTCGCCGAGGATCAATCCGAAGAGGTTCAGGCCTTTCTCGCCTGGAACCAGGCATTCGACCAGCGATGTCGCGCCCTGGGGTGCATCAGCGCCGATACGCTGGTCGGCAACTTGGGCGAGCCGCAGGACGCTGTTGCCTGGATCGAAAGTCCACAATGGCGGCCCGTGGCGCGTCACTGGCTGCAGCGCTGCGGGCGGGCGCTGATGCCGCAGGTCAGCCGATCACCGAGCCTGTCGCTCCTGCAGGCGCCATCACCCGCGGCCGAACTGTCTGCCATCGCGGATTGGGCCGGCGTAAACCTGGCCCGTGAGGGCTTTCGCGCCTGGATTTGCATCCCGGATCTAAACGGTCGCCGGCAAGAAGTGGTCGATGCGCTGGACGCCGTATTGGCACCGCAGCGATTCGGATTGCGGGGAGACGGCGGTGCAGCGCCTTATGCCGTGGCGGGCGGCACACCGCTTGCCGGCTATGCGCCGGTGCGTGCGGCTTTGGATACCTTGGCTGCCGGCATTGGATCGCTGTCATTTGCAAGATTCAGCGCGCTGCTGCGGGCACCTGAACTGCAGGCCTCCGAGAGCGATGCGAGCGCCGTAGCCCTGCTGGACGTCGCGCTGCGCCGCCGTGCATCGAGCGACGCGGATCTCGCCGCATGGCTGGAGCTGGCCGAGCGCGTGACGCAAAGCGAGGGAATGGGTCCTTCGGTGGCCGCGCAACGTTTGCGAGCTTCGCATCAGGCGCTTGGTGAGTTGCGCGGCGCGCACGCCTTGAGCGAATGGGTATCCGCCTGGATCGCAGCGCTGGAAGCAGGTCCTTGGGCTTTGCGTCACCGTTGGTCCAGCATCGAATATCAGGCGGCCGAACGATTCCGAGAACTGCTCGCGACGCTGGCGATGGCCGATGCGCTGCTCGGCACGCAGTCCCTTGAATCGGCGCAACGCATCCTGCGCCGCGCGGTCCATGACACGGCATTCCAAGTGCAAACGGGTGTGCCGCCGGTTTGGGTAAGCGGTCAGCTGATGGATCCGTGGCTGAATTATGCGGGACTTTGGGTCACCGGCTGCAGCGATGAACAGTGGCCCCCGGCCATTGCGCCCGTGGCCCTGATCCCCGTCAGGCTGCAGCGGCAATACGGCGTGATCTCGGCCGGCGCGGAATCGCAACTGGCACTGGCGGCGGACTTGCAGAAGCGTTGGCAGAATCGCGCGAGTCAATGCGTGTTCAGCCATGCCGATCCGGGGGACGGAGCCTCGAGTACCCCGAGTCCATTGCTGCCGAGGAACTTGGTGCCGTGGCTCGCGCTGACACCCGCGCCGCGGCCGCACTGGCGCGCGATGTTCGCGGCGGCCCCGCAGTTGGAGTCGCTCTGGGATGAGCGCGCGCCGCCGGTGTCGCGAACCGAACGCACACGCGGCGTCTCGACGCTCAAGGCGCAATCGCTCTGCGCGTTTCGCGGTTTCGCGGAGACGCGATTGGACGCGCGAACTCTCGAACAACCCGTGCCCGGATTCAACGAACGGGAACGCGGTGATCTGGTCCATCATGCGCTGGAGCACGTCTGGTCAACGTTGCACGATTCCAGCTCGCTGATGACCCTGACTGCCGAGGCGCAGCATCAATTGCTGGACGACGCCGCCGGCCGCGCACTGGCGATCGTGTGCAAGCTGCGCGATCCGGGTGCTCGTTGGCGGCGGCGCGAGCGCGTGCGGCTGGAGAACCTGCTCGGCAAATGGTTGGACATCGAACGGCAGCGCATGCCGTTTGTCGTCGAGGCCGTGGAAGGCAATGCTGAAGGTGCACGCTTTGGCGGGCTCGACTTCAGGGTTCGCATCGACCGCGTCGATCGCCTGTCGGATGGTTCACGGGTGCTGATCGACTACAAAACCGGCGCCGCCCTTCGCGACTGGGGCGGTGAGCGGCCGGATAATCCGCAGCTGCCGATCTATGCGCTGCTGCGCCCTGAAGCCCTGGTCGCCGTCGCTTATGCAAAAGTGAATGCCGCCGAGCCTCGTTTCGTCGCCGAAGCGGAGCGTCGGGACATTTTTTATCGTGGGTCCCGCAATTCGCAGTTGGAGGGAATGCCGAACTTTGCGGCGCTGGTCGCCCTCTGGGCGCGGCGGGTTGAGCGCATTGCCGGCGAATTCGCTTCCGGTCGGGCGGAAGTTGCGCCGACGTTACGTGCATGCAAAACCTGCCGCTTGCAGGGGCTATGCCGCGTCCCCGCGCCGCTCGAAGAGTCGGAAGATTCGCGTGAGTGAACGGCCGCCGGACCTGATCGACGGCGCTGCCCGAGAGCATGCCATCGCATCTCGCGGATCGGTGCTGGTCCAGGCGCCGGCGGGCTCAGGCAAGACCACACTGCTGGCGCAACGCTATCTGCGCCTGCTGGCGCTGGTCGATGCACCCGAGCGCATCTTGGCGCTGACCTTTACCCGCCGTGCGGCCCAGGAGATGCGGCAACGCGTGTTGAGCGCGCTGCGCGCAGCTTCGCTCGCAGCGTGTCCGCAGGGCATGAATCCGAACACCTGGAGCTTGGGCGTGGCTGCCAAGCGACGCATGGATTCGATCGATTTCAATCTGGAATTGCAGCCTTCCAGGCTGCGCATCGAAACCATCGACGCCTTCAATTCCTGGCTGGCCAATCAATTACCGATCACTGCCGGGGCAGGGTCCGCGCTGCGCATACTGTCGGACACCGCACCTGTTTACGAAGAAGCGGCGCGTCGCGCGCTGGCCCACGAGGGCGTTGATCGGTTCGGGCTCGCCGTCGATCGCGTGCTCGAACTGGATGATCAGCGCTGGCGAAAACTGGTGAAGCTCATTGCCGAGATGCTGCCGAGCCGCGATCGCTGGCTGCCGCTGCTGGCCGGCCGGTTGCAAGCGGCGAGCGCCATCGATCAAGCCCAGCTCAGCGGCGTGCGCCGGCATTTCGATGAGGATTTGCAGCTTCTGGTCACCCGCGTCCTGCTGCGAGCGCAGGAAGTGCTGGGACGGGAAAAGGTCGATACCTTGTCCTCTCTGATGCACGCAGCCGCGCAGCGCCTGAGCGAAACATCGCCGATGGCGGTGTGGCGTCAGTCAAGCACGGCATTGCAGCCTGATTCCGTCGACGTCGCGCGGTGGCGATGCCTGGCGACGCTGTTGCTGACTGCGGAAGGTGCGCTGCGCAAGCGAGTCACGGTTACCGAGGGCTTTCCGCGGGGTTGCGCGGACAAATCGGCAATGATGGATACATTGGCGGAACTCGATCGCGATCCTGCGGTGCTGGATCTGCTCGTGGAGTTGCGCACGCTGCCCGATCCCGCTTACAGCGACGGCGCATGGGGCCGTGTCCGGGAAATCGCGCAGGTCTTGGTGCTGGCGGCGGCGGAACTCGACGGCGTGTTTCGGGAACAGGGCGGGGTAGATTTTTCTGCCGTATCACTGGCGGCGCTGCGCGCCCTCGGTACCGCAGAGGCGCCGACAGACCTCAGTCTGCGAATCGACTACCGCCTTCAGCATATTTTGGTGGACGAATTTCAGGACACCTCCAGCGCCCAATTGGAGCTGGTGGAGCTGCTGACCGCTGGATGGCAGAAAGACGATGGCCGCAGCATTTTTTGCGTGGGGGATCCCATGCAATCCATCTATGGATTTCGCCAGGCGGAGGTCCGGGCCTTTCTCGAATTGGCCGAGGAGGGCCTTGGCGAAGTCCGATTCGACGTGCAGCGCCTGCGCAGCAATTTCCGCTCGGATCCGTCGTTGGTGGAATGGATCAACGCTTCCTTTGCGCAGCTCATGCCCCGGACCGACGATAGAAATCGGGGTGCAATTGCCTTCCGCGCCAGTGAGGCCGCCGTAACGCGCGCCGCGGCCCCGGAGCCGGCGGTCCGGTGCTTGGGATTCGCAAATCGCGGCGCCGAATCGAAAGCCATCGCCGATATGATCGCCGCTGCGCTCGCGCGCCATCCCGAGTGGCGGATCGCGGTGCTGGTGCGCGCCAAGAATCATGCGCGCGAGATTGCCGCGAGCTTGCGTGCGCAAAAAATTGCGTTTCGTGCCGTGGATATCGAGCCCCTGCAAGATCGGGGCACGGTTCGCGACATCATTATGCTCACCTGCGCCCTGTTGCATCCCGGCGATCGCATCGCGTGGCTGGCGGTGCTGCGCGCGCCGTGGGCTGGTCTCTCTCTGGGTGATCTACTATTGATCGCCCGCGCGCGGCCCCTGGTGTGGGATGCGATGCGGGACGATGCTTTCTTGCCCGCGCTCAGTGAGGATGGGCGCGCACGCTGTCAGCGTCTGCGCGCGATTCTGGAGGCGGCATTTGCCGTGCGCAATGACACTTCGATGGCGCGTTGGGTTGAGAGAACTTGGTTGGGGTTGGGAGGCCCGAGCTGCGCGGCATCGGCGCAGGAGTTGGATCTTGCCGCCGCGGCATTTTCCCGCCTGAGCAGCCTCGAGGAAGGAGGCATCCCGGACGTTTCGGATCTGCCGCAAAGGTTCGCGGACCTGTTCGCCGATCATGGCGACGCCGGCACCGTTGAAATCATGACCATTCATAAAGCCAAGGGCCTGGAGTTCGACATGATCGTCCTGCCCGCGCTCGATCGCCCGGTGCCGGGAAATCGCGATCAATTGTTGTTGTCCCATCAGTTTGCGCGCGCCGGTCGCGATGGCATGGTGATGGCTGCCCGTCCACCGGTGGGCACGCAAAGCGATCTGCTGTTCGAATTTCTGCGCTGCCGGCGGCGCGATGCCGCCATCCTCGAGGCACAGCGCCTGCTGTACGTCGCTTGCACCCGGGCGAAATGGCAACTGCGACTGACCGCTGTGGTCGGCAGCCTTGAGGACCCGGATGACGCCGATGACTCCGAAGCCCGCAAGGAATGGGCGCCCCGCTCGGGCAGCTTGCTCGGCGTCTTGTGGCCGGTGGCCGGTAATCAGTTCGTGTTGCAGCTCGATGCCGCACCCGCCAGCGAGGTATCCGAGACACAGAGCGATGGCGCGCCTCGCGGCGGACCTTTGCGACGCGTGCCGCGGGACTGGTCGCAATCTGCGCACACCGCGCCTCTGCAAGGCGAGGCAATCACGGCGCCGCTGCGACGGGATGAGACGCCGATATTCGATTGGGCGGGCGAAACCGCGCGCCGGGTCGGCAGTCTGGTGCATGCGGAATTGCAGGGCATGGATTTGACCAGTCTCGATGAGGCAGCAGTTCGCGCGCGCCGCGGCCACTACCGGCGCTGGCTGGGATTGCACGGCGTACCCCACGATCGCCTGGAGGCGGCGACGATGCGGGTGGTGGAGGCATTGCTCGGTGTACAGCGCGATCCGCGCGGCCGCTGGATTTTGGAGTCCGGATATAGAGGCGATCTTCGCGAACATGCGCTCTCCGGGCACGCGCAGGGCGAGTGGGTGCGCGTTGTGTTCGATCGCAGCTTTATCGATGCCGGCGTGCGTTGGGTCATCGATTACAAGACCAGCCAGCATCTGGGCAGTGGTATCGAGCAGTTTCTCGATCGCGAAGTCGAGCGCTATAGGCCGCAACTGCATCGCTACGGACAGCTGGCACGCCGCCTGGGACCCGAGCCGGTGCGCCTGGGACTGTACTTTCCCTTGATGGGTGCCTGGCGGGAGTGGGCGGCTGAAGAGGGGCTTGACTAATCCTCGATACTGTATGTATAACCATATCTGGATGTATTAACAGTACCCCATGAACAAGAGGAGGGATTCCCATGATCGGATACGTCACGTTAGGTACCAATGATTTGAAGCGCGCTGCCGCCTTTTACGATGCGCTGCTGGCCGAAATCGGCGCCAAGCGCATGATGGAAAGCGACGAATTTGTCGCCTGGTCCGTGAAACCGGACTTGCCTGGCCTTGGCGTGACCAAGCCCTTTGACAAAAAGACGGCCACGGTGGGCAACGGCGTGATGGTTGCGCTGGTGGTCGACAGCCAGGCGAGAGTTGATGCGTTGCATCGCAAGGCGCTGCAATTGGGCGGCAAGGATGAAGGCGCTCCGGGGAAGCGGTCAGAAGGATTCTACGCCGGCTATTTCCGAGACCTGGACGGCAACAAGCTCAATGTCTTCGTCAGCGGCTAGGAGCTGTCCTATCGGCTAAGAGCTTCCGCGGCTAAAACGTGAATTCGAGCTCGACCGGAAATCGACCGGCCGAGTCTCGAGGGCGAAGTTGCGAGAGGCTGCTGAGTTGATTGCGAAGGGCCGGGGAGGCTTCAGGGCGCTCTTTGAGCGTACCGGACAGCATGCCGGTGCGCGTCGCAGGCAAGTATCGGATCTGCGCCTGAGCCTCCAACGGTCCGCCGCTGTCGTTGAGATTGGCCGTGATGGTTCCGTCCGCAGCGATGGCTCCGGGGGCAAGCTGCAACACGTAGCTTCCCAGGCCTGCGCCATCGGCGATTTGTGCGCCGGAAAGATTCGCCACTTCGAGCTTCCCCACCGCGGAATCAAGTTTGCGGAAATCACTCTTGAACTCCGCAATCCACAAGTTGGCGCTTCCTCTCCAGCCGTCCGCGAGCCCCAGGTCGTGAAGATCTTCGATGGGACCTCCGCCTTTGATGTCGTGACCTGCAACAGCATGGCCGGCAAGTTCAGCCGTACCGTCGATGACGAAGCCCACCTTCACCCAATGAATGTCCGCCACTATCGCCATGCGCAGCAGCGAAAGCGGATGCAGCCGCCATTCGATCGCACCGGCGTCACGTGCGTTGACGACGAGCTTCCCTGCTGCGCCATGTACCAGGCTCCCGGAAAAATCTTCCGCGTGCACTTGAGCGGGAAGAAAATGCGCGATCATCGAGGCCGGCAGCACGAACACCGCCGCGCCGGCCAGCGCGATAATCCCAACGAGGATCAGCGGCCAGCGTCGCGGCGTGCGCTCAGGACTAGCGTCGCGGCGGGGTGAACGAGATGCTGGCATTGACCATCCCCGGCGCGGGCGTGCGATCCACGGTGATCGATTCGATCGCAAGACCGAAGCGCCGGTCCAAGGTATCGAGCCACGTGACCATGGTGTCGAATGGCGCCGCCTCCAATTGCACACGCACGCCGCCGGTGGCGTTCGGTTGCGTACCGCGCAGTGCGCTTGCAAGTCCCGCTTCGCGGCCGACTCTGTCCACCAATACCACCGGGGCCTCTCCGGTATCGGCCGGCAGCTGATTGCCGACGGCGCGGATTTCCGGTGCATTCAACCGCATCCAGGCCAGGTCGTCGCGCCGTGTTTCAATTCCCTTTACCGCACTCGACAGCACGGATTGCAAGGGCATGAGAATTCCGCCGATCAATATGATCAACACCAATACGACGGAGCCGATGGCGACCACGCGCTGTTCGCGTTCCTGCAGGCCTGCGTACCAAGTTCGCAGTTTGTTCATCGGTGCGCCTTCGCAGATTGGCCGTGCACGTGAAGATGCGCTTCGACACCCGCCGCCACGGGATTCGAGGATTGAATCTCTGCAGCGAGGCCCTCCTTGCCCACGAATTGAGTCAACTGCGAGAGCGCCGCGAGACTGGGCGCGCTCACCGTCATGTCGAGCGAATCATCCCGATAACTCAAGGCGCTGATGGTGGTTTTCGGCGTCACCGCCAGGGCACCGCTCAAGGTCTGCAGCGTGCGCAGAAAGTATTGCGGACCTGCGCCCGATTTGCGAATTCTCTCGAGCTTCGATTGCATCTGGCGGCGCGGGTCCGTCAGCGCATCGCCGGGCATGGCCGAGGAAAAAATCTGCGAGATCTCGCCATCGAGGGCGGCGGATGCACGTTTCGCCTGACGAATCTGCAACGCCTGCGCGGCGACGTGAACCACCAACAGCGCCGCGGCGAGCACGGCGGCCATGCGCCATTGATGCCATCGCGCACCGTAATCGGCGGTCCGGGAAAACTCTCCCTGCAGCAAATTGACCGCGTCGGGATTGTCGATTCCGCGTGCCAGCCAGGGCAGCGGTCCATCCGCCAACAATTGCACCTTGAGCGCGGCGAAATCTTCCAGCAAGTCCTCGAATTCGCCTTGAACTCGCGCCCAGTCTTCACGTGAGACGTAAAGAATGGCGCTTTCCTTAGGCTTTGGTTCCGGCTTTTCTTCAGCCTCAGCCGTCGATTCAAGCGGGTCGGCGATGACGCCTGCCACCACCAGGGCTTCCCTGACGGGCGAGAGTTCCACGGCGAAAGGCAACGCGCCCGGCCGGCGTACGGCAAGCCGCTCCTTTTCCAGCCACAACACGGTTTGGCCCGGGTTCTCCGGCATCAGCGAAATGTCCGGATATATCGCCTGCGCATCGAGTCCGGCTGCGGTGAGCTCCGCGAGCCAGCCCTTGAGCACGGAGCGCGACACCACTGCCACGGGGGTGCCGCCCTTGCCGCGACGGCGGCCGATCGCAAAGCTCAAGAGGTCGACATCTTCTGTCAATTGCTCTTCCAATGCGAAGGGCACGGCCCGTGCGAGCTTCGCGCCGGTGCCGGGCGGCAGTTCCGGCTCGGCCAACAGAATCTGCGTTGAGGGCGCGAGTACCACCACTCTTCCGGTGCGCCACACGGCCGCTGCAAGGGTCAAGGATCCGCGTTGCCGGGTCGGCGTGGGCGCACCGTTCTCATCCAGAGTAAGCCACTCGGTCTCTTCTTGACCGGCCGATGGAAGGCGTAATAGCAATGATTGCGGCATGTACCCTAGAGTGTCCCAAATGAGCGCAGCAGTGGTGTGACTTTCGTCGTGCCACGGACCAAAAGACTGTACAAGGTGAATTCCGTAGTGCCAAGCATGACGCGTGTGGTGAGCTGGAAGTAGGAACTTGAGGTGCCGATGTCACTGCCTTCTTTTTCCAGGGCCGTCGGTCCCGCAAAACTCGTGGCGACATTTTTAAAGGTCTGCACATCGGGGAAACAACCCGTTTTGCGGCCATTGGCCAGCACCGCCGGGCTGTTCGACCATTCGCCGTTCAGGCCTTCCACGATGCTCTCCAGCACCAATGCGGGCGCTGTGCAGAGGTTGATCTTGAGGTTGGCATTGGGCAGCGCGGTGATGTAAGGGGCGATCTTGCGATAGCGGTCTGCCCCGAAGCCCGGAAGATTCATCAGCTCCGTGGGCGACATCATGGGCCAGTTGGCGGTGCGGTAGGGCGGCGTTTGCGAGGTGTAGACCGCATCTTCGGCGCCGTCCGGATTGCCGACGGTATCGTCTTGATCGAGCCAATCGCGCGCCAATCCCGCCCACTTCGGTTCCAGGCCCACCGACACCAGCAAGCGCTGGAACTGTTGCAGCGGCCGCGGATCCTCGAGGCCGTCACTGCCCAGGCGCGCGAGACTGTTCAAGTTGAAGCGCCCCTGCATGTCTTCCAATACCCCCTGCATGGTGCCGATGGGTTCGCCTTCCGGATTGTTGTCCGGCGTGATGGGCAGAGGCTGCGTCGCTTGCGCCCACGGGCCGGCCAAGGTGGTGTTGTTAGCGCTGGTCTGCAAATCCTGCATGAGCACGTCCGCCGCCAGCGCCTCGGCGCCCATGCCGAAATGCAGTGCCTGTTCGGCGGCGAGCACACCGGTGGTGCGGCGTAATTCGAGAAATCCATCGAAGCTCAATTTCGTGGCCAGTATGGTCGCCAGCGCCACCAGAATGAGCGCGATGATGAGCGCGACGCCGCGCTGGCGCGCCGGGCCTGCGTTGAACGGCTTCATCCGGCGACCTCGATCACGCGCCGGATGGCGCCCCAATCCTTGAACTGCACGATGATTTCGACGGCCACCGGCCGCGATTGAATGTCGGCCGCGGCATTGGAGCCGCCTTGGATGGTGCTGTTCTCCGGCCACTGGTTCTGCCACGCTTGATTGCCGTCGAGGTAGCGCAGCTGCACGCCCTTCACACCGGTGAGCAGGTCTTGCACGACGGGCTTATTCCCTTGCACCGTGTCCAAGTTGCTCTGGTAGCTGCGTTTGAGCACATCGCCGACCAGGGCGTACGAGACTCGCTGCAAGGTGCTGCGCTGCTGACCGGCGGTGTTGGACCACCCGGCGCGCGTCAGGTCGACCATGGAAACGGCGCTGGGGTCGGTCGTGGAGCCGAAGCTCGATCCGGAATTGAAGCTCAAACCAGGGCTGTTATTGGATCCGGAATCGAAGCTCAGTCCGCCACCGGAACCGGAACTCGATCCGGCGCCGCCCAAGCTGGCCGAGGTCGCGGTAACGCTGCCGGCGCCGGGCGTCCCGTGGATCGCAGGAAGGCGGCCTTGTCCCAGCATGTCCCGCACCGGATGCGGTGAGAGCTGCGCGAAGTCCGAGGTCATGACGCGCATCCCGAATTCGATTTCGCGCGAGCGCTTCAACGACACTTCGGTGCGCTCGGCCGAAATGCGCGCGGTTCGGTACGTCGAATAGCCCAGCCCCGACATGATCGCCAGGATCAGCAACGCGACCAGAATTTCGATCAGCGTGAAGCCGGCATGGCGTTTGCGCGATGGGGCGAAAGGCCGGTTCAAGGGGTCCTCGGCGGAACGCCCGGCGGGTTGGGCTGCGGCTGAACTGGGGTACCGGTTCCGGGCGTATTTTGGTTGCCGGGCGTAGTTGGGTTGCCTGGCGTGATGGGAGTGCCGGTCCCCGTGCCGGCCGAGCCCGCACCGTTCGCGAGGCTGATGCCTGCGGTCCAATCGACGATCAAGGAGCCCGGCGCCGCCAATGCGGTGCCCAGAAACCCGACCGCTTGGGCCACCGGATTGCCCTTGGTTTTCTTATCGCCGAGATAGACCCGCACCACGACGCGTTTCATGCTGGCGATGCTGGTGTCGAAGTAGCGCGTATCGTAATGCCATTTACGATTGCCGAAATCGAGCTCGCCGGTGTCGGTGTTTTGTCCGAACTTGACCATATTGAGGCGCACCTCCGTGAGGCGGTTGAGCGCAATCCATTGGGCCAGTGTTTTGTCCCGTAAAAAGCCGCTGGTGCGCGCGGTGCCGTTGACCGCGACCATGAGCGCGGTGAGCCCGAGCGCGACGATCACCAGCGCGACCAATACTTCGACCAAGGTAAATCCGCCCGCATGGCGTGCACGCTTCAACTGCGCTTTTCCACTTTGTTGGAATTCTCGCGGGAAATTTTCCCAAGCGCGTCCCCATCCACGGACGCCTTGGCTTGCGTGGCATCGCGCAGCAACGTCAGGCGGAACGGCGTTCCTTCGCCGCTGGCGGCGATCGCGACCTGGGGATTGGGCGGATCGCCGCTCGAAAGATTCCTGTCGATGGGCTTGATGACGACGGTCTGCGAGTCGAGCTGCAGTTGAAAAGTGATGCCCTTGGGCAATTCTCGGTGCCGAAATTCCCGCTCCTGGTCGAGCATCAGCCAGCGATCACGGCGCGTGTCGTAGACCACGAATTCATAGGCCGTGGGTTCGATTCGCAGGCCGAAGTCCCGGCCTTCCAACAGCGCGCGCTCGTGCAGCAGGCCGACCAGACCCTCGATGCGCCGGCTTTCCTCATCGAGCTGGCTATCGCGTCCGGTCGCGCTGACCGACAAAACGGTGAGTGAAATGACCACCAGCATGATCACGATCACGACCAAGATTTCGACGAGGGTAAAGCCTTTGCTGCGCATGTTGCGCCATCGCTCGTGCGATGCCTATTTCTGTTCGATGGTAAAGCTGTTGATGTCCGCGTCCGGACCTTCGCCGCCGGGTTTGCCGTCACGACCGTAGGAGGTGATGTCGTATTCACGTCCGTCCGCGCCGGGACTCGTATAAAGATAAGGATTGCCCCAGGGGTCCTTCGGGACCGATGTCAAATAGCCGTGAGGGGGATAGTTGGTGATCGTCGGGTCCGCGGGTTGCTTGACCAGGGCCTGCAATCCTTGCTCCGTGGTCGGATATTTGAAATTGTCCAGGCGGTACAGATCAAGGGCGGTTCCGATGGACTTGATATCGGTTTGCGCAGCCGTTACGCGGGCTTTATCGACTTTGCCCAAAATATTAGGCACCACAAGTGCGCCGAGCACTGCCAGAATGACCACGACGACCATGATCTCAATAAGGGTAAAACCGCTGTGGCGATTGCGCATAGTGACCTCGAAAATTCCTGGGATGATAGCAAATTAGCTCAGACCGATGCCCGGTGACGCCGCCAATGGCTTCGCGCGGATCGCTGCGGCACTACAATGGGATCGCGGCCGATGGATTTGGTTGCTTCTGATTTTGCTGCTGTTGGGCGCCGTGTTGGGTCTTGGAGACAATATCAGCGCATTGTTGCGCTATGATCGCACCGCTATCGCGGCAGGGGGTTGGTGGCGGTTGCTTACGGCCCACATCGTTCACCTCGACGCTCACCACCTGATCCTCAACGAACTGGGCTTGGTTCTGGTGTGGTCGTTGTTCGCGCAGGACTACGATGCCGTGGAATGGTGTGCCATCGTATTGAGCGGGGCGTTGGCGATCAGTTCCGGGCTTTGGTGGCTGAGCCCGCGTGTGAGCTGGTATGTCGGTGCCTCGGGCGTTCTGCATACCATCATGGCCGCGGGCGCGGCAAAGCACCTTGCGGAGCGTGCCTGGGACCGCTGGATACTGTTTTTGGGATTGTGCGCCAAATTGGCGTGGGAGCAGTGGGGCGGACATCCCTCGCCCCTGGTCGTTGTCGATGCCCATTTGTACGGGGCGGCGTGCGGATTTGCGGTAGGTGCTGCACTGTCGTTGCGGCTCGCTATAATTCGCCACCGCTCGCGGGCTTGAGGATCTTTAAATTTATGTCGATTGCCTTTGTATTCCCCGGCCAGGCTTCCCAATCCATCGGCATGATGAGTGCGTTGGCGAAGGCCGCACCGGTCATTACCGCAACCTTTGCCGAGGCGAGCGGCGTGCTGGGATACGATCTTTGGCAGCGCTGCCAGGAAGGTCCGGCGGAGCTGCTCAATTCAACGGAATGCACCCAACCCGCCATGTTGACCGCCGGGGTCGCGACCTATCGGCTGTGGCGCGAACGAGGCGGCAAAGTGCCGTCGATGATGGCCGGCCATAGCCTTGGGGAATTCAGCGCCTTGGTGGCTGCGGACTATCTGGACTTCAAGACCGCCGTGGCGCTCGTGAAATACCGCGGCGAACTGATGCAGGCGGCGGTGCAGAGCGGGCAGGGCGGAATCGCCGCCATACTGGGGCTCGAAGATGCCGATGTCGAAGCGGCATGTCAGGAAGCCGCTCAGGGCGAGATTGTCGAGGCGGTCAATTTCAATGCGCCCGGACAGGTGGTCATTGCCGGGCTTGCGACCGCCGTGGCGCGCGCCATCGAGATTGCGACCGCGAAGGGTGCGCGCCGCGCCCTGGCGCTGCCTATGAGTGTTCCCGCGCATAGCTCTCTCATGCAACCGGCGGCCGAAAAATTGCGGCTGCGCCTGGAGGGTACGCCGGTGGCGGAGCGCTCCGAGGTGAAAGTGTACGGCGTCGATTGCAAGGTACACTCCGGCGCGAGCGAGATTCGCGCGGGCCTGGTCAGGCAATTGGCGACGCCGGTGTACTGGGCGGCGACGGTGCGCACCATGATTTCAGCGGGTGCCACACAACTCATCGAGTGCGGTCCGGGAAAGGTATTGACGGCGCTGAATCGGCGCGTGGACAAGAATCGGGATCTCAAAATGCTGGCGCTGGAAGATCCGCAGTCTTTCGATGATGCGCTGGCGGCGGTGGCATAAATGTTGAACGGAGAAATTGCATTGGTCACGGGCGCCTCGCGCGGCATAGGCGCGGCCATTGCGGATCGATTGAGCAGTGATGGGGCGCGCGTGATCGGCACGGCAACGACGGCGCAAGGGGCGGCCCGAATCACGGACACTCTCGCGGCGCGCGGCGGCCGCGGTGCCGTGCTCGACGTGATCAGCCAGGAGTCGATCGATGCGCTGATGGAAGACATTGAGGCGAAGGAAGGACCGGTCGGTATTCTGTGCAACAATGCAGGCATCACCCGCGATACCCTGTTGCTGCGCATGAAGCAGGATGACTGGGATGCCGTCATTCAAACCAATCTGGCCTCCGTGTTCCGACTGTCGAAAGCCGTATTGCGCGGCATGATGAAGGCGCGCAAAGGGCGCATTGTGAGTATCACCTCGGTGGTCGGGCTGACGGGCAATCCGGGCCAGGCGAATTATGCCGCCGCCAAGGCCGGCATCCTCGGATTCACCAAGTCGCTGGCCCGCGAGGTTGGTTCGCGCGGCATCACGGTCAATGCGATTGCCCCCGGGTTCATCGATACCGACATGACGCGCGCGTTGAATGAGGCGCAGCATGCCGCGTTGAACGCCCAAATCCCCTTGGGAAGGCTGGGCCAGCCGGCGGATATCGCCGCGGCGGTGGCGTTCTTATGCTCCGCCGACGGGGCCTATATCACCGGCGAAACGCTGCACGTCAACGGCGGGATGTACATGCCATGAGCGCTTCCGGACAGGCTCCGGGACCTGCCGGGCACCCTTAGCCGCGCTGTTTTGTCAAGCAACACAGGATATGTCTGATACCAAATGTACGGTCAAGGTAGCCGCCGCGGCCGCGTTCACATAAAATACGCGCCCGGTCGATGCCGCTGGTCGCAAGGGTTCAAAAACCGCATGAATAGCAATTCCGAGAGGACACCATAACGATGAGTACTGTTGAGCAGCAGGTTAAAAAGATCGTGGCCGAGCAGTTAGGCGTGAAAGAAGAAGAAGTCACCAATGATGCCTCGTTCGTCGACGACTTGGGGGCAGACTCGCTGGACACGGTGGAACTGGTGATGGCGCTCGAGGAAGAGTTCGAGACGGAGATTCCCGATGAGGACGCCGAAAAGATCACGACGGTGCAGCAGGCAATCGACTATATCAATTCGCACAAGGGCAAGGCCTGAGCCCTGTTGATATCGCGCATATCGTCCTTTGTTCAAGGCTAGCCAGGGGTAGAGTTTGAGCAAGCGACGCGTCGTCATTACGGGTCTTGGAATCGTCTCGCCGGTCGGCAACGACGTGGCGAGCGCGTGGGCGGCTATCGTGGCGGGGCGCAGCGGCATAGCGGTCATCGAGCGCTTCGATACCAGCAGCTTTCCGACGCACTTCGGCGGCGAGATCAGAAAGCTGGATCTGGAACCTTACATGAGCACCAAGGACGCACGCCGCATGGATGCGTTCATGCAGTATGGTGTCGTGGCCGGCATCCAGGCGATGCGCGATTCAGGATTCGAGGTGACCGAGGCCAATTCTGATCGCATCGGCATCATGATGGGCTCGGGAATGGGCGGCCTGGAGTCGATCGAAGAGACTTACGATAAATTCCTGGAGACGCGCTCTCCAAAGAGAGTCTCGCCGTTTTTCATTCCCGCCAGCATCATCAATCTGGTCAGCGGGCACTTGTCGATCGTTTTCAAGATCACCGGGCCGAATCTGGCGGTGGCAACCGCCTGCACGACCTCCACGCATGCGCTGGGATTGGCGATGCGCCTGATCCAGTACGGCGAGACGGATGCGATGCTGGCCGGCGGTTCCGAGATGGCGACCTGCGTCACCGGCATGAGCGGTTTCGCGCAAGCCAAGGCGCTGTCGCAGCGCAATGACGATCCACCGGGAGCGAGCCGCCCCTGGGATAAGGATCGCGATGGTTTCGTCATGGGAGACGGCGCGGGGGCGATGCTGCTCGAGGAGTACGAGCACGCCAAGGCACGCGGCGCGAAAATCTACGCGGAAATCGTCGGCTTTGGGATGAGCGGTGATGCCTATCATGTCACGGCGCCGCCGGAAGACGGCGAGGGTGCGCGCAAAGCCATGTCCAAGGCCCTGAGCGATGCGCAGTTGAACCCCGATCAAGTGCAGTACGTGAATGCTCACGCCACCTCGACCGGACTCGGCGATCGCGCCGAAACCCTTGCCATAAGGCGCGCGTTCGGCCCGGCTGCGGACAAGTTGGCGGTCAGCTCCACGAAATCCATGACCGGACATTTGCTCGGCGCGGCCGGAGCGGTCGAGGCGATTTTCTCCGTGCTGGCGCTGCGCGATCAAGTCGTGCCCCCTACCATCAACCTCCACCAGCCGGGCGAGGGCTGCGACCTGGATTACGTGCCGAACACGGCGCGTCAGATGCCGCTCACATACACCCTTTCCAATTCATTTGGCTTCGGTGGCACGAACGGTTCGCTCATTTTCCGCCGAGTTTGAGCCGCTAGAACTCGTCGAACAGTTTCCGGAGATCCATCCGGGACTGCTCGAAAGCGGTTCGGTGTCGGCCGGACTAAGCGCCCGCTACGATATTCTGCCCATCGCATCGGGCGAGCACTTGGTGCTGGATGCCAGCCGCCGATTGACGGGGCCTCATGCCGGTGATGAAGGATTCTTGCGCGCCCTGGAGGACTGGTGGAAATCCTTGGGCACGGGCGAGCCGGCCGACCGGCCCCCTGCGGCGGCTCATTTGCCATTCACCGGCGGCTGGCTTCTGTATCTTGGCTACGAGCTTGCCTCGGAAATCGAGTCCTGTCTGGCATTGCCGCCAAGTTCGGATCCGGTGGTCGCGCTTGCGCTGCGCGCACCCGCGGCGTGGTTGCGGGATCGCTCGACCGGTGCGGCTTGGCTGGTGGCGGAGCCCGGGTGCGACGCCATGTTGGGCGATTTCGAACGGCGCGTTAAGCATCTGCGCGCCTCGGCACCCGCGCGCGGCGCGGTTTTTCAGATAGCCGAAGAAGATCCGGCGAAGTTTCTCGCGGCGACGCGCCGGGCTCTCGAGTACACGGCCGCGGGCGATGTGTATCAGACGAACCTCTCACGGCAATGGCAGGCGACGGCCTCCCGACCGGTCAGTCCGGTCGCGATTTACAAGCGATTGCGCAACACCAACCCCAGTCCCTTTGCGGCGATTCTGCGCTACAAGGATTTCGCGCTGCTGAGCTCTTCGCCGGAGCGCCTGGTGGCGGTTCGCGAAGGCGCCGTCTCGACGCGTCCGATCGCCGGCACCCGGCCGCGCGGCGCCACTCTCGAGGATGATGAGGCGCTGATTCGCTCACTTCTGGAGAACGAGAAGGAGCGTGCAGAACATGTAATGCTGATTGATTTGGAGCGAAACGACTTGGGCCGCGTGTGCATCGGCGGTTCCGTGCAAGTCGACGAATACATGAGCATCGAGACCTACGCGCATGTGCATCACATCGTTTCGAACGTCAGGGGCCGGTTGCGCAATTCCGTGTCGCCGACCGATGTCATCCGCGCGCTGTTTCCGGGCGGTACGATCACCGGTTGCCCGAAAATTCGCTGCATGCAAATCATCGCCGAGCTGGAGGATTGCGGCCGCGGTGCCTATACCGGATCGATCGGCTACCTGAATCGTGACGGCAGTTGCGACTTCAATATTCTGATTCGCACCATCACCGCGCAAGGTACGTCATTCAAGTTCCGCGCCGGCGCCGGTGTCGTCGCCGACTCCGTGCCGGCACAAGAATTGGCCGAAACAAGGGCGAAGGCCGAAGGCCTGTTGCGTGCCCTGGATGGCCGGCTTTGATCGCTTGGATCAATGGCCGGCGCCGCGCGACGATCGATCATCGGGATCGGGGCCTGCAGTACGGCGACGGCGTTTTCGAAACGATGAGAGTGCAGCGGCACCGCATCAGACTGTTGGATTTGCACATGGAGCGGCTCTACCGCAGCTGTCGGCGGCTGAAGATCCGGGCCCCTGAGCCGGCCGGGTTGCAACGCGAACTGGAGCGCATTGCGGCCCGCCGCGGGGAGGGAGTACTCAAGCTCATTGTCACTCGAGGCGTTGGGCCGCGAGGCTATCGGCCCTTGGGAAATGAACGAGCCACGCGCATTGTCTCGCTGCACGCACTGCCTCGCGTGGCTCCCGCCGACGCGGCAAAAGCGGTGCGGCTGCGCCTGTGCGCGACACACTTGAGCACGAATCCCAGCCTTGCGGGCCTCAAAACATTGAACCGCCTCGATGCCGTGCTGGCACGCGCCGAGTGGTCGGACGCCCGCATCTGGGAAGGGTTGATGAGGGATGTGGACGGCCACTTCGTCTGCGGTACGATGTCGAACCTGTTCCTGCGGCGCGGCACTTCATTGATGACGCCGCTCCTGGATCGCTGCGGCGTCGCCGGCGTCATGCGCCGCTGGATTTTGAGCAATGCCGCAACCTTGAGCCTTCATGCCGTGGAGCGCCGTATCGGTTGGGCTGAATTGAAGTCGGCAGAGGAAGTATTCATGAGCAACGCCGTCGTCGGCATACGTTCGGTGCGCACGATCGAAGGCGCACGTTCAGGCAAGCTGCGATTCAGTTGCTCGGACACCGCGCAGCGACTGCGCTCGCTTCTGGATGGGCAGTGAGCCGAACCTTGCGCGTCGGTTTGGCACTCGCGCTGTTGCTGCTGGTCGCGGCCGCGGCCGTGTCATGGTCCGCGCTGCGCAGTCTCGACGTCCCGCTGCGGGTGACGGCGCCGACACGATTCAAAGTGGCGTCCGGAGCGAGTTTTGCGCACGTTGCGACCGAGCTGGCCACGCAGGGAATCATCGCTCAGCCAAGAGTTTGGATTCTCTACGCCAGATGGAAAGGACTGGCGCCCGCCGTCAAGGCAGGCGAGTATGAAATCCAACCGGGCACGACGGCCCGGGAGCTATTGACGAAAATGGTGAACGGCCAGGTGCTGCTGCATTCGTTTACCATTGTGGATGGTTGGCGCGTACAGGACATGCTCGATGCATTGGGGCGCAATCCCGACATCGTGTCCACGTCACCGCAGCAAACGACATTCTCGGAGCGGACCACGAATATCATGGCCAAACTCGGGGCTCCCGGCACTGACGCCGAGGGGCAATTTCTGCCCGAGACGTATCGCTTCATCAGCGGCACGACGGACATCGAATTGCTGCGTCAGGCGCATGCTGCGCTGGTCCGGGAGTTGAGTGCTGCCTGGGCGGATCGGGATCCGGATCTTCCGCTGCACAGCGCCAATGAGCTTCTGATCATGGCCTCAATCGTTCAGAAGGAGAGCGGGTTGCCGCAGGAACTTGGCAAGATTGCCGGCTTGTACCTCCACCGCGTACAGC
>Ga0210406_10000537_pt1 | contig 50914 bp, 47 predicted proteins | sample IncBWC30MmetaG_FD_155454 | JGI IMG/M metagenome (GOLD analysis project Ga0210406, IMG submission 155454) | Forest soil microbial communities from Barre Woods Harvard Forest LTER site, Petersham, Massachusetts, United States - Inc-BW-C-30-M | ecosystem: Environmental > Terrestrial > Soil >...
CAAATCAAGGCGTGCTGAAATCGAAGGAGTTAACGTCACGAGGTCTGCCTTGCCTGACGTTGAGCGATTTTCATGAGGTTTCGCGGGCCGGTCGGCCCTAAAGGAAACTTACAAGAAACAGGGGTGGGGAGGGGGATAGTTTTGGGTACCTCTAAACAAGATTCCCCTGAGGGTTTGGAAGTAAGAAAGTCGCTAGGCTGCGGATTCGGAACGGAATACGCGATGGAACCGCGGCCCGGTAAACTGCACGCCAACGAGCTTCTCGCCCGTCCCTTGCGACTCCGCCACATGCACTACGCGGCCACGAGTCGAAAAATCGGCTTCCGCTCGCCGCGCCATCTGGGTAGCCCGAGGAATACGGATCTCCAGGTCAGAGCCGATCGCAACGTCAAAGCGCGTCAGAAACGCCGCCCCGCCCCGGCACAAATTTTCGCAGGAAGTATCTTCGGTGAAGACCATACCGCGCGAGTCGCGGCCGCTTACCTGCATGGGCAGGCGTACCGCAATTCTACGTTCCGAGCGTTGCCTCGATACGAGTGTGCTGACTTGGACCATGGGCCGGGTCCTTTCCAGAAGCATCCCCTGGGTGGGCTGCTTCCTCGGCGGCGGGCCGCTCAAAAAAGCGCTCGACAGCTTCAAGCACTTCCGTGGACGTTCTCGCCGCGTGTACAGTTCTGCGAAGTTCGCCGCCGTTCCCCACGCCATGCGAAAACCAGCAAGCGAACTGCTTCATTTTTCCCATAGCATCGGGCTGATTCGCCGCAGTTATTTCTCTGTAGTAGCCAGAAAGTAACTGGTAGCGATTCTGCTCACTTGGCGTATCATACGCCCTTTTTTGCTGATATTGGAGCATTTGCGAAAAAATCCAGGGATTCGTCGCCGCCGCGCGGCCGATCATCACGGCATCGCAATTTGTTTCGCGCACTATGCGCGCCGCGTCTTCAGGAGAGTTGATGTCGCCATTGCCGATCACCGGAATCTTCACCGCCCGCTTCACCGCAGCGATAATGCTCCAGTCCGCGTTGCCGGAGTATCCCTGCACACGCGTCCGCGGATGCACCGCCACAGCCTCAACTCCAACCGACTCCGCCAGTTTCGCCACGTCCACCGCAACGATGGAGTTTTCATCCCAGCCCGCGCGCAATTTAATCGTCAACGGAATTTTTACCGCGCTGCGCACGGCGCGAAAAATCTCTCCGAGCAGCCGCATGTCCCGCAGCAAACCTGAACCGCCGCACTTCACGACTTTCTTCGCGGGGCACCCAAGATTGATGTCCACGGCGTCAAAGCCGAGGTCTTCCACCATTTTCGCTGCTTCGGCCATAACGGTGGGATTCGCGCCAAAAAGCTGCGCCGCAATCGGATGCTCGTCATCCTGGAAGTACAAATACCGCAGCGTCTTTTTCGCGCTTCGCGTAATGCCTTCGGACGAAGTAAATTCCGTCATCAGCAACCCGCAGCCGCCGAGACCGCGAATCACGCGCCGGAATAGCGTATCCGTCACTCCAGCCATGGGCGCAAGAATCGCGGCAGGCCGAATCTCGAGGTCGCGCAGTTTGTATACGGAGGGAATCATCTATAGATAACTTTAACTGAAACGGCTAGTCCATCCCCGCTTTTTCCGATGCGGTATTCGCATCCTTCAGAAAGTGGTCGAGCTTCAGGAATTTGCGCTGTAGCGCCCCGGAATAGGCAGACCAATCTTCGTCGCCCGATTCAGTAGCAAGCGCGGCGCGCGCGGCAGCGAGTTTGGAATCGAGGTCGTCCATGTAATGAAAGACGAGCGCTTCACGAATCATCGGCAGCTTGGGCGAACCGAATTCGTACTGGCCATGGTGGCTGATCAAAAGATGTTGTACGACAGTTTTTAGCGCAGGCGGAAAGCCTTCGATTTTTTCAATCGCGCGCGCCACCGTTTCGATCTCCATCACGATGTGGCCAAGCAATTGGCCTCCGGTTGTGTAGCCGATGGCGCGGTCGTAACAAAGTTCGTCGAGCTTGCCGACGTCGTGCAAAATCGCCGCCGTCAAAAGCAGATCGAGATCGAGTTCTGGATAATGTTCCGCGATCTGATGCGCAAGTCCGCAAAGCCCGACCACGTGCTCCAGCAATCCGCCAAGATAGGCGTGGTGCATTACTTTTGCCGCAGGCGCGCGCTTGTAGCGCGCGGAAATTGCCGGGTCGCTCAGAATTTCCGAGTTGAGTTTTTTCAACCACGGATTTTTGATCGAATCCGCTTCAGCCAGAAGTTGTTTGTAAAGTTTTTCGACGTCTTCTTTCGTAGATGGCAAAAAGTCCGCGAGATCAATTTCTTCCGGCTTGGCCTTGCGCATTTGCTGAACGGAAAGCTGCGGTTTGCCGCGGTAAATTTCTACGCGGCCCTGAATCTTTACGATGTCTTCGCGCTCCACGTCGCGCGTTGCGATTTCGATTTGGTCCCACATGCGCGCTTCGATGGTGCCGCTGCGGTCGCCAAGTTCCAGGCGAAGATACGGCTTCCCTTCCTTCGTGCTGCGAATTTCTTTTTCACAAACGAGGAGAAAGATGATGATGTTTTGTTCCGTGGTCAGATCGCTGACGAAGGACTGCTTCATGAAGGTTTGGAGTGCTTCCAAGGCGAATACCACTTCCGCGAGCCCTTTTCCTTCTTGTCTTTACTCTGCTCCGGGGTAGCGCTTACTTCCTGAATCTCCGAATTTCCGCCGCCAGCCATGTCTACGTAGGCCGGTTTGATGACTACGTAGCTCTGTTCGCGTAACGTTTTCAAGTAAGTCCGAAGTGCTGGCTGCATGTGCTCTTCATAGAGCTGATTCATGATTTTGTCTTTTACTTTTTCGAAAGCCTGCTGGCCTTCGTCGTAATGCTCAAGAACCTGCAGGATTAGATAGCCCTGCTTGGTTTCCATCACCTCAGTCAGTTGGTTGCGCTTCATGGCGAAAACTTTGTCTTCGATCGGTTTCGCGAGTTCGCCGCGTTTGTATGTTCCGAGGTAACCGCCCTGATCTTTGGTGCTGCCGTCGGACATGCGTTTGGCAATTTCGCTGAAATCCTCGCCATCATCCACGCGCTTCAAAGCGGTTTCGGCTTTTTTCTTGAGGTCCGGAAGTTCGGATTCTTTTTTCCCTTCCGTGCTCACAACGATTTCGCGGAGCGCAACCCCTTCCGGCCCGATGAATTCGCCTTTGTGTTCTTCGTAGAATTTCTTCGCGTCGGATTCCGCGATGGTAATGTGCGAGCCAACTTCCTGACCGATCACTTTTTGCGTGAGGATGTGATTGCGAATGTTGTTCTTGAAATCTTCCCAGTTCAGGCCTTGCGATGTGACGGCCTTTTCCAGCGCGTCCATGTCCGGCAATTTATTGCCGATACGAATTTGATCGAGTTGCTTGATGACTTCCGTTTCGACGCTGATGCTCATGTCCTTGCCGCGCTGAACGAGCAACGATTGATCGATCAAATCGCGAAGGGCGTTCTTCCTGCGATCTTCAATGGACGCGTCGAGCTGTTGCGGCGTGCAGTGATTTTCGCATTCCTGCTTCGCATCATCCACGGCCGTGGCGAGCGCTTTGTCGTAATCGGTCTTCGTGATGATTTCGTTGTTCACACGGGCGATAATTTCTTCGACGACCCTGCCGTTTTCGCCGGTAGTTGCAGCGGCGGATTTCGGCTTTGCCGCGGGAGCGAGCGCTGTCTTTGGCTTCTCGGCCTCGGGTTCCGGTGCCGCCATTTGGGGCTTTTCTAAGGTTGGCTGCTGGCCTGTGGCCGGAGCGGGCGCAGGCGGGGGTTCAGGCTGTTGCGCGGCAAGCGGTAGAGCAATTAAGCACGCCGCTAAAAGTGCGATTTTTTGCATGAATTCCTCTAACTACCAGTTTAACTCCGCCCCTCGAGGGCGAGCAACACGTTCCTCAGAGTAGCCGGGACTGGCTCTCCGCGCGTGACTTCCATCCAAAGGACACCACTGGGGTCAAGCCTGATACCTTCGCGCGAACGGACCACTTTGACGAGCGCGGCCGGGTCCAGCGGTGTTTCCGGGTGAAAACGAATCGCGAGGCGGCTTCCCTGCCGTTCGACCGTGGAAATGCGAAACCGTTCGCAAATGGATTTGAGGACGGCGTAGTCTAAAAGGTTTTCCACGGAGGCAGGTAGCTTGCCGAACCGGTCGGTGAGTTCGCGAGCCACGTCTGCGCGCTCGTCCTCGGAACGAATCGAGGAGACACGTTTGTAGGTACGGAGACGAAGATTTTCCGTGGGGATGAACTCCTGCGGAATGCGCAGGTCGAGCCCGAGATTGAGCGTGGTGCGAACTTCCGGCGCGGCTTCTTCGCCTTTGAGTTTGCTGACGGCGCGTTCCAACATTTGCGTGTACATGTCAAAACCGACAGCTTCAATATGACCATGCTGCTGGCGTCCGAGAAGATTTCCGGCGCCACGAAGTTCGAGGTCCAGCGCGGCGATGCGGAAGCCGGCACCGAGTTCGCTGAATTCCTTCATCGCGGAAAGCCGTTTGCGCGCAACTTCGCTGAGCGTGGTTTCCGGCGGAACAAGGAGATAAGCGTAGGCGCGCTGATTGGAGCGGCCGACACGACCGCGAAGCTGATAAAGTTCGGCGAGGCCGAGACGATCGGCACGGTTGATGAGAATCGTATTGGCGCGAGGGATGTCCAAACCGTTTTCGACGATGGTGGTGGCGACAAGAACGTCCGCTTCGTCGCGAATAAACTTGAGCATCACGGATTCGAGTTCTTTTTCCGCCATCTGGCCGTGGCCGACGACGACGCGCGCTTTCGGCACAAGTTTGGCGACAAGTTCAGCGAGCGAATAGATGGACTCCACGCGATTGTGAATGAAATAGACCTGGCCATCGCGCTGCAATTCGGTGTCAATCGCTTTACGAATGAGTTCTTCGTTGAACGAAGCGACCGTGGTTTGGATGGCGAGGCGGTCGCGCGGCGCAGTTTCGATGAGCGACATATCGCGCAAGCCGACAAGAGACATGTGCAGTGTGCGTGGAATGGGCGTGGCAGAAAGGGCGAGGGCATCCACGTTTTTGCGCATTTCCTTGAGGCGTTCCTTATGCGCGACACCGAAACGTTGTTCTTCGTCCACGATGAGCAGGCCGAGATCGGGGAAATTGATGTCTTTGGAAAGAAGGCGATGCGTGCCGATGACGACGTCCACTTTGCCGGCTTCGAGTTCCGCGAGGATTTTCTTTTGCTCGGTGGCTGTGCGGAAACGGCTGAGCATTTCAATGCGCGCAGGAAATGCAGCGAAGCGGCGTTTGAAGGATTCGAAGTGCTGGAAAGCGAGGACGGTGGTGGGTGCAAGAACGGCGACTTGTTTTCCGTCCGCGACGGCTTTGAAGGCGGCGCGCATGGCAACTTCCGTCTTGCCATAGCCGACGTCGCCGCAGAGGAGGCGATCCATCGGAGTTTCGCGCTCCATGTCGCGCTTGATGTCGGCGATGGCGGCATTCTGGTCGTTGGTTTCTTCAAACTCGAAGGCATCTTCGAATTCACGCTGCCAGTGGCCGTCGGGTGAAAAAGTAAATCCCTGTGCAGTTTTGCGCGAAGCGTATAGCGCGAGGAGTTGATCGGCCATGTCTTCAAGCGATTTGCGAACGCGCGCTTTGCGAGTGGTCCACGCGGTGCCGCCGAGTTTATCGAGCGGAGGTTCTGCGCCCTCGACAATGCGGTAGCTTTGCACGAGATCCATTCGCTCGAGGGGAACGTAAAGGCGGGCATCTTCGGCGTAACGAAGGAGCATGAATTCGCCGCGACGACCATCGGTTTCGATTTGGCGCAGGCCTTCGAATTGGCCGATGCCATGGTCCACGTGAACTACGAAATCGCCGGCCTTCAGGTCAGCAAAATCGCTGAAGAAGCCGGAGGTGCGAATTTTCTTACTGGGGCGGTCAACGGAGGGAGTGACATCGAAGAGATCAGAATTGCCGTAGAGCGTGAGGGCCGCGTCCGGAAAGGCGATACCTTGGGAAAACGGCGCACGGATTAAGACAAGTCCAGCGGACTCAAGAGCGCTTTCGGCGGTGAAACCGGCGGCTGCGTCTTCGGATTCGCCGAGGACATAGGGGACTTCGTATTCGCGGGAGATGTCGGCGAGGCGTTCGAGTTCTCCAGTGCTTGCAGCGGACAAGAATGATTTGCCTCCAGAGGCGAGCTGCGACTTGATGGCTGCGACGCAGGCGACGACATCGCCGTGAAAACGACTACTGGGGCGAGAGGAAATATTGAAGGATTTTGTTTCGGTGCTGTCGAGCGCGAGCTCTTCCAGGCGAATTAGGGAGACATGTGTGAGAAAAGATTGCCACTGCCCCTCGCGCCAATAAAAATGATCGGGCGTGGGGGAATTTGTGTGACCGTGGCGTTCGTAGGTTTCCGTGGCATCGGCAAGATACTGCCCCGCGGTTTCCAACATAGCGGAAGGCTCATCGAGAAAGACGATGGGCTTCAGCGCGCTGGAAGAGAGTTCGAGGAGATTGTGCTGCGCGGAGTCTTCTTTCGGTCCCCAATAGGAAGGCAAATCCCAGGATTCGGTGGCATCCACGGGAATGGCCCATTCCGTGAGAGGAAGGACCGTTGTACGAACGACCGGCGCAATTGAACGTTGCGTGCGCGAGTCAAATTCGCGGACGGACTCGACAGTGTCGCCGAGAAGCTCGATGCGGACAGGGCGTGGCGCTTCCGGCGAAAAGAGATCCACGATGCCGCCGCGTTGCGCGAACTGGCCGGGCATTTCCACCATTTCCGTGCGCGCATATCCGACGGCGCCGAGGTGCGTGACGAAACCGTCGAGGCTGACTTCGTCGTCGGGCTTGAGCGTGCGCGTAAGAAGTTCGTAGCTTTCAGCGGAACGATAACGCCAGAGCGCCGCCAAGATAGGCGCAACCAAAAACGAGGTCTGCCCAGAGGCGAGGCTATATAAGGTCGCGGCACGTCGTTCGAGGATGTCCGCGTGCGGGCTGCGTACGTCCCACGGCAGCGTGTCGAACGCGGGAAGAACGGCGACATTGCCCGCGGAAAAAACCGAAGCGAAGAAGCGTACCGTTTCGGCGATGGCTTCGGCTTGCTTGTTGGACGCGACGACAAAAAATGCAGGGCGGCGGAGTTCAGCGGCGAAATAGGTGGCAAGCAAGGCTTTTGCAGTGGGCTGCAAGCCAGAAAGATGAACGAGCGATTCGCCGGAACGCAGCGCCGCGAGGGCGCCATCCACAGAGGCGAGGCGCAACAAGCGTTCCAATCGTTCACGAACAACAGGAAGAATCATGCGTTTGGCTTCAGGAATCCTTGCGCGCCGCCGATCCTGCGGCTCGCATTCTTGCCAGAATCGCAGTTGTGGAGTATCCCGGCACAACGGGAACAGAAACTACGCGGCCACCGGCGGCTTCGACTTCTTCTCTGCCGATGATTTGATCGCCGGGCCAATCGCCGCCTTTGACGAGAATATCGGGAAGAATCGCGGCGATGATTTCAAGTGGCGTGAGTTCGTTGAAGATGACGACGGCGTCTACACATTCGAGCGCGGCGAGAATCTCCGCGCGCTCGAGTTCCGGAAGAATGGGACGGCCGGGTCCTTTTAGTTGGCGAACGCTGGCGTCGCTATTGATTCCAACGACGAGCGCGTCACCCAGTTCACGGGCTTGCTCGAGAGCCTGAATGTGGCCGGGATGCAAGAGATCAAAGCAGCCGTTGGTGAAGACCAAGCGACGTTTTGTCTGCCCGGGTGCGGCATTGCGTTTCTCGCGGCCAAACCGCAGAATCGCTTCTTCCATGCTCAAAATGCCAGGATGCAAAAGGTCTCCCCGCGGACGGACGGCAAATTTCAGCGAATCTCAACCGAACTGTTATTTTATCACGCGCAGGAGAAATGCCTGCGCTGTGGACCCCTTTGGACCTTTGAGGAGTAGATTCGCTCCATGAAACAGAGAAAATTCTGGTTTGCGTTGGCTGGATTGCCATTGCTGGGGCTGGGATTCTTTTTTCTGAATCTTGAGCCATACCGGCCGCTACAGGTGATTTCCAGCGAAGCAAGCTGCCGGATGCGCGTGGATGTGGTCGAGCCAATTGGCGGAGAAACGCGCGGATACGTGGTGTTGTTTCACGGCCTGGCGGCTAACCGGCGAATCATGTCTTATCTGGCGCAGGACTTGGCGAACCAGAATTTGCGCGTGTTTGTTCCGGATTTTCCCGGCCATGGGAGAACGCCTGGACCATTTTCGCCGCAGCGTGCGGAAGCGTGCGGCGAGGCGCTGGTGAAGGAGTTGATTGAACGACGGTCACTGTTGCCGGAGCAAACGCTGCTCGTTGGGCATTCGATGGGCGGAGCGATTGCAATTCGAGTAGGTGGGCGCGTGCCCGTGGCGGGAGTGATTGCGATTTCTCCAGCGCCCGGGCGCACAGCGAAACTACTTTCGCGCGAGATGCTGCCGTTCCCTGATCCGGCGCAGCTTCCTAAGAATTCTTTGGTGATCAGTGGGTCACGGGAGCCAGAGCAGATGCGTGGCATTGCGGAAGCGATGGTGAAGGACGCGAACGATCCGTCGAGTGAATTTGTGGAGATTCCGAATGCGACGCACGTCAGCCTGATTTTCAGCAGCAGCACGTTGCGCTCGGTACGAGAGTGGACAAAGAAACTGCTGGGGACGGATGCAGACGTGATTAGCGCGTCGCACTTCCCTCTCTATGGATTCTTGAGCGGGACGATTGGTCTGATTTTGTTGTGTGTACCATTTTTGGCGGAGATTGTGGGCGGGACTGCGGCGAAAGGGCGCTCCGACGATGCGGCAGGAGTGTTGTCATCGCGCGCGCTCGGGCAGCTGATTGTAGCGTCGGCGATTGCGATTGCGATTCTGAAATTTTGGATTCCGCTGAAAGTCGTGCGCGTTTTTGAAGGCGACTACCTGGCGAGTTTCCTGCTGCTTGCAGGACTGGTCTTGCTTGCCTGGAATGCGGGCGCGGTGGCGAAGGCCTGGATTTTTTCTTGGCGTGGAATTGGCGCGGCAGCGTTCGCGGCCGTTGTGTTCGTGCTTCTCTTCGGTTTGTGGTTTGACTACAGTTTTTACGAAGCGTGGCTGACAACAGCGAAATGGATTCGGCTGCCGATGATGATCCTGGCGTTTTTCCCATGGCTGCTGGCGGAGGAGATTTTTCTCGGCTGCTATTCGGCTGCGTCACCGTGGCGGCGGGTGATTTTGATGCTGGCGTTTCGCTCGATTGCTTGGGCGGCAATCGTGGCGGCGCTGTTTTTTTTGCACTCGGGCGAAATCTTGATGGTGCTGCTGGTACTCTACTTCGTTCTGGTTTCGCTATTGCAGCGGCTGGCCATGGACGTAGTGCGTCGTGAGACACAGAGTGCCACGGCGGCGGCGGTTTTCGGTGCTATACTGAGCGCCGGTTTTGCCCTGGCGATCTTCCCGCTCGCGTAAGGGTTCGCGCCTTATCTCCAGCTTCGAGGAAAAACAGAGGTCGAGCCATGCCCAAGGTAGCAATTGTCGGCGGAGGCCCTTCGGGTGCGATGTGCGGCGAGCAACTGGCTCGCGCCGGGCACGAAGTGGTGATTTTCGATGAGCACCTCGCGTGGGAAAAACCTTGCGGCGGTGGACTGACGCACAAGGCCATACAGAAATATCCCTTCCTGCTGGAAAATTCGTATCCCAAAAAATTAATTCATTCGCTGGAGTTGATCGCGAGCAACGATCAGCGCGCGACGCTGGAGCTGACGAATCCGATTGTCATTTATTCGCGCAAGGTGTTGAACGGAATGCTGCTCGAACGCGCGCAGAGCGCGGGCTGCAAAGTGCAGCAGTCGCACGTGGTTTCCGTGGAGACGAGCGGAGACAAGCCGCGTTTTTGCGTTGAGGGCGAATGGGAATCGGCGGATTTTCTGGTGCTGGCGGCGGGCGCGCGGAATCATTTACTGCCGGGGACGCGGGCGTTGCAACGCGATGAATTGGAAATGACCCAGGGATATTTCATCCCGATGGTGGCGGACGCAATTACGGTGAAATTTCTGCCGCACTTCGACGGTTACATCTGGTCGTTTCCGCGGTGCGATCATTTATCGGTGGGAATTTGCGGGAGCATGGCTTCGCACACCAGCGGCGAATTAAGAGAGCATTTACAGACATTTGTGCAGAAGCAAAATATCCCCGTGGATGGCGGGCAGTTTTATTCGCACGTGTTGCCTTCGCCGCAGGAGCGGACGCTTTCACAGCGGACGGTTGTCGGGAAAAACTGGGCGCTGGTGGGCGACGCAGCGGCGTGGGTGGATCCACTGACGGGCGAAGGATTATTTTACGCGATGCGCTCCGGCGAATTGCTGGGCAAGGCATTGGCCGAGGGAAAACCGGAAGTTTATACGGACTGGGTGGGCGCGGCGTTTGCTTCAGAACTGGAATTTGCTGCGCGGATTGTGCGGCGGTTTTATCGCGGGACATTTTTGGGGACCGCGGTCACGACGCGCATGGTGCAGTTTTTGCGGCGGAGTCCGGTGTTTCGTCAATTGATGGCGGACATTTTCAGCGGAACGCAGGACTACACGAGCTTGAAAGAACGCTTGTGGGGTCACATGGGAATGACGCTGAGCGAGTTTGTATCGTCGGTGTTGAACCTGGAAGCCACAGCTGGCGCAAAGGCCAGGACCGGCAACGTGCCTGTTCGTTGATGGAGAATCTTCGAAGAAGCGATGTCCCTCTCGCATCCTGAGCAGCGCATCGAAAATGGCTTCCGCCTGCGCGGGGCAGGAGTTTCGCGCCTCGATGTGTTCAGCGACGTGATTTTTGGATTAGCCCTGACGCTTCTTGTGGTTTCCCTGCAAGTTCCAAAAACGTTCGGCGAGCTTCGTGTGGCGGTACGGGGATTTATTCCGTTCGCGTTGTGCTTCACGCTTTTCTTGATGCTCTGGCATGCGCATTATTTGTTTTTCCGTCGCTATGCGATGCATGACCGGACGACGATCGTGCTGAATTCTGTGCTGCTGTTCGTTGTACTTTTTTACGTGTACCCGCTGAAATTCCTGTTCGGCAAGCTTGCTGGCGAGTGGAGCGGTGGCGTGACTGGCCAGCTTCGCGCGCCGAGCGAAGCGACAGAACTTGTGCTGCTCTACGGCGTGGGATTTGCGGCGGCATATCTGATCATTGCAGCCTTGCATGTGAACGCGTGGCGGCAGCGTGACAGATTGGAATTGAATGGGACAGAACGGTTGATCACCATGGCGTCTGTAGTGGATGCAGTGGGCGTGGCGGGTGTGGGACTCTTTTCGTGCGCCCTCGGATTAGTGCTGCCAACGGCATATGCGGGCGACGCGGGATATGCGTATTTGCTGATCGTGCCGTGGAAAATGTTGACCGGAGTTTATTTTGGGCGAAAGGTACGCTTGCTCGAGAAATTGGTGGAAGCGCCGGGCTAGCGGGATCCTGGCGAAGGTTGCGCGCTGGAACAAATTGCGGCGTGAGCGCGTATTTCATTTTGTAAGGATTAAGGAGCCGGCGTGTACTGTTCAAAATGCGGGAGCACGATAGCGGAAACGGTGACGGTTTGCCCGGTATGCGGGCAAACGCAGGCTGTGGGACTACCCTCAATGGCGCCGCCACTTGCGCAGCCGGCGGGACCGCCCGCGGTTACTCCGCACTGGCAGCCAGCGCCGGTGGTGGCTTATGCAGGATTCTGGCTGCGCCTGGTGGCGCACCTTCTGGATGGTTTTATTATCAGCGTGCCCGCGATCATTCTGGTTGTGATCATTTTTCTGACCACCGGCGCGAGCGCTGTTTTCAAGAATTTTCCGGATGGTCATCCGGACCCGGGAGACGCCGCGAGCGAGGCAATCGGAATTGCTTTCTTTTCAGCCATCGCGGTCTTTGCCGTGCTTGCCGTCGTCGGAAGCTGGCTGTACTACGCGGGCTTCGAATCCTCCTCCTGGCAGGCGACACCGGGGAAGAAAGTTCTGAACCTGTATGTGACGGATTTAACCGGAGCGGGCGTCAGTTTTGGCCGGGCAACGGGAAGATTTTTTGCCAAGTGGGTGACTCAGCTGATTCCTCTCGGAATCGGCTACATTCTGGCTGGGATAACGGAGCGGAAACAGGCGCTGCATGACATGATCGCCAGCACGCTTGTGCTTCGGAGATGACTTCTTTTTTTCCGACAAATTAAGCCTGCGGCTTGCAACTCTTGTCCTATTGCCAAGCGGAGTTTGTGTAGCTACGATTACCCGACTGTTCGGAGAGTGGCATGTATTGCTCCGGTTGCGGACATGGCCTGGCTGCTTCAACGATGGTTTGCCCCGCTTGCGGCAGGGGCACAGGTGTGCGGCCGGCGGGCCCTTCGCGTTCAAACTTCCCTGTGCAAACTTTGGCCGCCGTTCCGGGAATTCGGGTCGGCTACGCGGGATTCTGGATGCGGTTTCTGGCGTGGATGATTGACGGTGCCCTGCTCACTGGAATTGCGTTCATTGTTTTGGGCAGGCTGGTTAACCTCGCGCGGGTCGGGGGCATTTTCGGTTCGCTTGAGCCGCTCGACGAACTCGATAACCTCGACGATTGGTACGCCGTTCTAGGTCTCGGTGCGACCATCGCCTTTGCCCTCTTTTACATTTTAGTGAGCTGGCTGTATCACGCGTTCATGGAAAGCTCGGCGTGGCAAGGAACCATCGGGAAGCGGGCGCTGGGAATTGTAGTGACGGACGCCAATGGTGCGCGGATCAATTTTGGACGGGCTTCGGGGAGATTTTTCAGCAGGCTGGTCAGCAACATGATTCCGCTCGGAATCGGATACATCCTTGCAGGTTTTACGCGGCAGAAGCAGGCGTTGCACGACCTGATTTCGAATTGCTTGGTGCTGCGCAAGACTTCGTAAAAGGAAAAGGATAGGCGCACGGTCTATCCTCATTTCCTGAGATTCCGACTACAAATTGAATTACGCCATGGGGCGTCGCGCCACCGGCTTGCGCACGGGCAGCGGCATCATAGTGGCCATTTTGCGAATCATGGCGAGCACGAGGCGCTTGTCACCGTCGGAAAGCGTGCTGCTGTAGCGCTTGATTTCGACGAGGAAGCGAATTTCGTCCTGCGAAAGCTCGCCGAGCATCTTCTGCGTTTCGCGGTCGCGAGGCGTTTCCGTGCCTGGGAAAAAATCGGCAAGCGAAATGTCCATGGCTTCGGCGATCTTCGCGAGCGTTTCGAGCGACGGCACGGTGTGGCCGTTTTCCACGCGCGAAAGATAGCAGCGCAAGAGTCCGGTACGGCGCTCGATGTCGCCCTGCGACAATCCGCGCTGGCTGCGATATGTTTTGATAACTTCCCCAATGTTTACGCGAGGCTTTTCTTTTGGCACGAGAGGCTCCCCAACAGCGATGTTAGCTTAGTGACTAACAGTAGAAGAGGCAAGGAAGATTTTTGGGTTATGTGCTTCCGAGAAAGCAATAGGGTCCGGAACGAGTGCGCCGGACCCTATCCGCTACGTAAAGTTGGATAGAGCTATTGGCCCGTGGGAACCACAGTGAGTGGCTGCTGTAAGCGAAATTCAAGCAGAGCCTCACTAGGAACCTTGACCTGCTGGCCCTTGGTGATGATCTGTACGCCTGCTCCCAAACCGCCGCCCGCCGCAGCGCCGATCGCCGCGCCTTTGCCGCCGCCCGCGATGCCGCCGATGATCGCTCCAATAACTGCGCCGCCGCCGACTTTCTTGGCAGTGTCACCGCCGCGTCCCTTGCCTTGTACGTTGTAGTCGCTGCTGAGCAGGCTATAGTCGCGGCCATCAATTACGATGCGCGTTAGCTCGAGTTGCAATTCAGATTTGCCGGAGAACTTGCCGCCTTCTTCGGCAGTTGCGAGGCGGCCATAGACGTCCGTACCTTTGCGAGCAACGAGTTGCCCGTTCACGGTCAGGTCTGTTTCCAGGCTGCCGTGGAAAATGTCGCCGACGTGATTCTTGGAGGAGTCCACCCCGTCAATCATTCGAACAAGAAGCGATTGACCCGCCGGAAGCGTCACGGAGTCCCCATTGTTTTGGCCAGAATTGAGTGGAGGCGTTGACGCAGCGTTGTTCGCCGAGGCACTCGCAGGCATCGGAGAAGATGCCGGAGGTGGCGTGGCCGCTTGCGGGTGGCTTGAACCGCGCGTAAACGTCAACGCAACGATGTCGTTCGTCGAAAATGCTTGTACGTCCCCATTTACTTCGAATCGCAGAGTGGCCTGCGTTCCGCCTAGAAACTTGCCCTGTAAGACCCTTCCGTCTTTCAGTTCCAAAGTGTCTGCGGCAGCTGCACCGGCGAGGGCTGCACCCAGAAGCACCGCACAAAAGAGTTTTGTCCACGTCTTCATGCTGAATCTCCCCATTCCTCCGTCTGACCGAAGCCAGCACAGCGTTTTCATTCGATTTGATGACACATCGCCCCCTTGGGTTGCGCTTTTAGTTTCAGATGAGGCCACGCGGTTGTCAATTGGTGGCGTCGTAGAGCTCGCGAGCGATGGCGGCCATCAGTGCGGCGCTGTCTTTTTCTTCGGCCATGCCGCGCACCAGAAGCACCAGGACAAACGGGCGTCTGGCGTAAACGATTGCGGCATCGTGGTGAAGTTTGGTGAGTTCACCAGTCTTGTGGGCAACAGGCGTGCCGGTAGGAAGTCCCGCGGGGATGGCTTCATTGAATTTCTGACGTTCTAGCATGGCGACCATTTGTTTTGAGGCGTCGGGGTCGACAGCCTTGCCTTCGGCGATAGCGGTCATGAGAATAGCGAGGCCGCGGGCAGTGGTCGTGTTGTTCATTCCCTTTTGGTAGGCCTTGTTGTCTTCGACGCCTCGCAAAACATTAACTCCGTCTGCGCCGAGCGAATGCACGGTCGCCCGGATATTTTCGACGCCGAGTTTTTCAACGAGAACATTCGTGGCGAAATTGCTGCTGACGGTGATCATCAGCTCGGCTAGTTGAGAAAGCGTTCGCGTTTGGCCTTCGGCTTTGTAGAGGTCGGTTTCGGAGTCGTCAGCAGGGTCGAGCTTGTAGGGAGAACCGTCCACAATACTGCGGAATTCGTTTTTTATGACGAGCGTGTCGTCGAGCTTCGACTTCCCTTCCCGCATCTGATGGAACAGTTCAATCAAAACGGGAACCTTCATCGTGCTTGCGGCGTGGAACGTGTCGTCAGCGCGGGAATACCATTCGTCTTGGCCGTCGAGAGTGCGAAAGGCGATGCCAACGTCTGCGCTGCTTTTCTTGACCTGCGCGAGGATATTTATTCTTGCGAGTTCGAGCTTCGAGTTTTGGGTAATCGCAGGTGTGCTGGCGCTAGCTTCAAGTGTCAGCAAGAACGCGGCCGCAGCCGCTCGGCGCAACCTCACTTGCCGCCCGGCGATTTCATAATCTTCACCGGGACCCTCACTACGTTCGTGACATTCCACCCCTCGCACACGGTGCCAGGCAGCTTGCCGTCCAATCCCGCGGTATCGTAGTCGGCCCAGACTTCAATCTCTTCGTGAGGGAGCAGCGTGAAATAGTTTTCGCTCCAGAAGACCGGCACGATGTCGTTGCCGTTGCTATCCACAAGTCGCAGGTGCGTCATGAACGCGACCGAGTTGTTTGGATTCTTCACGGTGATGACGGCAACGGCCGAATTTCCATGATTCTCATCTCCCGTTCTTTCCACGGAGACGACGGTCGTCGGCAGACTCTCCAGACCGCTCAGGTCGCCAAATTCTGCCTGCGGCGTGTAAACAGTGTCCTGACGATGCTTCCAATCGAGCGTGTCTTCCTTTGCGGAGAGCCAGTAGAAATTGTCGCTGACGAGTTTGCCCGAAGGGTCGAACATTTGGAGTTTTGTGAAAAAGGTCATGGTGAGACGTTCGGCCTTGGGAAGATCAAAAGCCTTCACGCTGGCGTCGGCGGGGACATTCACTTTTTCCTCGTGTGAAGCAAGTTCTTTGCCTTCGAGGTTGTACACCTTGGCCACTACCTTCATCGCAGGACGCGCTTCGTAAGTGTCATTCACGATGGCGACGGAGTGATCGGCGTAGTCGTACTGAACGTGGAGCGGCTCCATGGCTTTCTTGGTACCGAAATATCCGCCGCCTGGCGCGAGATAGTAGTCATACAGATGCCATATGAGCGAGGGCCACGCATTGTTCAGCATCCATTGGATGACGCCCGTGGAAACGTACTTGTTGCGGCCATAGGCTTCGAACATGGCACGCTCGCCGTCGTAAGTCATCGCCTGCGCCTTGCGTTCGTAATCCTCGAGTGATTTTGGCGCGCCGTAGCGGCGGGTTAGGCCATCAGTGAACACATTCACCGTGGTAAAGCGTTCGCCGCCTGCGTGGTAATTCCAAACGTCGTCCATCGGCCAGAGATGTTCCTTAGGAATAAATTTCTTTACGCTTTCGAGCGTGGGAATCGCCGGCCCGGGACTCGTCTCTGTGTTGTAGCCGTGCGCTCCACCAGCCTCCTTGTCCGCATACCAATACACAGGCGGAACGTATTCGTACGGGCCGGTCATCTTCACGCCCGAGGATCCCGAGACTGGCGTCGGCTGTTCGCTCGCCGAAGAAACCGATGGATTCGGCCACTCTGCGTCTTTCAAAATGCCGAGGTACATGCGCTCCACATCGGCAGGCGGCGGATTGTCGCTGCCGTAAAGCCAGACGTAAACGCTGGGGTGATTCCGCAGCCGCTCCGCTTGATCCTTCATCGAAGCGCCGGCGATGGCACGCGTTTCGTCCGTCCAGTCCTCCCATTTTTCCCAGGCGTCGCAGCACGTCCATCCGGGCATCACAAGAATCCCGAGTTCGTCCGTTTTGTCAAAAAATTCGTTGCGATCAATGCGGCCTTCGAGACGGATGGTGTTCAGCCCCATGTGTTTCACGTAGCGGAGATCCGCATCAAGTTTTTTCGACATGGGTCGCAAAAACATGTCCGGTGCCCAGGCAGCGCCGCGAATCAGGATGCGGCGGCCATTGATTTTGAAGAGGCGGTGCCCCTTATCCGTGAGCTCGCTGGTAACTTCGCGAATGCCGAATTTCACGCTGGCGGAATCGGACACGGCGCCATCAGCTTCAAACGAAAACTTCGCAGTGTAAAGATTCGGCGTGCCAATGGTGTGCGGCCACCAGAGTTTCGGTTGCGCGAGTTTTAATTGCGGATAGTCTTCTGCGGTGAAGCGAACAGTCTTTGTTTCGCCCGCCGCAAGTTCAACGTTCTGCTTCAACTGCTTCGCGTCCACTTCAGCGAGGAGCACGCCTTTTGCAACCTTGCCGGAATCGTTGCGCAACTCCGCGCTAAGCGCGAGTTCCGCGGATTTGTAATTGGAATCGAGTTTGGATTTTACAAACGGATGCCGAATCGCGACCGGCCCGCCCGCCGTGAGCGTAACTTCTTTCCAGATCCCCATGTCTTTGTCGGCAGGCGTCGGATTCCAATCCACCCAGGTAATGCCAAGATCGTTCTTCTGCGGAGCAAAAATTTCGAGTGCCACCGCATTCACGGTGCCCACTTTTGCCACGCCTGTAATATCGAATTCAAAAATCCGGTAGGTTCCCGCGACGTCCTTTCCGTCCGCGATCTTCTTTCCATTCACCCAAACGTTTGCACGATAGTTGATTCCCGGGAAATGCAGCGCCAGATGTTTCCCCGCCGCTGAGACCGGAACAGCAAACTCCATCCGCCACCACCACGAGCACTTGAACGGGCTTCCTTCCGGCATGTCCTGCAAAGCAAAAAACGATGCGCTCGAATAGTTCATCCCAGGCAAATTCTTGAAATTGGTGCCATAGGTCGGGTCCGGATAGGTTTTGTCATCCACCAGTGTTCCAACAGCCGTGTTTGGGACCGTAGTCTTATGCCATCCGGCAGTAGCAAACCTCGGCAAGGAGACCTGCTCACCTGTGGCTTTCACTTCGCAGGAGGATTGGATTTGCCAGTTATTGTTGAGAGACATTCCAACAAACGAGGGCGCGGCAGGTTCAGCGACCGCGGCGAACTGAATTGAGAAGAGCGAAGCAGCAAGCAAACAGAACACGACAGTCGAGCGAATACGGGGCATGAGTTCCCTCATTTTGGGATGCAAAACTTCGAGTCGCTCAATCTTAAACCGTTTCAATAAACTCGCAAGGAAGAACTGTGCTATACGGTCTAGCTCATTGGGGTATCGAGTCATGAAAAACTACAAAAGCATACTGAAAAACTGTTTCCTTGTCGTGATTGCGGCTCTTTTCTCCGTTCTTTTCCTGCGTTTCGAAAAACGGGCGAGTGCGTCGGAAGAGGACAAACCTCTGCGCGTTCGCAGTCTTGAAATTGTGGATCGCGCCGGCATAGCGAGGATGAGGCTAGGAGCACCAGTGCCCGATCCGGTCATGGGTGGAAAATCATCACCGAGGCGTTCCCCACAAAACGGTATCCAGATCAATGACGCGAATGGAGACGAAATGGGCGGAATTGGCATGCTCGATGATGGTTCGCTGATTTTTTGCTTCGATTCGCGTAAGGCGGAGGCGACCTGCATGTATTCCCTGCCCTCGGGCGAACGTGGTTTTTCCGTGACGGACAATAACGGAAAGGACCGTGCGTTGATGGAGATCAAAGCCGATAAATCAGTTGGCGTAACATTGAATAATGAAGAGGAAAAACCGCTGGCGATCGTGCGCGTGATGAATGGCAAATCAGAAATCGTGCTTACCGCGGCGAACGGAAAGACACTTTGGATGAGTAAGAAATAGCCCGGAAATAAGACGCCTTGCCCACAGCGCAGGAGCTACGAAAGTACTAAGGCAATCACCTGCTTGACGGTTCAGTTCATCGTGGCACTATTTGTTATCTTAAAGCGTGTGCCTATGCGCAGTGCCACTCCTACGTTCGAACTGAATTCTGATCCAGTTGAGCAAATCACGTGAACGGTTCTAATGAGCGGAGAAAATCCGGCAAGAGACCTTTCGATGGCAGAAGCGAAAAGCGATCTACTACATTAGTTCGCGTCCGACTCGCAAGCCCAACAGACATCCGCGCCCCTGAACGAACGGTTACGGAGAGTATCAGTCCTCATGGCGCCCGGATCATCAGCGAGCGATCGTGGCAGCCCGGTGAAGATGTGGTTGTTGTCCCGAGGGGAGAGTTCCCGCATACAGGAAAAGTGGTTTATTGCGAAGCAAAAACGAGCGGTAACTTTTGCCTAGGTGTCGAATTCAGGGGGCGCTCGGTCAAATGGGGCGATGATTCCCGCGCCTAGTCACGATTCAACTCATGCGGACAAAACTTGGTCCCGGAGGAGGGGGTCGAACCCACACGGTACTAAGTACCACTGGATTTTGAGTCCAGCGCGTCTGCCAGTTCCGCCACTCCGGGCTTTCTTTTACAAACATAGCATGCGCGCAGCGCTGGCTCAACAGCTCCCAAGTTACATTCTTATCCAGAAATTTCGTCACATCATAGGAAATTCGGTGGTTGTTCAGTTTCAATTTCTTGAATTGTGACACAAGGGGTTGAAATTCAAACTGAACCACTGCCGGAAATTCAAGCAGGCGGGACCAAAAAGAAGAGGCGCTCGGTAGCCTCACAAGCGCCTCCTCTACTACTTCAACGTAAACCGTACCTCACTGGATCACCTCCTTCTCGGCGAGGACGCCGATGTCAACAAAGTGTGTTGACTGTCCCGAGTATAACGCAGGTAGTGGTTCAATTTTAATTTCTTGAATCAAGCTGCAGGTAACTCTTCAAATGCTCGCACTACCGCCAGAACTCGTCTTTCCTCAAGTGGATTTGCCCACAGCCCATCCTGTTTGACGGATGAACCAACAATAAACGCCGCCGCGGACGAATACCTCCCAATGTTCTCGGGCGTGATGCCCGAACCAATCAGCGTCGGAATGGACACGGCCCTGCTGACCGCCTCTACTTCGCTGGCGTCCGCAGGCCGCCCAGTGGATATACCCGAAACAATGACGCCGTCTGCCTGGAAAAATTCTGCGGCTTTTGCCGTCTCCACGATGTCAACGTCCGCGGTGATGGCATGCGCCGAGTGCTTCTTCTTGATATCGGCGAAGATGCGAACGTTGTCGGCGCCAATCGCCCGGCGGTATCGCAAAAGCGCTCCAGCACTAGACTCAATCAGACCTTCATCCGCTACGTGGGCGAAAACAAACCCCTCCACTCGAACAAAGCTCGCGACGCACGCATGTGCTATCGCAACGGCCCACAAATTGGCTCCTGCCAGAACCTGAATTCCCAAGGGGAGGGAAACCCCGCGTCGCACCTCAGAGCCGACCACCGCCATCGCAGCGCCAATCTCCGGCCCGACAGAACTCTTCAGATAGGGGCGATCGTGCGTATTCTCAATGGCCAGACCGTGAAAGCCCGCCTCTTCGTAAACGCGCGCTTCACGAACCGCCTCGTCGGCGATCTCCGCGACGCTCTTCCGGTTAGAAGGAGTACCAGGAAGAGCACCGAGGTGTATCACGCCGATAAGCGCCCGTGGCACACCAAATAGCGAATTGATGACTCCATTCGAATCCATGCTGTCGTATCCGTGTGGAAGAGCGATTGTACCCGAGGGAGTATCAGGGTGTCTTTCTGCCAAGGGACGTATCTTGTTTTCGTCATGAGGTGAAATGCAGGAAATGCCGAAATACTTTGCCACCCTCCGCCGTATCTTCAGATATACCGGTAGTGGGCCAGTTTGATTTTTTTGGATCGTGACACAATAGGTCAAAAATTCAAACTGACCCACTACCCATAGACCTCCCACTAGGCCCCCTAAAACAAGGCCACTGACAACTAGGCTCCTGACAACAAGGCCCCTTGCAACGAAGGAGACAACATGAGTTCCACTAAGAACCCAGGCCGATTCGCAGGCTCGCTATATCTGTTCATGTCATTAGTCGGCTTCTTCGCCATGGGCTATGTTCCCGGCAAGCTCATCGTCCGCGCGGACGCAGCGGCGACGGCCAGTAACATCGCGGTCCACGAGACGCTCTTTCGATTCGGCATAGCGGCCCAGCTCATCGGCATGGCCGGTTTTATCTTCGTTTCTCTGGCTTTGTACGACCTCCTCAAAGGAGTCAACCGGCGGCACGCCTCGCTCATGGTGACATTGATTGTCGTCTCCATCCCGATAGCGTTTCTGAATGAACTAAACTCCATCGCTGCCCTCATGCTGGTGCGCGGGGCTGATTTCCTATCCATATTCGAAGAGCCTCAGCGGGAGGCTCTCGCTATGCTGTTCCTCAATTTGCATCATTACGGATTAGTTGTCGCAGAAATATTCTGGGGGCTGTGGCTCTTTCCCCTCGCGCTGCTGGTGTACAGGTCGCTATTCCTGCCGCGCTTCCTGGGCGTCTGGCTTACCCTCGCCGGCTTCGCCTGGGTGATCTTGAGCCTCACGGGCATACTGTTGCCGCAATACGAAAACAAAGTGTATTCCTACGCTCAGCCCGCCTTCTTTGGGGAGATTGCGCTCATGCTGTGGCTCGTCATCAAGGGAGCCAAGCCGCCAGCGCTGGACGCCGGCGGCTTGTTAAAACCGTCTCAGCCTGTTTAGGATCCGCCACTCGCCCGGCTGGCCGGCGGCACAATCCCGCTCATGCGCAAGTACTCGACCATCTGCCCGTAGTGATCATAGGCGTGGGCGACGCCGAAAGTAGCCAAGCGCAGCCGGGTCGACTTGCTGCTCCCCGGATTCTGCAACATGTTCTCCGCCGTCAACGTAGCCGCGGCTTTGTGACCCAGGGCAAAAGAATCCTTCAGGAATTTGATGATGTCCGCTTTGCTCCTCAAGTCCGCAGGACCGTTTCCGTCCTTGATATTTTCCGGCACCTTATCTCCCGTAATCGGCGACCAAATGAAATAATTGGAAGCGGCGATGTGCTTCACCTGCACGGCAAACGTGCGCACACCCTTATAGTCGGCGCCCGGAATGTTCAAGATCTCAGGAGAGAAGTTGAACTTATCTTCCGGCATGGCTTCTGCAGCGTCCACCACTTGCTTTTCGATGGCGCTGATCTCCCGGTCCATGACGGAAGCTACGGTTGGCGAAAGCTGCTGCGCCTGAGGCGTATTCGCGGCTGTGACGTCCGCCAAGCGTCGTCCCAAGGCGCCCACGGCGAAAATGAGCGCTGCCGATAGCAAGAAGCGTCGTTTCATTTGAGTCTCCCCTTCCTCAATTTCTTCCCGCCTACTTAGACGGGGCAAACACTGACTCGCTTTATCGAAGGCATCACACTCTCGCTACCAGGAGTTTGGCTTCGCCCTCCGTGCGTCGACCGTCTGAGCCGGCACTTTCCTTTGGGATTAGTCAGGCTGTTGAACTCAATTCCGCGTACGTGGGTGAAGCAATTGGGCGCGAAGCGGGCATACGATATGTGGTCCTGTCCTACTTGGCAATCAGCAGTAGTGTGGCCTTGTTTGGTGTGGGAAAGTTCCAAGGATGGGCCCGCCGAAAGCAGAGGTTGTTTTCGTAAGTCCTGATAGTCGGCCTACTGGATATGTGCACTTGCGCCGACAGCGTTTATGAGATGGGATGAGAAGGACTTAGGTGTTTTCTTTTTCTTGCTCGGACGTACATTACTGCCAACGCAACACCATCGCGTCGAAGTCGAATTCAATGCGTTTTGCCTGCAAGGATGCCGGGCCTAAGTAGCCATCCACTCCCGGCATTTCGTCTTCATTCAGGACCGTCAATTAACATGACAGTGGTTACCATTTCCGCGCCTACGATTCGCACGCCAGGCAGTCTTACCTGCTTTGCTCGTACACGCCCCATCGCCACGTTGATAGATTCCCCATCAATTCTCATCTTCGGCAGTCGTTTGCGCAGGTGATTTCCATACAGGAGGATGCCTTGCAATCCAGTATCGACTGCGAGATGGATTGGAATCCCCTGAACGACAAGTGGAATGACAAAGCATGAGGAGAAGGAACGTTCAGGAGTCCCAACTTCTGTCAGCTGAAAAGAAACAGTCCTTCTATCGTAATCGATAGTGAACTTCTTACTTCTGCTCAACAGATCGAGTCCAATAATTCCGTCCGCGTTTTCCGCCAGCTCGGAATATTTGGCCAGCTTTACCACCATGACCCGGACGTCCTGAACTCGCAGGGGTCCAACTCGGAGGTCCTGAATGCTCGACCACTCGACAGGGATGTACTTGTCAAAATTCATGACCTTTCCCGCGTGTCGCTGCAACCGCAGTCTGTCAGCCACCTTCCGGTCAATCAGGCTATATGTGGCACCGGTGTCCAAGATGAACTTTAAACCGTTCAGATTTCCGATCTGTCCATCGACGACCACAAGGAAACCTGAAACCAGCTCGAACGGAATCTCCGGTCTAGGGGTGGTTTTGATTACCTCTTGGGCGTGTACCTGCGAACCAAAGATCAGCCCCACCAGCAGTACCTTGATGCATGCAACGATATTCCCGTGGCTCACGGTGCTCACCTCGTCCCTATTCATCGAGACTCTCCCCCGGCGCGGTTATAAATTCATCATCCCAGTCGAACGCTCCTACAACGGTGGAAGCAAATTCCCGAGTCTAGTCGGCAAGCAGGAATCAGGCTCCCGGAAGAATCTTCTTAGTCCCATCCTCCTCGTCGCAGGCTTTGCGATCCTCGTTCTCTTCGCGCTGAACGTGGGCGGTTGGAGAGAAATCATCTTTCCCCCTCGCACCGCACCAATCCGCTCGCTGGCGGTTCTGTCGCTCCAAAATCTCTCCGGTAGCCCCGAAGAGGATTATTTCGCGGATGGTATGACCGAGGCCCTGATCACCGAGCTGGGAAAGATTAGCGCCTTGCGGGTGATTTCTCGCCAGTCAACGATGCAATACAAGGGTACGAAAAAGTCGGCCCAACAAATCGCACAAGAACTGAACGTGGGAGCAATCGTGGAAGGTTCTGTCCTCCGTGTCGGCGACCGCGTGCGCACTACGGCGCAATTGATTGCCGTCAAGCCAGAACGTCATCTTTGGGCGAATAGTTATGACCGAGAGCTGCGTGACGTATTGGCGCTGGACAATGAGATGGCTCGGGCTGTCGCTAGGCAGATCAAAGTTACTCTAACGCCCGAGGACGAAGCTCGTCTGGGGGAAGCACGTAAGGTAAACCCGCTAGCTCACGATGCCTATCTGCAAGGTCACTATTTCCTCGACAGGCGGACGAAAGCGGCGGTTGACAAGGCTCTTGGCTATTTTGAACAGGCCATCCAATTGGACCCCGCTTACGCACCAGCCTATGCCAATCTGGCGGAAGTGTTCCTTGTTCAGGGACTGTACGATCCAACCCACCAAATGGAATTATTGGCAAAGTCTCAAACTGCATCGCTAAAGGCACTTGAGCTCGACGACGGGCTTAGTGCTGCCCACTACACACTGGCGGCTCAACGTCTTCGTGTTTGGAATTGGTCTGGTGCCGAAGCCGAGTTCCGGCGGGCTATCGAGATGAATCCTGGCGATGCCACGGCCCACGCGTGGTACGCAGATCTGCTAATCACGATGGGCCGCATGCCCGAAGCTGAAGTTGAAATGCAGCGAGCCCAGGAATTGGACCCCCTCTCGCTGGAAGTATACGGAGCTGAGATCGGGTTTCTCTACTATGCCCGTCGTTACGACGAATTGATCATCCACTGTCGAGAGTGGGCGGAAAGGGATTCCAATCTCGAATGGAATTATCATCACTGCCTTGGCGCCGCCTACGTGCAGATGGGAAGGCATCAAGAAGCGATAAAAGAGCTTCGAATCGCGCTCAGGTCCTCCACCCTCCACGACCACACTGCCACGGAGCTGGCCAACGCATTGGCTGTGGCTGGTAAACGTGGGGAGGCACTGGAGATGCTTGAGCAAGTGAAGGACACTCCATGGAGAACCTATGGTGCCGCCCTGGTCCACACCGGCCTAGGAGAAACGGACGAAGCATTCCATTCATTGCAAAGAGCCATTGAACTCCGCGCGCCTTGGCCATTCGTCAATCTCCTCAAACAGGATCCGCGATTCGATTCCCTCCGTCAGGATTCGCGATTCGCGAGTCTTCTTCTCCGAATGAATTTACCTCAATAATCGGGTTTTTCATTTCCTTGGACAACTTTTGGCCTCAACTCTGATAAGCCTTGTCGGAAACTTGAAGAATCCACTTCTCGGGCGGGTGGCACACTCGATATCCGGAAAATCTCTTTGGGTGGCCTACGCTTGCGCTTTTGTATTTTGCAAAGGGTGGGCCGCTCTCGCGTTAATCGTCCTGGTGGGCCGCGCCAACAGGTATACAATCGCCCCGACGGCGACGCAATAACAGCGTCGAGAGAGAGGGGCAAATATGCAAGCCGCAACGGCCCTGGCAGCGCCAGAAAAGGTCCACGCGTTTATTCAAGAGTATTTCGATGCCTGGAAAGGCATCGATGAAGAGAAAATTCTCGCCTACTATTCGGATGATGTCGCAATCCACCTTCCGACGGGAACCCTCGATGGGAAGACAGCCGTGCGAGACAATTTTGTGCGGCCGTTCATCGCCGCGTTCCCCGGCAATGTACATTCCATTCGGAACTTGGCCCATGCCAGGAACCTGGTCGCGGTGGAATGGAGTTTTGAAGCCGTGCACAAAGGTGCCTTTGCCAACATCGAAGCTACGGGCAAAAAGGTTCAGGTTCCTGGCTGCTCGTTCTACGAATACGATCTCGTGACGAGAAAGATTCCGGCGGGGCGAATTTACTTCGATCTTGCTACCCTGTTGCGGCAAATCGGCGCGGGAGCGTAACCGCAATCTGTTTAAGGTGCAAGGCAGGTGGCAGCAACGCCGCTAATGCCATCTTCCGAGGCAGGCCATCCTATGAGCGAACTGACCACCGGCCAACTTACGGACGAACAGCAGCGCCAGCTCGTGAGCGAATTGGTTGCCGCCGTCAAAACACTCGCACCGGACTGGACTAGCTACTCAGACTCCGATCCCGGCGTCACGCTCCTGGAGCTGTTTGCATGGTTGTGTGACACATTCGACTTCCGCCTGGACCGAGCTTCGGATAGCAAGACCGATCTTCTCAACCACTTGATCGCCAGGATCTCAGCCATACGTCCCGGCGCGTGCACTACTTCCGTTCTTACGCGTCCTCGCTACTTCTATGGCCAGCTTCTCGCCGCTGCCGATTTCCAGGCGGAACAGGACTACTCGCGAAACGTGACGAAGCGACACAACCGCTGCCTCTTCGGCGCCGGCATTGTCACGGGACTGCGCGTCACGCTCGATTCGAGTGCGTCAACGAAGGACGAGCCCGTCATTACCGTTGCGCCCGGCTGCGCGATCGGTCCGGATGGCCAGCAGCTGAGCGTTTGCGAACCTCTTCGATGCGTTCTTAGCGCATCTGGCTCGGCGGGCTGTGTAGTCCTCCGGTACTTCGAGCGCGCAATCGATCCGATCCCCGTGCCTTCTGGCCCCCCGGAATGTTCGCGAATCGAAGAAGGTGTGGCCGTTGCGTTCGAAGAAGAGCCGCTTGGACCGGTCCTGGCTATCGCCCGTCTCAAACGAAAGGCCGGACGATGGCTCCTCGATCGCCAGTTTCACCCGCCGAAAATCGCACCTCGTGCGTAGGCTGATTGGCGGGTGGCCCGCGCCTTAGTTCCGAAAATCGGGACCCGGGCGATCACTTCTGAGTTGCCGACTTATTCATTCAAACAATTCGGGAGTTGGTGGCGATAAGGGGCGTTTACGAGGACCTATGCTGTTGGCTCTTTGCAAACCCTCGATCAGCGCAGTGGCGGGCCACTGAATTGTGGGTAGGGAAAGCCCGAGCGCAGTTGTGTCGGGCCACTCCGTTTGTTAGGTTGGCGGAGATGCCGCGGCCTGTGCCCGAACAACTCAGCAGGACCATTGAAACTCTTTACCGAGCGGAATCGGGCCGGGTACTGGCGACGCTCGTCCGCCTCCTGGGAGACCTGGATCTCGCCGAAGAGGCTATGCATGAGGCATTCGCCGCCGCCCTGGAGTCCTGGCCTCGGACTGGTATTCCGGACAAGCCGCGTCCCTGGCTGATTTCAACGGCGCGCTTCAAGGCCATCGATGGGATGCGCCGGCGGGCGCGCTTCGACGGAAAACAGCCCGATTTTGCGCTCTACATGAAAGCGCGCATCCACGAAGTTTCCGTCGATGACGAGGAGATCGAAGATGATCGCCTCCGTCTGATCTTCACCTGCTGCCATCCCGCTCTGCCTCCGGAAGGACAGGTTGCGCTCACCCTGCGCGAAATCTGCGGCCTGACCACGGAGGAGATTGCCCGGGCATTTCTCGTTACGCCGGCAACGATCGCCCAACGAATCGTGCGCGCGAAGGCTGTCATCCGCGATAAGGCAATTCCTTACCAGGTGCCAGTCTCCCAGGAATTGTCAGCCCGGTTGGGAGCTGTCCTCCAAGTCGTATATCTGATCTTCAACGAGGGATACTCGGCTGAAATAGCAGGCGCCGAACTCAGCCGCGAGGCGATCCGTCTGGGCAGACTCCTGCTCGACCTGCTCCGGCTTGACTTGCTTCAGGAACCCGAGGTGATGGGCCTGTTAGGGCTTATGCTGCTGCAGGAGTCGCGCCGCGCCGCCAGAACCTCTCCCGACGGAAACTTGATCCTGCTGGAGCAGCAGGACCGGTCATTGTGGAACCGGGACCGGATTGCCGAAGGCATCTCGCTCACAGAAAGCGCTCTTCGATCGCGCCGCTTCGGTGCCTACACTCTGCAGGCGGCCATTGCGGCCGTTCACGCCGAGAGTTCCTCCGTGGTATCCACGGACTGGCGCGAGATTACGCTACTCTATGACCGGTTGCTTCGGATTCATCCATCCCCGGTTGTCGAACTGAACCGCGCAGTGGCCATTGCCATGTGCGAAGGTCCGGAGCAGGGTCTTCGTCTTATCGATGACTTGCTGGCGCGCGAGCACCTCTCCCACTATCACCTCGCGCACTCTGCCCGTGCGGACCTGTGCCGCAGATTAGGGCGGATTCCGGAGGCCCGTGCTTCGTATGAGAAGGCGCTCGCCCTGGCGCAGCAGGAACCGGAGCGCCGTTTTCTCGCCAGGCGGCTCGAGGAATTGAAAAAAAACTCGAGGAATTGAAAAAAAATCCGTCTCGGTTGTCGATTTTCGGTCTCCCGAACGACTATCTGATAACAGAACGATGAGCTACAGCTCTCTGAGTCACAGGAAACAAGGAGAAATTGATGAAATACATCTGTTTGGGATACATCGAGCCAGGAAAATTCGAAGGGATGACCGAGGACGAGCGACACGCAGTGCTCGACGAATGCTTTGAGCACAATGACCATCTGCGCGCCAACGGACATCTTGTTGCCGAACTACCTCTTCAGCCTCCGGAGACCGCGTTGACCCTGTACTGGAAAAACGGCAAAGTCGCGACGACCGACGGCCCCTATGCGGAAACCAAGGAACAACTCGGCGGCATTCAAATCCTTGAGGCGCGAGACCTTAATCACGCCATTCAGCTTATCTCACAGCTCCCAGGCTTTAAGTATGGACTTGGACCGATCGAGATACGTCCAGCGGCGGATTTAAACGAAATGTTGAAGGCAAGTGAGCAGCGACGGCGAGAGAAGACGGCACGTTGAAGATGGCGTGACGGAGAAAGCCGATGAAAGGAAAGAAAATGCACAGCATTTCATTGAGCGCATTCGTGCTGGTCGGCGCCCTGAGCACGCCCTGGCCCGCTGCCGCACAGGATGCCAAACAAGCGTATGCCAGCCTGGCCCCGCTGGAACAATATCTGATGGATCGCAATGCGGAAATCGCCCTGGCCCGCAGCGCCGCTCCGGACGCCATCTCGCACGACGCTACGGTTCTCGTGCTTGGGCGGCATGGCTACGAAACCGCGGTTGAAGGCAAGAATGGCTGGGTGTGCATGGTGGAACGCGGATGGATGGCGCCCTTCGACAGTCCCGAATTTTGGAACCCTAAAGTTCGAGGAGCGAATTGCCTCAATGCACCGGCCGCTCGGTTTGTGTTGCCGTTTGCAAATAAACGTACGGAATTAGTGCTGGCCGGCCATTCGAAGGTCGAGGTCATCGCCGCAATTGCGGCGGCGTTGGACAAGAAAGAATTGCCAGCCCTGGAGCCGGGAACGGTTTGCTACATGATGGCGAAGTCGTCGTATCTTAGCGATAATGGCGACCACAACGGCCCGCACCTGATGTTCTACGAACCAGTCAAGGACGATGCAGCCTGGGGCGCAAATGTGCCAAATTCTCCGGTTCTGTCTGTGAATTACTGGTACTTGTCCGCGCAGGCGTATCCACAGCTCAAAAGTTTTCCGCCCGTAAGCGTGTTCGCGGTAGTAGTGGACAAATGGTCCGATGGAACGCCGGCACCGAGCATGTGAAAATCCAGCGCAAAACCGGCTCCACCCTTTCGCAAAAAGCGCGAAAGGATGGGCCACCCCCCGCGAGCCGACATTACTCCTTGGCTGGCTCCCAAAGCTCGATCGGATTGCCATCCGGATCTTTAAGCCACGCAAAGATCCCCATGGAGGGATATTCCTCGGTCTTTTCGATTGCCACCGCCTTTGCTCTTCAGATGGCTGAGGACTTCTTTCATGTTTTTCACCGTGTAATTAATCTTGCCCGTTCGTGGCTTATCCTTGATGTCTTGATCCGTGGGCATAATCGCCCACGCTATCGTTCGCTTGATCTCCGGGTTTGCAAGATCCCTGTATTCGAACGATGCATAGATGGAACTGCACTCAGCATCTTCGCCCTGAGGAACTATTCCGAGACAATCGCGATACCAGGCTGCCAATCTCTTTGTATCGTTGGAAAACAGAAAAGCGCCGCCAATTCCGTCGATCATAAGTTCCTCCAGTGAGCAGTGACTCGTTTATTGTCCTTTGTTTCGATCAGCCCAGATTTTCGCCTGCCAGAGTTCGAACTCCTAATCTCTGTCAGTTTTTGAACCGGCAAGCATAGTTCCAATTCAAAATGCGACCAATCCGTCGCGCTTTCTTTGTCCAAGAAAACCTCAAGTGCTGGTGCATGCTCGGGCTCGTGGACACTGTTGATAAGCCAATCTCTGTAAAGGTAGTCCCAAGCCGTAGCCACCTTATGGATATCGCCGGAAACCTTTATGGCGGCGTATCGCATAGCTGGCATTTTCAATTTCGACATTCCTTCCATGCACTCGAACGGAAGAGACGACGCAATACAGACCTCGTATCGATAAAGATGTTTTGGGGTCACGTGTGGATCGTCTACCGTCATTCCGAAAAGAATTCCTTGCGAAAAAATATTCTGGGATTTGGCCCATTCGATCAGTGTCTTGAGGGCGGCAAGTACCCTGTGCAGTTCGAAGGCATTCGTAACACGAATATAGGCGACTTGCCTTTCGGGAACGTCGATCAATCTCACTGGAAACGCAGCTCGCTTTTCTTCCGCGCTCATGGGGAGACCATATTCGTCTTCCGGAAAGAGTTCTTTGCAAATCTTGCTCTTTTTGATCTCGCCGCTTTTTCGAAACTCGCTTGGCGAAGTGTCGTAGCCGGATCGGAAGGCACGTGAAAACGTGGCCGATGATGAAAAACCACAATCCAAGGCTATATCGGTCAAATTTTGGTCGGAATAACGAAGAAGACGAGCGGCCTTTTCAAGACGAAGCCGATTCGTGAAATTATTCAGGGTTTCGCCAGAAACCGCTCCAAAAATCCGATGGAAGTGAAATTCCGAGAAGCAAGCAACATGAGCAAGCTCACCTAGCTTCACCGGGCGATGCAGATTCTCGCGAAGATAGTCAATGACCCGATCAATTCTTTGGGCATATTCGCTGTTGGCCTGTGGCTTTGCGCTTGGCACGGACTCTACTGGCATTGTGTCGTAGAAATACCACAATTGGCCCTATGCGGTCAGCATCCAAAAGTCTGACTGTCATTCGTCGTCAAGCGTATCGGAAGAGGTGGCGTATTTGCTTTAAGGAAGATTGTCGAAAAAGAGATAGAGCGAAGCAATGCGACCGTTCCGGGCGACGATAAAATCAGTTCCCGCGTAAGTTGGTGGTTTGCCAGGAGCGCCCGATACGTATACGGCGTATATGACGGCGTCAACCCGTCCACGAAAGCTGTCGCTGCAAAATGAGAATGTGCTGCGTATTTCCTTCTTGATTACTGTAACTGTCTGTGGTATACCCCACCGTGAATCGACAGTTCAGATCCGCTAAGTTCTGCAGAATGTGCAGTTACGAAAAAACCGTCCCCAACCCCTTTAGAATCTGCATTTACAAAACATTGAACCTAAAGCTTAAAGTCCTTTAGACTCAGCAGCTACGAAAGAATCCCCTATACCCCCTGTCGCCCCGCCGATCCTGTCTCTCGTTTTTCCACAGCTTGCTTCCCCCTTCTGGACAAGCCCTTCTCCCGGCGCTACCCTGTGGGTCTCTCCGTTCCTCAGGGGAGCCACTCCCAGGCTTCGGAACGGACAAGCAGAGGTTTCATGGCAGCGGTCATTCCCCTTGCCACCAAGGGAGCGGAAGCAAAAGGCCTTCTTCATTGGATGGAACGCGTGCTCAAGGAGCGCGAGCGCGTGCTGGCTTCTCCGGACGAGGAGGCCGTGCACGATTTGCGCGTGGCGCTACGGCGTTGCCGCTCGCTTGCGTCGGCATTTGAAGAAGTGGACCCGCACCCTACCTGGCGCGATCTGCGCAAAACTAGCCGAAAACTTTTCCGGAGTCTTGGCGTGATCCGCGACGCGCAAGTGCAGGAGGCGTGGGTGCTAAAACTCAGCAGCGCGGAAGACGCGTTGCGCGGACAGATTCTTTACTCGCTGAAGGCTGGACGCGAGCGGCAAGAGCGCGACGCGAAGCGTAGCGCTTCGCGTTTCGATGAAAAGCATTGGGCAAAGCTGGCGCACGAATTGCGGCCGAGGCTGCGGTTGCTGGCAGCAGACGGGCCAGCAGCGCAATGCCTTGCGCTGGAACGGCTCGAAGAAGCTGCCGAGCTGCACCGGCGCGCGTTGCGGACGGAAAAAGCGAAACCGTGGCATGAGCTGCGGATCGGAATCAAGCATCTGCGCTATGCGGTGGAAAATCTTTTGCCCAAGCGGTACGTTTCGTGGGGCGCGGATTTAAAGCGCGTGCAGGATTTGCTCGGCGATGTGCACGACCTGGACGTTTTGTTGGAGACGGTGCGCGCGACGGCCGCGGATTCTCCTTCCCTCGCGAAATGGCAAGAAAGAATTGCAGGGGAACGAAACGAACGGATTGAAACGTACAGGCAACTGACACTGGGTTCGACGAGTTTGTGGAATCAGTGGCGGCTTGGATTGCCGACGAACGGACAAGTGGCAGTGGCGGCAAATGCGCGGTTGCGGGTGACGGCTCGCGCGACGGATCCGAATCGTGCGAAGTCATCAAGCGCGGAGCGATTGACGAAGAAAATTTACAAAGCGCTACGCCAAGCCGGCGTGTCACCGCTTGCGAAGGAGCCGGAGCTTGAAAGGGCGATGCAAGCTGCTGCGCTGCTGCATGGAATCGAGCCGGAGGGAACAAGAAAGCAGGCCAACAAGCATGCGCGAAGGTTTTTGGCGCAGTTGCCTCCGCCTCCGGGATGGAACGCGGAGCAGTGGGAACTGGTTGCGCTGGCGATTCGCTATCATCGCGGCGCCGCGCCCTCGGCAGATGGCGGGCGTTTCGGGAAGCTCGAAGCGGCGCAGCAGGGTAAGTTGCTCGTAGTCGCGGGCATTTTGAGGATGGCGCGGGCGCTGCGCAAGGCGGGCGTGGAAGCGGGCGCGAAAATTCGGGTGGAAACGAACGCAGATTCGATTGTGATTTTTGCGGAAGGTTTTCCAGAGGCGCAGCCAGTTTCCAAGGCGCTGGTCGTTGGAAAACACCTGCTGGAAAGTGCGATCGGCAGAACGATTTCGTTCCGCGCTTTGGAGAAACTAGAACCAAGTTTGCCGCTGGAATTTCCCGCAACGGAAGAAAAAACTCTTGCGGCCGGCGCCGATTGAGTTGATTTTGTGAAAAAGGTTTCGCGAAAGAGTTCGCGGAATTAGCTGTTGAGTTTCTTGAGAAGTTTGGGCGTCGCAAGCCAGACGAGTGTTCCCGAAGGTGGCGCAACGCGGCGCAATTCAATGCAGGCAACGCCGGCCTTTTTCAAGGCGGTTCCGTCGCGCTTGCTGCCGAGAACGGCCGCGATGACTTCATCTACATGCGACGCATGGCCGAAGCAAAAAACGGACTCGACATCCTTGTTTTTGGCGAGTTCGCGAAAAAGTGCGGCGGCTTCCGCGCCGGGAAGAAGGACATTCGTCTTCCGGATTTTTTGCTTTGGATATTTCATCGCGGAGGCGAACAGTTCCGCGGTCTGCATCGCGCGAACGTACGGTGAACTAAGAAACAGATCCGGTTTTTCGACCAGCGAAGCCACCCCCCGCGCGACTTCGCGTGTTTTTTTGATTCCCTCTTCCGTCAGATAGCGCTCGGCTTCGGCGGGCGATTTTGGATCTTCGCGGTCAATCGCAATTCCGTGGCGTACGAGATAAAGCTGCATGATTTCTCCAAATTATATGATTCCCAATTCTACAACGACGTTTAGGCGCCAACCGGACGGAAATACAAACGAACGTGAAATTCGTGTTCAAAAAGGTCGGCGCTGCGATTCGCATCGCGGAGGTCTTCGGCGGCGTCACCGCGCGCGGAAATCTGCAAACCCACGGCGCCGCGCTGAAATTTTGCCTGAACTTTATTAATGCGCTGGCGATGCGAGTGATCGAGTCCTTCCGCAATGCGAAGAATCGAGGCGAGGCGGCAGGCGAGGCGTTTGTCGGAATTATTGAGCGCGCTGTAAGCCGGATGATTACTGGAAGGTTCGGCCTTTCGATTGTGGTAACGAACGATGGCGGCTACGAGATTGCGGTCGCGGCCTGTGAGTCCGGCGATGTCGCCGTTGAGCGCTAGGTATTCGCCGTGCTTGTGATGACCGCGATTGCTGATGGTGTGGCCGACGTCATGAAGGAGCGCGGCGGATTCGAGCAAGACGCGCACATCGGCCGGAAGGTGATGCACAGGCTGAAGCTGGTCGAACAGCTGCAGGCTCAGTTCGCGAATGTGTTCGGCGTGACGGCGGTCGCTGTCCAAACGGCGGGCGAAGGCGCGCGTGCCGACGAGAAGCTGGCGCGCGTCGGCGTTGTAGCGATGCGGCTCCTTGCGGGAAAAGGCTTCGCGCGCGATTTCCCGGAGGAGGCCTTCGCGAATGCCAACGCGGGGAATAGAAAACGTCCGCAGATTCAGGTAGCGGCCCAGCGTGACGAAAATCAATCCGGCGATGCCCATGACGTCGGCGCGATCGCGGCGGACGCCAAACATTTTCATTCGCGATTCGATGTCGCGTTTCAAGAGGTCCGGCAGTCGTTCGCGCAGGAGAGAAAGCTCGAGCGTGGAAAGGCCGTGTTCGCGGGGGCCGGGCGCGAGATCGGCAAGCGTTTCCGCGTTACCTCCGAGGGCGACCGCTAGTTCACCCCCTAGATTGGGACGGGGCGTCAATCTGGATTCGAGGAGAGCGCGCAAATATTTGCGGACTTGCTCGGCCTCCGGAACAGACACAATGCCCGGGATGCCGAGCGTAGTCATCAAACGGACGGTGCCTACCGGCAATTGCGCGGACTGCGCGACGTTGTGATCGCGGAGAATGCTGACTTCGAGACTGCCGCCTCCGAGATCGACCACACAACGAAGCGGGGATTCGGGACCGAGCGCGGCGAAGACGCCTTCCCTGCCGAGGCGGGATTCCTCCGCGGCGCTGATCACTTCCAGGCGAATTTTGGATTTTTGACGAATGCGGCGCACGAAGGCGTCGCGATTTTGCGCTTCGCGTGAAGCGCTCGTAGCCACGGCGCGATAACGCGTGACTCCGAACTCTTCCATCACTTCCTGAAAATGACGAAAAGCTTTGATTCCCTTTTTTAAAATTTCTTCGCTGAAACGGTGACGCACGAAAACACTTTCGCCGAGGCGCAGAGGATAGCGCTCGTCGTGAAGTGGTTCGAGATCGATCGCGGAGTGTGCACGAACTACGGAGAGACGGACTGCGTTGGAACCGGCGTCAATCGCGGCGATGTGAACCGGCTCTGACATTTATGGAATCAGCGCCAGAGATGCGCTAGCGCGGAAGAGGGAGTGTATTTTGTGCCGCGGATACCGAGATGGTCGGCGATGCGCTGGCGCAAGAGTTTATTGACGGTGGGCACGTTGGCTTCGCCATCGAGTTCGATGAAGCTGTGTTTCTTGGCCATGGCTTCGAATTCGCGTTTAATCATCGTCTGATAGCGAATGAAAGACCAGTACAAATCGTGTGAGAGCGACATATCGCGGCCAGCTTCCCAGTAGCTGATGGCCTGCGCTTTGCGAAATTCGCGGCCGAAAGCGGTCTCCGGACGAACGTTGAGCCAGAAAGTGAGGTGAGGGCGGAGGGCCATGGCGTATAGGCCGCCCAGATAGTCGCGATTGATACCGCGCACGACGCCACGCGCGATGAGGGTGAAAACGTAGCGGTCGGCAAGAACTACCGCGCCCGATTTGAGAGAGGGGACAATGCGATGCTCGATTTGGTCGAAAAAATCCGTCGAATACATGAGCGCGAGAGTGAGGCGCGTGACGGCGTTCTTGGCGAGGAGTTGGTCAATATCGCGGCCGACGAGATTCGAACGACGGAGACCGCTGGTCTGCACGGAGAAGCCTTCGGATTCGAGCCACTCCTGAAGCAGAGAAATTTGCGTAGAGCGGCCGGAGCCGTCCATGCCTTCGATGACGATGAGCGAGCCTGTGATTTCACTCGGATCGAAGCCGACGAGAGGCTCTCCGAAGAAAGAGGGCGAAGAGTCTTCTTCGGGCGGAGCGACAAGCGGTTTTGCACCGACGGAAGTCGCAGGTTGTTGCGGTTCCGTCATGACGGGCGTTCTTTCTTTTTCCGGCTTTTCCTGCTCGGGCATTTCTATTCGGCCTCGGCTGCGCGCGGAGCGAAACGTTTTAGATCAATCTTGGAGGCGACGATATCCCGCATCTGTTTTTGCAGTTTGTTTACAGGAAGCGTGCCGTCGAGGACGACGAAATTATCGCTTTCGACCATGTTGTCGTAGCCCTCGAGGATGCGCGCCTGGAAGAGGCGAAAGCTTTCGGCGCGGTCGTACGAGAGCCCAAGATCCATGCCAGCTTCGTAATATTTGAGTTTTGGACGGCCACTCAAGATGCGGTGCACGGCTACTTCGAGCGGTGCGCGGAAATAGAAGGTGATGTCTGGTACGGGAGCGAAACGGTAGAGATTGCGCAGCCATTTTTGCGGGCAGCCGCGGGCGCCATCGCGCGCGAAGGCCGTGTACACGTAGCGGTCGGCGAGGACCAGGTAGTCGCCTTGGAGAAGCGGCATAATCTGACGTTCGCAACGGTCGGCGAAATCGGCGGCGTGCAGCAAAGAAAAAGTCGTTGGTGTAAGAAGGCGGCGCTGCTTGCCTCGACGCGTGGCAGCCTTGACGAGCGGCGAAGAGTTCCACTCGGTGAAGTGGAGACGGTAGCCGCCGATTTCCAGCCAGCGCTTGAGGAGATAGAGCTGGGTGCTTTTGCCGGAACCGTCGGTGCCTTCGACCACGATGAGAGCGCCGGGGTAGGCCCTGCTCGGGACGGGCCGACCTGGTTGAGGCAACGTTGATTTTGCTGGTTCCGGGCGCTGCTGTTGCTTGGGGGCTTCCTGAGTTTCCATGAACTCGTTTTCTCGCATCTTTGCCGCGAAGAGTACTGCGGCGATGTTACAGAGGCATTACATCACACTTGTGCGGAAGTGTTCAAAGAGGACAGGAGATGCGACGCTCTCTTTGAGATTGCGCGAGCCTGGCGCAATCGAAGAGAGATTTCATTGCGCAAAGAACGCGCAATGGGGTGGAGGTCTCTCTCCACAAGCCAACCGATTCGACCTTACGAGGGCAAGCAGGAGCGAATCGGGAAGAAAATGGTTGGCTTGCTCCGTTCGAAATGACCGGGGTTGAAATTGTGCCGATAGAGCAACAACAAGTTAAGTTAGTCAGAGAGACAATGGCCGTTCATTGGCGGACTAAACCGCGCTTCGTGGATAGTCTTTCTATTTGGCTAAGTCCGTAAAAGCGGCGTCGGCACTCCAAAAAGGTCCGCTTCCTAAAGCGGCCCCTACAACCACGTTGGCTACGCCCTATTGGAGACGGCTAGAAGATGCCGACCTTGATGTGGAGGAATTTCTTGGGGTTTTGGCGGAAGTCGCCGATGAGGAGGCGAAGATCGCCGGTGAGACCCGTTAAATTGTCGTAGAGTTGCGGATCGGAGAAGAGTTTTCCGGCGGTGGTGGTGTTGTCGTTGAGCTTGGATGTGGCGTTGGCGAGATTGGAGCTGGTATCTCGCAATTTATTGTAGAGAGTGTCGTCGGTGGCGAGTTTGCCGAGAGAACCCTTACCGGCGCGAACGTCGGCGAGCATACTGTTCGTATTTGCGATGGCCTGCTTCGCCTGGTCGTAAAGCGTAGGATCGTAGAGCAACTTGCCGATGGTGCCCTTCTGTTCGCGCACGTCGGTGATGATCCCATTCACGTTGTCGAGGGCTTTGTCCACCTTGTTGTACATTTCGTCGGTAGCGACGAGCTTGCCGAGGGTGCCCTGCCCCGCCTGGACATTGGCTACCATCTGATCGCCGCGGGCAAGGATGTTGTTCAAGTGATTGTAGGCTTGCTCGTCGGTCAGGAGCTTGCCGAGCGTTCCGCGACCGCTCTTAACGGCGGCGACCATTTCCTGCGCGTCGTCGGTAAGAGCAGTGAGATTGCCAAGCAATTCCGCGCTGCGTTCGACGACTTCCTTGATTGCTTTTTCTTCGGCGCCTTTGATTTCCTGATTTTCCTTCAGAGAAGTGCCGGTTAAACCGCGCTGGATCTCCACGTAACGATTGCCGAGCAGCCCTTCGGTGACGAGGCGCGCGACGGAGTCCGTGAGAATGTCGTTTTGAAAGCGGCGGTCAATACGCATATCCACTTCAACATTGCGATTCTTGTCCACCAGTTTGCCCTGGCCGCGAGGAGCAAGCCTAATCCCCTCGACATTGCCAATTTCGACGCCGTCGAGTTTCACAGGGGCGCCGTTTGCCAGGCCGGAGACTTCCGGAAGAAACGTGCGGAGGCGGTATTTCGGTCCGAGAATTCCTGCACCAGTAACATAGAAGATGCCTACGGCAAGCACGAAAAGTCCGACCAACACGAAAAGCCCCACGCGAAGTTCCGCCCAAGTGAGCTGTTTTCGCTGCGGCATCTGCGCTTCCCTCCCGAATGCGTTTCCCAACTATCGCATAGCTTGCGGCTTTGCGCTTACATCTTGCCTAGCATTGCCGGGGCTGAAGCCCCTAAGCTACATAAAACAAATGCAAATCGCAGACGCGGTCAGACCAGGAATCGTTTTAGATACTGGTCGTTCGAACCGGCTAATTCTTCGGGCGATCCCTGAAAATAGATGCCGCCTTCGCGCAAGACAAGAAATCGAGTAAGAGCAGCTGCATTTGAGTTCTCAATTGCACCGTTTTTTGCGTTCCGCACGACGCGATTTGATTTTTTGTCGAAGTGATAGTTCGCCATTGCGAAACCATCCTGCAAGCGGTGCGTGGCGAGAAGCGCAGTCACTCCATAGATGTCTCGCAGGCGCAAAATCAGCGTGATGATGGTTTGCGACGTAACCGGGTCGAGGCCCGCGGTGGGCGAATCGTAGAGGACGATGGGCGGGCGTGTAATGAGAGCGCGAGCGATGCTGACGCGGCGGCGCATGCCGCCGGAAAGTTCCGAAGGCACGAGATCCATGGTGCGCTCAAGTTCGACGAATCTGAGAACCTCGCGAACCTGTGGCTCAATGTCGTCCGGATTGACGCGGTCTTCGAGAAGGCGATAGGCGACGTTGTCCGCGACGGTCATAGAATCGAAGAGCGCGCCTTCTTGAAAAACAAAACCGATTTCGCGGCGGAAGCGCAAGAGGTCGCGCTCGGTCATTGAACCCAGATTCTTGCCGAGGACTTGAATAGCTCCTGCATTCGGTTTTAGAAGGCCCGCGGCCAGTTTGAGGGAGAGGGTTTTGCCGGTGCCGGTTTCACCGAGAAGAATGACGGTTTCGCGCGGCATCACCTGGAATGAGACGCCGCGAAGAACGTCGCCTTCGTCAAAGCCGATACGGACTGCGTCAAACTCAATAGCAGGACCATTGTCCGGCTCGATTGGAGTCGCGGCAGGCATCAGAAGATTTTGTCCGAAAGGAAAAGGGCGAGTTTGGTGAGGAAGGTGTCCGCAATAATGATGAGCACGGAAGAGATGACGACCGCTTGTGTGGTGGCGCGGCCGACGCCCTGCGTACCGCCGCGCACGGTGAGGCCCTTGTAGCAACCGACGGTGGCGAGAATGAAACCGAAGGCGAGCGGCTTCATCATGCCCTGCATGAGATCACCGAATTCGAGAGCGTGAATGGCCCGAGTCCAGAATTGAACGGCGCTCAGGCGCAAGGAAAAGACGGAAGCGGCGCAACCACCGAGAAGGCCGACGAAATCAGCGAGGCCAGTGAGGAGAGGCTGCATGAGAACGGCGGCGAGAACACGCGGCGTTACGAGTTTGCGGCTGGGGTCCGTACCCATGGCGCGCATGGCGTCCACTTGTTCGGTAACGAGCATGGAGCCGAGTTCAGAGGCGATGCCTGCGGCACAGCGGCCCGCGACGAAAATTCCGGTGAGCGTGGGGCCGAGTTCGCGAACGAGCGCGATGGAGACGACGTCGCCCGTAAGGGCGCTCTGGCCGAAACGCGTGAATTGCGATCCGGTCTGCAGCACCATGACGACGCCGATGAAAAAGCCCGTCAGAAGGACGATGGGCAGCGAACCGACGCCGATGTCGTCCATCTGGTCGAGGAGGTCCTGCAAGTAATGCGGGCCGCGAAGAAGATTGGAAAGCGATTGCGCAGAGAGGTAGAAATAATCCTGAACGTTGGCGACGAACTGCTTCGCGCTATTGGATAGCACGCCAAAAACCGAGATGCTCTCTTCCGCGCTCGGTTGCTGTCCCGTCACCTGAAAAGGCGTGTCTGCCACTTGTCCCTAGTCCGCAGGCTGTTCGGCGACTCAACCAGGATTACGTGCCGACGTGGGCATCCTGGTGTGCCGCAGAAAAGCGCTGCGAGGAAGCGTAACTGTGTGCTTGGCGGCGCGTCAAGCAGAGGAGCGAGGTGGCGATTGCAACTTGATTAGGCCACAAGATGAAGAAGGCCAGGTTAAAACCCCGGGCCTACACTGGACGGTACGCGATTCGAACGATAGACTGGTTGTTTTCACCGGCTATTTTGAACGCGGCAGGACGGAGGACGACAGGATAATGTTGCGGTATTACACCGCCGGCGAATCGCACGGACAGGCGTTGCTCGCGTTCGTTTCCGGGCTGCCTGCTGGGTTGCCCGTGGACGTGCAGGCGATCAATCACGAGCTGCACCGGCGTCAATTGGGGTATGGGCGGGGCGGGCGGCAAAAGATTGAAAAAGATCGCGCTGATATTTTTGCGGGCGTGCGGCACGGAAAGACGATTGGCGCACCGATCGCGCTGCGCATTGAAAATCGCGATTGGGCCAATTGGGAAACGATCTTGCCGGTGGAGGATAATTCGGAAGACGATGCGCCATCGAAGAAGTTGGTGGCGCCGCGGCCGGGTCATGCGGACCTTGCGGGCTCGCAGAAATTCAATTTTCATGACGCGCGGTATGTGCTGGAACGGGCGTCGGCCCGGGAGACGGCGGCGCGGGTTGCAGCTGGCGCTTTTGCGAAGATGCTTTTACGAGAGCTTGGGACGGAGATCGCAAGCCATACGGTTCAAGTGGGACATCACAAGCTTGCGCCGCAAGGAAGCTGGGACGAGATTAAGAAAATTTCTGGGGATTTGGAATCGCCGCTGCGATGTCTTGATTCGGTGTTGCAAAACAAGATGAAAGAGGAAGTGGACGCGGTGCTGAAGGCGGGCGACACGGTGGGCGGAGTTTTTGAAGTTGTGGCGCACAAAGTTCCCGTGGGGCTTGGTTCGCACGCACAGTGGGATGAAAAATTGGACGGTCGGCTGGCACAGGCGGTGATGAGCATTCAGGCCGTGAAGGGCGTCGAGATTGGCGCGGGAATTTTGGCGGCGGGATCGTTTGGCAGCGAAGTGCAGGATGAAATTTCGTACGACAAAGGCGCGAGGAAATTTACGCGGAGTTCGAACCGCGCGGGCGGACTGGAAGGCGGAATTACGAACGGCGAAGACGTGATTGTACGCGGATACCTGAAGCCAATTTCGACACTGCGGCGCGCGCTGCATACGGCGGACATGGTGACGAAGGAGCCGGTGCAAGCGGCTTATGAGCGCTCCGACTGGTGTGTAGTGCCCGCAGCGGGAGTGGCGGGCGAAGCCATGGTGGCACTTGTCCTGGCCGATGCTTTTCTGCAAAAATTTGGAGGAGACTCGCTCGCTGAGATGCGGCGTAATTTCGACAACTATGCCGAACAAATTGCCCAGTTCTGAAGCCGTGGCCACGACGCCGGAACCAGCCGCGCCGCCACGCAAGATTTATGACGTGGTGAAGTACGGCGATCCGGTGCTGGAAAAGCCGACGAAGCCGATTACGACGTTTGATGCGGAGTTGGAAGAACTCGTCGAGGATATGTTTGCGACGATGTATGCGGCGCAGGGAGTGGGACTTGCGGCGCCGCAAATCGGCAAGAGCATCCGGCTGACAGTGGTGGACGTGACGGGAGGAAAGAATCCGGAAGCGCGAATTGTGCTGGCGAATCCGGAACTTATTCACGCGGAAGGCGAAAAGCGCGAAGAAGAAGGGTGCCTTTCGATTCCGGGATTTCGCGGGTACGTGGTGCGGCCACAATTCGTGACGGTGAAGGCACAAAATGCGAAGGGTGAATCATTTGAGATTCGTGGAGAAGATTTGCTGGCGCGGGCGTTTTGCCACGAGATTGACCATTTGAACGGGATTTTATTTTTGCAGCACCTGAGCATGTTGAAGCGAGATTTGATCAAGCGAAAAATCAAGAAACTGCGCAAACAAGGCGAGTGGTAACGCCGGAAAGGCTTTCCCTTGCCGGCGATGAGGATTGTCTTTTGCGGGACGCCACTGTTCGCCGTTCCCAGCCTGAAACATTTTTTGAGCTTGCCGGATTTTGAATTGGCAGCGGTGTTTACGCAGCCGGATCGTCCGCAGGGGCGCGAGAAGGAGATTGTTTTTCCGCACGTGAAGCAGGTTGCGCTTGCTGCGGGAATTCCCGTACATCAGCCGGAGAAGATTCGCACGCCGGAGGCAGAAAAGCTCTTGCGGGAGATTGCGCCGGAGGCGATTGCGATTATCGCGTACGGGCAGATTATTCCGGCGCGGCTTTTGGATATTCCGCGGCTGGGATGGATCAACTTGCACGCTTCCCTGCTGCCGAAGTATCGCGGAGCGGCGCCGATTCAATGGGCGATTGCGAATGGAGAGACGAAGACGGGCGTGACGACGATGCGAATTGATGCGGGGATGGATACGGGCGAGATTGTGCTGCAGGAAGAGTTGGTGATTGGAGCCGAGGAGACTACTCCAGAGTTGGCGGCGAGGCTTGCGGCCGCGGGGGCGCCATTAATGGAGAAGACGCTGCGCGGGCTGGCGGATGGAAGGTTGAAGACGCGGGCGCAGGACCTCGGAGCGGCTACTACGGCGCCGCCGCTCAAGAAGGAAGATGGATTGATCGATTGGTCGCGAAGTGCGCGAGAAATTTTCAACCGGCAGCGCGCGTTTACGCCGTGGCCAGGGATTTACACAACATTTCGAAAGCAGAATTGCCAATTGCAGGTTTCACCGCCGGAACAGGAAAAAACGGAACAATCGGCGGGAACCCTTCTTTGGGATGGGAAAGAATTACGCGTCGCGTGCGGTTTGGGCAGCCTTCTTCGCGTGCTGTACGTCAAATTGGAAGGGCGCAAGCAAGTGAGCGCACAGGAATTTGTAAATGGAGCACGTATCGCTACTGGGGAACGCTTTGGGGAAGTCTGAATTGCGCCGCGAAGTCCCCTCATGCATACTCGCGGTTTACATCTAATATCTAAGTAAGTATTGCAGTAATGGAGCTACCCTTTCATGAATGACCACTCTGGAATTCTTCACCGCGGGGAAAACCACGGCCGCGGGATGAAGTTCTTGCGCGGAGTCACATGCATCACTTTGGCCGCGCAGTTGATGGTTTCGCCGTTCGCGTTCGCGAGCGATGCGGAAACGAAGGCGAAGCCGGAAGCGGTTCCTGCCGTAGCGGCGCAAGACGTAGTGCTGAAGACGATGCAAACGGAATTGGCACGCGCTACGACGGGACTGGCGAAGTCCGATCCTGCTCCCTACTTTTTGAGTTACACAGTGTACGACCAGAACGTGGTGATTCTGGTGGGCGCCTACGGCAGTTTGCTAACGGACACCGCAGTGCATCGACGGCAAGCGGATGTGACAATGCGCGTTGGCTCTCCGGCACTGGACAACACGCACGGGCAAGCGCGAGCAAGCGGGATCGTTTCGGGCACGCTTCCCTTCGGAGACGATCAAGATGCTATTGCGCGCGTGCTGTGGGAGTTGACGGATCGCGCGTACAAGCGCGCGGGACCAGCGTTCCTGAATGTTAAGACGAATACTGCCGTGAAGGCGGAAGAAGAAGACAAATCACCCGATTTTTCAAAAGAGACTCCTGTACAGCACACGGGCGAGCCGCTGACCGTGCCGCCGTTTGACAAGGGGTCATGGGAGAGCGAGATTCGCCGACTTTCGGCGGAGTTCCGGAAATATCCCGACGTGTACTTTGCATCAATCGTTTTGCAAGTGCAGAGCGCGAACGAGCGCAAGGTGACGAGCGAAGGCACGGCCATCACTTCCCCGAGCAATTCGACGCGACTGGTGATGGAAGCGCAAACGCGCGCCGGCGACGGCATGGACTTGCTGCGTGTGGAAACGTTCCAGGCGCCTTCTGCCGCGGGACTGCCGAGCGAGAAGGACCTGACCGACAAGATCGAGAAGATGGCGACGGATTTGAATGCGTTGCGCAAAGCTCCGGTTGCGGAACCATACGATGGACCTGCGTTGTTGAGCGGGCGTGCGGCGGCTGTCTTCTTTCATGAAGTGCTCGGGCACAGGCTGGAAGGCCACCGACAGAAGGATGAAGACGAAGGACAAACATTTACCAAAAAAATCGGGCAAGAAGTGCTGCCGAAATTCTTGAGTGTCGCGGACGACCCGACAACGAGCGTGCTTGCTGGCATGACACTCGCGGGTACTTACGCGTATGACAGCGAAGGCGTCCCGGCGCGGCGCGTGGAAGTGATTAGGGATGGCGTGCTGAAAAGCTTTCTGATGTCGCGCATGCCGATCAAAGGATTCGACCAATCGAACGGGCATGGGCGCAATCAACCAGGACTGATGCCGACGGGGCGGCAGGGAAACTTGATCGTGACTTCGACGCAGACCGTTCCCGAAAAGGACATGCGGCAAAAGTTGATTGACGAAGTGAAGAAGCAAAATAAACCGTATGGACTCTACTTCGACGATATTCAGGGCGGATTCACGCTAACGACCCGTTCTTTGCCGCAGGCGTTCCAGGTGCTGCCGGTGATTGTGTACAAGGTGTATCCGGATGGACGGCCCGACGAACTGGTGAGAGGCGTGGACATTGTGGGGACACCACTCGCGGCGCTGACGCGGATTGTAACGACTGGGGATGAGCAGCATGTGTTCAATGGAGTTTGTGGGGCGGAGAGCGGCAACGTGCCCGTTTCCGCTGCTGCGCCGGCAATGCTGTTTTCTGAAATGGAAGTGCAGAAGCGCGCGCATGAGCATGAGCGGCCGCCGCTGCTTCCACCGCCGGGATTTGAAGACAAGACAATGAAAGCAGACGCGGCCAAGCCCGAGGTGAAGCCGTGAAGCTTCGCCACGGAATTGCAAGCGTGTTGCTGAGTTTCGCTGTCGCGGCTTTTGTTGTTCCTGCTGTGCGCGCGGATTCTCCGGAAGATGCCGTTGCGGCAAAGTCCCTCGCCGCCGCTCACGCTGCGGCAAACGGCGACCCGCTGCTGGAAGCGCTGCTCACCGAACTTGAGCGTTCGAGAGCGCAACTGAAGATGGATCAAGTCGCCGCGCCGTATTACATCGAATATCGCGTGAGCGACGTGCAGGAATTTTTGAGCGAAGCGGCGTTCGGGGCGCAGCGAGAAAGCCAGAACGTGCACGTGCGGTTGCTCCGCGTAGTCGTGCGTATCGGTGACTACAAGCAGGACAGTTATTTCAGCGAAGGGATGGGACAGACGCAGATTCTGCCGCTGGACAACGACCCCATCGCGCTGCGCCACCAGATCTGGCTGGCAACGGACGAAGCGTACAAGGATGCGGGACAAGCGCTCACGCAGAAGCAATCCATCCTGAAACAATTCACGGCGGACGATCATCCCGTGGATGATTTTGCGAAAGCGCCCGTGGTGACGCTGGTGCAGCCGCTGGCTTCGTTGAAGGTGGACGAAGCCGGTTGGAAAAAGACGCTGGAAGACGCGACGAATCTGTACCGCGTTTACCCGGAGATCCAATCGCTTTCTGCGTTCGCCAGATTCTCTCTATTGAACGAATATCTCGTGAACTCCGAAGGGACGGTTACGCGCACGGGGCGGAACACGTACAGCGTGCAACTCTCCGCTTCCACGCAAGCTCCGGACGGAATGCGGCTGGCGCGGTCCCCCGCGTGGACAGTGGCGAAGTATGACGAACTTCCCACGCGCGAAAAGCTGCTCGAATATTCGCGGGAAGCACTGGACACGCTGAAGGCGCTGCGTAACGCACCGATTGTGGACGAAGAGTACCGCGGGCCGGTGCTGTTTGAAGCGGACGCCGCGGACGACGTGGTCGCCGGATTGATTGGCGGAAACGTGCTTGGCCGCAAGCCGCAGCTCGGCGCGCCGAACCGGACCACGGGATCGTTTGCGACGAGCTACAAATCGCGCGTGCTGCCGACGTTCATTGACGTGGTTGACGATCCAACGATGAAAGACTTTCAAGGAAAGAGCGTCATCGGCGGATACGAGGTGGATTCAGAAGGAGTTCGCGCGCAACCCGTGAATATTGTTTACAAAGGCGTGCTGACGAACTATTTGCTAGGCCGGCAGCCGATTCGGGACTTCCCTGCTTCGAATGGACACGGACGCGGCGCTCCTGCTACCCCGCCGGGGCCGAACCTCGGAGTACTACTGCTGAAAAGCACTGAAGCGAAATCGCTGGACGACTTGAAGAAAACGATGATGGAGCGCCTGAATACGGCTGGCCAGACGTTTGGATATCGCGTGGTGACGATGGGCGGCGCTGCGCCGCGTTTGCTCTATCGCGTCTACGCGAAGGATGGCCACGAGGAGTTGGTGCGCGGAGCAGTCTTCAGCGAATTGGACCTACGCGCGCTGCGAAGCGACTTGAGCGCGGCGGGAAATGATCCACTGGTGAGTAACCGCGTGGGTGGCGTGCCGACGACGGTAATTTGCCCCTCGCTGCTTTTCGACGAATTGCAAGTGAAGCGCGCGGACACGAGCAAGGACAAGCTGCCGGATTATTCGGCGCCACCGCTGGCAAAAAAGTAGCGCCGGGCGCGCGTTGGCCAAACAAAATGAGCGGAGAACCACAATTCATTGATGGCGGCGAAGAGCAGGAGCCGAAGCCGCAGGGACAATCCTTCATTGCAGGCTTGAAAGAGCGGCTCGAATGGGCAGCGCGCATGTCGCTGCTGGTTTTCATTCTTGCTGCGGCGGCATTTTTGAGCGCGATTACGGCGATGCGCATTGCGATTCATGGGCGCGAAGTGAGCATGCCCAACCTCGTTGGGAAAAACGTCGCCGAGGCTGGCCAATTGTTGCGCTCGCGTGGGCTGGGGTTGCGCGTTGCGGACCACGTGTATTCGGATGTGCCAATCAACGTAATCGTGCGGCAAACGCCTTCGCCAGGGATGCAGATGAAAGTTTCGCAGCAGGCTCACGTCGTTTTGAGTTTGGGGCAGAGGCAATTGCAAATTCCTTTGCTCGAAGGAAATTCCCTGCGCGTTTCGCGAATTGAATTGCTGCGCGGCGGCCTGCAAGTGGGCGAAGTTTCGAATCTCTGGATGCCCGACCAGCAAGTGGACACGGTGGTGATTCAGAATCCGAAGCCGGGTGAAGGAGCGGCGACTCCGCGTGTGGACGTGCTCGTCTCATCAGGTCCGCACGAGAATTCCTACGTGATGCCGCATCTGGTTGGTTTGAATGAGGGGGAAGCGCAGAGGCGGCTCGAGGCTTCCGGCATCAAGCGCAAGGTGAATGGAGTCTCCGCGCCGCAGTGGCCGCATGGGACGGTAATTGATCAGTCGCCGCTGGCGGGGACACGGCTGGCGGCTTCGACGCAGGTTGAACTGACGACGGCGGATTAGTTGCTAGGCTGCTCTCTCTAAGATGCGCCCTGCTTGAAGCGAACGTTGAGGTCCTTCGCGAATCTTCTTGGATTCGCTCAGGATGATGGCCCTGTCGGCTAGCGTGTGACTGCTTAGATATACTTTAGCGATTGGTCGATTAGTTTTATAGTTGCGGCGTGAATTTCTTCCTTGCCTTCGTATTCCATTGAAAAGTAGCCGTGGTAGCCGTCGGATTTTGCGGTTGCGAATGTTCCGGCGAGGTCCACGTGCATTTCTTTTCCTTGTGCCGTGGTTGAGGTTGGTTTGACGTGCGAAATTCCATAGGCCAAGGGGAAGAGCGCTTTCATTGCGCCCGCGGTAAAGTCTGGATCACCAGAGCCCAGGGAATTTCCGAAGTCAGGGAGCGCGTGTAAATACGGATGATTCACGCGGCGGACGAGTTTTTCGATGAAGAATGCGTCTTCACTGATGAGATTGTCGTTTTCCAGGTGAACGACAATGTTTTTTGAAGCTGCGTAGTCGGCGACTGGCTTCACACTTTCGGTGGCGCGGTCGAGGTTTGGGGATGAATTCTTGGCAGCTGGCATGGAAGTGCGAACGCTAGGCGAACCGATGGCGACGGCGACATTAATCCACTTTTTGGCCTCGGCGATGGCTTTGGCGCGCGTTTCAGTATCGGCATCGTAATAGCTGAAGTCGATGTCGGCGGCGATGTTGACAGCGTGGGAGCCGCCTTTTTCGAGCTTGTTACGAAATTCGTCCAGATAGGCAGGTTCAAGCGAGCGGAAGTAGCGGTTATAGGGCTCGATGTTGGTGACATTGAATTTTTCGCGGACATGGGCGGCGAAGTCTTTCATGTCCATGCTCTGGAGTTTGGGATCGCGCTCGTCGTTTGCTGGAGCATCTATGATGGAGCGAAACGCCCACGCGGAAACGGCGATGCGAGAGTGCGGGTCGGTTGGAAACGAAATGTGAGGAGTCTGCGCCGCGAGAACTCCGGTGATGTTTCCACGTAGCAATTCGGCAGCGCATGCGGCGGATAGAATTCCAACAAAGTCTCTGCGATACATGGACACGACGAACCCTCCATTCCAGTAGAGGAGAATATACGACTTCCGCCATGTTCACGGAGAATTAACGCAGATAACCCCAGTTGTGGAGTTTGTCGGAGTCTTCTGCCCAGCGGTCGCCGATGTCCGTGCGGTAGTACATGTTGGGGATGAGAATGTTTTTGATGCGGGAATAGACCTGGGCCTGGGCTTGCTTCATGGTTTGGCCGATGCCGACGACTACGAGGACGACACCGGAAGTGCCCGCGATGAGCCACTGACCGTTCACTTGTTTCACGTCCTCGATGTGGACTTGATCGGGCGTACCGCGTTTGAAGACGATAGCGTTGTTTTTGGAGAAAGATTCGAACGTCGCTTCGTCGTCGAACGGAAATGGCGGAACGACGATGCGAATGCCGATTTGAAAACCGCTGCGGGTGCGCCATTTCGGTTCGGCTCCGGTTGCCAGTTCCCAGAAAAATTCGCTGATGGGCGTCAGCATGCCTTCCTGCTGAATGCTGATGGTCGGATAGCCGAAACGCGACGTGAATTCGAGCGGATAGATGCCGTTACTGTTGACGATGCAATTCAGATCTATGTAGCCGACATAGCCTTCTTCGGCGAGCTTAGACTCCATTTTGAGAAGAGTGCGGTTGAAGAGCAGATTCGGCTCGCTCCAAAACATCGCGGTGCCCATTTCGCCGGTGGGAGGTCCGACTTCGCCGGGGAAAAGTTTCTTGTGTTCAAAATTAATGTTGACCGGCGTGATGAATTTTTTTCCGTTGAAGAATGCGCCGACGGCGACTTCGACACCGTTGATGCGGCGCTGCAGCTGGAAAATTTTGATTTCGTCGGAGAATGCCTTTTTATAGGCCTCTAACATGCGAATCACGTCTTCGCCGTCTTCTTCTTCGCCGACGAAAAGGCGACGCTTTACGTTTTGCGCTTCCCCACTGGGTTTGATGACGTAGCGGTCCGGATTTTTCTTCACAAACTCGATGGCGGGATCGAAGGAATCGAAGTCCTCGTAGGGAATGATGCTGACGCCAGCAGCTTTCAGTTCTTCCTGACCGAAGGAGCGGTCGTCCTCGAGATTGTCGGTATATGTAGTGCCGCCGATTACTGGTTTCCCAGTTGCACGCAGAGCCTGCGCCTTCGCGCCTTGGCCGAGCGTGTCGTCGAACACAACGATGTCCGCCCACTTTGCGTCTTTTTCCCAGTCCTTCGATTTGGGGACGAAGCCATCGGCGATGTCCTGCTCTTTTTCGTTGTCTATGTAATACCGAACGTCGTGGCCTTCTTTGAGAATCTGCCAGGCGATGTCGCCAATCAAACCGGAAAGCGAAACAAAGAGAAATCTCTTTTTGTCCATGAACTGGGCGCGCCCCCCGAGCGGCGCGGCTTTATGAGTGTAATAAAAACCGCGCCATCGGATGTTACAAATCGTTCATTCTTTCTTTAGAGTGCGTTTCAAAACTCCCTCTTTAGGTAGCGCCAGGTGATGAGGGCGCAGCCGAGTGTGAGGAAGGCTTCGTGGACGTCCGCGCGGCGTTCGTAGCGCAGCGCGAGGCGGCGGAAGCGATGCAGCCAGGCCAGGGTGCGTTCGACAACCCAGCGGAAGACGCCGAGGACGCTGCCATGAGGACTGCCGGGCTTGGCCACTACCGCCACGATGCCTTGCGCTGCTAATCGCGCGTGGCGGGCGCGAGACCAGTAGGCGCGATCGCCTTGCACGGCGCCGGGCTTACGGCGCGGGCGCCCGGGTCGGCCGGCCACGGCGGGCAGCGCCGCGACGAGCGGCTCGAGTTGCAGAATGTCGGGCACGTTGGCGGCGGTCACGGCCCTCGCTGTCGGCGCGATTCGCGCCAGCCGACGCGCGCTCGTCCGCAGCACGTTTGACCTGGCGGCGGATTTCGCCCAAGCCGAAGCGACCGGCGCGTCGCGACTTCGTCCAGCAGTTGACACGCGTCGCCCTGCTGGTCCTCGAGGATTTCGGCATGAAGAAACTCGGCGCGAACGCGGCTGAAGATCTGCTCGAGATCTTCGTGCGGCGACATGAAGCGGGCTCGACGCTGATCACCACGAATCGCCCGACGCAGGATTGGGGCGCGTTTCTCGGTGGCGTGCCGGCGGCCACGGCCATTCTCGACCACTTTCTCGCGCACGCAACCATTGTGCAAATGGCCGGCAAGAGCTATCGCTTGCGGACCCGCGCCACTGCGGAGCCCACGTGACCAGGGCTGTGGACGCTGCCGGCGCCATGGACGCCGAGAACGCGCCCACCGCCCTCTCTTCTGGTGATGACTCTAAGAACGGACAAAAGACGCCGTACTTGCGCACGGCTAGGACTTACGCGATACTCACAGCCCCTGCCGCTGGCTGGTTTTCAAACGTTCGGTGACACACTTCGTTCGGTAAGAAGACGAATCCATGAAACCACCATCGAACGTCAAGACG
>Ga0210406_10000538_pt1 | contig 50908 bp, 44 predicted proteins | sample IncBWC30MmetaG_FD_155454 | JGI IMG/M metagenome (GOLD analysis project Ga0210406, IMG submission 155454) | Forest soil microbial communities from Barre Woods Harvard Forest LTER site, Petersham, Massachusetts, United States - Inc-BW-C-30-M | ecosystem: Environmental > Terrestrial > Soil >...
ACGATTGATGGAGGGCGTCAGCCTGCCCGAGAAATTGCAATTGAAGCTGGTTGAGTCGAAGCCTTTTAAATCAGGATGTGTTGCGCTTCGTTACTTGAAACAGTGAGAGAGAACTCTACAAGGCTCTGCCGGCACTTAGCAGAACTGGCTTTTCGCCCGGATGGCCCGTTCCAGAATGATCTCAATGTCGGCCTCGGTCATCGATTCCCGCAGATCCCAATGAACCAGGAAACGGCTGTAGCCGTCCAGGATGCTGCACAGGTAGTAGAAAGTCGCACAAACATTCGGGTAGGAAACATCGATATGCCAATGCTGGTGCGGCTGCGGCGGTTGTTCAAAGCCGGTCCCTTTCTTCGACCGCTTCCCGTTCCACTTCCGCATCAGTCCCGCCCGACTCAGCACCCGCCACACGCTAGCCGGACTCACCGCCACGATGTCGTCCAGCATCATGAACGTCAGCCGCCGGTAGCCTTCCAGCGGATTCTTCAAGTGGAACGCAATGATCGCCTGCTTCTCCCAATCCTCCAGCCAAAAGTCTCGGGGAACCCAGCGGTTATGCTCATTCACCTTCCCGTACCGCTCCCGCCAGCCGTAGAACTTGCTGGCGGTGATGTCGAGCCACCGGATGAAACGCCCGGCGCCGATCTCGGTCTTCCCAGACCAGCGCCGGACGAAATCCACGATCTGGTCCTGCGCATCGTGCGGAACCCAGACCCCGGTCAGAGTTCCCCAACTCTTTTTTTTAGGGCCACATGCTCCGCCATCAGTTCAGCCAAAACCTCATCTTTCGTCTGGATCTTCTGCTCCAGATAGGCGATTCGTTCCTGTTCAGGCTGATGGTTGGTGCGTCCCCTTTGTTGGAAAGCCGCCGCTCCGTTCTCGAAGAACTCCCTCTGCCAGCGGTAGAACACGGTTGGTTGGACCCCGTTCGTCACACAGATCCGAGATCGGCACTCCTTCCACCAAATGCCGCCTCAGAATGGCAACCTTCTCTTCCGGCGTGTAGTGCTTCCTTTGCTTTTTCATGTGTTCGCTCCGTTATCTTAACGGACGAACGCTTTCTCCATTTCCAGCCGAGGCAGGACACGCCCTCAAACGCTGCAGAGGTCAACTGTAAGGCGACGCTAGTCCTTCTCCGAGAGAATTACTGACGCGCACCTTAAGGCCTTGCCGCGACGCTGGTCAGACGAGCTTGGATGATTCTGTTCTCGATCTAAAGTGAATTTAAGAAGGCGATCAGAGCTTGCTTTTCTGCCGCTGTTAGATCGCGGAAACGATTTCTTTCCTGTGCGGCCTCGCCACCGTGACGCTCAATGGCGCTTTCCAAGGTCAAGGACTTCAGATCGTGCATGTGGCGAGGGTGCATACGCAACCCCCACAACGGCACGGTGCGCAGTTTGTTGGCTGTGTCTTCCGGCGGGTTTTGTACAATCCCGTCACCGGTGTCGATATCGTGGAGCAGGAAATCGCTGTAGGGATGGATGATTTTGTTGCCCAAGGCGTCGGGTACGGTAAACGCGCCGCCATTAATGACCGTTCCAGCGGGGGCGGTAACGATGGTACTGACATGACAAGTGGAGCAGCCAATTTTGTCGAAGAGCAGCTGTCCTGCCTCCGCCGCGGTCGAGGCAGCCAGAACCGCGTCACGCGGCGGCGCTTTGGTGCCGCGCACGAACTGAGCGAAATGATCGATATCCGCCAAACCGATATTGTCTGGAACGTCTTCGGGATCGGCCGTGATCTTGCCGAGGGTGGTAACGTCCTTGTGCCGCAGGCGGTTCGTGACGCCCATTTCGTTCAGATAAGCGTCACCGATGAAGGAAAGCAAGCTGCTGTGCTGATTTTTCCAGCCAAAGCGGCCGATGCGGTTTTGTCCGGGCGATTCCAAAACCGGAACCTCGACTGCTTCGCCGTGGATTCTGCCGTGGCTGACCTCTACCTGATGCTGAGCGATGGCTTGCAGGGTGCTATCGTCGATCGCCTCGACAAATCCGTCTCCCAGGGTATTGAGGGCCGCACGTAACGCCCGAATGTTTTCTGTATCCGGTACGTGCTCCTGCGCCTGTGGAATCAGCGCGCGGTCGTTGATAATAGAGCGATTCGCAATGACATTCGCGCCATCGTTGATGGGAACGGTCGCGGCTACGAAATTGCCGCTGGCATCGTTGTGCCCGGCGCGGATTTCCGTGAATTGACTGGACCCGCCGCTGACAGGATTCTGGTGGCATTCGGCGCACGCTCTCCCGTTAAATACGGGTCCCAGCCCGGTGCTGGCATCATGGACTTGTTCATAACGGGTTTGATCGAGTGCGTAGCTATCGCCGGGCGGCTCGACGATACCGTTGCTGACGCTCTGTGATCCAGGGTCTTGCGCCAGGGTGGGAGTGTCAAAACCAGTCGGTGCTTCGGTTGGGCCTTGCTGCGCAACGCCGGTAACGACAATCGCCAGCGCTCCCAGTGCGAAGACTGCTAACGAGATACATTTACGGAACATGGGCTACCTCCGAAACAGACTTAAGTGGGCCAGAAGCGAACCTGAGCACGCTCTTCGGCAACACCTTCACTCAGTGCAGGACAGTGCCGCTCGCACCTTTATTCCAGGCCGGATGTTAAAAGTGTATTAAAGGCACACACAAAAAGCGGGATTTCGACGCTGCTCATCGACGCCGTTCGTGATACGTCTGGGCTCTACTCGTGACGTAGCGCCACGATGGGATCCACGCGCATAGCCCGACGGGCGGGAACGTAGGAAGCGGCGAGCGCGACAGCGATCGTAGGTCCCGATACCGAAAAGGGGCTCGCGAGGAAGCGCACAAGAACGAAAGCGCCCGCCAGGCCAAGCCCCACGCCGATAAGAGTCAACTTGAGAGTTTGCCCGAGAATCTCGCACGTTCGTGAGCTGGGCGCCAAGCGCCATGCGGACCCCAATTTCTTGCGTGCGCTGGCTGACGGTATAGCTCATCACTTCATAGATCCCGATGGCCGCGAGCAACAGCGCGAGCGCTGCGAAGATTCCCACTAGAACCGCGGAAAAGCGGTGCGGCGAAACGGAATTCGAGATCAGTCCATCCATGGTCGTTATGTGCGCGATCGGCAGATTGGGATCCACTTTGTGAACGACATCCGTAATGCCGGCCGCGAGCTTGACAGGATCGGAAGTCGTGTGAACCACAAGATAGGGCGTCCATCCGTTGCCCACGATGCCGATGATCAAAAACCAACACGGTTTTGGGTCAAGGAAGCAGAAATAGACCCGCTTTCCGAGAGCGTCCCCTTGCGGCCAGTAACGCCGCGCCATATTTTCATTGATAACTATGTTTAGGACCTTCCAGTCGTCCTCGTTGAAGGTGCGGCCAGTACGCAGCGGAATTGCCAGCGAGGAAAAATAGCCAAGACTCACCGTACGACTCTGCGCGATTGGACGTACGCCGACCGCAGGAATAGGCTGGCCTTCGATGACGAATCTCGAGGCCTGGCGAAATTCGTGGCCGAGCGGCAAATCGTCGATTCCACCTACTTCCTTGACGCCTGGCAAGCCGCGGACTTGCGCGGCAATTTCTTCAAACTGCAGAGACTGCTTCTCGCCCAGCTTGAGCTGCTGCTCCTGCGAGAGCTGGTTGATTTGCGCGAAGGAAAGCGCTGGCTGCTGGATTTCCATCGTGAGCATGTGCTCGATGCGAAAGCCAGGATCGACTTGGTGAGCCAGGAGGCCGCTGATGGACGTTGAACGTCGAGCTGCGAAGAGAAGAGGCCTACGAACGTGCCGAGCGACAGGCAATGACCTTACTCGATCAGGGGTTTCACCTGGGCGGCACAATTCGAGTTGGCCGAGATGAACTCCATGAACGGTAAGACGTTCATCGATACGAACGTCTTGATCTATGCGCACAACATAGATGCAGGCGACAAGCACCAAATCGCGAAGTCCGTTCTGCGTGGGCTTTGGAATGAGCGGACGGGCGTTCTTAGCGTGCAGGTACTCCAGGAATTCTATGTCAACGTCACACGAAAGATCTCATCTCCGTTGTCAAAGGATTTGGCACGCCTGGTCGTGAACAGCTATGCAATCTGGTGTACGAAAACCACACCCACCGAAATTGACTCGGCATTTCGAATAGAGGACGAATCGCGAATCGGCTTCTGGGATGCCTTGATTGTTTCGTCTGCCTCGCAATGCGGCGCGACTCGGATTTTGTCGGAAGACTTAAACGCTGGGCAACGGATTGCCGGCATTGTTATCGAGAATCCCTTCGTCGGTATCCGTTGAGTGTCCAGAGCGCGGGTACCAATCCGTAATTTTATCGGTGCCTCGGAGATTACTGGTAGGGGCGGTGGGGATCGAATTGTTATTTAACTTTACTAAGTCCCGCGTTTTCACAGTGCTATCCACTGCCAGCCAAATGAATTGGAGCCAAATGGAGCTAAGTTTCGCCAGTTCCCCGTAACCTCAAGCGTCGCTAGCCAACCCTCGAAAGCTGTGGGCAAAGCTCTCAGTTGTGCATTTGAGTGTATGGACTCACGGGGCACGATTGTCGTTTGAAAGCGACCGTGGCGTTGCTCTCTCGTTCGCGCTTCAGAGGGACGCACATGTCCGAGTGGCGTGCAATCCAAACGTTCTCATACTCCTCAATGCGGCCTTCGGCGCAACCCATCGATTCCAACATCGAACCGATGCTACGTCCGCGACTCGCCGGCGGCACTAACTCGTCGATGATCTCGCTTACCGATTCAGGTGCCATATAGTTGCGAACTTGTTCACTGTGAAGCAGCGGCTGTTTTCTCTCTATCACTATTTGGCAAGCCAGACCGTCAGAACCGTACTCCACTGTCAATCCAATATCCCCTGCGGCGGTAAACCGCTCGATGTCCGGCTCCCCATAACGACCGCGCAGCGTCTGTGAAGTCTGTCCTACGGGCAAGCTGAAAGATACGATAAGCAAACACACAACGAGAATTTGCATAGTGCGACCATCCTAGGATTTGCGTTAATCGCTTCAATCCGTAAGGACATAATAGAACATGAACCAGCGGTCTCACTCCGAAAAGCTGAGCGCCATCTCCTTTTCAGTTTATCGCGCTTCAGTACAAGGGGCTGCAGGGACCGAAAATTGAATCCACTTTCACAAGTCCTGAGTTGTCAAAGGCGTAGCACCGCTGCCCTTCCTCCAATTGGTGTCAAATGGTGTCAAATTCCGCGAACTGCTCATGATAGGTCGATGTTGGCAATTTCGACGCGCAAGTGATTGGACTTTACCGGTAACGCGACCAGGAGTTGACAAAACTTGAGCGCAGAATTTCAGCAAGAACTACTGTAGTTTTGTGTACTCTGCTTTCGCAGCGATGAGGACTGGAAAAAGTATCCCCTGCGCCGTTCACATATCGTTGAGAGTGGTTCGTAAGCGAGAGTTCGTTGAGTGGACCGGTTCGGTCAACTTGCCGTCGCGAGGACCTTGCGCGTGCCAGACGCAAATCGCTTGCGCGCCAACCCAAGCATCGGGAGCAATCCCGCCAGCAACAGCAAATTACTCCCCGGCTCAGGCGTCGCAACCGACGCGGACTCTACTTCCACACGAACATCGTGCGCGTCGTAGATCACATCCAGCACCAGATTATTTCCAATGTTCGTCCCGGTCACGTTGCTGAATGTCCCGGTGTCGCTCAGAAACGTCATCAAAATAAAAGAATCTCCAACCATTGGGTTCGAGCCACTCAAAAGACTCAAAGCCAGCGTCCCCGCCAGAGTCGCCGTTCCGCTCACTTTAAATAAGTTCGCATTCGACCCGCTCAGCCACCCCACCTGCTCCGCCAATGTCCCCGCCGATGTCTGCGTATAGTTCCCATTCAGCGTGAACGTGCCCGTCGGATTTCCAGGCATCATCATCCCCGCCATCGTCAAATTGCCATTCAAAGTCCCGGTTCCAGAAAGCGCGCCACCCTGAAAATTCGCGCCGGTCCCGGCAACGTTCAGCACTCCGTTCACCAGCGTGCTCCCGCCGCTCTGATTAAATCCGCCTTTGGCAGTTAGCGACGAAGTGCTGTCAATGCCAATCGTTCCAGCATTGTTCACGCTGCCCCCAACGTTGGCCGAGCTTCCAGTGGTCAGATTAAAAGTTGGCACCAGCGGGCAGATAGCACATCCCTGCAACACCGTCTGCGTCAAATCTTTTCCGATGCTTAGTGTGCTGGAACCCGAAATAGTTGTGACTGCGTTAGCGCTCGCTGTGAACGATCCGCCAACGTTCAGCGCGCTACTACCCCGTACCGTGAGAAAAGGAGGCTCGCTTGACCCTTGATTGTTGAAGTCTCCGGCCACGCTCACAGTGCTCGCCTGCGAAACGATAAGCTCAGCCCCTGTATTACCATTAGCGATTTGGTTATATGAGCCTAGCACGATCAACTTGCCGCCCGTTGAAACCGTAACAATATTCGGTGCGTCCCCCGCAAGTGAATTGACATCGCCGCTCACTTTCATCGTGCTGGCGTCAACTGTCACCGTTGATTCACTAAATTCAAGCGTTCCTCCAATGTTGAGTGTGCTCCCGCTGCGCACTTCCAAATCATTGAAGTTATTTCCGCTTAGACCTGCATTCGTCGATAGACTTGCCCCATTCTCCAGCTGCAACTTTCCTTGCAGTCCCAACGAGCTCAGATTTGTCAAAGCATTGTTGTTATTCTGGTCCACAATCTTCGCGTTCGGTCCGTCAAGCGTCAGAGGTAAACTGAATGACAAAGCCAAAACATTGGCGCCATCGAATTTGAGCGTGCCCTGCAGATGAATCCCGACCGTCGGATCGCAAACGCAGCCGGCTGCAACACCCGACAGCGTTCCCGTCGTCGGGTCGAAATTTTTGAATGGTCCACCGGTAATATTTAAAGTGCTCCCCGCGTTAACGACCAGCAATTCTTCGATATTAACGCCGTTGCTATTAGGGGTAATGGTCATCGTTCCGCCGCTCACCGTGACGGAACCAATGTCGAACTGCGCATTGCTCATGGCTCCGATACCGTTGACGGCCGATAGAGTCAATTTCTCCGTGCCCGTTGCTCCGGTAATCAAGCTGTTTGCCCCGAGCATGTTGATGTTCGTTGATGACGTATCTGAGAATGTCGCAAGGCTGCCGCCACCCGCCACCAGAATCGTGCCGCCTGACGCCACATTGATCGTTCCTCCGCCCGTGGCGGTACTTCCGCTGCTCGACTGAAACGTCAGCGTCTTGCCAGCCTGGATGTTCAGCGTATTCTGCGTATCCAGCTCCAGATTTGCGATCGTCGCATTGATATCCAGATTGACCGTCGCCACTCCCGGATTTCCATTGCTTATCAGCGCATTGAAATTGCCGTTTGGCACCCCGTTGTTCCAATTCGCCGCGTTGCTCCAATTACCCGTGGCATCAGTCCACGTACTGTTGGTTTGCGCGGAGCTTCCCGCCGCCAGAACCCCACACAGCACCACTAAACACAACGCGCCACCTAGACGCACAGATGCGATCAGGTCATTCAAGCCTAGTTTTTTCATGATCTCTCCCCCCAGAGAGGCACGATTCGGGCACACGTTCCGCTGCGGCGCCGTGTAAATCCGAGCAATGCGCGTTCCGTTGCCGACTTGGTAGCCGGGTGAGTGAACTAACTCAAAGTAAAACGGTTATTGAATGGATATAATAAGGAGTGCAAAGAGGTTATCGAATGTTTTGCATACTTCGGGAAGCGAATGGGCCGCTCGTGGGGTGCTTGTCCACTTCCCCGTCGTCGGATAGGCCTAGCTTGCGTAAGCTGCAGTCTGGCTCGTATGTCAAGTTTTATTGCATAAAAACTTGACACGTTTCTTCTATGAGAAGATACTTGGCACATGCGAAGACGCAACACCTTTTCAAGAGGCTCCGGCCGGACCATGGCTTTTGTCCGCCAACAGATCGAACGCGGTGGAGAACGGCTATGGAAACTTGAAGATTTCCGAGACCGCCCCTTCGCGGCGGTCGCCCAGGCTCTCTCACGCCTCACGCGCCAGGGGCGCCTCGAGCGCCTAAGCAAGGGCGTCTACTACCGCACCCGTGACACCTCTTTCGGGAAGAGTCGGCCGAGCCCCGCCGCGATCCAGAGGCTCGCCTCTCGGCGCAAGAGTATTTTCCCTTCAGGTATCGCAGCCGCCAATCTTCTCGGCTTCTCGACCCAGACGGCAAAGCAAAACGAGGTTGCTACCAGCGCCCTCAGCCTACCTCGAAAACTCGTTGGCAGCGATACCGTCATCCATACGCGCAGACCCGAAGCATGGGCCAGCCTCTCGGAAAGCGATGCGGCGTTGCTCGACTTCTTGCGCCGGGCGGGCAGGACGAGCGAGCTGTCGCCGGAAGAGACCATCCGCCGCACCATCATGCTGTTTTCGGAGAAAGGGCGCTTCGAGCGCCTGCTCAGAATTGCAGCTTCGGAGCCCCCGCGCGTCCGAGCGATGATCGGCGCTATCGGCGAACAACTCAGGAAAAACCGCGGGGCGCTGCGCCGCCTGCGCAATTCTCTGATCCCCTTTTCGAGATTCGAGTTCGGACTGCTCACCGGACTGCGACACGCCCGTGACTGGCAGGCCAAGGGACGCCGCTGACATGAAGCTCTTTGAACACCCAGATTTCGAGCAAGCAATCATCCGGGCGACGGAGCATTTCCAGAACCGCAGACTCCGCGCTGCAATCATTGAGAAGGACTACTACGTTACTGAAGCGTTGCGACTTATCGCCACTACGGCTCCTGACAAGATCATTTTCAAAGGCGGCACTAGTCTGGCGAAAGGCTGGAACCTCATCCAGCGGTTTTCAGAAGACATCGATATTTTCCTAGATCCCCTCGCCTTCAGGCCTCGCCTTGGGAAGAACGCCATCGACCGCGAACTTAAGAAACTCCGCGATACCGTTGGTGCCCATGCGGCGCTGACATTCGTCGCCGACGAAAGCAAGACCATCGGCGGCTTTGGACGCAACGACCGGTTCTCCTACGTCCAACGCTTCGGCGGCCCCGGCGAAGTCGCCAACCGCGTCCTTCTCGAAGCAGGCACCGCCAGCGGCCGCGAACCGGCCGGCATCGTCCAACTGCGCTCCTATTTGGGACAGTTCCTCGAGGAAACACACACCTCGCTGGGCGCAGAGGACGAGGGCCGATTTCCGCTCCGTCTCCTGCATTTCCGCCGCACCTTTGTCGAAAAAATGTTCGCCATCCACAGCAAAGTTGAACTGCTCAAACGCGACGGGCGCCCACTCGGAACCTATGCAAGGCACTACTACGACCTGTTTCAACTAGCGGCGCAGGCGGAAGTGATAGCCATGCTGAAATCCGCCGAGTACGCGACCATCAAAGCGGACTATGACGAAATCAGCAGGACCCATTTTGCGGAAAGCTATTTCTATCCCGAAGGGATGAGCTTTGCCAACAGCGACGCCCTCTTCCCCCCGGCGGAACTGGCCCAGGTCCTCGGGCCGAATATGAGGCACAATGCAAGATGCTCTGCTATGGGCCCTATCCATCATGGGCGGAGGTCCAGTCGCGCCTTCTGGAGATTCGAAAGCTGTTGTAGCCTCCCCTGTAATAAGCCGTCGCGACTTCAGTGGAAATATTGTCCTTGTTGAGCCATCCCACGACGTCAGCGAAAAGGATTCTGTGCCGCAACCACTGGGCAACTTCAGGCTGTTGACAGCGCGCCAGCCATAGGCAAGCGACGGTAACCGCCCCGACGACAGCGGCAAGGAGGAACGGATCTCCAGGCACCTGCCACGACGGAACCATGTAGAGCGTCCACACAGTGATGATCGAAACGGCAATCAAGACCCCTATCTGAATAGAGTTTTGTGCTTTGGTCAGGCCCGGTACCACTGCTTTTGCGATCGTCTTCATGTTCGGCTCGTCCGCTATTGTCACGTGACACCTCACCTCGCAGTATAGTCGGCCTTCGGAAGATGCGGCCGTGGCTTGACAAAGTCACTGTACATGTATATACATCTTGATATGCGAACTGAGACTCCTGAACCGCGGGCGGAAGCACTTTTTGACCTGCCATGCGCGTGTCAGGACCTGCGGCGCGCCACTCGAGTCGTAACACGGATCTACGACCAGGAACTGGCGAAGGCGGGAATCGAGATCACGCAATTCGGCCTGTTGACGGCGTTGGATTTGACGAGAGAAGCGAATCAAAAGCGCTTGAGCGCGGGGTTTGCCATGGACAGCACGACCCTGACCCGGACACTGCGGCGGATGCTAAAGCAAGGTTGGATTCGCGCTAGGCGTGGAAAGGACAAGCGGGAGCGTCTGTTCAGCCTTACCCGGGCTGGCCGGAGGCAGCTGGCGTCGGCTCAGCTCTACTGGGAGGCCGCACAACGGAGGCTCCGAAAGGAGCTGGGGGACGCTGGCTGGACAAGCATGAAACAGGCAGTCTCACAAATAACCGAGGCGTCGCTAGCGGCCTAAAAAAATTTGTGACAAACTAGATGCATATACATCTAATCTGACAGGAGAGGACAGACAGAAAGAGTCGGAGTAGGAATCATGATCGCTCATAACCCCCTCCACGGATCCGGACAAGCGGGATTCCCGCATCCGGCTCTTGCCTTAGGTGATGACGCCCATACGGCGCAGGGGATAGGGATGACCGACGAGAGGCGCAGGCAGCCAGCGAGTGATGAGGCGCCGCATGCGGTCCCAGAGGACGCGGCCGTTCTGGCTGCGCCGCGACAGCGCGCGATGCCAGAGCCCTCCCACTTGGAACCGAAAGATCCACAGCGCATGTTGGTTCAGGGGCACTCCGTAGTACTGGATGTGTCCACGCACCACCGCTTGCAGCCATTGGCCCTGTTCGGGGATGGGTTCGTGCATCCGCCGCTGAAGTTCGGCTTTCACCTCGTTCAGCTTCGTCTGCAATCTTTTGCGGATCGTTTGCCGCAACACCGTGAACCGTCCATTGCTCCTCTTCTTCACGCAGATGTGCGTAAAGCCAAGAAAGTTGAACGTTTCCGGTTTCCCTTCTCCACGCCACTGCCGTTGGTCGATCGCAAACGGACCAAATTCCAGCAGGCGCGTTTTCTCGGGATGCAGTTCCAGGTTGAACTTTCGCATTCGTTCCGTAAGTTCCGCCCGGAATTGATCGGCATCCGCTTTGCTGTTAAATCCAACCACGATGTCGTCCGCGTATCGCACCACGATGACCTCGCCGTGCGCGCGCTTCCGACGCCATGCCTGGACCCACAGATCAAATACGTAATGAAGATAGACGTTCGCCAAAAGCGGCGAAGCACTGCCACCTTGCGGCGTCCCTTCTTCCACTCGTATTCGTTTCCCATCCTCCAGCACGCCGGCCCTCAACCATTTCTGGATGAGCCGCACGACGCGCCGGTCTGCAACCCGGTGCTCGACGAACTTCACAAGCCATTCGTGAGAAAGTCCATCGAAAAAGCCCTTGATGTCCAGATCAAGCACCCAGTTCACTTTTCTCGTCAGCAATCCCGTATAGAGCGCATCCAGCGCTTGATGCTGGCTGCGCCCTGGTCGAAACCCGTACGAAAATCCAAGAAAGTCGGTTTCATAGATAGCGTTCAGCACCTCGACCGCCGCGCGCTGGACGATTTTGTCTTCCAGCGCCGTTACTCCGAGCGGTCTTTGCCGCCCGTCGGCCTTCAGGATAAACACTCTACACACCGGCTTCGCTCGGTACGCTCCCCGCTTCAGCCTTCCGGAAAGGTCCTGGAGATTGTTTTCCAGTTCCTCCCCGTAGTGCCGCCACGTCTCCCCGTCCATGCCCGGCGCAGCTTCCTTCTTCAAGCGGAAGTAGGCCATGCGCAGCGTTTCGAGGTTGTAGATGTGGTGCAGGAGCGCCGTGAACCGCAACTTCTTATCCTTTCCTGCTGCTTGACGTACCCGCTCCAGCGCACTAGGCGCGTCCATCCGGCTCGGTGTCCGGGACGCGTTTTGCTGTGGCAGGTTCCCTTTGGCCAGACCGCTTCCCTCCATCCCCTCCGCCACCGGTTGCCCAGCTTTGTTCGGGGACTTCCCAGGTACTACCGGTCTGTCCGACTTCCCATGTCCGTTCGTCATCGGCGTACGTCCTTAGACTTCCCGACGCGTCCCAAGACAACTACAGCCTTGGGCGAACATGGGATCTCCCGGTTCCCGCGCGAGGTGTCTCCGTACGTGCACGGGGTCTCTGACCGCGCGGGACTCTGGCACACCTCGCGATATCGGTGCACCCGATGGCGCCTTCCGCTTCTCCTTACAGCGTCGGCGTCCCGGAGGAAGTTTCTTACGCGGCTGAATACCCGGCCCGCACGTTCCCCTGTCAACGCTTCGACGCCGCCCTTGCGAGCAGCTCCGCATGACTCGGGGCCGATGTGGGTCGCTACACCACTTTCGTATGACTTTTTCATTCACTACACCTCGCCGGTTTAACCGGCGCACAAGGAGCCCTCTTATGAAAACCATCTTCTACGCGTTCGGTGCACTACTGCTGGTCTCTGCGGTTACCGTCCTTTACAAAACGACCGCTGCGCCAGACCGCAGGGTCAGCTCTGTTACCGTTTCTCATCGCCCAGAACTCGAGTACCTGAAGGCCGTAAACAGCGTGGCTCCGCCACAGGATCCACAGTTGCTTTTCTTGCTCATGGCCGAATACGCGAACGCGAACCTCCAGAGCGAAGGCGCGGAGTTTTTCTCCGCGCGCCTGAAAGAATTCGGGCCCCGGCTGACCGACGTTCAAAAGGCGCTGTACCTGAGCGCCATCGGATTGCTGCGCGCGCAGAACGCCTCGTCGGTCTCGTTGTGGCATCGAATTGGCTACGTGAAAGACACGGTCGCGATGCTGGAGCAAGCCAAGCAGCTTTCCGGCGGCCAAGTCTTCGTGGTGAACTGGATCGCGGGTGTCGTCTACGCCCAGCTCCCAAGCCTCTTTCACCAGAAAGAGGCAGCGCAGCGTGAGCTGGCCTGGTGCGCGGCAAATGCCGATAAGGCGCCTCAGGCCGGGTGGCTTCGAGAGGTCTACTATCAGCAGGCAAGACTCGCTCTTGCAGATGGAGACCAAGCCAAGGCGCAAGACTCTCTACGGCGCAGCGGCTACAAGAATTTCGACCGGCCGATTGCCCTCAACACTGCTTTTTCGGAGGACGCAGCAACCGGCCACGCTTTTGCTCCCCGACGCATAGCTGAGATCGTGCCGGGCCGCGTCTATGCCCTGTCCGGCTTTGAATTCACGGAATACTATTTCGTAGTCTCCGACGATCGCCGCGAACTGATCGGCATCGATGCGGGCACGCGCCCGGACTCCGCCAAAGCCGCCTACGAAGCGCTGCAGGCGTATGCGCCTGGCCTGCCGGAACTGACGACCGTCTTTGTCACTCATTCGCATTGGGATCACATCGGCGGACAGAAATATTTCCGTGCCTTGAATCCGCATGTGCGCTTCTATGCCAGGAGCAACTACGAAGAAGAAAGCACCCGCCAAATCGGCGCCACTTTCCGCAAGCAGTTTTTCGGGGAACGCTTCAATTTCGACGATGTGCGCAGCTTCAAGCCTGACGTCACCATCGATCGCAGCACGGACCTGAGAATTGGGGGAACCCGAATCGAGCTTATTCCCGTGCAAGGGGGCGAAACTCGCGACGCCATGTTCATCCAACTGCCGGATCTGGGGGTTTTGTTCGTTGGTGATTTCATCATGCCTTATCTTGGCGCACCGTTCACCAAAGAAGGAAACTTGCAAGGGCTGCTGGACGCCATCGACATCGTCGCGCAAAAGAATCCGCTGTATCTGCTACACGGCCACGAGCCGCTGACGCGGAATTTCAATTCGCCTGCTTTGCTGTCGGAGCTCAAAACCGACCTGGAATGGCTGCGCGAGCAGGTTCTGATAGCCATCCGCCGGGGCGATGAGCGCGCCGCGATATACCAGGCGAACCTGACTCCTCCGGGCCTGCTCAACGGGCGGCCTGACGTGTATCTGCCATATATGATTTTGCGTGGACATTTTATAGACCGGCTTTACGACCAGAACGTCGGCTATTGGCAGCCGGATCTGCAAGGGCTCGACCATCTGACGCGCGCCGACCACGCAGAACTGGTTGACTATCTCAGCGTGTCAGAAGGTCAGTTTGTCAAGGCCGTGGAACGCTTGGCCGCGGACGGCAAATACGAGCTGGCAGCTTCATTGCTTGAATCGTCCGGGGATAGGTTCGACCACAGCCCTGCAGTGGCCAATGCCAAGCGGCTCGTGTACCTCAAGCTGATGGAGAAAAACCAGAATACCGATCCGTTCAAATTCATCCTTTACTCCGGCAAAATCGCCGAACAAACGCCGCAGATGGCCGCCACTAAGTGAGCGTCCCAAACTGATTTCTTGTGACCCTATAGATGCATATACATCTAACAATGCGAAAGGGAGACCGGCCATGAAACAGCCAAAGATTCTGGTAACAGGCGCGACCGGCAGGACCGGAAGCGCGGTCGTCGATGAACTTCTTGCGAAAGGTGTTCCCGTGCGGGCTCTGGTCCATTCGAAAGATGCCCGCGGCGCGGCCTTGGAACGCAAGGGGGCCGAAACAGTGGTCGCCGACATGTTCGACCTCGATCAGTTGCTGGCCGCTATGCGCGGAATCCAGCGCGCCTACTTCCTCCCCTTCTACCATCCCTACATGATCCAGGGCGCTACGGCCTTCGCGGTTGCCGCACGAGAAGCCAAGCTGGAAGCAGTCGTAAGCATGGGCCAGTGGCTGGCTAGCCCGACACATCCCTCGCTCACAACCCGGCAAACGTGGCTTGCGGATCAGGTTTTCTCCATGGTGCCGGGGGTGGCACACGTGAGAGTGAACCCGGGATACTTTGCAGATAACTATTTGCAGCTGATCAATTGCGCCGCTCATCTCGGTGTGTTCCCGACTATCACCGGCGACGGCAAAGACGCGCCGCCTTCTAATGAAGACATTGCGCGAGTCGTAGTGGCCGTGCTCATGGATCCAGACAAACATGCGGGCAAAGCGTATCGCCCAACCGGGCCGGCTCTGCTTTCGGGGAACGACATGGCGGACATCCTGAGCCAGGTACTGAGCCGGAAAGTCCGGCGCGTTGACCTGCCGTGGAGGTTGTTCCTCAAGGCCGCACGCACGGCTAACGTCGGTGCCTTCCTGGTGGGCAATCTCCGCTATTACGTCGAAGATCACAGGCAAGGTGCGTTTGCATTGGGCGCGCCCACGAACGACGTTCTGGAAGTAACTGGCCGTCCCGCCGAGGATTTCGAAACAACTGCACGACGTTACGCAGCCCGGCCGGAAGCCCAGAGAAATTTCACCAATTGGCTACGCACGTTTGTTAATTTCATGCGTACTCCGCTGGTTCCTGGATACAATCCGGAGCGGCTCGACCGCGAACTGCACCTTCCTAAACCGCCAGAGCCGCGCCTCGCCATGGCCAATGAGGGCTGGAAAGTAGAACACGGGACGCAATTTGCGCAGCGTCTCATCGCCGAACGTCCCGCTTTTCAGCGGACCTTGGTGGCAGGCAGCGCATAAACACGATATTAGGAGGCCGAAGTTGCTATGCGTAAACTTGTTTCGTCGGAATCGCCGTTCGAGCCGCGAATCGGCTTTTCACGGGCCGTTAGGGTGGGACAGATCGTCGCTGTTTCAGGCACTGCGCCGATCGCGGCAGATGGAAGCGTAGCTTGTCCCGGCGACGTCTATGGCCAAACGAGACGTTGCCTTGAGATCATCGCGGATGCTGTGGTGGACGCTGGCCTTTCTCTCGACAGTGTGGTGCGGACTCGAATCATGTTGACCGATGTCTCGCAATGGGAAGCCGCTGCCCGTGCACACGGCGAGTTTTTTGCCGCAATCCGGCCCGCCACCACCTTCGTGGAGGTGAAGGGTTTCATCAATCGCGAATGGTTAATTGAGGTTGAGGTGGATTGCGTTGCAGACCGGTAAGGCATTTCGATCATCGGGGCGGTTCTTGAATGCGGTGTTCACGTTTTCGGATAACGTCGAGGTGTGCAACTTCCGTACGACGGACTAGCCGGAAGTAACCGAATTGCTTCCTGTTTGCCGACCATCCACGCAATAGCGGTATAACGGGAATCAACGATTACTTCTGCGAAGCATTCAGCGCCAATGTTGTACCGACTCCAGCGTAAAGATATCGATCAACGAACGCCTTCTTCAGCGCCGTAAAGGCAGGCTCGCCGGTGCAGTGGCCGGGGGCGACATACTCTACTTTGAATCTATCGTGCAGGGCCGTAACGATATTTTCAATGTCCGAGTCACTTGCCACTACAAGGTGAAAGCCGCCAACGATCAGGTGGATTCGTGGGCTGAATGTGCTGGCCGCTTCGACGATCTTGTCAATACCGGGATGCGAACACCCTACCACGATCACCATGCCGTCGGGCGTATTGATGGCGAGCGACAGCTCACGCAATTCCAGCGTTCCCGGCTTATCGGACACCAGTGCGATCAGATGGATATCGGGAGTAATCTCGGTGTTCTTGTCGACAAGTTGAAAGTTAGCTTGGGGCCAAGCCGATCCAAATCGCATGACATCTGGCGGCTCGCCGTCATAGTAGCGCTGTTCCGGAGAGAGAGATGTGTCCTTGCGATAAAAACTGCTCGGTAAGTCGGCACCGTAAACTCCGAACCCCTCTTTAGGCGCGTAAATCTTCACCGTAGGGTTCACCTTCAAGAGGTAGGTCAGTCCTCCCATGTGATCGCCGTGTCGGTGCGACATCACAACGAAATCCAGATTCGTCAAGTCAACGCCCTTCGCCTTCGCGTTCTGCGCAAGAATGTCAGGGTTGTTGCCAGTGTCGAACAGGATCCGTTTTCCGCCGTATTCGATAAGCGCAGCATAGCCCCAGTCTTTCTGCATGGTGGATGCTTTACCGAATGCATCATAGAGAACAGTGATTTGCGCATTGCTGGCAGCGGCGCTCGCCATTGGAGCGGCGAATATTGTCGCAGCACACTCGATGAAAAGCAGGAGTACTGCAGAACAGGAACCTCTCCAGTTATCGGCTGTCATGGTTGTCCTCCCTGCGCTGGCGTGGTGACCATTCGTGGTCTCGGGAGCCCGGAAGCAAATTACACACTGCGGAATTTACTCAGTCAACGCACAAAGGATGGCGGTCTTCTGCGTAGGGCCTAGATGTCGCATTTCCGATATCGTTGGCGGATGACGGGCAAACGTGAAGTATTCCCAACGTAAGGGTTGCCAACCACTCAGGAGTTAGCCAGAGTTGGCAAAGACTGCCGCATTATTCGCAGCACTTGTTCACTGGGGAGGCTTTGTGCAGTGTTGCATGTCCACGACTAAGGGAGAACCATGAAACCACAAACCAAGGAAGCTCATCCTGCCCCTCGGCGTCTCCGACATCGGATTCATGGTGCCCTCATATCGTCGTAACGCAACCCGCGGCCGGGAGCTGATCGCGTGATTCCCTTCGCGTCAATTCTTACGGCCTCCGTCCTGCAGCGCCGCCAAACCCTTTTCTAAGCTGAGAGTGCCCGACACCTGGCAGGGCGGGAATTCCTTGAACGTCTGGAGGAACTGTCCCACGATGGCCACCGCCGGCAGCATTGCCCACAATTTTTCGCCCCACCACTTGCCATAGAGTAGCGCTTCGCTTTGGTAGCGTTCCCACGGATCGGCTCGCAGATTGGTCACCAGCGGCACGTTGGTCGATGTCTCGTGGCCGGTGACGAGATTGCCCAGGATGGTTTTGAAGCTGACCTTCCAGGCGTTGTAGCGGATGGCCATGGGATCGCCGTTGTCGCTGAAATAGAAAAACTCATGGCGCGGCCCTTCCGCGAATTCGCCCTTGAAGAACGGCATGAAGTTGTAGCCGTCGAGGTGGTTCTTGAACGTTTTGTCGCCAGCAGTATAGCCGGCAAGGAGCTGCCGCGAGGAGGGTCGGCAGCCAATCTTCGGCCGCCATGATTTCATTGATTATGGTGCCGGGCTTGATCACGCTAGGCCATCTCGCCAGCATCGGCACCCGGAATCCACCCTCGAAGACGGTGCCCTTCTCGCCCCGGAATGGATGATTGCCGCTGTCACCGTCCAACATTAGGAACCGCAGTCTTCACCCGATTCTGAAAGCGATGGGCAGGGAAACATGCGGGTTTCACTCTTTTCGTAGATTTCGTGTAACCCATCTGCGGAAAAACCGTGTTCCCGAAGACCTGATTCGCTTTTGGATCGGCCACGCGGACAAGAGTGTGACTGACGGCTATTCCAAGGTGAAGGAAGACGTGTCGTTTCGCATGTTGTGTGCGGAAAATGCGGGGCTTGGGTTTGAGCTTCCAAGTCCAGTCCGAGAACGAAAAATCGAAGTTGTACCCATTTGTACCCAAAGTGAATTAGTGTCACAGGTTGCGTAAAGTGCTTAGATTCAAGGGGAAGAGTGGTGCGCCCAAGGGGACGATCTTAGAACTCTTCCTCGCCGAACTTGTGGCAGCTCTGCCACAGATTGAGCTTCCTCACCGACTGAACCTGTCGAGTATTCGGGCGCTCCTGGGCACATGATGTTCGGCTATAAGGTATTCAATCGGCGTTCAAGGGGCGCGTCGTCGGCACGAAATATCATGGGCCTTCCACGAAGGTTGAGATAATTCTTCGCTAGAAAGCACGCCAAGCTGAAGCTACACGATCGCCCAGTGCGACGTGTTGCAAGGCGGCGCAAGCGCAAACCGCAACTTGGGCACCTTTCATGCGTGGACAAGCTCGCGCCGTTTCAGCGTCGGGAGTGCCTTGATGGACTGTCCAACCTTCTGCTGGGCAAGCCTAAGGTCGTAGAGGCTCTGCAGGTTCAGCCAAAACTGAGCACTCGTACCAAAGAAATGAGCGAGGCGCAGGGCTGTGTCGCCCGTGATAGCGCGCGTTCCGTTCAAAATTTGCGTAACGCGATTGGTCGGCACGTCGATCTTTCGCGCCAGTTCAGCGGCGCTCATATCGAGTACTTCCAGTTCTTCGGCCAGGTGTTCACCTGGATGGATAGCAGTGAGTGCCATAGCGATGCTCCTAGTGATAGTCCACAATCTCCACGTTTGATGGCCCCGGCGTTCCGTCAGACCACTCGAAGCAAATCCGCCACTGATCGTTAACGCGGATGCTGTATTGGCCCTTGCGGTCGCCTACCAGCGCTTCAAAACGGTTCCCAGGCAATGCGACAAGATCGCGAAGCGACGTAGCCGCGTCCACACGGTCAAGCTTTAGACGCGCGGACCGCTCAAATCCGGAGAACGCCTTGACTCGTTTTCCAGCGGCGAAGTCTCTGGTCCTCTTGTCCCGATAGCTGACGATCACTGCCCAGAATTACCAGAGATTACGCGTTACGTCAAGCGTAAAAGTTTAACGTGCGGACTTTACTGCGGTCGGCATCGGATTCACGATTCCGCCGGTGATACAAACTGTACAAGCAGTGAAAAAGACGCTGAAGAGATTGAAGAAAAGTGGTGCGCCCGGGGGGACTCGAACTCCCGACCTTCTGGTTCGTAGCCAGACGCTCTATCCAACTGAGCTACGGGCGCACAGCAAAACACTCCACTGTCAATAGTTTACGGTAAGTTCTTCTTCGATTTCAACCTCGAGTTTCGGCTCATTCGGAGCTCCTATGAGAAATCGCTGGATGCGTTATCTATCTCATGCTAAACAATTTAAATAAATTGATTTTACGCGCGAGCGTCTAGCGATCTACCAGACGTTCACTCCACACTCCGCATCGCGGGCGGCACAGCCACAGTGCGCGGACATGTTTTGCCGTGCCCGCCCGTTCGTTCCGGCTTGGTCGCCTAAAAGGCGCCCGAGCGATGTTACGGCCGAGGTGCCTTTTTCGGCGTTTCCGCTCCGTTCTGGAGAATGGCGAACGCGTTGATAACCTGCTGGTCGTAAAGAATCTCAGACCACATCCACCCGCCATAAGTAAGCCCCGTAAAAAATAGCGCGACGAGCACATACCGCTTCGTCAGAAACCGCGGAGTGTTTGCTCTCCTAAGCGCGAGGACCCCTCCAAACAGCGTAATGACTAACAGCAGAATTTCCAGCACCGGAGTATCGAAAATATCCTGGTTGACGAGATCGCGATAACCGTTGAAGAAGCCGAACACCGAGAAAAGAACGGCGATCAAGATTCCGCAAGCCGGTCTTAACCAGTTCGAGTTGCTCCCATTCAGGCGGGCGAAAAAGGCAAACAAACAGATTAATAACAGCACGAATCCGCTGAAGACCGCGCCGCGCAGAACTACGATTCGTTCATGCAATTGCCTCAGGCGCTCCGTCTTGTCCGCGCCTTGGCTCAGTACCGTTATCTCTTGTTCCTGAAAAATCGTCAGTATTTTTCCTGCTTTGAATTCATCGCATTTTGCCGCTACGGTTTTGTCTATTTCTCCGCCGGCGTCGCCGCAGATTACGCCAAGCGCTTCCTTGTCTTTTCCCGCTTCAAAATAACCGCAGGCTTCCGCCAGGACTGCGCTGTCTTGTACTTGGCACAGCGCCGCCCGTTTTTTGTCTGCCCTTCCTCTTTCGAGTGCATCGACTATCTTCAACAACGCTTCTTCGCTCTTTACGCCCTCTCGAGAGCTGGCCACGGAGGACCCCACCAAAAGTCGCAGGAACCGCCATATTCGCGCTCGAATTCCGATGGGTCTCGCAGTGAAAATCGGCGCCCAATAAGAGCAGTGACCGGGTTCCAATTCTGCTAGCGAAAAGTCCTTCCCCTTTAGCAGCTCGTCGACACCCACGTTCTTCAACCAGTGTCCCTGCTCTGTGAAGACCTGACACCGGATGCCGCTCTCATTCAGCGGCCAGTGCTCGTCGTTCACTAACTGATTGGCGATCGGCAGGATCGCCGAGCCCAGACAATATGCCAAAATCAGAGCCCCTATGCCGATTGCGGTCGGATTGTCCTTCACCAGCGCCGGAAGTCTTTCCTTGATCGAGTCGAGTTTGAAGTCAGGGAAAAGAAGATAAGTCGCAACGCCCAGCCAGACAAACGTCAGTAGGCCCACGATAGTGGTTTCGAATGCGAGCTTAAAAACGTCCATAGACCCGACCCCACTTCGCCCCGTAGCGGCTTCCCGCCTGCCCGCCGCAGCTTCGCTTGATTAGTCACGAGGGCACACTTCCTGACGATAGCGCTGGAGGATAGTGCCCCTATGGCCGAAATCGTTTCATCCGTTTCCGGACCAACGAAACGGCGTAATCACTTCACCGGATTTGCCATGCCGTACTCGCTTGAAACTTGGAAACTTGGCTGCCAGTTCCCCGAAACGCCCCCGAAGTCCGGTTGGGGGAGACGTGATGCGGCTAACTGGCGTTGTGCTGCTACCTGCGGTTATCGAGTTATCGAAGCCTCCGGCCGATCTGAAAATGCAGAGGTGACGACCATTCGTGCGATCAATCATGGTCGCCACCACGATGAGTTCTCCTTTAGTCGCACCTTCGGCCTGATTGCCTCCAGTTTTCGGACCCGTGCCGCCCTGCAGGCGGAGATCCTTGCCTTTCACAACTGACGAACAATTCCTTGTTACCGTTTGGGAGGCCGTCTCGAGTTTCGGTGCAATTTCGGTGCAGTTAGAGAGGGGGAAAGAACCCAATGCAGTCCCGTAAGCGACGCCAGGAAAGCAGTTTAGAGTTTTTGCTCAGTTAGTTCGTAGCCAGACGCTCTATCCAACTGAGCTACGGGCGCACTGTAGTTAAATTACCACAGAAATCAAATGTGGCAGCTGGCCATGCCGCGCTTTTCCAGGTAGCGCTGGTGATATTCCTCGGCGCGATAAAATTTTCCGGCAGAGGTAATTTCCGTGGCGATGGGCCGCTGAAATTGTTTGCTGGCTTCCAGCGCTGCTTTGGATTTTTTTGCGATTTCTTCCTGCTCCAGCGAATGGGTGAAAATCGCGGAGCGGTATTGTTTGCCGAAGTCCGGGCCCTGGCGATTGACTTGAGTGGGATCGTGCAGATGCCAGAAGGCGTCGACGAGCGTTTCGTACTTCACTTTTTCCGGATCGAATTCGACTTGCACCACTTCGGCGTGCCCGGTTTCGTCGGTGCAGACATCTTTGTAAGTGGGATTTTCGGTGTGGCCGTTGCTGTAGCCTACCAGTGCGTCCACCACACCGGGAATCTGGCGCAACTTTACTTCGACTCCCCAGAAACAGCCGGCGGCAAATGTAGCGAGTTCAGTCATGGTGATTTGGTCCTTCCTGTTCGGTGCAATTTCGGTTGCAAGGCTGATTGTAGCGCGTCTCGGGTCCGAGAGTCAGATGCGCGGGATGGTGCAAAGTTTTGAGAGCTGAAGCGAGCAGAGACCAGCGACGGAAAGCTGGATTCTAAGCCATTCCAAAACGGGACCGCAACTTGTACGACTTGCTGAAACCGCGCGTGACGAAATAGCTGGTGTGCGATCCGCGCAGGAATGCCTCCATGAGGGAAGGCAACCAAAATGACAAGATCGACGCGCGCCGGTTGGCCGAACTGCTGCGCCTCAATCATCTCAACCCCGTCTATCACGTTGAACACGGCCTACGAAGTCTGAAGGAATTCGTGCGCAGTTATCTCACCATCACCAAAAGATCTCGGACGGGTCATGACGCGGGTGAAGGCCATCTATCGCAGTTGGGCCATTCCTTGTAGCGACAAGCAGGTCTATACACCGCGCCACGCTGCAGTGTATACGGGAGAGAATTAGCAAACAACTATCTTGCGAGCCTGGAGGAACCTAAGCGCAGTAGTGACGGAAGGGTGAACCCAGGACCCACCCTCCCAAATCGAGGCACCCTTCGTGTAATCCGAAAGTTCGCTGTCGATAAAACTGCGTGGTTACAGTGCGCGAGATTTTTCAGCCGCAGAATTAAAGGCGCAGTTTGGCCGGTCCGCGCGGCTGACTGCGACCCGCCAGGCTGCAAAGAGCTAAGCATAATGGTACCTTGAGCGGGAGTCGGTGCATCCATTGCAGTTGGTGGTGCGGGAGGCGAGTATGTCGATACGGCCGGTGAAGAGACTGATTAAGGCTAAGCCAACGATGGAAGGCGCGGGAGTGCATTTGCGGCGCGCGTTTGGATTTGGGAATACTACGGAGTTTGATCCGTTTTTGCTGCTGGACGATTTCCGCAATGATGTGCCGGAAGACTATTTGAAGGGATTTCCGTGGCATCCGCACCGCGGGATCGAAACGATTACGTACGTTCTGGCGGGAACGGTGGAACATGGCGACAGCATTGGGAACAAAGGAGCGATTTCTCCTGGCGATGTGCAGTGGATGACGGCGGGGAGCGGAATCATTCATCAGGAGATGCCGAAGGGGGACGCCGCGGGGCGCATGCATGGGTTTCAATTGTGGGCGAATTTGCCGGCTTCGTTGAAGATGACGGATCCGCGATACCAGGAAGTGAAGTCGCCGGAGATTCCGGTGATTACGGATGATGACGGCACGCATGTGCGAGTGATTTGCGGAAATTTTTGGGGAAAGAGCGGGCCCGTGGACGGGATCGCGGCTGATCCAGTGTATCTGGATGTTTCTGTGGCGCCTGGGCAGAGAAAATCGCTGCCGGTGGGAACTACGCGGCATGCGTTTGCCTACGTGTTTGCCGGCAGCGGGAAATTTTGCAATGCGTCTGATCCGCTGGCGGTGCCTACGGAACCGGTTGGGTGGCTGGATACTACGCCGCCATTGGCAGCAGATAATCGATCGCTGGTTTTGTTCGATCGTGGCGATGAAGTTGTAGTGCAGGCGGGTGAGGAGGGGATTCGATTTTTGTTGGTGTCGGGCAAACCGCTGGAAGAACCGGTCGCGTGGTACGGGCCGATTGTTATGAATACGCAGGAACAGTTGCAGCAGGCGTTTCGGGAGTTGGACAAGGGGACGTTCTTGAGGGGCGGGAAGAAGTAAGAGGCAACGAGAGAAGAGAAAAGATAACACAGTCCGTCATGGCGCTGCGCGGCACTTGTAGAGGATGAAAATGGAAACGCGCGGCTACACAACGCGGAAAAAGCGGCAGCTGGGCTGCCGCACTGCAAAGATGGCTGCCTGAAGGTCGCCGCTACACTAAGAGAAGAACGGAGATTAGATCTTGAATGAGCGGAGGCGGAGGGCGTTGGCGATTACGGAGACGGAGCTGAAGCTCATGGCGGCGCTGGCGATCATGGGGCTGAGTAGCCAGCCGAAGAATGGATACAGAATGCCTGCCGCGATGGGAATGCCTAACGCGTTGTAAAGAAAAGCGAACAGCAAATTTTGTTTGATGTTGCGGATTGTGGCGCGGCTGAGTTTCCTCGCGCGTAAGATCCCTCGCAGATCGCCTTTGAGGAGAGTGATGCCGGCGCTTTCGATTGCTATATCGGTGCCGGTGCCCATGGCGATGCCGACATCGGAGGCGGCGAGAGCGGGAGCGTCATTGATTCCGTCGCCGGCCATGGCGACAATTTTCCCTTCCCGTTTTGCGGATCTCACAAATTCCGCTTTGCTCTCTGGGGTCGCATTGCCATGCGCTTCATCGATTTCTGACAGCCTAGCGACTTTCGACGCGGCCCCTTGGTTGTCTCCACTAAGCATCACGACGCGTAATCCGTCCGCACGTAGTGCGCGTATCGCCGACCGCGCGTTGGATTTTAGCGGGTCGCCCAGCGACAAGCTCCCGACCACCTTTCCGTCTCGCGCCACGTACGCCTTCGTTACTCCTTCGGCTTCGCTCATCGGATTCAGCGGTGCAGGAAACTCAACGTGCTTCTGGCGCAGAAAATCCGGTTTACCAACAATCACTTTAGAGTTGCATACATAAGCTTCAACTCCTCCACCGGCCGTTGAACGAAATTCTGTGGCAGGTGCGATTGGTATATTCTTGCTTTTTGCCGCTCGCACGATCGCACGAGCTACAGGATGTTCGCTCAAGCTTTCTGCACTTGCCGCCAATCCGAGCAATTCATCTTGCGACATCTGCACGCCGCCCCAGACTCCAACACGCGCGACCTCTGGACGCCCGTCCGTCACTGTGCCAGTTTTGTCTATGACCAGCAGATCGACCTGAGCGAGTTTTTCCAGGGCCTCGGCGTTGCGAATGAGGACGCCGACTCCGGCGCCCTTGCCTACGGCGACCATGATGGACATTGGAGTTGCGAGGCCGAGCGCGCAGGGGCAGGCGATGATGAGGACGGCGACGGCGTTGACGAGGGCGTGTGCCATGCGCGGCTGTGGTCCGATGAGAGACCACGCAATAAAAGTGAGAATTGCGGCGGCGACGACTGCGGGGACGAAAATGGCGGCGACTTTGTCGGCTAGACGCTGCATCGGGGCGCGGCTGCGTTGCGCTTCGCTGACGAGTTTTACGATTTGCGCGAGTGTGGTTTCGCTGCCGACGCGTTCGGCACGCATGATAAAACTGCCGCTGGTGTTGAGCGTGCCGCCGGTGAGCTGGTCGCCGACGGATTTTTCTATTGGCATGGGCTCGCCGGTGATCATGGACTCGTCAAGGGCGCTGGCGCCTTCGAGGAGCGTGCCATCTACGGGGATGCGTTCGCCGGGACGGACGCGAAGGCGATCGTCTTTTTGGACGAGATCGAGCGCGATGTCTTGTTCGGCATTGCCGTCGTCAAGGCGATGCGCGGTTTGTGGTGCGAGTTTCAACAGCGCGCGGATGGCGGAGGAAGTTTTTGCGCGCGCGCGAAGCTCGAGAACTTGGCCAAGCAGAACCAGGGTAGTGATTACCGCCGCGGCTTCGAAGTAGACGGGAACCGAGCCATCCATTTCGCGGAAAGACGCTGGGAAGAGTTGCGGAAAGATTGTGGCGACAACGCTATCGAGGAATGCTGCACCGGTGCCCAGACCGATGAGCGTGAACATATTAGGGCTGCGATTACTGACCGAAGACCAGAATCGTTCGAAGAACGGCCAGCCTCCCCAGAGGACAACCGGAGTTGCGAGCAACAACTCGATCCAGCTGCGCACGTCGCCGGATAAATGGAGTCCCAGTTTTTCGCCAAATATCCCGAGTACCAGAACGGGAACGGTAAGGATCGCGCTGAAGTAAAACCGATTGCGCATCGAAATGTATTCGGCGTCGGGAGTGTCTTCGGCGCCGATGTCCATTGGCTCGAGTGCCATTCCGCATTTGGGACATGAACCGGGACCGAACTGAATAACTTCGGGATGCATTGGGCACGTGTAACGGATTTGCTTTTGCTCGAGCGTCGGCTCGGGAGTTGGTGCCGACTGTATCGCAGTTAGCTTCGCGGGGATGCTGGCTGGTGGGGCAGTTGGGGAAGGGTTCAGATAGCGCTCAGGATTAGCCGCGAATTTCTGCGCGCAGCCTTTCGCACAGAAAAAATAGGTTTCGCCGCGATGCCCGAGTTGAGCTGCGGCTTTCGCCGGATCGACGGTCATTCCACAAACAGGATCGCGTGTCATTCATTCCTCACAAATTCCGCGGCCGGCTGAAAACCAGCCGCACAAGCGCTTAGCGCAAGTGCGTATAAATCAAACCGAGTAATTCGTCGTACATGGCGTTGGCTTCTTCTTTCTTGGCAGAGCGCAGAGCTTTGGCAGCGCAATGATGAAGATGATTCTTCATCAGATTGCGGGCCACTCCGCGCAGGGCTTCCTGCACGGAAGCGATTTGCACGATGATGTCGGCGCAGTAGCGGTCGTCCGCCACCATTTTCTGCAGGCCGCGCACCTGTCCTTCGATGCGGCGGAGACGCTTTTGATTGCTGTCTTTGAGCGATGGATCGACAGCAATGGCTTTATGGCCGGGGCCGACGATGCAGGCACATTCGGCGGAGTGTGCGTGGGCGGTTGCTTTGGACGGCATTCACTTGATACCCCCTAGGGCTATTTATACCCCTGTCCCCTATCTGTTGTCAAATCGCAGATTTTGCGAACAGGCGAGGAAGCACAGCGGGACTGGACGAGACTGGTATACTACCGGACATGACACTCATGGAAATTAGATATGCTTTGGCTTCACCGCTTACGATCGAGCAGTTGAGCCGGTTGGGCGAATTTGCGAATACTTATGGATTGCGGAAGTTCCACCTGAACGACGCGAGAACGGAATTGTCGTTTGAGTATGACGCTTCGCGGTTGCGGGAGACCGAGGTGGAGCATGTGCTGGGTCAAGCGAAGATTGCGGTGACGAAGAGGTTGAATTGAGTTGAGTTGAGAAAGGCGCAGGGCGAGGGTCGCTCGTGTTTCTGCAGTCGAGCCTTGATGTACAAATCACTTGGCAGGTTCCTCGACTACGCTTCGCGCGGCTCGGTATGACAATCTTGATGGGATGGTTGTCGGGGACGAGATCGTTTTAGGAGAGATTCCTAGGAACGCTTCCCGAGTGGACAAAAAATGGGGCTCCAGCTTGGGACCGGGAGCCCGAAAAGCAGGTATCAGATACCCGGCGCCGCTTTCGCACCGGATGCGTGGGGTCATTCCATCCTAGCTTCCCTCTCAGAGGCGGGTGGCAACGGCCCTTGAATTTCGCCCAGCAAGCCCCTTCCCCCTCACTTGGCGTCGTCCTTAGACCGTGATCTGAAACGCGCCCGCGCGGTTGCTTAGGCAATGGGGGTAACCATTATTCCCCGTAACTCAGTGAATTAAATAAACTTGATGATTTGCCTTGCGCTGGAGGATTCCCATCGATAGCACCAGCAAACCGCAGTGGAACGGCGACTAGCGGCTTTGGGAATCTGACCCGTTTCTGCCCGAGTGAGTGGTTCTAGCACTCTGGTAACAAAATTCATTTAGCCGTGCGTTCCATCGGTTTTTGGCACCAAACCAACGAAGATTCGTCTATGCACGGTAGCGTTGCATCGCTGATTGCAGCTCGCTTTTCGCTGCGCTGCGTCTTTGCGCTGGGACTGGCGTCGATCGCGGCTCTTGGATCGGTGGCGGATACGCCGGGGATGCTGCGGCGCGCAGCTCCCGCAAGCTGCCGATGCAATTGCGACCAGGCGGCACATGGCGGATGCATCAAAATGTGCCAGTCGCCGCGCCGCGCTTCGCGGTGGGCAGCAGTTACCTGCGCCAAGCCACGAATCAAAATATCGCCCGAGTCGCCCGGCGCGGGACCGCACTATTCGCGTTCTGATCGAGCGGAACGCGCCAGCCGGTAGCAGCGAACCACACATTCTATCTGGAAATTTTCTCTACGATGGGTGCAGACGCGTACGGGTCAGCATTTCCTTGCAGCTTGCTCGCTAGAAAATCCGCAATCTCGAAGACCGCGCGGTTGTGCTGTGATTTCACGTTGCGCTGTAAAGCTGGTAGCTTTCCGGGTTCGAGCAGCGAACGCACGGCGGGCACAGGGTTCTTCAGGCTCTTGACGACAACTCCAACCTGCTTTTCCACGACCCATTCGGTGTTGAAACGCTCCTGGGGCAGAGTGCTGGAATTGCATTCGACGAGGACTGGAAGGCCGGAAATCATGGCTTCGGCGATACTTCCGGGACCGGGCTTGCCGATCAGAAAATCAGCGGCGTGCATCAAACGGTTGACCTCGCGCGTAAATCCCGCAATGTGCAATGGCAGATTCCATCTTGCCGCGCGAAGCCGAGCGGCCAATTTTTCATTTTTTCCGCAAACGAGAATCATCTGAAGCGGGAGGCGAGCTGCATCGATTTGCTCGACGATGTCATAAATCACGTTCGAACCGTAGCCGCCGAAAAGAACAATCGCCGTCGGCAGGTTGGCGTCGAGGCCGAGCTCGGTGCGAATCGCCAGCTGCGATTCATTCTGGTCAGCGTAGAACTCCGGTCGAAGGATCATTCCTGAAGCGCGGAATAAATTGCTTTCGGTCTTGCCGAAATCGCGCGCTTGCTGCTCTGCCCGTTGCGAGCCGGTGACTACAATCTGTTCCGGGATTGGTTCGATCCAGAAGTGTGGTGGGAAGTCGGCCAAATCAGTGATGATGGTAACGAAGGGACGGCCCGGGTAAACGGAGTGCCAGCTTTCCGCGATTTCGCGGTTGAAGTGGGGAATGACCGAGACCAGCAAGTTGGCAGGATGTTCGCGCCAGTAGTTGGCAAGGAGCTTTACCAGCGGTTTATGGAAGATGCGGATCGTAAGTTTAAGAATCCGCAAGAGATATACGCTACCCCAGGTCCAGCCGTTGCGCAGGAGGATGTTGTACTGCTCCTGAATGCGAATGCCGGTGAGGCGACGAAGCACGTCCAGATGGTCGGTAAGGTCCTGGAATTGAACGAGGTTAACTTCCCAGGGACGAGACTGCCACTCGCAGACGGCTTTTAGTGCGACGGCGGCGTTGCGGTGGCCACCGCCGGCGTCGTGGAACAAAACGTGAATCTTCCTATTGGCAGACATGACAGGAGTGTTACACGAGAAAGGTGGGTTGAGACAAGAGCACGGAACATGCCATGTGGATAACTCCGGAAGTCATTTGTGTTCAATAGTTTCCAAGAGCACATTTACCTAGTTTTCTTTACCTCTTTATAGGCTGTTCATATCCAGGGCTTAAATATTGGGGCATGCGATGCGACCTTCACATCCACTCGACCGCTTCAGGAATGTGCAACACTCCTTTGCTCGAGCGCCTTTGTAAGGAGTCCTACAATCGCCCTGGCGAGGTCTATGCCCGTTGCAAGGAACTGGGCATGTCCATCATCACTTTGACCGACCATGACTCGATAGACGCGGCCGAAGAGCTGCGCCGCTATCCCGACTTTTTTGTCAGCGAGGAAGTGACCTGCCGGATGCCCAGCGGGTCGGAAGTGCATATCGGGGTCTACAACCTGCGCGAGCGTGACCATGTGGAGATCCAGCGGCGTCGCGCGGACTTTGTGGCGCTGGTGATGTATCTGACCGAACAAAAACTCTTCTTCAGCGTGAATCACATTTTTTCCGGACTGACCGGCAGGCGTAATGAAGATGATTTTCATTGGTTCGCGTCCTACGTTCCGGCGTTCGAAATACGTAACGGACAAATGTGGCAGAAAGCGAACCGGCACGCGCAAGCGTTGGCAAAAAGATTGGGGAAGATCGCCATTGGCGGCAGTGATTCGCACGCCATGCGGGGAGTGGGATTGACCTACACGGAAGTGCCGGGAGCGAAAACGGTGGCGGAGTTTTTTGCTGGATTGCGCGCCAAGCGCGGCAAAGTGCGGGGAGCGGACGGAAGTTTTGCCGGGTTGACGGCGGATGTTCTGTCGATCACCAAAGCGCTGTTTCAGGAGCGCCCGGCCACGCTGGCGCTTTCCCCGCTTGCTGCCTTGATTCCAGTGATTACCGCGGGCCACTGGGTGAATGAAATTTTGTTCTGCCGCAGGTGGGCGGCACATTTCCAGGAAGAAGGTAAGGCGCCGCGAATGTTGTGGGATTTGAGCGCGGGAACCGAGCAAGTTTGAGTTTGCGGTAAGGAACGGGTGAGCGATATGACCGTCGCACGCCAAGTATGGGGATTCATTGAACGGCGCGACCACCGCTTGATGCGGCGGCTGAATCGGTGGCGCGCACCGCGATGGATCCGCTACTGGATGGTTGCAGCAACCCGGTTGGGCGACGGATGGTTGTGGTATTCGCTGGCGGCAATTTTGCTTTTATTCGGCGGGCCGCAGAGGTTTGCTGCGGTGAGCGCGGCGACATTGGCTGCAACGGTCGGCGTCGGAGTCTTCAAGCTGCTGAAAAAGTTGAGTCACCGGCAGCGGCCTTGCCAACTGGAACCGCATTGCTGGTCGAAAGTATTGCCGCCTGACAAGTTTTCTTTTCCGTCCGGGCACACGATGACGGCGTTTGCGATCGCGCTGGTGATCAGTTACTTTTATCGCGGCGTGGAACTTCCGGTTTATTTCTTCGCGTGCAGCATTGCGATATCGCGCATTGTGCTGGGCATGCACTTCTTGAGCGACGTGCTGGCCGGCGCAATTCTCGGCATCGGACTGGGTTGCGGAGCGCTGACTGCATTTGCGGCGATGGGATTTATTTAGTTTTAGCAGAAACGGACAATCCTGCCTAATTGATTTGATTCAGAAACCGCTGACACCGCGCGCCGTCAGGATTCATTTCGCGAAAGGCGCGAAATGCGAATGAGATATCTGCGCTACTAAATGCTTGCAATTAATGCTCTATAGCACTATTCTCTCGCATCCGGACGAGGCACGGCGCAAGGTTTGTCCGGCTCCATCGATCTAACGAGAGGGTTATGCCGCTTACCACAACGGATTGGGTGGTCATCGTTGGATACCTGCTGATTAATCTTCTGATCGGAATCTATTACCGGCGACGAGCCAGCGGAAACACCGCGGAGTTTTTTATTTCCGGGCGGGACGTGTCGTGGTGGCTGGCCGGAACCAGCATGGTGGCGACGACTTTTGCTGCGGATACACCTCTACTGGTGACGGGCCTGGTGGCCACGCAAGGCATTGCGGGAAACTGGCTGTGGTGGAACCAGTGCCTGACGGGAATGCTGACGGTATTTTTCTTCGCGCGATATTGGCGGCGCGCGGAAATCATGACCGACGTGGAGCTGACCGAACTGCGTTATTCCGGGAGGCCGGCGGCGTTTTTGCGCGGGTTGAAGTCCATCTATCTCGGATTACTGATGAATTGTTTCATCCTCGGCTGGGTGACGAGAGCGATGGTAGATATCATCGCGGTGCTGCTGGGTCCTGCAATCGCGGGGGGAAAAGTGTGGCAGATTACGCTGGGCAATCACGTGCTTGTGCATTACACGCTGGGCGAGCCGCGGCATACGGCGTTGATGATCTGTGTGTTCGTGCTGATTCCTTTCACCGGAATTTACACGTTTATTGGTGGGCTTTGGGGCGTGCTGGTCACGGACCTGTTTCAGTTCGTATTGAAGATGAGCATGGTGACGGTGCTGGCGTGGGTTGCGGTGAGCAAGTTGGGAGGAATCAACGCGCTTACCTTGCGCCTGCAAGTAGTTCGTGAAGCGGTAGCCAGTACCGGGGTGCAGACTGCGAATCCGCTGAAATTTTTCCCCGATTTTCATTTGGGAATGACTACCAGTGCGACGTGGACAATTCCGCTGGTGTCGTTCGTTTTGTTTTTGGGCGTGCAGTGGTGGAGTTCGTGGTACCCGGGAGCGGAGCCGGGAGGCGGCGGCTACGTGGCGCAAAGAATGTTCAGCGCCAAGGACGAAAAGAATTCGCTGGGCGCGACGCTGTGGTTCAACTTAGCCAACTATGCCTTGCGGCCATGGCCATGGATTGTGACCGGCCTGGTGGCGCTGGCGCTGTATTCGCCGAACGGCGGACTGACGCCGAGCGCGGATTTTGCGGCGAGTCCGCAGCAGGGCTACGTAATGGTGCTGCGCGATTTTCTGCCACCGGCGTTACGCGGACTGATGGTGGCGGCATTTCTTGCGGCGTTTATGTCCACGATCGGCACGCAATTGAACTGGGGAACTTCCTATCTGGTGAATGATTTTTACCGGCGGTTTCTGGTGCGCGATGCTGGTGAACGGCACTACGTGAACATCGGAAAAGTATTTACGGTGCTGCTGGTGCTGGCCGGTGGGTATGTTGCGAGCCAACTGGCTTCGATTTCGGAAGGCTGGCAAATCGTGTTGGGAATCGGCGCGGGCACGGGCGCGGTTTTGATTTTGCGCTGGTACTGGTGGCGCATCAATGCGTGGAGCGAAATCACCGCGACGGTTACGGCTGCGCTGCTGACGTTTGCACTGGCCAAGGTTAAGTTTGCAGGCGGCGATGCGGTGGTGGTTGCAAAAACCACATTGATCACGGCCGGAGTGACGACGATCGCCTGGATCGTCGGAACGTTCGCAACAAAACCGGAGCCGACGGAAAAATTGGTTTCGTTTTACCGGCGCGTGCACCCGAGCATCTACGGATGGCAACCGATTGCGAAGCTTTGTCCAGAACTTTCACAGGTTCGTGACTTTGCGGCGAACGCGGCGAATTGGGTGGCGGGCTGCTTGATGGTTTATACCGCGATGTTTGGCATCGGCATGCTGGTGTTTCGTCATTGGTTAGCAGGCGTTTTGTTGCTTGGGGTAAGCGCTATCGCTGGCTGGCTGATTTTTTGGAATCTTTCCCGGCAAGGGTGGGGGACCCTTTCGGGAGCCCTGGAGGCCGAGTCCGCCAAGGATTAGCGCCACACTCACCCCCTATGAAAAATCGTCCCTTACTGGAAATTTGTGTCGAGTCGCTGGCGGCGGCGCTTGCCGCGGAGCGCGGCGGAGCCGACCGTATCGAGCTTTGCGAAAATTTGTCCGTGGGCGGAGTGACTCCATCAATCGAGTTGATGCACGCAACCCGCGCGCAAGTTCATATTCCGATCTTCGCGATGATTCGGCCGCGCGCCGGAGATTTCTCATATACCGCGGCGGAGTTTCAGCAGATGGTTGCCGATCTAACAGAGGCCAGAAATTGCGGAATGGATGGGTTCGTAATCGGTCTGCTGAATGCAGATCGATTGGTTGATATCGATCGTACGCGAGAGTTGGTCGAACTAGCGCGGCCGTTGCCAGTTACTTTTCATCGCGCATTCGACGAGACGCCCAGTCCGAGCGCGGCGCTCGAGGGCGTGATTGCCAGCGGCGCCGCGAGAATTCTGACTTGTGGCGGGAAGGCAAACGCGGAAGAAGGCGGTGCGACTATTGCCGAGCTGGTGAAGGCGGCTGCAAGTCGTATTAAAATTGTCGCCGGGGGCGGCATCAGCGCCACAAACCTGGAGAGTGTGCGGCGACGGTCTGGCGTTAGAGAAATTCATTCGGGATTGAGTTCGACCCTGCCATATCCTCGTGCGGAACACTCGGCATTCGAGGCGGAAGTCCGGAAGATGGCGGCAATATTGGAAAAACGTTCCAGTGAATCGGCCCGCGCAAACGCACAAGACTGAGCAAAGAGCAAGACCTGGCATAGCGTCCGCGCGGTGCGGAAAAAGCAGCTACCCTGCTCGCGAAATGGATTGAAGAGCGGCACAGAAAACATCTTGAAGTCACAATCATTGCTCGTGGCGATGGTCAGTTCATGCACACGAGCGGTGGCGGCAATCATGGCGTCCTCACGCAGCGTATCGGAGCGGCCGTGAATCAGGCGTGAATACCCACGTGAGCCGAAGGTTGCCGCGAAGAAATAACCGTAACCGAGACTTAATTTGCAAAGCCAAGCCAACGCAGTGCCATGCGGTTTCGATTTGCGCATTTCCGACGCGACGTTGGTATCGATCAGATAGCGGATCAATCAAACACCAGCGGCTTGCGCGACCTGCCGGTGGCGGCAGTTACGCTGCCGCACTCCATCAGAGCGGGCGATTTACGCCTTTTGGGCTTGACGACGCAGGAATGTGGGTACGTCGAGGTCGTCGCCGGGAACTTCGCGTGCGGCGTCGCGAGCGTTCTGTTGTACTTGGTGTACGACGGTTTGTTGTTCGTTGGAAATTGTCGAGGCCGAGCCGGAGCTGGCACCAGAGCCGGCTGCCGCTGCGGCGGCTACTTCGGGCAATTCCCTGCCGGCCTTCCAAGTTTTGGGCAAAAACTCCGGGCGCCTGGAAACGTTTTTCTTGTTGGCTTCCTTGAAGCCGGCGGCGATGACGGTAATTTTGACGGAGTCCTTCATGGTCTCATCCTGCACGGCGCCGAATATGATGTTGGCATTTTCGTGCGCGGCTTTCTGGATGATCGAGGAGGCCTCGTGAACTTCGTGCAGCGTCAAGCTGGGGCTGCCGCAGATGTTGATGAGGATGCCTTGCGCGCCTTGGATGGAGTTGTCTTCGAGTAGCGGGCTGGCGATGGCGCGGTTGGCGGCGTCCACGGCGCGATTCGAACCGGTGGCAACCGCGGTGCCCATGACGGCATAACCCTGGCCGCTCATGATTGCTTTCACGTCGGCGAAATCGCGATTGATGATGCCGGGCACGGTGATGATGTCGGAGATACCTTGCACAGCCTGGCGCAGGATGTCGTCGGCGATACGGAACGCGTCGAAGAAACTGGTGCCACGTTCGACGGTTTCCATCAAACGCTCGTTGGGAATGACGATGACGGTGTCTACCGCGCCGATCAAATCCTGCAACGCTTGTTCGGCTTGCAGCATGCGGCGCTTGCCTTCGAACGCGAATGGCTTGGTGACAACCGCGACGGTTAACGCGCCGAGTTCGCTGGCGAGAGATGCAACAACCGGAGCGGCTCCAGAGCCGGTGCCTCCACCGAGACCGGACGTGATGAAAATCATGTCCGAGCCTTCGAGCGCTTCGATAATTTTGTCGGTATCTTCGAGCGCGGCTTTGCGGCCGACTTCGGGATTGGCTCCTGCGCCGAGACCTTTGGTAAGTTTTGCGCCGAGCTGCAACTTCATCGGCGCCTGGCAGAGCTTGAGCGCCTGCAAGTCGGTATTGGCCGCGATAAATTCGATGCCTTCCACCTTGGCACGAATCATGCGGTTGACGGCGTTACATCCGCCGCCACCGACACCAATGACCTTAATTTTTGCGGGCGATAACTCCTCGCTGAAACTCATGCGAATTGCCGTGTCCTTTGCCGTCATGTATTCCCCCTATTCCCCCGAATTTCGGCTGGTAAGACCGTCTTGCGAAGTCTGGCTTCGCGTAAAATTTTTCTGCCGAGACGCTGCGGGCCGAAAACGTTGCTACGCTCCGGCGAACATGGCCTTGAGCTTTGCAACAAAATTTGTGGAACGCATTGCGTGCAAGCGGCGCGCTTTTGCCCCGTACAAAACCAATCCGACCACTGTTGCGTACTCGGGCTGCTCGACTTGCTCCGGCATATCCACCAGGCCGCGAGGCTCCGCTACACGAACGGGCAAGTGAAAAGCCTGTTCCATCATTTCGACTAGCCCAGTCAGGCGCGCTCCGCCACCGGAAAGCACAAATCCCGCCGGAATTTGCGAATCGAGACCGGCGCGACGCATTTCATCGCGAATGAGCGCCAAAAATTCTTGCGCGCGCGGTTCGATGATGTCCGTCAACATGCGCGCGAAGATGGTGCGCGGCGGGCGATCGCCGACGCTGGCGATTTCGATGGCGGCGTCCTCGTGCAGGAGAGCAGCGGCCGCGCAACCGTGATGGCGCTTGATGCGCTCGGCTTCCGGGATGGGCGTGCGCAGCCCGACTGCGAGGTCGTTAGTGAAATGATCCCCGCCGACAGGCACAGCGCCGGTGTGCCGAACGACTCCGCCGCCGTACACAACAAGCTCGGTAGTGCCGCCACCGATGTCGAGCAGACACGTGCCGAGATCACGCTCGTCCTGCGTAAGGCAAGCTTCGGCGGACGCAAGCGGTTCGACAACAGTGTCGCTGATCAAAATTCCAGCGCGATTCGCCGCGGTGACAAGGTTTTGCGTCGCGGTCACCGAAGAGGTAACTACGTGTACGTTGGCTTCGAGCCGCTGGCCAACCATGCCAATGGCGTCACGGATTCCGTTGTGCGTGTCCACGGAAAATTCGTGAGGCAGTACGTGCAGAACTTCGCGGTCTTCGGGAAGAGAAATGTTGCGCGCAGCATCAACCGCGCGGCGAACATCTTCGCGTTCGATATCGCGCGGCCGATTGCCAAGCGTGACGCCGCCGCGGCTGTTCACCCCGCGTACATGGCTGCCGGCAACACCGATTAGAGCCGTTTCCACCGGAATGCCGGAAACACCTTCGGCTTCTTCAACAGCGCGGCGAATGGAGCTAACCGTAGCGTCGAGATTGACGATGGAGCCTTTGCGCAAACCTTTCGATTCGGCCGCGCCCAGCGCGAGGAATTTTACTTGTTCGTCCGCAAGCTCCGCGATCAAAACGCAGGTCTTGGTGCTGCCGATATCCAGCCCGACGACATACTTATCTCTTTTCGACAATCGCCGCCCCCGCCGCTAGTCTACTTCTTCTTCTTCACCGTCAGGTGCTCGCCGCAGCCGCTCGAATCAGGATTCAAGACGACCTGGCGCGCATACTGCAAATCCACGGACTGCACGCAGCCGGCATTGGATTGCCACTGCGCGAAATTTTCCACCAGCATCCGGTATTTTCCGGTGAATTCACTGGAGCCGAAATGAATTGTGACCGCCTGCGTCGCGTTGGCTCCCGGAAAACCGGCCATGACTACGCGAAGGTCGCGCGGATTGCCAAGATCAACTTCGCTGATGTAGTCGGATGAGCCGGGGCGAACGAGGCCGGCGTCCTTCAGAAATTCCTGAAAAGTTTGCATGCGCTTCTGGCGATCAGCGTCAGACATGGTGTCGGCGATGCCGGTGACGATCGGGAAATGAAAATCTTCGCCGTGCGGGCGATCGAGAATTCTTCCGAATTCGTCAATGACGCCAATTTCATTGCCGTTACGTACGAACGCAATGGGGGTTCGCTCGGAAATATCAATGCGAATGCGGTTGGGCAGGATGCGCTGAACGCTGGCGGATTGTACCCAGGAAATTTTTTCGACGTCGCCGCGGCGTGCATCGAGCGGAATGCGCAGCACGCTGCGGCCGCGATCTTTGTAAAACGGCGCGAGTACCGCTTCGCGCGAGACGACGTGATTGCCAGTGACTTCGACCTGCTCGGGCTTTAACAGCAGTACTTTCGGCGAGTGCAGTAGAAAATTCCCAGCGACATAAGCCACCACGCCGCAGCCAGCAGTGATCAGGACCACATTAAAAATGCTGCGGTAGCGCGAAAGATTTTTGCCAGCAAATTTCTTGCGGCGAATTTCGACGGGCTTCTGGCGGCGCAGGTAGCGCGGCTCGTCGTTTTCGACAAGTTCCGGCCGGTAGGCTTCAGCGTCGGCAACCGCGGCGTTTTTTTCTATGGCCTTCACGCGTCCCACAGCACGACCTCGTGTTCGAGTTTGACCCCAAAAGCGTTTTCAACCCGCCCGCGTACGTCGGCGATCAAGGTGAGCATATCTTTGGCCGAAGCTTGGCCAGCGTTGACAAAGAAATTTGCGTGGCGGTCGCTTACTCTGGCGTCGCCAACGCTCAGGCCCTTGAGTCCAAGCTCATCAATCATGCGTCCGGCGGATGCTCCAGGAGGGTTTTTGAAGATGCAACCGGCACTTTTCTGCCCGAGCGGCTGGCTTGAACGCCGCTTCTCATTGCAGATACGAATCCCTTGCAGAATTTCTTTGAACGGTTTGGAGGGAAGTTCCAGCGTCACTGCGAGCATCATATCATCAGGCGCAAACGAAGTGTGACGGTATTCAAATGAAATTTGCGTGCCCCTGAGGATTTCTATCCTGCGTTCGGCGGAGCGATAGAGCTTGACCTCGCGAACGTAGCTGCCGATTTGCATGCCATAAGCGCCGGCGTTCATGCGAAGCGCGCCCCCCACGGTGCCGGGAACGCCAATCAACCCTTCCATGCCTCCCAAATCATGTTTTGCACAGAAAGTGACGGTGCGGCCCAGGTCAGCGGCGGCGTCCACGTGGGCGAGACTGCCCTCGATCACGATTTCCGGGTCGGGCTTGGCGAGTTGCAGGATGACCCAGGGAAGTTCGCCATCGCCGACAAGCAGGTTCGAACCACCACCAAGGAATTTGTAAGCAATCTGGTGGCGCTCGAGAAGCGTGAGCAGTTCCGGGATGGACTCATGCTTTGTGATTCGAAGCAGATCGGTGGTTCCCCCAATGCCCAGCGATGTCAGTTCAGCCATGGAAGCGCCGGAACGGATCTCGACGCCGAGGTCCACGAGGCCGGCATTTAACTTGGGATTTTCAACGCGCATAGGGACTCGGATGCTCCGTACCAAGCAAAATCATCAGTTCGTTGCTGGCTCGGCTGACGTTTCCGGCACCGACCGTGAGGATGGCGTCGCCGGGCCTGGCGTTCTTCAACAAAAATTCGATGGATTCCTGCATGGAACGAATGTGATGGACGTTCTTATGCCCGGCCTCGCGGATAGCGGCAACCAGGGCTTCGCTGGTGATGCCGGGAATCGGCGGTTCGCTGGCCGCGTAGATGTCGGTGAGGACGAGCAGATCGGCTTGATTGAAGGCGCGGCGGAACTCGTCCCAGAGATGCTGCGTGCGCGAGTAGCGATGCGGCTGAAAAAGCACCAGCAGGCGGTTAAACTTGCAGCCGCGGGCCGCTTCGAGCGTGGCGCGAATCTCTGCCGGGTGGTGGCCGTAGTCGTCGATCACCGTAATGTCGTTCACAGTGCCCTTGACGTCGAAGCGCCGGCCGACGCCCCCGAAATTCGCCAGCCCTTGTCTTATTAGCTCAGCCGGAACATTTAGGTAAAGAGCGACCGTCGCAGCCGCAGCGGCATTGCGGACGTTGTGGATTCCAGGCGGATGCGGCAAACGAAAGATGCCGAGGTCTTCGCCTTTATAGGTGAGGCAGAATTCGCTCGAAAATCCTTGCAGCTGAATGCCGCTGATGACCAAGTCGGCTTGGCTCGAGGTGCCATAAGTAAGGATGGGCCGTTTCACAATGGGAATGATGGCCTGAACGTTGGGTTCGTCGATGCAAAGGATGGCAGCGCCGTAAAACGGTACGCGATTGACGAACTGAACGAAAGCATCCTGAATGTCTTCGAGCGAGCTGTATTGATCGAGATGCTCGCGGTCGATGGTGGTAACGACAGCTACGACCGGCGCGAACAGCAGGAAGCTGCGATCGCTTTCGTCGGCCTCCACTACGAAATATTCGCCGCGGCCCAGACGTGCCGTGGTACCGGCCTGATTGACTCTGCCGCCGATTACAAATGTGGGGTCGAGATGCGCGGCAGTAAGGATCGATGCAACCAGCGATGTCGTGGTAGTTTTGCCGTGTGCGCCGCCGACCGCAATACCATATTTCAGGCGCATCAATTCGGCCAGCATTTCGGCGCGCGGAATTACGGGAATCTTAAGTTTGTGGGCTTCGATAACTTCTGGATTTTCGGATTGAATGGCGGACGATGTAACGACTACATGCGCGCCTTCAACGTTACTGGCTTTGTGGCCCTCGTAAATTGTCGCGCCGAGATCCTGCAATCGCGCGGTGATGGTAGAAGGCTTGGTGTCTGAACCGGAGACCGAATAGCCGAGCGTCAGCAATACTTCGGCGATGCCGCTCATGCCGATGCCGCCGATACCGACCAGGTGTATGCGCTGAAAATTCCTGAATGAGACCATCATGGCGTTGCTCCCTGATTTTTTGTGAGCACGCCAGCGGCCTTCTCCACCAGGTCCACAATGTCCCGCGCAGCGTTTGGCTTGCCCAGCGCGCGTGCATGCATGGACAACTGTTCGATTTCTTGCGGCTGGTCAAGAAGCGCGAAAATTTCCCCGGTCAACCGGTCGGCGGTGAGTTCCGGCTCCGTGATCAGTCTCCCCGCATTGGCTTTTACCATTTCCTGCGCGTTAAGAAGCTGATGGCTGTCTGTCGCTCGCCCGAATGGAATAAAAATTGCCGCGCGTCCCCCTGCCGCGATCTCGGCTGCTGTGATCGCGCCGGCGCGGCAAACAATCAAATCCGCCCACGCAAAGCGCTCCGCCATGTTGCCGAGAAACGGCACAACTTCCGCATTGAATTCGCGGCGCGCATAAGCGGTTCGAACCGCGTTGTAGTCGCGTTCGCCGGTCTGGTGCACGACGCTCAATTCATCTTTTCGCGCGGCTAGCGTGTCCATCGCATCCACGAAGGTGCGATTGATGGGAAGAGCCCCCTGGCTGCCTCCGGTGATCAATAAGCGAAACGGTTTCTGCGGTTTGCGCGGCTGAATCGCAAAAAATTCAGCGCGAACCGGATTGCCAGTTACCGAAGCTCTGTTTCCGAGCGCCTGCGCCGTGACATCATAACCAGTGGCGATGTGCTTGGATAATTTCACCAGAACCTTATTGGTGAAGCCAGGCTCCGCGTTCGGCTCAAAAATTACGTTCGGGATGCCGCGCATCCACGTGGCGAGCAGCATCGGCCCGGCCGCGTAACCTCCAACTCCAAACGCCGCGATGGGCCGGTGCTTGCGCAAAATAGCGAACGCGTCCAGCATGCCGGGCGCGAGCGTGGCAAAATTTCGCGCCAACGCCAGCCCGCCTTTGCCTTTCAGGCCAGCGGCGCGCAATGTTTCCAGTGGCAGCCCGGCCTGAGGCACCAGCTTCATTTCAATTCCACGTTGTGTTCCTACCAAAACGACTTCCCTTTCTTTCCCCCGAGACAGCCACTCCCTGGCAATAGCAATGGCCGGAAATACGTGACCACCAGTACCACCGCCCGCAATGAGCAGTTTCATCGCGCCGATCCGAGCACCGATACGAGAATGTTACTCGCCGTCATTTCGCAGTCGCCTGCTGCGAAATATTCAGCAGCACACCCGTGGCCAGCAGCATCACTAATAAACTCGATCCCCCATAACTGATGAATGGCAGCGGAATGCCTTTAGTCGGCACCATTCCCAGCACCACCGCAAAATTAATCAACGTCTGGAAAATGACCATTGCGGTAATTCCCAACGCCAGCAAACGGCCAAAATTGTCGGGAGCGGAAAATGCCGCACGCAGACCTCGCCATCCGTACACCGCGAACAGCGCAATTACAATCAGCGCGCCGATAAAACCCAGTTCCTCACAAATCACGGCGTAAATAAAGTCGGTGTGCGCTTCCGGCAAATAAAATAGCTTTTGTTTGCTCTCCATCAAACCGACACCGGTGAAACCACCTGAACCCACGGCGATTAACGACTGCAGTAACTGAAAACCGGCTCCTTGCGGATCAACATCCGGATTGAGAAACGCCATCAGGCGCGCCTGGCGGTATGCAACATGCGAAATCAACAAATAAAGCGCCGGTATGGAAGCGGCAGCGCCCGCCGCAATCCATTTCCAGGAAAGCCCGGCGACGTAAAGGACGGTCGCGGAAATCAGCACAATATCCACGGAGGTGCCGAGATCGGGCTGCGCCAAAATCAGCGCGACACAAACCAGAACCGGACCAATCGCGGGCAGAATATTGTGCAAGAAATCTTCTTTGTTAAATTCCATGCTGGCCGCGGTGCGCCGTTTCAGATCCAAAAACCACGCGAGATACAGGATCACCGCCAGCTTGGCAATTTCCGATGGCTGAATGCCAACCGGTCCAATGCGTATCCAACGGTGCGTGGCATGAGATTTATCCAGAAAAAACGCGCCGACCAGCATCAAGCCAACCACGCAAAGCACCGGATAGACGACCACCGGCTCGCGTAGCTTGCGATAGTCGGTGCGCATCAACACAAACATCCCAGTCAGGCCGATGAACAGCCAAGCCGCCTGCCGCAGCAAGAAGTAATACGAATGGTGATATTCGTTTTCCGCGGTGACGGCGGACGCACTGAAGATCATGACCGCGCCGAGCAGGCACAGTCCCAGCGTCACCCGAAACAGCCACTTGTCATTTTCCAAACGTCTCGGCATTGCGTTTCTCCGTATGCGAACCGTCTTCCGTACGGTGCTGCAACTGGTGAACAAGATCCTTGAAAACGCGCCCTCGATGTTCGTAGTTCTGAAACTGATCAAAGCTCGCACAGGCCGGTGCAAGTAGCACGATGTCACCGGCGTGAGCTGCCTGAGAGGCGAATTGGACCGCGTTCTGCAGCGTTTCCGAGCGCCTGATCGCCACGCTACCTTCGATCTGCTTTTCGATTTTGTCCGCGGCACCGCCGATCAGTAGCGCAAGTATGGCTTTTTCTCGAAGCGCCGTGCGCAGTTGCGTGTAATCGCTGTCTTTATCCTTGCCGCCCAGAACCACGATGATTCGCCCGGGAAACGCTTCCAGCGCTTTTAGCGCGGCATCAACGTTGGTTGCTTTCGAATCGTTGTAGTAGCGCACACCATGAATCTCTGCGACAAATTCGATGCGATGCTCGACGCCTGCAAAGGAACGGATAGCTTCAGCAATTTGTATGGGCTGCGCCCCGGCAAGCCGGGCAGCGATCGTGGCTGCGAGAACGTTTTCCAGATTGTGCGCGCCAGGAAGCGGAACTTCATCGCAATTGAGAATTGCTTCTTCTTTATTGTTCCGGCGAAAAATAAGTTTTCCATTCTTCACAAAAGCGCCTTGCTCAACATTGGTCTTCCTGCCGAACCAAAAAGTTTGCGGGCGCGACGCAGCCACCGCGCGGCTCGCGGCATCATCCAGATTGATAATTGCCGCGTCCTCCTCAGTTTGGTTCTCGAAAATCCGGGCCTTGGCAGCGGCGTAGGCGCTGAATGTCTGGTGGCGGTCGAGATGGTCCGGCGTCAGGTTCAGCAAAACGGAAATATCTGGACGAAACGTTTCGATCAGCTCGAGTTGGAAGCTGCTCAGCTCCGCGACCGTGATCGTGCTTTCGCTACTCTGGCCAACCGTCGCAATCAATGGCGTTCCGATGTTCCCCGCGAGCGCGCTAGTGAATCCCGCGTGACACAGAATGTGATAGACCAGCGAAGTCGTGGTCGTTTTGCCGTTCGAACCGGTAATGCCAATCAGCCGACCGTTTAAGAACCGGAACGCCAGTTCGATTTCGCTCCAAACTGTGATTTTCATTTCACGCGCTTTGAGCAGTAGCGGCGAGTCGGCCGGTACGCCGGGACTAGGCACCACCAATTCTTGCCCGTGCAAAATCGCGTCGGAGTATCCGCCCAGCTGAAGTTGGACGCCTGCATCGCACAATTTCGGCACGCATTCACCCAGTTCTTCTGCCGACCGCGTATCGGTGGCCGTGACGACAGCTCCGCGCTCAGCGCAAAAAAGCGCGGTGGCGACACCGGTACGCGCCAGTCCGATGACCAACACGCGTTTGCTTTTCAGCTCCAACTTTCTTGTCATTTCTGCCCCAATTGGCAGTTCTTCTCTACCGCAACTTCAATGTGGTGAGCGCAAACAACGCGAACACCAGCGCCAGAATCCAGAATCTCACAATTACTTTCGATTCGCTCCATCCCAGCAGTTCGAAATGATGATGAATCGGCGCCATGCGGAAAATCCGTTTTCCGCGCAGCTTGAATGAACCTACCTGCAAGATAACTGAAAGCGCTTCCACGACAAAAACGCCGCCGATAAAAAACAATAGGATTTCCTGCTTGATGATCACGGCGATGACGCCAAGTGTTCCGCCGAGCGATAGCGAGCCAACATCGCCCATAAAAACTTCGGCCGGGTGCGCGTTGTACCAGAGAAAGCCCAGTGACGCTCCAACCAACGCACCGCAAAAAACCGTCAACTCGCCGACGCGTGGAATGTACTGAATATCGAGATAGGTGGACCACCGTGCATTGCTGCTGACGTAGGTGAGCACCGTGAGTGCGCCAGCGGCGATCACCGTGCAGCCAATCGCCAGCCCATCGAGACCATCCGTCAAATTTACCGCGTTCGACGAGCCGGTGATCACGATCGTCACGAACAGCAGAAAAGGCAGAAACGCCAGCGGCCACAAGTGACCGTTCGATAGCAATGAATGAATCACCAGATCGGGATGAAATTTTTTCAAGAACGGAACGATCAGCTGAGTCGAGTACGCGCTGTGCGTGGAAAGCTCCAGCAAGCCGACTCCCACTACCATGCTGACCAGCACCTGCAATAAGAACTTGCGTTTGCTGGTCAGGCCAAGATTCCGTTTCTTGGCCACTTTGGCGTAATCATCGATGAAACCGATCGCCGAAAAACCAATCAGCGCAAACAACGCGATCAACACAAACGCATTCGTGAGATCCGCCCACAACAGCACCGGCACCGCAGTGGACAGAACGATCAGCACGCCGCCCATCGTCGGTGTACCGGCTTTTTTCTTGTGCTCCTGCGGGCCTTCTTCGCGGATGTATTGACCGATTTGCAGTTCTCGCAAGCGGCGAATGAGCCACGGCCCAAAGACCAGCGCCAGAAACATGCCCGTCAAACTCGCGTAAACGGTGCGAACCGTGATGTATCGGAAAACGTTTAGTGGGCTGAAATATTTTTGCAGCGTATGGTAGAGGAGGTAATACAGCATTAGTGGCGGGCCTCCGCTGCCGTGTCCGTTGCGCCGTGTTGCGCCAGTAAAACCTCGACAATACGTTCCATTTTCACGCCGCGTGATCCCTTGACTAGCAACAAATCGCCCGATCGGAATTCTTGCTGCAAGAATTGCGCGGCGGCGTCAGACGAGGAAAAAAGTTTCAGATGGTCCCGTGGAATTCCGGCATTTGCCGCGCCTTCGACTAGCTGGGCAGCGTCTCCCGCGACGCCGACAATGAAATCAATGTTTCCCGTCTTCGCGGCGAAGTCGCCGGCAGCGCGATGCAATTCCGCGGAGGTTGCACCCAACTCGCGCATTTCTCCTGCCGCCAAAATCCGCCGCCGAAATCCCGGCGTCGCCGCCAGCAGCGCCATCATCGCCTGCAAAGCAGCAGGGCTCGAGTTGTAACTGTCGTTGATCAGCGCCGCTCCATTGGAAAACCGCAAAAGTTCTCCGCGCATCGCGGGCGGCCGTAACTTTGGCAAAACCGCTCGCGCTTCTTCGATACCGATGCCCCACACGCTGGCCGCCGCAAGAGACGCCAACCCATTCGCAATTACGTGCCGTCCGGGCAACGCCAAGTCCAATCGAATGCGCCCCTCCGGACTCACATAGTCAAACGTTGTACCCAGCGCTCCGCGATCCTCAATGTTTTCCGCCATAAAAAATGCCGCTTTTTCGATCCCGTACGTCAGAACTCTGCCCGGCGCAAACGCTCCGAACGCAGCCACTCGAGCATCATCGGCATTCAACACTGCAGTCGAATCTTTTCCATTCAGCCCTTCGATCAACTCGCGTTTCGCCAGCGCGATCTCATCCACCGACGAAAAAAACTCCAGATGCGCAGGAGAAACGCGCGTCACCACACCAACATCCGGCCGCGCGATTTCCGCCAGCCGCGCCAATTCGCCGCGCCGCGACATCCCCATCTCCAGCACGGCCGCTTGATGCTTTTCGTCCAACTTAAATAACGTCAGCGGCAGCCCATATTCGTTATTAAAATTTCCCTCCGACTTCAGAACGCGGAACCGCGCGCCAAGCAATGCCGCCAGGATCTCTTTGGTCGTGGTTTTGCCCACCGAGCCGGTAACGCCGGCGATTTTCCCGCCCCAGGTTTCGCGTACCGTCCGGGCAAACTGTTTGAGCGCGACGAAGGTGTCTTCGACAACGATGCACTTTGCGCGAACCGCGTCCGGAAACTGGCCCACTTTCGCCGCGGCCACCACAGCCGCGAGTGCGCCGCGTTCGAATGCGCCGGCCACATGATCGTGTCCATCATGACTCGGTCCGTGGATGGCGATAAACAGTTCGCCGGCTCGAATGGTGCGAGAATCAATCGAGACGCCGGCCAGCCGGGCCACGGGGTCGAGCCCTGCTCCCGCCCGCGCCACCAGAACGCGAGCCACTTGTGCAATCGTCCACCGCATAAATACCTCAGAGGGTTCGCCTTACGGGCGTAACCCAGGGTTTGTTTGGTGCTCACCGGTTCGCTGGCTCCTCCTTCCATCGTTTGCCCGATGGCGCGTTTCAGTCCGACTGAAACTGCGGTTGGAACCTTTGCGCTCGAACCGCGCCTACTAATTTGCGCGCTAGGTGCCAAACCCGGTGCCGGGCTTTTGCTCATTCATGCCCGGGGAATCAAATCCGCGTTTACGTAATTCCTGCTCAGCAATCCTGCGATCGTCCCAGGGCAATGTCTTATCCACCAGCACCTGATAATCTTCGTGGCCCTTGCCAGCGAGAAGCACGATGTCGCCCGCTCGGGCCTCATCAAACGCCAGCCCGATCGCTTTCTCGCGGTCCGGCTCGATCAAATATTTTCCATTGCTTTTCTGCAGACCGACAACGATGTCGCTGATGATTTTCAGCGGATCTTCCTGGCGTGGATTGTCGTTGGTCAAAATCGTCAGGTCGGAAAGCCGCCCGCTGGCTTCGCCCATGATGGGGCGCTTGGTGCGGTCTTTGCCACCACCACAGCCGAACAAAGAAATTATGCGACCCTTAGGATTTAACTCGCGCGCAGTCTTAATCAGATTTTCCAGTGCATCGTCAGTGTGCGCAAAGTCCACAATTGCCAGAAACGGCTGGCCCATGTCCACCGGCTGAAATCTTCCGGCAACATTTTTCAGCGCGCGAATTCCCTTTTCGATGATCTCATCGGAAATGCCAGCAGCCTGCGCTGCGCCGATCGCCGCCAAAATATTGTAGACGTTGATGCGCCCCACCAGCGGCGAAGCAATTTGCAGTTTTCCCTGTGGAGTATTGGCGGTGAACTGAAGGCCGTTAAACGAGAGCTGAAATTTCTTCGCGGAGATGTCAGCAGAATTTTCGATCCCGTAAGTGAGCGTGTGCTTGGCCAGGGCGAGAAGACGATTACTGTACGGATCGTCGGAGTTCAATATCGCGGTTTCCGGAGCACCCGCCCCAGTTCCCTCAAACAACCGGCGTTTTGCCGCAAAATAGTCTTCGAAATTTTTGTGAAAATCCAAGTGGTCGCGCGTAAGGTTCGTGAAGACCGCCGACTGAAAATGACAGCCCCACAAGCGATCCATCGCCAGCGCGTGCGAACTGGCCTCCATCACCGCGTACTTTCCACCCGCGTCGCGAATTTCCGCCAGAAACCCCTGCAAATCCAGCGATTCGGGCGTGGTATTGGGCGCCGGATATTTGCCCAACGGAGTATGGTATGCAATGGTTCCAAACATTCCGGTCTTCGGGGCGGACAGGCGCAGCACCGAATCAATCAGGGAAGTCGTGGTGGTTTTTCCGTTGGTGCCGGTCACTGCGATCAACTGCAGAGCCTTCGCCGGATGGCCAAAAAAGTTCGCCGCTGCAATCGCCAGACCCTTGCGGCTTTCGGGCACGCGAACCCACGAAACATTTGGGTCCAAATCCGCTAGCGGCGCAGATTCGCTGGCGATGGCAATCGCTCCTTGTTCAATCGCCGCGCGAATATATTGATTTCCATCTTCCTTGGTTCCGTGCAGGGCAAAAAACAGGCTGCCGGTTACCGCCTTACGTGAATCGCACACGATGCTCTGAATTTCCAACGCGCGGGCCGCGGCCGGTATGGTTGCACCGGTTTCTGAAAACACTTCGGCCAGGCTTAACGAGCGATTCCCTAGCCGAGTGTCCACGTCGCGCTCTGTCACTTTTCCACCGTCTGCCGCGTTTTTTGGCTCCCGCAATCCCGTGGTCATCGATGCCTGTTTTTTCCCAACAACTTGATAGCCTTGGCTGCTTCTTCCGGCGTTCCGAAGCGCACCGTAATTTTTGCGCCGCGGCGAACCTTTGCGCCATCGGCCGGTAGTTCATCGACTGCAAGTCCGCTGCCAACCAAAACTGGTTCCAGCCCCAAGGTCAAACACATTTCTGTCACGTCGCGCATGGTCTTGCCGTGGAAATCCGGCACGGCGATGTCGCCACCTTCGTCCAACGCCACTGTAACCGACGGCTTCGCAGGCTCGGGCTGACTGCTTTTTTCCGGTGCCGGCGGTGGATCCGGTTGTGCCGCAAAGTCCACTGGCGTGAAATCTTCCAACGACGCAGTCTCTTCCGCGTCTGAATTCTTGTACGACGCTTGCATCAGCTTCGGGCTCAGCGGCACGTCGCGCGGCACGTTGAGATATGCCAGCACCTGTTCCGCGATGCGCTTAAAGACCGGCGCAGCTACTTGTCCTCCTTCATGTTGGCCGACGGGAGAATCCAACGAAACCAGAATCGTTACCGCCGGATCATTGATCGGCGTAAATCCCGTAAACGACGCAATCAATTGTGTTGGCGAGTAGCGGCCGGTTGCTGGATCGATCTTTTGCGCCGATCCGGTCTTGCCGGCTGCGGTCCAGCCGTCCAGCCTCGCTCGCGTTCCGGTCCCGCCTTCGAGTATCACGCCTTCCATCAATTTGCGCAGCGTCGCGGCAGTCTGGGGACGAACCACTTCTTTGGGTTCAACCGGCGCCAGCGCACCGGTTAACGGCAGGACTTGTTCGCCGCTGCGCATTTCAGCGACTACGCGCGGTTTATAAAGAGTGCCGCCGTTTGCGATCGCGGACACCGCGGTAACCAGTTGCATCGGTGTCACGCCGATTTCCTGTCCCATCGAAATCGAGCCGATCGAAACACCGCTCCAGTTATCAATTTTCTTCAGCAGTCCCTTGCTTTCGCCGGGAAGGTCCACGCCAGTCTGCTGGCCAAATCCAAAGGCACGAATATATTCATAAAATTTCGGCGCGCCCAGGCGCATGGCAATCTTGATGGCGCCAACGTCGCTCGACTTTGCCAGAATATTCGAAACAGTCAACAATCCAAATGGCTTGTGATCGTGAATGCGGTGCCCGGCCACAATCACCGAGCCATTCTCGCAGTCAAAAATTTCATCAGGCTTCGTCAGGTCCTGGTCGAACGCCGCTGCTAGCGTAATCAGTTTAAAGGTCGAACCCGGTTCGTAAATCGCACTGACCGCACGATTCATCCGTTCTTCGGTTTTAGAAGCATTCGGCGTGTTGGGATTGAACTTCGGCCAGTTGGCCAGCGCCAGAATCGATCCATCGTTAGGATTCTGCACAATCACCGTTCCGGCAAGCGCGTGAGTCTTGGCAATGGCCTCCGCCAGCTCCCGTTCGGCGATGTATTGAATCTTTTCGTCGATCGTCAGAACAACGTTCGCGCCCTGATCCTTTTGCGCGACGCCGCCATCGAACGAGTGTTGCCGCGCGTCCTCCATCACCACAATTTTTTCCGCCTTTCCCCGAATCGTGCCGTCTAACTCGTATTCAATCCCTCCCAGTCCCTTTTCATCCAGGTCCACGAACCCCAGAATGTGCGAAGCCAATTCCCGTTTGGGGTAGTAGCGTTGATTTTCCGCTTGCAGATAGACGCCCTTAAGGTTCAACGAGCGCACCGCTTCGGCCTTATCAGGCGGCAACTTGCGCAGAATCCATACGAACGAGCCACCCGATTGGAAACGTGCGTCCAGTACATCGCGAGGAATTCCCAGCACGCCAGACAACAACCGCGCCGCCATGGCTTTGTTGTCGCCAATTTCCGAAGGCACAGCAAACGCCGACTGCACGGGCACACTCATCGCCAGCGGATGCATGTTGCGGTCGTAAATTGCGCCGCGTTTTGGCGTGATTTCGATGGTGCGTTGCTGTTGCCGCTGCGCCCTTGCGACGTAGGTGCTATGCCGGATTAATTGCAGATACCCGAGCCGCCCGAATACCGCGGTCATCCACAACAGAGCCACGCCGGCAACGATCAACAAACGGACGTGGACTTTTTCTTCTTGCATGGCCCGCTGCGTTCGGGATTCTCTCCGCCTGAGTGTTCAACGTTACTTCTGAAGCTCGGTTCATTGCGTGCGCAGCAGCCGTTACTGTCTTCGACTAGCTCTGTTAAACCGCACCGCGGCCACTTGCATTCCGGTCGGGGCGTCGTACTCGCGCACCTGCATCGGCAATGGCTGCGTCAATCCCAATTGTCTCCTGGCAATCACGTCAATGCGCATCGGATCGCGCAGATTCGCGATCTCCAGTTTCAATTCCGAATTCAGCGCAGCCGCGCGCACCTGCTGCGCTTTCAGGTCTTCCAGCGCAAAACTCAGGTCAATGCAGCGAAAATGCTGAAAAATGTAGAAAAGAAAAAACACCGCCACAACTCCGCCAAGCCCCACGGTCTTCAACAAATTCTTCTGTTTGGCCGGCTCGACGTGGCGCACCAGACGCGAATTATCAATGCGCTTTACGGTTCGGAACTCCCGCATCGCTACTGCCCTCTGCTTCCTCATACTTAAGCTCTTTCTGCGCACCGCAGTTTCGCACTTCGCGATCGCGGGTTCATTCGCTCTTCTTCTTCACTGGGCCGCACTACATGTTTCGTCAGAATCTTCAGCGTCCCTTGCTTTGCCGCTTCGCGAAACGCTTCTTTCACGATTCGGTCTTCCCTCGAGTGGTACGTCAACATCACGCACCGCCCCTCTGGATTCATTGTGGCGGGGACCCGAGAAAGAAACTGCCCGAGTTCCTCCATCTCTCGATTCACCGCTATCCGCAGCGCCAGAAACGT
>Ga0210406_10000539_pt1 | contig 50864 bp, 51 predicted proteins | sample IncBWC30MmetaG_FD_155454 | JGI IMG/M metagenome (GOLD analysis project Ga0210406, IMG submission 155454) | Forest soil microbial communities from Barre Woods Harvard Forest LTER site, Petersham, Massachusetts, United States - Inc-BW-C-30-M | ecosystem: Environmental > Terrestrial > Soil >...
ATGCGCCCAGCCGCCGCGTAGTCGTGTTCACGTCCGGCGGACCGATCGGCGTTGCGGTACAGACGGTCCTTCACGCGCCCGAGCATATCGCGATCGAAGTGAATTGGCGAATCAAGAACTGTTCGCTGACCGAATTTGTTTTCACGCGGGGCCGCATTTCGCTGGACACGTTCAACGCGACGCCGCATTTACGCGAAGTAACGTTTCGTTGATCGCCGGCGTCAACGCTACGCCGCGCCTTGCTACACTAACACTTTTGATCCCATGAAAATTCACGAGTATCAGGCTAAGGCGATCTTGGCCAAGTACGATGTCCCTGTGCCTCGGGGCGAAATAGCGTTCACCGTCGATGAAGCCGAAGCTGCCGCGAAAAAGATTGGCGGAAGCGTGGTCGTTAAAGCGCAGATTCATGCCGGCGGACGCGGCAAAGGCGGCGGGGTGAAGGTCGCCAAAGACGCCAACGAAGCCGCGGAAATCGCCAAAAAGATTCTGGGCATGCGGCTGGTGACGCACCAGACCGGTCCCGAAGGCCGCATCGTGCAGCGCTTATTAGTGGAAGAGACGCTTCCAATCGAGCGTGAACTCTATCTCGGCATCGTGCTCGACCGCGCCATAGGCAAGCCGGTTTTCATGGCTTCGTCCGCGGGTGGAATGGAGATCGAAGAGGTCGCGGCGAAATCGCCGGAGCTGATTTTAAAAGAACCGCTGGAACCGGGCTATGGGCTCGCGGCTTTTCAAGGCCGCAATCTCGCCTTCGGAATGGGCATTCCCGCTGCCAGCACCAACGCCGCCGTCGCGGCCATGACGGCGCTGTCGAAAGCTTATATCGCCACCGACGCGTCGCTGGCCGAGATCAATCCCTTCATTCTCACGAAGGACGGCAAGGTCTACGCGTTGGATGCCAAGATCACTCTGGACGACAACGCGCTGTACCGGCACAAAGATCTTCTCGACTTGCGCGACTTGAATGAAGAGGATCCGCTCGAAGTGGAAGCTTCGCGTTTCAGCCTTAACTACATCAAGCTGGACGGAACCATCGCTTGCATGGTCAACGGCGCCGGACTCGCGATGGCGACCATGGACATAATCAAATACGCCGGCGGCAGTCCGGCAAATTTTCTGGACGTGGGCGGAGGCGCCAACGCCGAGCAGATCAAGAACGCCTTTCGGATTCTGCTCTCCGATCAGGGCGTGAAGGCGGTGCTGATCAACATCTTTGGCGGCATTCTGCGCTGCGACGTCCTGGCCACCGGCGTCGTGAATGCGGCGCGCGAGTTTAACGTGAAGGTCCCGATTGTAGTTCGCATGGAGGGCACCAACGTCGAGAAAGGGCAGGAGATTTTGAAGGCTTCCGGATTCAACTTCACCGTCGCCGACGGCATGAAGGACGCGGCGGAGAAAGTAGTGAGGCTGGCAAAGTGAGCGTTCTCATCGATCAGAACACCCGCGTTATCTTCCAGGGATTCACGGGCCGCGAAGCCAGTTTCCACGCGCAGGCCGCCATCGATTACGGCACGAAAGTAGTGGGCGGCGTGACTCCTGGCAAGGGCGGCCAAACTCATCTTGGACTGCCAGTCTTCAACACCGTCGCCGATGCGGTGGAACAAACCGGCGCCAATGCTTCCGTAATATTCGTGCCACCGCCTTTTGCAGCCGATGCCGTCATGGAAGCGGTCGAGGCGGGCGTTCCCCTGGTGGTCTGTATCACTGAAGGAATTCCGACCACCGATATGGTGCAGGTTCGCGACTTCATGCAAGGGCGAACTACGCGGCTGATCGGCCCTAATTGTCCGGGCGTCATTTCCCCGGGCAAATGCAAGATCGGAATTATGCCGGGTCACATTCATCTGCAGGGCCAGGTGGGCGTGGTCTCTCGATCGGGCACTTTGACCTATGAAGCGGTCGGGCAGCTCACCAAGCTCGGCATCGGCCAATCCACTTGCATCGGTATCGGCGGCGATCCGATTATCGGGACCAACTTCCTGGATGCGATCCAGCTATTCAATAATGACCCAGATACACGCGCCATCGTCATGATCGGAGAAATCGGCGGCAATGCTGAAGAGACGGCCGCTGATTTCATCGCGAAAAACGTCAAGAAGCCGGTGGTCGGATTCATCGCCGGACAGACTGCGCCGCCGGGCCGCCGCATGGGTCATGCGGGCGCGATCATCTCCGGAGGATCGGGAAAAGCAGAAGACAAAATGAAGGCCATGGCACAGGCAGGAATCACGGTCTGCGCCAGTCCAGCGGAAATCGGAGAGAAAGTCAAAAGCCGTCTATAGACAATGCCAATCCAACAAACCTTTGCAATTATCAAACCCGACGCCGTATCTAACGGCCACACTGGCCAAATTCTCGGAATGATCGAAAAAGCCGGCTTCCGTATCCGAGGCATGAAGATGGTCCGGCTTTCCAAGCAGCAGGCCGAAGGCTTCTATGATATCCATCGCGAGAGGCCTTTCTTCGAGGGGCTGGTGACTTTCATGACCGAAGGCCCGGTGGTCGTTTTAGTGCTGGAACGGGAGAACGCCATCAAGCATTGGCGGGACGTGATGGGCGCCACCAACCCCGCAAATGCGGCGGAAGGTACCATTCGCAAAGCATTCGCCAAGAATATCGAGCGCAATGCCGTGCACGGGTCGGACGCGCCCGAAACAGCCGCGGTGGAAATCCCGTTCTTTTTCAGCATGTCCGAATTGCTTTAGTTTCAACTGGTGGCAATCTCTGCCCTTAGTTAGTACCATAAAGATCTTGGTTCTACGGCCCGATTAGTTTTCGTGATACACCGTAATCTCCTTCGGCGGCTGGCAATAGCCGGCCTTATACTGTCGGCCTCGTCGAGTGTCGCACAGAATCCGGCACTACAACTCTCCGGTACCAGTCTGGTATTCAGCGCCGTCGCCAATGGTCCCAATCCGCCGACGCAAGTCATCACAGTAACTTCGGTGACCAGCACGGCCATCGATTTCGCGTTGCTGGTTGACAGCGGGTCGCCTGGCACGCCCGTCCCTTCGTGGTTAACCGTCACGCCTTTACTGGCAACCACACCCGCGCAGATCCGAGTGACGGTCAATCCAACCGGTCTAGCAGTAGCCAGCTATTCGGGGCGAATCCAGTTGACCGATCGAAAGGGAGTCTCGCTCGGCATCATCATTCCGGTGACTCTACAGACAACCGCGGGCACTTCACAATTCGACGTAACGCCGACAGCGCTGATTTTCTCCGACTCAGTTTCAGCTGGAAACGTACAACAGGGCATCTTGGTACGAAGCTTGAGCGCCGCACCCATTGGACCAGTCAGTCTGAGTGTGGCGTCCGGATATCCCTGGCTGAGCGCCACCGCCGCGGCATGCACGACGGTTTGTCCGGTCAACGTGAATGTGGCCGTCTCAACGCTATCGCCGGGAGCACATACCGGACTTATTCATATCGCGACCGCGGCCGGAGCGAAAGATGTCCCGGTGTCTGTCTTCGCCGCCGACCATGGACCATTCGATCAGCTTAGCCCCAGCGCAGTCTTCTTCGAAGCTGTTCAGGGCAGCGGATTGCAGGATTCGAGAACCGTTTCACTCTTTAATAATGGCGACTCGCCTTCCACCTGGTCTGCGAGCGTCGGTGCTGGAGCAACTTGGCTAACTGTGTCTCCAGCGGCAGGCGTGACCGCTCCAGGCGCGGCGACAATCCTGACCATATCGATGAATCAGGGCAGTCAGGCGGCCGGCGCTTATGCCGGTATGATCAGCATCACTTCTCAGGACCCCGGTGCGGTCACGCTTTACTTGCCCGCCATGTTGGAAGTGGATCCGGGCGGCACCGCGCCCACTCCGATACTATCCGCAGGTGGCTTGTTGCTTACGTCGCAAGCCGGTGCTCCCGAGAGTGTTCAGCAGATGCCCACGCTGGCAGCCGCGAGCGCCAGTCCGATAAATTTTCAAGCCTATCCTCAAAGTTCCAGTTGGCTTTCCATCGTACCTTTGCGTGGGCTGGCATCTAATACGCCGACGCCTCTCACCGTCAGCGGCGCCGCTCTCGACCAGTCACTCGGATTCTATAGTGGTCTAATCAACATCGGGTTTGGGACGTCGAGTGTCCGAACATTGCACGTGGGGTTTGCGGTGACCGCTCCCACTGGCACTTCCTGCCAGCCTCAGCTTTCCAATCTGACCGAGATCGGCATCCCTGATAACTTTGCCGTGCATACCGGCGCGCCCACACCTTTGGAAGTTGTCTTGGTCGACGACTGCGGGAATCCGCTCGTTAACGGAACAGTGAGCGCGACGTTCTCGAACGGAGACCCGGGAATGGAACTAACAGCAACTGGAAATGGGCATTATGCGCAGACCTGGACTCCTCTGAATCCATCCAGCTCACCGCCGGGTGGGAATCTGAGCATCCATTTTCAGGCATTCGCGCCACCCCTGCAGCCCGCTTCCATCGAGGTAATTGGCGCAGTAGTGAGGGACTCTTTGCCGGCGATCGCATCGGGCGGCGTGCTGAACAATCTCTCTCCGCAAGTAGGAGCGGCCATCGCGCCTGGCGCGGTGGTTGAAATGTTTGGGTCAGCGCTCTCGCCGGGAACTGGTTCGGGAACGATCGCGAATGGGGCTCTTTCCACCACGGTGGGCGGCGTGTCGGTAACAGTCGGCGGCTTGGCTGCGCCGATTTTCTATACCAGCTCCGGCCAGATCGACTTGCAAATCCCCTCCGAGCTTCAAGCCAATCGGCAATACCAGGTGATCGTGAATAACAACGGTGTCTACTCCAAGCCGGAGCCGATCAATACCACGACTGTCCAGCCGGGCGTCGCTGCATTTTCCGACGGCACAGTCATTGCGCAGGATGTGAACTTTCATCTCATTAATGCACAGAACCCCGCCCACCCCGGCAACATTATCACGCTCTACTTGACCGGAATGGGCGCGACCAACCCACCGGTTCCGACCGGCATGCTGGCTCCTTCTTCGCCGCCGGCGGTAACGGTGATTCAGCCTCAGGTTACTATCGATGGTGTAGCCGCCAACGTTTCATTCTCCGGCTTAACGCCGGGCGGCGTCGGGCTCTATCAGATCAACGTGCAGATTCCCACGGGCGCACGGAGCGGCAACTTACCAATAGTTGTAAGTCAGAGCGGAATTGCGGGTAACACGACGACCGTGTCAGTGCAATGATCGCCAGGCTGCACAGGCGCGCGAGACGCTGCTATACTCGAAATCGTCGCAAGGGCCTGATCGCTGGAGTGGCGGAACTGGCAGACGCACGGGACTCAAAATCCCGCGCCCTTCATTGGGCATGAGAGTTCGACCCTCTCCTCCAGCACCAAATCAATAAGTTACAGCAACGAGACTGACGGGTGCTCGGGGCAATTTCAATGACTGTGCCCAAACGCCGAGGCACACCTAAGACTGTGCCTGTAGGTTCGCCTCGAAAATGCGGCGGAAATATGTGCCTGCGGTGTTTGCATCGGACACAATCGATCCCATGCTCCCTTTAGTTCGGACGCACGATGGGAAGGCTGTTTCACAAGCAGGAGTTCCTCGGTGTCTCCGAATGCGCTTATGGTCACACTCCGATAACCCGACTTACCGAGCGGAATCCCGCGAACTCATGTCAAGTCAAATTCTTGCCAGGAGTTGCAAGTCTGCACGTCATGCTGCCCAAGCCGAGCTTGGGTTTGGTCGATCACTCCAGAATTCTCCGCCGAACAACGAGGAGGGCTATCGAATCACCGCTTTAGCTCCGCAGTCCAGTTCAACGCGACGTTGATCTTCGGGGCCGCAACCTCGCCGGTCGGCTCAACGAATAAGAAGCGGGGGCCATCGGCGAGAGGCGCATAGCCGGTCCCATCGGGCGCAAACTGAGCCTTAAACAGAGCCGTCGGAGCGCCAATCTCCGGCGCCGCGCCGAGCTAGACATCCACGGCCATCAGCTTGTTGGCAACTTCGTAGAATAGCTCCCGACCATCTCTCCGCCACCGGGGAGAGAAGCCGCCTCCGGTCGAGCTAGTCCCCTCTTTGGGCTACACGGAACGTGCGCTGCACGCAACGCAAATCACGTCCCTGTCGCATCTCTGGGGGTCAATTATTTGGAGTACCGCAGGTTGGCTTCCTCAAAGATGTCACTTTTCCGGAGCCATCCAACCGCTTATTCTGCTGGAGTCGTTGTCCCGAAGGAGGCAGCAACATGGCGACCACTTATGAAGGTGAATTGGAGTTGGAACTCGAGTATGAGCTCAACTATCAATCCGAGTAAACGAGGTAATCGTAGCGGAATCTGTGAGGATGTCTTGCATGTCATACGCCCGCGAACTTGAGTACGACGATGCAATCGAGAACGCCCACCTTTGTCTCGGGCCTTGCTCCTGTACCTGCCTCCGTTGTCTTCGCAGGGGGAGTGGTTCTCTAGAGTGGCCATCGCCGATTCACGAAGGCGAATGGAGCTGGCTCCCCGCGAGGGCCGTAAGAAAACCTGCCGGGCGGAGCGGGCAGGCGGCCCAGCAGTCTCCACCGCCAGCCTCCCTTAGCGGGCAGGTTTTGTCCTTCGCACTAGAGGGTATCGACTCCGGGCGGATGAGGTTCGCCGTTTATGTCCCCACGAAGGCGGCATCACAACGGTCGGTAGATGTCATCGTGTACGTTCACGGCCGCCCTGAAACCTGTCCACCGGCGGCTAAAGATCCCGAGGATCTGATTAAGAATCCGCCATTCAGCTTGGGCGGGGCTCTTGACAAGAAGGATAGCGATGCGGTGCTGGTGGTGCCCCTCCTCGAGAACTGGACAAGGTCGGGCGTGCTGGGCGATCCGTCCAAACTGGAGCGCATAGTCGTCGAGGCGCTTAACCAGATCGGCCAGTCAGGGAAGCCCCCCGGCGTGAGCAGGCTGATCCTGGCGGGCCACTCCGGGGCTTACCGATTTCTAGATGGAGTTGCGAAAAACTTCCGCGCCGCGGAGATGAAGCGTGACCCGCTGGCTAAGATCTCTGCGGTTTGGGGGTTCGACACATCCTACAGTTGTCCGGTTGACGACTGGACAAAATGGCTTAAAGCAAGTAAAGGCCTTACGCTGCGCCTGTTTTACATAAGCGGAAGCGAGGATACTTCCGCATGCGGCAAAGCATTTGGCCGGCTATCCCTTGATCCTGACATCGGTGGGCAGGTCGTCGTTACGCCAGTCGACGACGATCACTGCAAAATGGTCGGAAAGCGGCTTCCCGATCTTTTAGCTTCCCTTAAACCCAGTGGTTCAAATCCGGAATTCGAGGTCGAGCAGGAAACGCCCGGTCCGGTGGTGGAAAGGGTTTGCGCCATCTCGGCTAGTATCGCGGACCAAGCACGCAACGCCTTGCGAGGTCTGCCCGGAAACGGCGCCCGCTGGCGCGCGAAAGCCATCAGGACCCGCGCCGCGGAGCGAATCAATCGGTTAAGCCGGCAGCTCGTCCCGCTGTTAGGACAGTTCAGCCGGGACGAAGTCGACGTTTTGGTGGGTTGCCTGGGCCGCGTCGAACACGCCATCGGGCGCGAGACGCTTCCTATGCGAAGATTCAGAGCCGCGGCGCAACAGAGGCTGCAAGCCCCATGAAACCTGAATGGGCGCTGCCGGGGCTCGAGCCGGGAGCGCGCGTCATGAGAGTTGACAAGGAGCCGGTGATGCCGTTCGCCAGTGAACTTGAACTGGAAGAGGAACGCAAGGAGGAGTACCCGTTCTCGCTTTGGCTGACTGAAGACGAGCTCGAACACCCGGAGTGGAGCTGGGACTACACAACGAAGCAGAAGCCGTTCGCGGACCTGCCGGGATCGGCGCAGCCCTCTGCCGGCGGCACGCCGGAGCTCGCAAGCGAGTTCGGGCCATCCCGACCCTCTCAAACGCAGCAAAGGGGTGTGCCCGCGCCAACGCAGAGCCACGTCGCCAACGCGTTCGCCATTCCATTCCGGTGGATCGCCCGCGTGGAGATCCTCATGAACGGGCGGCACGATTCGCACGGATCGGGTGTGTTGATTTCCGACATTCACGTGCTTACGGCCGCGCACGTGGTGCGTAACGTCATCAACGATCCCGGCCGGTTTTCGGTGAAGGTCACGATCGCGCTCGATCGAGGCAAGAGTCTCGTTACCCGCACTCTCTCCAAGCGTCCGGACGTCCCAGACGAATTTCTCAAAGGCGATGATGCCTACGATTACGCCATCCTGACGCTCAACAGCCGGATTGCAGACCTGACGTTCCGGGATCTTAACGGCGCCAGGTTGTGCTACTGGGGGAGCTCGCAATGCGGTGGCGGAACCACTGCCGTCCCCGTGGAACCTGCCAACCTGGACCGGGAAACCGCCTTGACCGCTGGATATCCGGGGAACCGGGGCGGGAAGGACATGTGGGCATTCTCCGGCATGTTGATCGCGCGCCCACAGAGCCCCATTTTGATTTTCACGGGCTCGCTTACCGAGGGGCAGAGCGGATCACCCGCGTGGATTCAGCGGGGCGGCACAATCAATCTCGTCGGCGTCGTGGTCTCGCGCGGCAGCGTGAACAGGATCATTCGCCTGTCCTGGGACATGGTCGAGAGGATGAACGGATGGATGCTCGAGGCGGAAAGGTCGCCCGAGCTCGAATTCAGAGGCGATCAAGGCAAAGGTCAAGCGAGCTTTGCGGAGAGCGCCTACGAAGTCATACCCCAGATCTCGGGAGAGTTCGAAGAGCACGAGCTTCCTCCCAAAGGCCTCGCGCTGCTCGATCACATGCACATTCCCAAAAAGCCAGACGCCGCGCATCCGGGAACGTTCACTGCGGGGACTCTGACAAAACTGACACGAGACGATCTGAATCCGCTCTTCTATACCCCGGTCGGACTGTTGACTCTCGACAGCTCGCCAACCGGCCTGCAAAACTGCCTGGATCGTCTGATCGCCAGTGGATTTGGTGTGTTGCTGGGTTCAGCGACCCAGACCGCTCCTGGCGCCCGCGATATCGTGCACGTCGCCTTGGTCGATCTAACGGGTCAGAAACTCACCGCGCCCGAATTCGCAGGCTGGGGCGCCTCCGTCGATATGTACGGCGCAAGCGTGCCCAAGATCCTCGCCCTGTATGCTGGGTTCCAGCTTCGCTCTGATTTGCAAAATCTCGCCAACCGTACATCGCCCGCCGATGGCAAACAGCTCGAAGCCAAGGCCATCGCCGAGTGGAACGCGAAAGGTTTCAAAGCCGATCTCCCCGATCTCGTGTGGCTGTTCGATATCCGCAAGTGGACGCCATCCGCCACGCTCGACTTCACCGCCGACGCAAAATCGGCCATTGCCCACATCGGAAGCAACTGCCCGGCCGGAACGTTCATCGCGAAGGTGAGCCTGCCATTCATCGGTTCGCTCACCTGGCAATCCGGTCTATACCATCCAATGCGGAGCGGCCTTTGGCTGCGGTGGTCCTACTGCAACATGGGTAGCTGGGCGAGCCCCGTAAAAACGCCGTGGGTCCACAACGCGACCGCGCTCTCTGCCGCGGCTTATTTTACGCTGCTCGCGCAAGGACGCCTGGTCGACAATGCATCTTCCGCCGCGATCAAAACCGCCCTCCGAAGCGGCTGCACCACCAGTCTCTTCCCGGCGCTCCCTGTGGTGGCATCCAAATGCGGCATCTACGACGGCTGGATTCACGACTGCGCCTGGATCCAGGACAGTAGCGTCCGATACGTCATGGCTGTCCTTTCGAAGCTGTCGATGGCTACCCATCGCAGCTTGTACACTCAACTCTGCGCGCAACTCGACGCGTTGGTCCGGCAGAATAATCAGATTCCGAAATCAGCCTGCCTATAAGGGTACGCCGCATGTCATACGCCAGCGAGCTTGAACGAGAAGAGGAACTCGAGGAGGAATACCCGTTCTCGCTTCCATGGAGAGAAGCCGAGTTCGAGACGCCTGCGGACGCCAGCACAACTGTGGCGGGATTCAACAGGTTCAGCGAGGACGTAGCGCGGCTGCCTGAAGCGGAGCGCCGCAAGCTGCAAGTCATCTCGCAGGAGATTAAGCAGAGTCTGTCCGGAGATCCGGGAGCAAAGCCGGTGACACAAGTCACGCTGCTAGGGCATGCGGACCGGGATGTCGCGCGCGAGAACCGCGAGCCCGGGTTTCTCCAATTCATCAGCGAACGGCGGGCGCTGGCGGTTTACTTCCATTTGTCCTGCCAGTTGGGTGAGCGCCTGGCTTCCAGGATTCGGTGGATCCGGGTGGGACGCGGCGCGGGGGTTTTGGCCGCACCTAACGCTCGAACGGAGGCGGAGCGCCGGCGCAATCGCCGTGTAGAAATCGTATTGGGAAGAAACGCCGAACTGCCGCTCCTCGATCTGAGTCAGAACCAAGACGCGGGACTGGCTCAGGAAAGGTTTCGGGGATTCTTTGAAGCGGCCCTCCAAGGGACTTCGGGCCAGTTCGATCGGCCTTTCATCGCCGTGACAAAGGCTCGGGAGATCGCCGAGAGAGTTGTGCGCCGGGTGGATCAAAGAATAGGCGGCATGCAAGGGTGTCCGGAAGACTTCAAGCAGGATATTGAACCATATCTCAAGGACGCTCTCTCGGGGACTGCATCGAAGTTCAGCAATCCAGAGGTTGTGATAAACAAAGCGTTCGAAGCTGCGGAGCACGCCCGATATTTTGCTACCGCACAGCAGATGAAGAAGATTCAATGGGAGAAAGCCACGGTTCCCCAGCCGATGGATGTCGACTGCGACCCTCAGGGAAGAGTTCCAGGCGGGCCCGCCAACTATGTCCTGTGCAGGCAGCATGGCCACATCCTCGACGTGACGAACCGAAAGGTCATCGCCAAAGAGCTGGACGACTATAGGAAGCGGTTCCTACGCGCCGGCGCCCAGGCCAGATCAGTTTGAGCATTGATCCGCGTGAGCGAAAACGAGTACGTGGATAGATGAGGATGTTGCGGAATGCCGTTAGTCAGCGAACTTGAATTGGAAGATGAGCTCGGACTCGAGTTTCGAATGCCGCTGCGCGTCCTACGCTGCGCCGGCCCCTCCCGTTACACGATCGGCAGTTTTCCGAGGTATCAGAATACCTTCCGTTCCCTTCCGCTCGCCGAAAAACAAAAGCTGGGGGTGATTGCCAACCTGATCCGCCGCAGCTTCCAGACAGGATGCAGACCCCTGCTTGCCGTGCGTCTCGTCGGCCATGCCGATCGGGACCTACAGAGAGGACCCGAGTTTGAACATCGGATCAGCCTTGAGCGTGCGCTCGCTCTACGACAAGAACTCGGCCGGAGGCTACCACCGGCGATCTCCTCGCGGATTGCGTGGGACACCGCCGGCGCCGGCGCAGCCAGGCTGGTCGTCGAAAGGCCACGAGCCGAGCCAGAGCGGGCACGAAACCGCCGGGTTGAAGTGTCGCTCAGTTATGATCGCCCGGAGCCGAATGATCCGCCTTACATCCGCTGGGTGCAGAGTTGCTTGAACTCGATCTTGGGAGCGCGCTTAGCGATTACAGGTCTGCTGGATTCCAAAACACGCGGGGCGGTGCGTAGTTTTCAGCAGCGCCGCAGCCTTACGCCAAGCGGCTTTCTCAATGCGGCGACTCTTGCGTCACTCATAACAACTTGCGGCTTCCCCCAAATCCTCACGACGTGGGGTTGGCCGGATGCCCCCACCAGCGGCGCCGCTACGCGAGAGCCGCGCATCCATGCTCCATCGACGGTTTGGAACGGGGCCACGGTTGGCGTTGGCAGAGTTGACCGCATACCCATCGACGGGCTGAGCACCGCCAATCCGGATGAGGACCGCCTGACAGCCGCGGCTGAATCGGCTAAACAAAGAGCTGTAGTCCTAAAGCCGTACTACCTCAACCAGGCCAACACAACGATAGATGTGCTGCTGCACCTGCACGGGCATAACGTTGGTTATCGTCAACGCAAGACGCGCGACGGGCATCAGTGCCTGGTTGTGGGATCGGTCCGGGACATCGAATGCGACAGAATGGCGCAGCAGTTTGAGGTTTGGGGCTTCTCAGGGGGCAGGAGCTTGAGGATCCGAGGCGAGCGTCTGATCGCCGTGTTGGCGCAAGGAACCAGCGGGTCCTCGTTCGGAACCGGGGCTGAGGGAGTGTTTCTCGATCCCAAGGCTTATCTGACGGATATTTTCGGCAAGCTCAAGAGTGAATTGCCTGAAGGCGCGCAGCCTGGACGCATCATCCTCTCCGGTCATAGCGGAGCCGGCCGGCCTCTTTCCAAGATGCTGGAATCGGGCAACGCGCCATCGAGCGTCGCCATGGTCATCCTGTTCGATGCCATAAACGGCTACCCGAAAGATCCTACTCAGCTCCTCCGATTCAAGAGCTGGGTCGAAGCGCAAATCGCTAACGACATTAGAAGCACGGCCGGAAAGAGCGAGGCGGACCAGCTAAATTACCTGGCGCATAGCATGCGGTTCCGTGGGTATCATTCGAACGAAGGATACTACGATCTGCCCTATGTAAAGCTGGCCGATGCAATAAACAAAGCACTCGCGCCATCGGCCACAGCGACGCTTGCAAGCCAACGAGTGATCGACGCTTTAACCGATAACTACAAAGTGTTTAAGGTGGGCGGAGACCACGACGGCATCGTGGGTAATCCCACCGCGCTTTTTCGCGGCGCGCGTCCTTTAGAGGTCGCGCTCGCAAAGTTTCCGGAACCGTGATAAGCCAAAGAAAGGAATCACACCATGCCCTATGACAGCGAGTTGGAATTAGAAGAAGAGTTTGAATACGAAGCGCCGCGTCCGCCAAAAATCAGCATTCGATATGTAAAAGGGGCCGCGGAGATGGAAGTCGAGCGGTTCGACCCGGCGCCGCCGCGGTCCGGCACAATTCTATTCACCAGATTCGCATTCGGGAGCCCTACTCCCATTGCCGCACATCGAACGCTTGCCGCGAGGGTCGCGAAGGCGGCCGCCGGCCGCATGGCGGCCCTCCCGAGCTTCACGGGATGCGTGTTCCTGGACGTCGAAGGGCATGAGGACGAGGTGGGCGACCCGGCGCGGTATGGACGTCTGGGAGGGGAGCGGGCCAAAGCCATCGCGGGCCTGATTCTTGCCGCGCTTCGAACGGAAATCGCGAAACTACCCGCAGCCGACCGCCGCAATGTCGTCTTCACTATCTCCAGCGCGGGACCCGTCCGGCCCATCCGGTCCAACGTGACCGTTGAAGGCAGAGCGCTGAATCGCCGCGTCGAGGTTCGAATCAGAACGGGGACGTGTCCTGGGGTCGCTTGATGGCTGGGCCGATCCTTGGGTTGCGTGTGCCGACCAATGGAAGCAGAACGCTCGCTGCTTTACGCTCGGTCCAACCGGGGACGCTTTCTCGAGGAGCTGAAGACGTTTCTTCGCTTCCCCTCCGTAAGCGCGCAACCGTCTCATGCGGCGGATGTCAAGCGGTGCGCTCAGTGGTTGGGTGAAGATTGTTCCAACGGCGCGCCATCCGCTCGTGGTCGCCAGTTGGCTTAAAACTGCGGGACGTCCCACGGTTCTTATTTATGGCCACTACGACGTTCAGCCGCCGGAACCTCTGCGTGAGTGGCGCTCGCCACCGTTTGAAGCCTACCGTTCGAGGCGAGGATCTGTTCGCCAGAGGTGCATGCGACGACAAGGGACAGATGACCGAAACGCCATGTGAAGCCCTGACAGGGGCTAGCCCGTGCCCCATGCGAACGGCGGGACGCGGCGCCGGGCGAACCGCAAGGCAGATTTGAAGAGACTATAATTCAGGTTCGGTGTGGGCACCAGGCGGCAAGCGCACTTCAGTTGCGTAGGCGGCCCTCGACGCTCCGTTCAGGGGCAGGCGGTCAGGTAGGGCCGAACTTGTTCGCGTGAGTGCGGTTTCTTGAATCGCATCAGCCTTGCCCATGAGCCGGACAGCGTTAGTTCCCAGAATCAGAGCTTCTTTCTCGGGCGGCAACCCCAGCATGCGGATCTTGTGAAGCTCCACTCCCGGATGGAGCCATGGTCCGTCTGAGCCGAACAGCAACTTATGAGGTCCTGCGCGCTGCACCGCTTGCACGATGTAGTCGAATCTCCTTACTCCGGACGTATCAGCATAAACGTTCGGATAATGGACCAGCTGGTCCACGACCTGCTGATGAGCTTTCCAATCGTCGCCGAAACTGCCCAGATGGGGAATGATGAAATTGACATCCGGGTATTGAGGCGCCAACATCTCGACGACGTGCGCTTGACCTGCAATATCCACGAGCAGGGGCAAGTGAAACGCCCTTGCAGCTTCGCACAATTCTCGAGTTGGCATCGCCTCGTGGCCATGCGCCTTAATTCCTCGAAACCTCCAGCGCGTCACAGCATGTCGGACCATCTGAAATATCCGCCCTGAATCTCGGGCCGCGTGGACAAAAGCGAAGCCGATGAGCCGATTGGGATGCCGCGCTACAAGTTGAGCCACCTGAGCATTCGCTTTTGCATAATCGCTATGAAAGAGGGCGAACACGATGGTCTTGTCTATTCCCGCCGATTGAGCCCGCCGCAGATATGCCTCTAAAGGCGCGTCTGTGTTCCAGGGTGCGGTCATCAGATCGCCTTTGCCAGCGTGACAGTGACAGTCAATGATCATGACGCCAAGCTCCCTTGCTCAGACTTTCGGCTTCGCTGGTTGCTCACTGCCTCGAGAAACCAAATGCACGTCGCAATTCCCTTGGAAAAATTGAGCAGGTGAAACTTTTCGTTCGGCGCGTGGATGCGGTCGTCCGGGAGGGCAAAACCCATCAACACTGTCGGCACTTTCAGAGTCTCTTGAAAGATGCTGACAACTGGAATGGTACCGCCCGATCTAAGAAAAACTGGCGCAGCGCCAAATCCATTGCGGTACGCGTGCGCTGCCGCCAGCATCATGGGATCTGCTGGATTAATCGAGGCCGGTTTGGCGGAGGAAAGCGTGCGTACCACTGACCGCACCGCTGGGGGTGTAATGCGGGCAATGTAATTCCGGAAGAGTCGATCAACCTCCTTGGGATCCTGGTCCTGCACCAGCCGGAAACTCAGCTTTGCAAGCGCGCGAGCAGGAATTATTCCCTTTCCCCCGGAGCCTTGATACCCACCTGTGATGCCATTCACCGTCAATGCTGGACGTATCGTGGTTCTCTCGTACAAGGTGTAGCCTTGCTCTCCCCAGCCGCTCTCCACGGTCGCGTCCCGAAGAATTTGCCAGTCGGAGCGGCCGGATTGCGCCATTTGAAGACGCTCCCCTTCGCGCCACTGGCGGACGCGGTTATAAAAGCCAGGTATTTTGATGCGTCCGGAAAAGTCATGCAGCTTCGTAATCATCTCGGCGAGTGCCTGGAGAGGATTGAGAACCGCACCGCCAAAGTTTCCCGAGTGCAAGTCATGCCTTGGACCCTGCACCTCTAACTCCAGGCCCAGGGCGCCCCTTTCGCTGTAACTAATCGCCGGTCGACCTGGAGCGAGCATCTGCGTGTCGGACATGATTGCCACATTAGCGGTCAGAGTACGTTTGTTCCTGGCAACAAAGGACGCCAGACTCGGACTTCCGATTTCCTCTTCCCCTTCGAACAGACACTTTACGTTCACCGGCAGTTTGTCGGCCGTGCGGAGGTACGACTCCAATGACTTGATGTGCGTGAACATCTGCCCTTTGTCATCACATGCGCCCCTGCCGTAGAGATCGAGACCGCGAACGGTAGGCACGAAGGGCGGAGAGCGCCACTCGCGCAGCGGATCCACCGGCTGCACGTCGTAATGGCCGTAAATCAACACGGTTGGGCGTCCGGGTGTTCGCAGCGATTCGGCATAGACGATAGGATGTTGCCTGCCCGGCATTACCCTCACATTTTCCAAACCGATCCTTTCCAGGTGCTTCGCCAACCACAACGCGCAATTCTTTAAATCACCCGTGTGTCTCGATTGCGAGCTGATGGTCGGAAAGCGAATGAAATCCTTCAGATCTTCCAGAAACCGCCGACGATGAGTAAGAGCATAGGCAAGTGCGCGCGATGGACCCATGGAATTATCCACGTCTTTGGAAGATGAGGCGGAACCGCGTGTTGACAGGCGGATATGTCGACGGTGGCGCATCGCGAGCGGAAACAACGGAAGATCTGAGGGTAAAGTCACGCGCCACGTCGTCATCAAAATCGGCGAGCGCTTTAAGGGCGGTCGCGAATCGTTGGCTCTCGGTAAAGACAATCCAGCGTCCGCCGGGCGCCAAGCGCTGAAGCCGGGCCATTGCAAATCTCTTGGCAGGTCCAGAATACCTGCGCAATGGATATGGGTAGTTCTCGCAGATTGCATCGAATGGTCCACTCTTACACGGCAGTTGCTCAATTCTGAGGGGAACAAATCTGCCGGATTGACGCTGAAACGCTCGCGCAGGGGTCGTGCGCCTTGGATTTACAACAGTCACTTCATGTCCCCGGACCACCATCCGTAGAGCATTGGCAAATTCATCGGCACGCTCGGCGCCCACGAACAGGACCGAGTTCTGGGACCCGGGCGCCAAGAAGTCAGAACATCGTTGGTGAACGCTCATGAACGCCATCCCCTTGCTTCCGATGGCGCGATAAATTTAGATTTCACAGGTGGCTACTCCGGGTCTTTGGGACACGGTCCTCCGTCTGGCTTCCAAGGAAGGCCGGTCCACATCGAGACCAGCTGGTATCTCTTCTGCGCGTAAAAGCGCGGGAATCCTTGTGTGTGAAATCCATTCCATTCGACCTCCAGCGCGTTTGGAACGCCCGGGTTGGTTGTTGCTGTCGACAGCCGGTGGTTGGTCGAATCGTAGTAAAGGAAGCCAAACCAGTGGTTGTCCTTATCGCGCTTGATCGGACCCATTGCGCTAGCTTGAGACGAATCCCAAAAGACGAACCTGTCGCCGTCGTAACCAATGATGAGCAGCCAATGCTCCCAGCAATCTCGCCATTTATCGCGCAGAGGGATCGGCTGGCAGATTCCGCTCAGATCGGGTTTATCGTCGCAGATCCCACTCAGGACCCCAACTGGAACGACGCAACCTCGGTCCAACAGGCACTTGAGCTTTCTGACCATTTGAGCGAGCGGCTGGGGCTTATATTTCAGAACGAGGTAGTCACCGGGTGGGAGCTTGGAGAGCTTACCGGGCAGGCAGGGCGTGTCCACGCCACAACAGCCAATGGGTGTGGTGATCGGCGGCCGATAGTCTTTCCCATCCAGGATAGTAATGCCCCGTGTTATTGCGTGACAGCGGCCTCTTTGCAAAGTAAGCGGTGGATTGCACGGAACATCCCGATCAGAAGCAGTTGCGGTACTGCAAAGCTGCATCGCCTTCGTGGCCGCTGCCTTGACGCATATCCTGCGATCAGGTTGATCGGGTCCCAGCAGGACGTCGTTGTACCGAATAAGGTCGTTCGGCGCGCGCCTCAGGAAATCGTCGATGGCTGCGCCAGCCCCCGCGTTTGGGGCAGCGCTCGACGCAAAGCTGAACCCGGGACGTCCCCGAGAGACGACGCGTGCCACAGAACCGCGGTGTGGGATGAGCTGTATCTCGACCCTCCGGTTGCGCAACCGGTCGCTCTCCGTGCGTGGGTTCGGCACGACGAGTTGAGTCACACCGGCAGAGTGAACCTCCCAAGCCACACGCGAAGAGTAAGGAGGCGCGGCACGGCCGGAGCTGCGGTCCACTCGATCGAGCGCTCGCCACAAGGCCAGCAGCAGATCTTGGGCACGAGCTCGGGCGATTTGATTCTCGAACGCCGGTCTCCGCGGCGTATCCAGGTCTGAATGGCCGACCAGACGAATGGTTCGAAACGGCTGCCGTCCCGAACGGAGACTGTGGGCGACGAACCGAGCGATACGATCGACCTTCATGCGCTCCGCGGCCGGAAGTGATGCGACGGATCGGCCATACCTTGGGAAGTGGCCCACCACTTCGCGGTGGATTCCTCCCGCCAGCTGATGCGTGAGCTGGAATTCTCCGTCGAATTCGGGGTCTACTGCGCTGGGCGTCATAGTTTCTCGCTGGCTGTCCCTTTACACAATCCTTCCTCCCAGCCGTCTAAGGCATCCGCTGTGCCCGCAACATGTTATCCCGTGCGGCAAGCCTGAGTTGTGCCAAACTCATTCCGTCATACTTTCTTCGCAGCGCGGCCTTGCGGTTAGCATCAGATTGACCGGCAGCGTTAAAGTTACGATAGTCATAAGCGTCCAGGCCTCGAATCGCTGGACCTTGCGCTGGCAGCGAAGCATTGACTGCGGGAGGCACCGGAAAGGGCGCGGGAGCAGCCGGGGCGGGCCGATAGACGTGCATGAAAATTTCCTCGGTTTGTATGAGGTATTTCAGCAGCCGGGTCCAAATCGCTGCCTGAATTACGGAATCTATGCACAGAAATGCGAACTCAGCAAAGAGGAAGTAGAAACCTCCATCAGGCTCCCGAAGACCGTCGCGCCCCAAACGAAGTTCGCCGTTAGCGAACTGCTCAAAGCAAATCTGAAAACTGGTAAGGTTGATTCCTCCTGCACTGTCTGGCAAACATTGACGGAACAGATTGATTTGAACAGCCGAGAGCCTGCGAGCAACCGGGATCAGGGCAGTGCTCGCCGAAGCGGGCGGAAGAATATTTCCTTGGAGGGAAGCGGCAGCCCTTCTTTCCCGCCGTATCAGCAACTCACCAACCATGGTCGTAACGTCTGCAATCCTAAAGGTTCGTTCCGACTGCGTCAAAGTTGGATTGGTCCGGACATCCGAGGGAAAGGTGCGCTTGTCATACTCTTCAAAGAACTCCGTGCAAGTACAGGATGAAACCAGATCGATCTCGACCCGGCGGTTCATCTCTCTTTCTCTCTCGTTTGCTGGTTTTTGGAAAACCGGCGCGCTTGCCCCAACACCGCGTCGGTCAAACGCCAGCCGTGAGGATATGTCCTGATTGTTGATGAGCTTTACGATTTCCTGCTGGACGGCCAGTGCTCGCTGACGACTGATCAACAGTTCAAAGCCGGGTTCGCTTCGCTCCCGAGGCGGGTCTGGGTCCGCATGACCCGTAATACGAAGTCTTGGAAGTCGCTGACAGCCTGGTTTGTAGCTCGCAACGATGCGAGCCGCGATAGTCTTGATTTTGTTCCGTTCATCTGCTGGTATCAAGCCGACGGCATTCGAATACCGGCGAAAACGACTCACGGTTTCGCGTGCCGGCCCAGGGCAGGTGGGCGTGCTTGGCCCCTGTTCCCACAGCGTCTCCAACTCGGCCGCTCCCAAGCCGGTCGCGAGCAGATATTCTTCCTCAAGCTCTTCTTCCAACTCAGCTAAGAGCGAAGGCCTGCCGTCGATGGCCATAGAGCCCCTCCGAGAGAAGTATTGTCGACTTTTCTATCGAAGACATAGACTGGGGATCGGGTATCGCTTTGGTCCAACTCGACTTCGAGTTCGTCTTCAAGCCGAGTTGGCATTAGCTACCTCAGATCGACCGGCGCAGAAAAACCTCGACTCGCCGGTTGCGGGCTTGTCCAGCGGGAGTCGCGTTGCTGGCGCGCGGAACGGCAGCTCCGGCGCTCGATACAGTGAACCGGATGCGGCGCGAGAGATGGGGTCGCAGCAAGTCAATTGCGCGACGGAGCCTCTTCTCCACTTCGGCTGCACGCCGTCTGCCCAATGTGTCGTTGTAAGGTCCAGGTCCCCGGTTGTCGGTGTGTCCCTCCAGGCAAATAGTTCGAATCGGTCGAGGGGTTCGCCGGCTCGCGACAACTTGGCAGGCAACGCAGTCGATCATTACACCGATACGCGGCGTGGGGACGGCATGGTCCAGCTGGAATCGGTCCAGCGTATGGTTCGGCGGGCCGACACAGATTATGATCGGAGGTATTGTAATCGGCTTGGGCGAACCAGGGGCTTCCCATTCGAATTCGCCGCTGCTTTCAAACTCTTCTTCCGGTTCAGGTTCACGCACCATTGGACCTCCTTCATTATTTTTCAGCTACGTTTCAATCTCAAACTTCCTGCTACGGACAGTAGCCGTTCTCCGGCGCCCAGTCGTCCTCCACCCACAGCAGCACCGATGGAAAATCGGCAAAGTAGACACCATCCCGCCGCATTGATCGGATGTAAAACCGCTTCTGCCGGTCGGCATAATAGCCGGCGTACTGGCCCGCTGCCGGCGTTCCACTGAACACATAGTTCCGAGAAGCGGGCCACATGCTGGTACCCATCGCAGTTGGTCCCAGGCCGCTACGTTGCCAGCGATCACCGTAGCGTGTCATAAGCGTTGGGCCATCTCTTGCACCATGCTAGTATTCATACTCGAATTCCTGTTTATATTCGTATTCGTACTCTCTTGCGGGACCGCGCGGCGGGCCGGCGACTCCGGGCTGCCTGCCGTTTGAAGACGGCGGTACCGGCGACGTCCGCGTCCAGGGCAGTACGCGAGATGACGCTGGCCGGCCCGCAAAACCCATGGCTTGGGCGCTCGTAAGCCATTCCTCCGCCTGCTCCGCAATTTCGAGCAGTAACGTCTCGAATTCCGCGCGGGTCGTCTTCAGAATGTGGTCCTGAGCCAGCCAGCGCAGTATCTCGCGACCCGTAACTCCCATCCGCTGTCGGGGAGAGGTTACGAGCCGTTCATTGAAGTAGCGGATCAGCACTTCTTCCACAACGTCCCAGGCGTTATCCGCACCGAAGAGACGCTTGATGTCATCGGAGTTCAGGATCTTGAAGGCCTCTTCCAGAAGTTGCATAACCTCTACGCGCAGCACGTTCAGATGACCGAACGACAACCACTTCAGGTTGTTGCGCAGATCGAGGCCGGCTCGTCGGACAATGGCGATGGAGCCAAAGCTCGGATCGTAAGCGCGCTCCCGAATCACATCAGAGATGCGCTTGTCTCGCCAGAACAGCGTGACCTGATGGATGAAGTGTGAAAACAGCTTGTGAAAATCGGTATTTGGCCGGGCGCCGGCCGGCACCGGCGAAGCTCCATAGTTGAAGATCCGGCGGTAAGCCGCCAGACGGTCGCGCTGGGTATAGCGCAACACCTCCCGGCGATCGAACTGGTAGAGCGCATAAGCGCCGGCTCCCGCCGACAAACGTACCGTACCAGCGCGGAAGAGCTCCTGCAGTTTCTGGACTACGCGAAAAACGCCGATCGTCTCATGTTGATAAATGTAGTAGATGTCACCTACAGCGATGATGCGCTCGGAAGTGATGGTTTCATCATAAGGCTCGATGCCCGGAGGCATGCGCGACTGTCCGAGCTGTTTGGCAGCTTCCGGTCCGATGCCGGCGAGTTGGGCCAGGCCCAGGTCGGGCGGTGGCGGCGCCTTCGAGTCTGCGTCCACCACCGACTGCAGCAGGTCGTCAATCTGTTTAGTGAGCGCGTCGGCAAGTTGCGGGTTGGCAATAAGGTCGGCGGCCAGCCGGCTGGTCACTGTATCCCTTAGTGCTGCCATCCGATCATAAAGGCCTTGATAATCTTTTTCCGTTGCCATGAATGAGCCTCCTCAATTTAGAGAGCGCCGATTCTCACCATTCGCTCGAGTTTAGTCGCTAACCATACCTTTGTTAAATGACCGTAATTGTGAGCCCGTTTTGTAGCGTGGTGCGCGTTTGGTCCGGGTTGGTCACCGTGACGTTGTAAGTGAATTGACCGGTCTCCGTGCTCGTTACAGTGATCTGGGCGCCCAAGAGATTCTGGTTCAGGAACTGCGTTTGCAAATTAGGGAGCGAAATCGTCGGCGCGCCCGGTTGGCTCGGTGGATTGAGTACGATTGCGCATGTCGCTCCCGGCACAAAACCTGCTCCCATAATCGCAATTGAGGATGTCACCGTTGTGTTCACGATAACGCTCAGCGGACCAACACTCAGAACTTGCAGGGCTCCCGGCTCCTCCAACGGAGGCAGAACCTGTTGGCCCACTGGCTGGACCAAATTGATCACCCCGCTTAATTGGTCTCGCAGGTCATCGAGCGAACGCTGGACTCGAACGGTCCTATAACCATCCGGCAAGGACCTCAGGTTAGCCGGCCGCTTCGCCTCGGTGACCATTCCCAAAAATGAGCTCACCACCGGGAGGATGTTGTTGGTAACTGATATTCTGCCTCCATACTGGAGGAGACCGGTGGCCTCCACATTGAAGAAATCGCCAATTTGCTGCAGTAGTTCCTCCAGGAAAATCGCGGGAAACTTGCCGGGGTTGCGAAACTGCAAGAGCAACGTCTGCCGCTCGGAAGGTCCGATGAACACGGAGTCAAGCGCGAAACGCACTTCATTGACTGTCTCGGCTATCACCGAGAACTGCCGGGAGATGAGAACCAGCTGCGTCCCAAAGAAGGCGGGTTGACTGGGTACCCCGAGGATGAAGAACTGTCCGTTGCTGATCCAGCTTTGCAATAAAGAGGTCATGTAATCTGATATGACTCGGAAATTCGTGATGTCCTGCTCATCCTCTATCGAATTGGAAAATGGATTGTTCCGAAGATTCTTTTGGAAGTAGATTCCGTACGTATCTCTTAGCGTGCCTAGAGTGCCCTGGATCTGGTCGGGGTCGACCACTGGGACCGTGAGGGGCGGCTGAAAGCTGATTGGCTGCGGAGTGCCCAAGAGAATGCCAAAGTACGTGTTGACGCGCAGCACGGATGGTCCTCCCACCGCACCCAGCTCTTTGACGATTTCATTCATCTGACTACGCGCCATTTCTCTCAACGCTTTCACGTACTCCGGATCGGCATCCGGATCTAATGGGTATAGCCCATCCAGCAAAGGCAGAGATTGGTCGAGGGCATCCTTGGAGCGTGTGTAGAGGCTGGCCTGCGCGCCAGTGATTCCTCCCCCGAGGTCGGTCTGAACGGCGTAAGTGCGAGGATTCCAGGTCGCCTCGACATGGCCTTCAATTTCGGCAAGAGTGAACGCTTGAGTCAAGGCGCCGATGAAGCCCTTGGGATCGGCAGGGTTCACTTTCCATCCCAAGACATCGGTGACCGCTTTGATGGCACTCTGCCCGAGAGCCATGCCGGCGGGCGCGGCGCCGCCCATGGCTGGAGCGCCCATTGAAGTCGGGAAGCTCACCTGCTCGGTAAGTAGGGGATACGCGACGGCATCCTCAACCGATTCGGTTATCTCTCTTGCTTGCCGCCTCTTTCCATTCCCGCCGCCATTATCCGCGCGGCCATTGCCTTGGTCGTCGCGCACACGCGTCGAGAATGTATTGTTGCCGCTGTTGCCGATGGTCACCCCGCCGGAAGTAACCCTCTGTACCGTTACTGTCACTAATTGTCCAGGTTGAAGTTGGTTGGGAGCGAACTGCAGAAAAGTCGCATTTACACCCGCGGTGATGTCGTAGTTTGCAAGCGCCGGCTGCACCGGTTGTCCACTGTCTATCGATACGGCGTAGTTACTCGGGTTGTTGGGATTGTTGGGACCAACAGGCATGTCGAGTGGCTCAGAGAAATAAACGACCACGAGGCCGGGCGTCGCAAGACAGTTCGCAATTGTCAACTCGGACTGGACCACGGCCCCGATTGCCAGGGGCCCCGGCGGCGGCTCCTGAGAGCCTGCCGGGAGAGTGATTCCCGTGACAGACACTAAGATGTGGTCGCCGACATTGACGCTGCCTGCAGCCAGCGAAAGCTTCACTCCATTGCCAGGCAAGATGGCAATGCCTGTGGGCGGGAGCGCGGCCGGATTAACGGTGGGATCGTAGACAGCAAAGTTGGCCACAGCGGGGGGCTGCACGGCCTCCGAGAAGAAGACGGTAATCGATTTCTGAGTAGCTTGGCAATCAACGATTCTTAAAGCCATTTGTTCTCTCCTTCCCTTATCCTCAAACTTTCCCTTGGACCTTTTCGACCTTGCTCCTCCAGCCAGCCGCCAGCCCAGCCGCGCCGCTGTTCATGTGATACCCTCACGCAGCAGATCCTTGCTCATCAGCTCAGGAGCCGTGATTTGCTGGCCTATATTAGTTGCCTGAACCGATACGGAAGTCAGCCCGGCACGCTCGGCAATCTCCTGCCAGCAGGCCAGCAACGCCTTACTGACTTCGTCCATCGGAACCTGGCACTCCTTGAGTCCTGCCCTCACACTTCTTACCCAGCCGATCCATTCCCCACGCCTGCTCCGGCCGAAACTGGTCAGGTCCTTCAACTTCTCGTAGGAAATCAAGTCGGAAGCGAACCGCTGCTCGACGCGATGAAACTGCTCCTGACAATTGGCCAGAGCTCGCCGGGCCCGGTCCATATCCAACGGATGCTCCACTGCGTGGTACGCTTCCACGGCAGCCAACAACGACTCCTCCAGCCAGCCCAGGGAATCGTCCACCGCGTCCCCGAACTGATCCACCAGCGCTACGCCACCTTGCGGTGGGAGGTCTTCCCGGATCGTCAATTGCAGCGCGAGCAGGCTGTCCCGCAACCTTCTGAGGCGGTCCGACAATTCTTGGAACGTTCTTTCCAATGCCATGCCTCATCTCCTCGCCAGTTCCCGGTAAAAATTCGTCGCGATCACGCCCGGCCGCGCCAAACGGCGATCGAGAGCCAATCGCGCTGCACCTATCAGAAATCGTTCCGGGACAATTCCGGGGTCAACGCCCGCCGCCATCCGCCGGGCAGCTTCCTCAATCATCTTCTGCTCCTTTGGCTGGAACCGGATAACCTGAGCCAAGCTCTTATTCCCCAGCGACGGATAGGGCCGAAAGCACATCGAGTCCACTGCCAGCGCATTCGCTTCGGCGAAGGAGTCTAACATCGTGCGCGGCATGCCGAACGCCGCGGGCCTCGGATAAATCCTCGACCAAACACGCCGATAGTGTTCCGCTTCATCCGGAAATCCCATCCGCCGCAATAATTCAAGGTTGATGAACATCCGAAAGTACGGTGTGGGATGCACGCCGCGCGGATTGAACGTGAGTACGGTTTCCGGTCCTCGCCCAATGACATCCATTAGTGACGCGACTATGCCGGGACCGCCCAACAGTAGCGCGCTCATATCCGCAAACATCTCACGGTTCCATCGGGCCCATGTCTTGGCGACCGGCCGTTCGCAACCGGCCTGTAAGAGACGCAATGCGACTCCACGCGGAATGGCCTTGCCGAGCCCCAAGTCAGCCTGCAGGTTGTGACTGACTTCATGCAGCACCGCACCGAGCGTCCAGGGGTTTACCAAACGATGGTAGGGCAACTGTACCAAGGGAAATGGGTTCAGCCGCTTCCCTAACCGACTTAGAGGAATCCCGCGGCGAAAAGTGGCCGGCCCAAAGCCAGTCCGCATGTACGAAAACGGCGGCGGAGCGGGAATAGACCTGGCGGTACCCAGGCCCGTGTAGGCGACCTGATAACAGTCCATTGATATTCGGTCGCAGCCCAGCAACCACTCCGCATATTGTCCTTGGCGCTGTCCAAACAGTTCAAAATAGAAATCCCAGATTCGCTCAATCGCCTGCACCCAATTGTGCGCGTTTTCTTTCCGATCCAGGGCACGCTGAAGACTGGCCGTGCTCGGTTGGTCATTTGCGGCCGCCGCTGATTCCGTAACTCTCGTGGTCATCTTGAGCAATCCACGCCGGAGCGAGGTCATAAGGGAATTCACGGCCTGAATGTGCCCCTCAGAGGGGACTGCCGCACCGGTGCCGAATTCCTCTCGCCGGAACGGACGGAGCGCCGCGGCGTGGCGTGTCACGTTGATCGACTGCGCCCGCAGCCACGGAGTCAAAACCGTCGACGCAACCGTGCCTGCCGCGCCGGTTCGATCGGGCGGCGGGTCGGGCGTTCCGGCTAGTGGGAGGGTCTCGGGGATTGCCGCCGTCATTTCCTACCTCACACTAGCTCCACATTCGCCACAAGTCGGGCACGGCTGGGCGACTGCACCGCCGCCGCGATGAAACTGGCGATCCAGCACGCGCGATCGCTTAAATGCACGGGCGGCCTGCTGCGGGCTGCCCAGCACTCGCACGGTTTGCCGGGCCAAAGTGCGGACAGCCGAGCGTGGTGTCACGCTCACACCTCGAGACGCTTGCTGGGCAATACTCGCCGCCGTGTTACGTACGATCGCGGGCACCGTCCGTACCAGCTGGCGAGTCGCAGGACTGCGGCGCAGCGTATTTACTACGCCGGTGAGCCCGCAAACCAAGCCGGGCGCTGCGCGCAGGATTGCCGGAGCGGCCCGTGGAACTAAACGAGCTGCGAGAGGAACCATTGCGCCCGCCAAGGCTTGTGCTTCCGCTTCGCTTTCCGTTTCAGCCGCGGCGTGTCCCAGGTGTTCCATCATGGCATCTGGATAGATTCTCCGGATCGGGCTTATTTCTCCTTCGGCCGGATCTGATATTGGACAGTCCCACCGGGGCGGTTGGTCAACCGCCACGCTCGTAGCTGCTCTGCCAGCTGCTGGGAATCCTCGTCGGATGCCTTGCCGCGCAGCCAACACCGCAACCCGCGCGAGCGTCGATCTCTGACTCGGCAGCGCGCGTCGCGACAGGTTGGATAGAGCGCCGAAGAACCGTCGACTTTGCATTTCGCCGGTCGCTTCGAATTCGTATTCAGACACAGGGACAGCCATCTTTCTAGTTACCTCCGTTGATCCTCAGCATCCAGCTGGGCGATTAGAGTTTCAGTCATCCAGCCGCCGGGTGACGCCGCATGGCGGCAGTGGCGCGGACATTCTGACGCATCGCGGCTGCGCAAGCGGCGGGGTTGCCAAGTACGCGCTGCACCTGCGTAACTGCTGCGCGCGCGGCGGCGCGACGGGTCACCGGCTGTCCGGCCGCTGCCTGGCGCTTCAAGGTTTGAACCGTCCGGCGGACAATCGTGGGAACGGCGCGCACAGCAGGCCGCGTGATGCGGCGCCGCCGAAGAATGCGGGTCAATACCGCTACCCCGCGGATCAGGTCGGGAAGGATACGACGTAAGGCTCTACGGTCGCGTGGAGAGAGAGTTGTTACGACTGCGGCCCCCACCATGGCCTCGGCTTGGGCTTCGTGATGTTCTTGGGAGGCCGAGGCGGCGATCATTTCGGCCAGTGCTTCATGATGGGTCATTTCGTGATGAGCTATCTCGTGAGCCACCTCTTGTTGTGATTCGTGATGTGCCTCATGGTGCGCTTCGTGATGTGCCTCGTGATGCGCTTCATGGTGCGCTTCTTCTTCCCACTCGTACTCGAGCTCGTGCGCATGTTCCGGATGATGCTCCCACTCGTATTCATGCGCATGCTCAGGACTTTCGAATTCGTGGTGGAGCTCTTCCTCGCCGAGTGCGGAACTGGCGACGCGCCCAAGGACAGCGCCGAACGGTCCGCCGATCGCCGTGCCCACAATCGGCGCCGCCACTTTAGCGATGGAACGAAGAATGGGCGCCGCGCGCCTCACGAACCTGCCGATGCCTCGGGCGATGCGCTTGAAGAATTGCTCTCCTCCTTCAAATTCGGCCTCGTACTCCATTTCGTACTCGAACTCATGGGCATGTTCGGGGTGGTGTTCGTATTCGTGCGCATGCTCCGGATGATGCTCCCACTCGTATTCGTGGGCATGTTCGGGGTAGTGCTCCCACTCATATTCATGCGCATGTTCGGGGTGGTGCTCCCACTCATATTCATGCGCATGCTCCGGATGGTGTTCCGATTCGAATTCGTGCGCATGCTCTGGGTGGTGCTCCCACTCGTATTCATGTGCATGTTCGTGGTGCTCGAACTCTCCTAAGCCCTCTAGTTCCTCTTCCAGCTCGAGTTCCAACTCGGTTTCCTGAGAATTCGCCATGGACCTGCCTCCTTCTTCAAATAAGGACATCAGACCTGAAGATAAACGCGAGTCGAACTGTTCGCCAGTCGCATCTTCATGGGCAGCATGCCTAGGTTCACTGGAAAATATTTCGCTCATCGTGGGTAGCCAATCCAAGGTTCAAGATCGTGTCGCTAAAAGATGGGACTGGCACTCAGTTGGCCAGAGGTGTTATCGTCTCAAGAACGAACCGGGACACAGTCTGGGACGCTGATCGCTGGGCTGGCGTTCCGGTGCGAAACTGTAGTGTTCGGGTGTGGTCTGCTTAGTTTATCGATGAGCCGGAGGAAGGCTTATGCCCGCCCAACCATCAAGACGCCAAGAAAAGCGTGCCGCAAAAGACGGCATGGCGATGGAAAGCCTTGCAAGCCTGCTGCAGACGCTCGTACAGAACTCCGCCAGGAGCGATAGTTGCTCTTGCGTGGACCAGCAGAGTTGTGAAACCGAAGAGATTCTTCTGGACGCAGAGCTGGATGGTACTCGGTATTTGCTCATACGCCTTCCGAAGTCCGAGGAACGTGCACAACTGAGCCCTCGGGAACAGGAGATCGTTCGGATGGTCGCCGGAGGACATCCAAACAAGACCATCGCCAGCGTTCTGAACATCAGCTCCTGGACCGTCTGCACATACTTGCGCCGCATTTTCGCAAAACTCGGCGTGAACTCCCGGGCCGCAATGGTTGCTCGGATGGAATTGGGCTGGATGCAAGAGCATCGACTGCTGGCGTTGAGCAGCAAATCAAATGCCCCAGAGACGATCTCGCCGGACCCGAGTCTTCATGCTTCGAACGTCCCTGCAATGCGGCCCAGGATACCTCCCGGTCGGAGCTTGCCGAACACTCCGAGGCCTCAAAAAAGCTTCGGTCCAACTCTGAAGTAATCATCCCGTACTGAGGAGAGAGATCATGGCGCTCCCCCGCAAGAGCGATGTTCATCCAAGTCTTCCGGAAAAGGTCTCCGCATACAGTTTCTTGACGAAGCCAGCCCCTAAATGTGAATTCCCGACAGAGGGAATCGAGCGGGCAGCAGCCTACCAGTTGGTGCACGATCAGCTCTTGTTGGATGGGAACTCGCGCCAGAATCTGGCTAGTTTCTGCCAGACCTGGGTGGAACCTGAGATTCGCCAACTGATGGAAGAGTGCCTGGACAAGAATATGATTGACAAGGACGAGTACCCGCAAATGGCGGAGCTCGAATCCCGATGCGTCCGTATGTTGGCAGATCTCTGGAATGCGCCGGATCCCGCCACTACGATGGGTTGCTCTACTACAGGATCCAGCGAAGCTTCGATGCTCGGAGGCCTGGCCATGAAATGGAGATGGCGTAAGAAGCGTCAGGCAGCGGGGAAACCGGTTGCCCGGCCAAACTTGGTCTGCGGCCCCGCGCAAATTTGCTGGCACAAATTCGCCCGATACTTTGACGTGGAGCTACGACAAATCCCCTGCGAGGGCAGCCGGTTGATCATGTCACCCGATGAAGTTGTGAAGCGCTGTGATGAAAACACCATCGGTGTCGTGCCAACGCTCGGCGTGACTTTTACACTTCAGTACGAGCCAGTCCAAGCGGTCGCCCTCGCGCTGGACGACCTGGACGAGGAATCTGGACTAGACATTCCCATCCACGTCGATGCGGCGAGCGGTGGCTTTGTAGCACCGTTCATCCATCCGGACCTGATTTGGGATTTTCGAATCCCGCGCGTTAAATCGATCAATGCCTCTGGGCACAAGTTCGGTCTTGCGCCGCTCGGGTGCGGGTGGGCCGTTTGGCGAGAGATACAAGACCTACCGAGCGACCTGATCTTCCGAGTGAAGTACCTGGGCGGGAACATGCGAACTTTTGCCATCAACTTTTCACGGCCGGGCGGCCAAGCTGTGTCCCAGTATTATAATTTCATTCGCCTGGGCCGGGAAGGCTATACGAGGATCATGCGAAGTTCCGCGGACGTGGGTGCATCGATCAGCGATCAGGTGACCAAATTGGGACTATTCGAGCCGGTGTACGATGGCAGGGGAGGCATTCCGGGCTGTTGCTGGAAAATCAAAGCCGGCGTGGAGCCGAGCTTTACGTTGTATGACTTGGCTGACCGGCTACGCGTCCGCGGGTGGCAGGTCCCGGCCTACCCACTTCCGGCCGAGCGGCGCGACTTGGTGGTGCAGCGGGTCGTGGCCCGTCTCGGGGTGAGCCGCGATTTAGTGGGGCTCCTGGTTGAAGATCTTCGGAACGCGATCGAGCACTTCGAAGAAAACCCATCGCCCAAATCGCTCACCCGTAAAGATGCCGGAGGCTACTACCATACGTGACCTTGCGTTCCATGATCAATGAAGTTCCACCTCAAGTAAGAACTTGCCAGGTATCTTGTTCTGGCGCTCAGAAACGCCAATTCGAATTGGCCGAGGCTAAGAAGGGCCAGTTCAAAACCGGCACCTTCAAGAATCGGAAGGCCGAGGCTTCACCTGGTGCTCCTGGAACAGTGGTGCGATGGGATGCGCTGTGACATTAAAGTGCAGGATCCGCCGTGAGCTGATCTGCATTGCTACGAATACATACAGAACCCGGAAAGTTTCCACCAATGGTGACCGCCGCGTTGTCGAATCGTTTGAACCCGAGCATCGGCCGGACCCGCTGGCTCGAATTCCGTCAGGTACGCTGGACCCAACGCAGACTCGTCGGCTGTATAAACGCAATGCCTCGATCAGCCATCATGATCACTAAGGCCTTCAGACTCAATTAGAAACTCGTGTACCAGCTGACACAGAGGATGATGATCTGCCTGTCGAAATGTCGTCCCTTGAACAGTGCTTCGACCGAAACGAACGGTTGCATTCTGCCATCCCCCGATCGCGGCCTCTTTGCAGCAGAACCATTGAATCTACTGCGCGACCAAGTTTCAACGGCCGACAGCCATGTTACGTGGTTCAAGGTAAAAAGCCTGATAATAAAACCTTTCCCGGCCCACTGCTTACTTTGATGGCAGAGTGACGACAACTTCCACGCTAACATCACCTACTGGTATGTTCGGGTGTCGTCTGCTTAGTTATTGATGAACCGGAGGGAGGCTTCTGCTCGCCCAAGCATCAGGACTCCAAGAGAAACGTGTCGGGAAAGGCGGCATGGCGATGGAACGCCTTGCAACCCTGCTCCAGACGATCGTCGAGGACTCCGCGAGAAGCGACTGTTGCTATTCCATGGCCCAACAGGGTGGCGAAAGCGAACAGATTCTTCTGGACGTAGAGCTGGATCGTGCCCGGTATTTGCTCATCCGTATTCCTAAGTCCGAGGAGCGTGCACAACTTAGCCCGCGAGAACAGGAGATTGCTCGGATGGTCGCCGGAGGACATCCAAACAAGACCATCGCCAGCGTTTTGAACATCAGCTCCTGGACCGTCTGCACATACCTGCGCCGCATTTTCGTGAAACTCGGCGTGAACTCCCGGGCCGCCATGGTGGCTCGGATGGAATTGGGCTGGATGCAAAAGCGTGGACTGCCGGAGCTGAGCAGCCAATCGAATGCCTCAGAGACGATGTCACCCGACCCGAACCTTGACGCTTCAAACCGCCCAGCACGGCCGCCTAGGATGTCTCCCCGCCGGAGCTTGCCGAACACTCATAGGCCTCAAAAAAACACCGGACGACTCTGAAGTAACAGCTCTGGTGCAAACTAGGGTCAATGGCGAAGTTGGGGGCTCTGTGCGTTGAATGGCCGCGATGCTGTCAAGCGGCGAGCGCCGCGTTACACCGCTATCCCCAAGCTCGATAGTCTTGACCTGGCCGTAGAGTCAAAAAATCCGAAGCGCTGATCTCGCAGGGTACTATGGACGCTCGACATGAAGGACAACAAGTGGCTGCGACTGCTTAGCTACGTGACCGGCTTGATCAACCAGGAAGTGTTCCTCCAGAACGAGTACTGGCCGCCGAAGACAAGGTCCTGCGCGCACACTTGCCAGCCCGCTTGCGTCTGTCAGATCCGGAGAGGTCCACGCTCGCCGAGATCGGTAAGCGACTCGGGCGCAGGGCGCTGGCGCAAGTGGCCTGTGTGGCCAAACCAGACACCATCCTGGCCTGGTACCGAATGCTCATTGCCCAGAAGTTCGATGGGTCGAAAAACCGTTGCTATCCCGGTCGGCCGCGAATCGACCGCTAGATTGAGGCGCTGGCTGTTCAAATGGCCCGCGAGAACTCGAGCAGGGGGTACGATCGGATCGCGGGAGCGCTGGCCAACCTCGGGTATCGCGTGTCAGACGAAACGGTCGGAAACGTCCTGCGGCGGCACGGCATTGCACCGGCACCGAAACGGAGCCAAAACACGACCTGGAGGGAATTCATTGCGTCACACGTGGCAGTCCTTCTGGCATCGACTTCTTCACGGTCGATGTGCTCACTTGGCGCGGGCTGGTGACCTTTTACGTTCTGTTTTTTCATTCACCTGGAAAGCCGGCGGGTGAGCTTGGCTGGAGTTACGAGGCATCCCGACGAAGCTTGGATGCAACAAATGGCGCGCAACGCCACCGATGAAAGCTGGGGGTATCTGGATCAGTGGCGCTATGCATTGCATGATCGGGACGCGAAGTTCTGCGCGTCGTTTCGGGCGACGCTCGCCACTGGCGGGATCAAGCCGATCCAATTGCCCGCGCGCAGTCCAAATCTGAACGCCTTTGCCGAACGATGGGTCCGCTCAGTAAAGCAGGAGTGCCTGTCGAAAGTGATCTTGTTCGGCGAAGCCTTCCTGCGGCGTGCGCTGGGTGAGTTCGTGGAGCATTTTCATGCGGAGCGGAATCACCGGGGCAAGGGCCACATCCTGCTGTTTCCGTCCAACACTGAGAGCCACAGCCGGGTTCGGAGATCGGTCCTCTGTAGAGAACGCCTTGGCGGGTTGCTCAAATACTACTGCCGTGCCGCATGAATATTTTGGCCTTACGGGGTCGGAAATGCGAATCCTCCCAGGGCTAAGTCTGTGCCCAAGATTGTGCCCGGCACGAGGCGACTCGGTGCAACTCGGCAAGAATTGGCAAATTGCAAGTACAACCACTTAGGTCTCCTCAGTGTCCTCAGGTGGCCGTTGTTTTGGGCTCAAAATCCCGCGCCCTTCATTGGACATGTGGGTTCCACCCCCACCTCCAGCACCAACAAAAAACAATCTTTAAGTAATCTTAAGCGCGGCGGGCTTGAGTGCGTATAGTGTGCGAACTTTCCTGCACCGGTCTTTTTCGCTTAGCCTGCGACTCCCGCCAGGAGTCGGAGAGCTTTTGAGCAGCGCTTTGAGGGCCGCCTCGCTGACTCATGTTATAGCGGTCAAAGACCAATCTGGTCTTGCGACCGCTAAAGGCCATCGCGGTTTTCTCGGGCACCCCGGCTCGGATAAGGTTCCGAACGCCGGTCCGGCGTAAGCCGTGGAACAACCGTGATGCTGCGCCGGAGCTGTTGACCAGCTTCGTGTGGATGCATGCCTGAGCCTATCTCGCAACCTTTTTTGGGTCGTGAGCATCTCGTACAGCTCACCGGCAGGTGGTATCACCTCGGTTCGTCATTTTTTGTGGGTCTCCGGATGCAGTCGGACAATCCGTTCTTGCAAGTCGACCTGCTGGCATTCGAGAGAGAGAATTTCGCCCTTCCGGCAACCTGTGTGGTAGGCAAAACCCAGTATGGATCGTGCCTCGCCAGGAAGAGCTTCCTTCATGCGAACGTACTCATCATGCTCAAAGAAGCCCTTCCGGACATTGTTCTCCTCTAGCATAGGCATGTAGGGAACCCATGGAGATCGGGCGGCCTGTCATGTGACCCGTCAGCCGCTCCTGATTGGGATTCTTAAAGTCAGGTCGTTACACAAAGTGCGGGACACTACAGACGGGAATACGTTCAGCGATTTCAGATGAAATGAGTCCTCAAGCGATCAATAAGTTGCTGGTATCGAAAAGAAAGCTGTGTGGTCTTCGCCCCAACGTTCGCGCTCTTCCATTTCGTGGGTCATCCACTTTGCGACTTTCTCTGTTTGGCGAGCGGTCAAAATGGAGGCGATCTGTTTGCGCGTCTGGATCCGGATGGTGTTCTCTTGGGTGAATATTTTCGCAACGGAGAGATTGGGATTTCCCCTAGTCAGCGCAAGCTGCATGGTTTCATTGGCAATGATTCGCTCAACTTGCTCATGCTGTGCATGTGTTAGGTGCAACCGGCTGATCATCTCGAGTAGCCCGGTCTGAAGGTTTTCCAAAGTTGGAATTGGGTTTCTCGCCGTCACAGGCTCTGCATAAGCGCCGCAGACCAAAATTAGCGGGACGACAGCGGCAACAAGAGCGAGAATTGGTCCTTTGCGTGTTCTCATAGAATTCATCTCCAATGATGGTGGTCTAGACTGGTCGGACGGAGTTTCCGATTCAGTCTCAGGTTTCTTGATGCGCGTGAGATGGGTTGCGCGCTATCTTTTAAATGAGGAAAGGTCTCACCGAGCGTGAAGCTGAGAGTCACGAGGTAGCCGGAGAAGTCGACCGAATTCAAACGGAGGCAAAATATCGTAGTTTGCAAGCGGCCATTTACATCACTGCGTTGGCGGTGACCCGTAGTTTTGGGAGGATTCTGTCCTTGATAGCGACTCCGTCCTTCTCGCCTGCTTCTCGTTGGTTCCTAAAAAAGGCCATCTCCAGGCCCCGATTTCCGGCTTGTCGACGCCGTGCGCGTTTGCGCAGTTGCGGCAATCGGTCTGCTGATCACGATAGTTTTCTTTCGGGTGCGCCCCGATCCTCTAAAGCTTCGGAGTTAGCCAGTGGTAGTCGAAATCCCGATCGGGCAACCCATGAGGATGTTCTGTGCTCGGTTGCAACTTGAACAAGTCAACGACATTGATGTAACGGACCTTTAGATCGGGGAAGTCAGCACGGAATAACGCGACTGCGGCCAGCGCTTCCTGAGTGGGAATGTCTGCGGCCGATGCGAGCACCACATCAGGTTCGCCACGCTGGTCGTTACTGGCCCAATCCCAAATGCCTGTGCGTTTCTTGCAGTGTCAGATTGCAGCATCGAGATCGACAGCCATTTCGCACGTTGATTGAAACATGGAATCGATCACTGTGGACAGAGGCTCCATAAAAAGAGAGGAAGCCATGCCGGCCTGTCAGCAGATAACCCTCTAGCATCCCTTCCATGGTGTGTTCGCTGAGCATCTCGATGACCCGTCCGTCGGTTGCAAGTTCGCCACCGTCCGGTCCCCCGGGAAGTATTCGGCAATCCAGAACTTTTTGCTGACTTCATAGATGTCCTGCAACTTATTCGACGTATTCTCATCCGGGCCGAATACCCGAAACCGGTTCATGTTCAGCTTCATCACGTCACGGAGGAAAGCACCCAAAGGGCGCGTGTTTTTCCGCTCCGATCTGTCCAGGCTCGTCGACCTTTAGGCCATACCCTCGGAAGTCGGGCAAGCGAAGGGTCCTGGTTGCCGCGGCTGCGAGGCGAGTATGGTTGAGCGATGCAATTAGCGTCTTCATGAGAGCTTGTGAAGTGGCTGCAGAGCGGGGCTTATATCTCACACGCCTCGCCACGTTGTTTTTTCTCAGATCAACATCAGGACTGTGGCGTAGCAAAACGCTCCTCCGGCGAACCACCAGAACTGCCGGCTCTCTCCGGCCGGTAATTCTTCGTAGGCGCTCATAACCACTACAGCTCCTATGACGAAAGCAAACAGACGTGAGGTGAAGGAGTCTGGAAGCGCATTGACGATCCCTAATATCCAACCCACAAGCACACTGGCCATCAACAGCAATCTGCCCCACGGCTGGTAGAAGCTTGCAAATTGTTCGACCAGTTCGATATCCACCATGAAAAGATGCAGGCCCATGGCGAATAGAAACAACCCGAGTGAGAGCAGTGACGGGTCTTCGCGATGGACCAGCAGGTAGCCGATCAGCAATGTGTAGAGCGAATATCCCACCATTTCGCTCCAGAACGGCAGCTTGGCGCTAACGGTTCGTGTTCCATTTGGACTCATGTTCACTGGGAGTCGACTAAGCCCGACAAATGCAACGAACCCGGCCAACGTCCACAGGTAGATACGCTTCTCGGCATCGAGCACGCTGCCAGTAGCTGAACCGGCGACGATCGGCCGGTGCTCTTCGAGTTCGGGTATGACGTTTATAAATACATATGCCACTGCAACGCCAGAGGAGAGGGCCTCCCATCTCCGTTTTATCTTTACTGTGAACCGGCGACAATAGTGAGATAGTACAAAAGCGCACACGAGCAGTGCGACACCTGCAAAGGAAACCGCTTGGGGCATGGGTTTACAAGCTATCTGCTAACGAGATGCCAGCTCAATACTTCTCCGGAACGAATCTGCTGCCTATCATCGTGGCCTGATCATCGTAGGCTCCTTTCTTGGAGCGCTTTCGGCGGTTTTACCTTCTCTCTGGTCGCCTGTCGATAGGAAATGAGGCTCAAGAGGTGCGAGATACAGTTCAGGCGAGCCCGCTTCTTATCGCCGGATGGCACGATGTACCAGGGCGCCTCCTCGGTATCGGTCGCCTTCAGCGTCATGTCACGAGCGCGGGAATACTCATACCAGACAGCGGGTCAGTTGTTCGTCGTCGCTGATGCCCGCGAGCTCACGGTCCCGAGCATATCGGTGGGGCGAGGACGGCCAGTGGAAACTTAGCCCCACAGACTTCCCCTCCCCCTCCCGACTTGGTCGTAAGTAAAGTAGTTCCAGGCCCGTACCCAACTGGCTCTCGCTCAGATATGGCCCCCACTTTTTCCACGGAACTCCAGCGGTCCGAAATTGCGCGAGCCTACCTACTTGCTTCCGGATTGTTCTTCAAAAGGCTCCCCTCATCGTCTGACCATACGGCTGAGGACCGCTCCGCGCCCCGTATAAATCACAACTACCTAGTTGCGATGTTGCTGACCGGTGAAAGACGTGGAATATTTTTGCGACATGTGCTGCTCTATCGTCGCCCCGCCCGTGTCTCCAAGTCGAAAGTAACCACGAGCGTACCGCGGGTGTGAGCGTCTCGTATAGGACGTGATCAAGTAACCCTCTAAGCCCGGTAATCGCAAAGGGAAGTCTAAGGACGCGTACACGCCGTGGCGCCGTGAAGGAGTTGGAAATGAGGTTCGCAATGAGTGGAACTTTCGTGGGATGGGCACTGATCCGCGCGATGCCAATTCCGCCTTGAGAATGGCGCTGTACGTCTCAGACGGATCTCCAGCCTCACGAACCCACGCTCGACCCTGGTATTTTCCCTAGGTTGGGTGTATCTTTCCGTGGCGAAAACACTTACGTCTTACGAAATTCACGATGTCGGCAACGGTCGCCAGAAGATCCTCGCCACCTCTGGGCGGATGAGCCACATCGTCCGACACGACAAGGGAGCTTGGCCGGTCGATCAGGATGAGCACCAGCGGGTCTTTCCGACCCTCGCCGGCGCCCTCGACTGCGCCCGCGAACTCACAGGCGACCCGGACCTGCGGACGTTGACGGAGATGTAGTTTCGCGTCACGATTCTCGGCGTGGATCCGGGTAGACCCTGACGCGGGCAAAAGCTAAAGCCCTTTCACCCATCGCAACGCGCGGGTTCTGCCGGTACCGGCTGTATAGCCGAGGCCGATCCTGGAGTTTCGTCGCTCCGTGGCTGATCGAAACGTGAGGACCTACGAAGCTTGACAACGGCTCCAGCTTGATCTGCGTACGCGACGGGCGGAACGTTCATGTTGTTCGATCCGGCGGAATGTGGACCGTCCTCGAAGACAAACGGCATCGGATGTTCGGCACGTATGACACCGCCCTGGGGCGTGCTCGTGCGATCGCTGGAGATCCCCGACTTCCAGGCTTCGCAGCCATAGGTAGTGCGGACTCGTAAAACGATAGCGTTGTTCCAAGCCAAGCCAAAAGATTGCCCGCCTAACCAAAAAATAGCCGTCGAACCGGCACGCGAGCTGAGATCCTACAGCTGATGGGAACACGATACTTCCAGCTCCGTTCCCACGGTAGGCGAGAACCGGACGTGTATACCTCCCTCGATCGTGCGGCTGAAGCGTTGGTGGGGAATGACCGCGCACGTCGTCGAACTGGACACGCCAAGTGGAGTGGTCGTGCGGAGTTCACACGGCAAGACTGCGAGGAGATCGTTCGATCAGCATCCGCGGATCGAGGATAGCTTCTGCGTTTCGTTACGGCTACGTTAGAACGTAACCTTCATCTCGGCACGGTTTCACCACCCATTATGTGCGTCACGGGTTGATTCATCCCGGGAATTATCGGAAAATTATATGAGAGTTCCTTCAGACCCGACTGATAACTCCGTAATCTCGCCGGTTCGGAGGGTTCGAACCGATGCTACCGGAGACACGCCAACCCGAGCTTGACCGGACCGAAGCCGAAACTTTGCACCAAGCTGTATCTGATGGTTTCGCCGCGCTCCAGATAGCCCATCTCAGATACGAACATGCCCTTCAAACCGTAGCGGGGGAAGGTGCCCCCAGCGGCGAGGCGATGGTAGACATCCGACAGCAAGGTCGTGAGTATGCGGAAGCTGTGACGCGATATTCCAACGCGGCGATGGCGTGGCTGGCGTTCATGAAGATGACCAAATCGGAAGTCTAGGACGCGCGGGCGGGTGCCTCTTACGGCAACCTCGCCTTGCTGAACTCCAGCAGGATGAGGTACAGCGCGAACATCATGACGGACCCGAAGAAAGCATCCGCCAGCCAAGTTTGATGCCGGATGGTCATCAAGGATACCTCTACTGCTTATGACGCAGATTTGCACCCAGCGGATCGCCGAAGGGGTTCCCGAGGCGGTAGCGTCACCGCCGCGCTTGCGCGTGCCCAGACGCGTTCTATCCGACTCGAACCGAGTAACCCCAAGCTAAATCGGCCGAAGTCAACGCGATCTACTCCATTACTATGCCTGATCGGCGACATCCGCAGTTCGAGCAAGACTGGCGTGACTCCGTGTGGGCGGTGGTTGTCCTTCTTGGAATCCTGTTCCTTCGCTACTTGACGGGACGATAGACGATGGTTCGCATTACCGCAAACTGCCTTGAGCCGATGTTTTGCGCTCCGGCGGATCGGTCGGAATCTACGACATCGAAGGAGGACGCGTACGCATGTCTACACACCTGTTTCCGGCGTATATGAGATGCCGAGACGAGCACAGAAACCCAGAGTCGTTTCTCGCCGTCGCCGGAGCGATTCTAACGGCGCTGGTCATCCTCATTGCGCTCGCCGCCGTCACGGGCGCGTCTGGCGCCGGTGCTTGCAACTGACCACACCCATTCGAGATACGGATCGACTCGATATGCGCTGTGGTACGCTGCTACCCGCCTCGGGGTAACCCGCAGGTTACCCCACCCGCCGCGACCGAGGCTTCCAGCTATCGCCGGCGCGCGGTTATCTGTACCCGCCAATTTCAAACGCCGGTGCGAACATCGCGGAGCGTCGCGTCTCTGGGAATCAGCACCATGTGCGCCGGTGAGCGAAAAGCACAGGTGCTGCGCGTCGTTCTACGATCAGCGATGAACGTAGCACGTGATATGGTAACGACTCATCCGACACGTTGGAGATCGGTGGAAATTAGAAGGCAGTACCGAGAGGATAAGGAGAAGGTCACTCGGTGATACGGAGACGTGTCCCGAGCAAAACCTCTCGGTACCCTTCAATGTCGTAGATGCTCTCAAGCTCGGTTGGATTTACAACTTCGGGTCATACTGCAGGCGCGGCCAGCGCTGTCACATCGCGATATGATCCGCTTTGGACTGCCGAGGATAAAGACCACTTGTTAGCCGAATACAATCGCGCTGTGCAGGAATGGTCTCAAGCGGTGCAACGTCTTGGCGACCAGACTGGTGTGGATCACATCAATTACATTCGCTTACTAGATCGAGTGAACGAAGCGCGGGCAAGAACGCAGGGGCCACGGGATGCTTACGTAAGACACGTCGCCGATCATGGGTGCTAATCCACGAGCAAAACATTCTCGTGCCGATCGACGGGTGCAGCTCAAGCCGCGGCAACTTGAAAGCGCCCGGATGGTGGGAGACGGGTTGTCCGCGAAAGAAATCGCGGCTCGACTCGATCTCAGCCCTAAAACCATGGACTTTCATCGCAGTGATATCTACAGGGCGGTTGGAGTGGACACCACGGTGTTGCTGGTCCGATGACTGATCCGCGAGGGTCTGTTGGAGCCGTAAACACTGGGCTGCACGGCGTGCAGGATAACAAAGCCCGGTGATCCTCTCTAGAACCACCGGGGTAAGGGAAGGAACATGAACATGACCTTCTATGGTCCAAGATGCTGGCGCTGGGAAGCTGGATTTACTACTTCGTTCCGAATGGCGTTCGTTGGGGATTCTTTCGTATCATCCAGCCTGCTCCGTGCTTCACGCACATTTCATACGAAAAATCAGTCCAGCCGCAGTTTCCGGCATCTCGCGGTACACTTGCTCGAAAACCCGGCAAGAATCGATGGAGTCTTCCAGTCGTAAAGCTCCATTAACCAAGCCCACAAGGCCCTTCCGGTCCAGGGGCTTTCCGGCCGCAGCATAGCCCCCACTTTCGAGGACTGCAAGACAGAACCGGGCATCCAACACACGAGATAGTGCGACTGCGAAGACCGGTTCAGCGCAATTCAATAGCGTGACTATGCCCTTACGCCAATTGACTTCCGGCAGATCACAGTCATATAGGACTACGCCGATTCGGTTCCCTTGGCGAAATACGAACTGCGCTTTCCACCGAAGTTGCGAACAGCACACTCCAACCCTCTTCAATCGACCAGACACGCAAATTGTCTCGGTGTAATGATGCGGGCATCACTGCCAGGATGCTGCGTTCTTCCGTCCCCAGTTGCTGCAACCGCCGACAAAGCATTCCGACCCGCTTAACGATGGTTCTCAACACGCGATTGATTCCATCACCGCTTCTTGTGGTATCCATGTGTACTTGGCGATGCTATGCGGACGATTCTGATCCATTTTTTGAGACGTGGAATAGGTTGGGCTCGGTTCGTGTGGAAGAACCAGCCCCCCGATGCTTTTGCGTATCGGTCGGGTCTTCAAAACTCCGGCGTCCGGTCCCTACCAGCAGCGGTTTTTTGTTTCTCGGCGGATTCGTGGATGGTCAGCAGTACAGTCGCGTAATGCGCTCGTGATCCGGTCAGTATCGGCATGAGAAGTCCGCTGCCGACTCTCATCGCGGCAATTCGACTGGCTGTCGAAGCGTCGTTCCCCTATCCAGCGTGTGTGCCTATCGGCTCGGTCCTCATTGGTACGCGAAGCCGAAAGTAATTGGCACTACTTGCGTGTTGATAAAACGGGTAGGTGCATAGTTGTAGCGTGACTCCATGAAGAACTTCCACGGCGTGTCCCTAATCCGAAGCGTTATGCCGACACCGCCGTTGATCCCGAAAGAGCTGCTTCCCGCACCAACACCGCCTGTGTCAACAAACCCGTTGCTACAGGTAAATCCAAACCACAGCCAGATCGGCTGGCAAACCGTGTTGGGTGGTATAGATATGCCTTGCGAAATCGACACGTGCCGGTAATACCAACCACCACCGGCGATCAGGTAATAGCCCCAGCTCTTCCCGACACGACTTCGGTACTTGTAGTCCAAACTAACGTTGTAAAGATTCCCTCGTGAAGACAAACCATTTGACTGAGCGACGGCGCTAAGCGCGGGAGGAAGAACCGAAGGAGGAGTCAGGCCAGCCCACATGAATTGTCCCACGATCGAGTTATGTTGATCGATGTTGGAGCCGCCACCGGCAACAAAGCTCCCGCTAAAGCCAACGTAGTTGGCCGTAGGGTTCAGCGGCACCGATAAGCCGCCGCCCATACTAAAGTTGAGGTTACCCTCTTCGTTTTGGTTTTGCGCGTGGACAGGGATAATGCACGGCGCAATGAGTAAGGCGATGGTAAATACAGTTCTCTGGGACATGAACGTTGCCTTTTTGAGATCGACCACCGGTAGATGTCGCAGCATACAGTAGCCCAAGGATGCGGCGTTACGAGTGCATGGCGCATTCTTTTCGAATAACTTCTTACAGGGCTGCAACTGAATCGGGCCCGGAGCAGGAATAGTTCACATTTGAAAACGTCGTTGAAATGAGTTCCGGTGCTGGCACATCACAACCCCGAGGAGCGTCGTGATGCAAGAAAGAACTTTGACAATTCCCGAGATCATACTGATCTCCGGTCCCGTGCCGCGCTCGGCTTGGCATCGCACTTTGCTCACGGATAAGTTCACCGACCACGAGCGCAAAGGCGCTGGGCGGGCGCTTGTGGTGGTGGGCGCGTTGATCGCCGTCCCGATCGCGATGAACGTGCTGGGCAAATCTGAGGTTGTGTAGCGCGGCAGTTCTTGGATGGTCGGGGCTGATTGCTATCGACTGAGCGCCAGGGTCCGATGGATCCGCACAGTCTCGCCGTAACCAGATCCAGCGCCGCGACGGATCGATATGCGGGAAGTGTGGGCCGGGGCAGATCGAACTACATCGATTTTCCCCACAATTCCCCACCGCTACGAAGGTCTTCGGCAAGCATAAAGAGAACCTTACCTTCATAGCGGATCTTTACAAATGCGTCCTGATCGATGTCTCCCCCTACAAGAACCACCATGGCATTTGCTGGAATGGGGATTACGCTCCGGTGGTCGTTCTCAGACAAAACAGCCCTACCGCGATTTTTCAACTTGAAGATGCTTCGCATGATCGTCCCTCTGCACTCAGCCTAGATCGGTAAAGATGCAGGACAAACTAGATCGGATGCGAAAGATTTTGTCATACGAAATCGCCGCCACACGTTGCCGCTCATAATGCCGTATGTTGGCGTCAGGCAGCCACGACGAGGGAGGTCCCACTGTCCAGAACGGAGGCGGAAAGGGGCGAGGCTTTCAACCATCGCTTTTTATGGGTCGACAAAACGGGAAGAATCCGGAACTCGGAACTTCCAACAGCCGCTGTTATTGCCGGAGCACAGTGAAGCGGCTGATCGAATACCCAAGCGCACCACCCATGAAGACATCCGACAAGAAATGAACAGAGAGCGAGAGTCGTGAAAATCCGACAACCGAGGCCAGGCCATAGGCAGCGTAAGGCACCCAGCGATGGTTTCGATATCGTCGGGCGATGATTGTAGCAACAGAAAACGCTGCTATTGTGTGCCCGGAGGGAAAACTTCCAGCTCCTTTTAAATAGGAATAAGAAGGTGAGCGCCTCATGTCAAACCAGGAATCGGACAGGTTTCCGGAAGCCGGGAACCCGGCTGGCTTAACCCGCTTTGTGGCATCCTTCAAAACCGTCGTCAATATCTCGGCATCGGCCATCGCTTCACCCGCGAGCAGTGCCGTGTGTTGCATCTTCGAGTCTCGGCGGATCAGCCCGATGGCATACAGCGAGGCCGGAACCGCTCCAATGCCGATAGCCGTGGCGTTGCCTGTAAAGATGTTGTTGAACCCATGAAATGTCGGTGTGCGGCGGAAATATCCCGCTTCACTCGGGTCGAGAAGCACTAGTCCCGCCGTGGCCCCCAGAACAGCGGCGGTGGGCGTCCAGTTTTGGCCCTGCATAAGCCTGGCCGGAAAAGACCAAATCTGCTTTTGATCGGCGATCAAGTTGGCGGACAGAAGTTTCCAAGAGACCGGCCGATCAAAGTCGGATGGAGGCGATGAGGCTGGCGGCCGAGTTGTCTCGGGCGGTTCGTTCGGTGGAGGATCAGCGGGTGCGCTCTGATCGGGTTTCGTTATTTGAGCTTCTGCCCGACTTGGGATCACAAGCGTGGCCATGGCGATCACCACGACAATCGGGAGCTTCCCAAGAATTCCCGCGTCGCGCCCTAATTGGAGGGCTACGGCGGCCAGAGAAAGCAGAAACACTAACAGGCTCAGAAAAACTAGAAGCACCCGTTGATTGTGTCGGCAAGCCTTCGTTGTGTCAATGGTCCGGGGGTTACCGATTCAGTCAATTTCCTACGATCCAGGTTGTAGATTTGCCTTAGGCAACTGCCCCGCGCTAAACGTTCATCGAATTTGCCGCGCATAGAACGCGAATGAGCCTATGATGTCTTGTGCGGCCAACCGCTCTTACCGCATCAACCGTGGAAAAATCCAACGTCCACAGGGCTTGCTAGTGTGTTGAGTGCGGATTGGCGCCGTCCCGGTTGTCTCGAAACCATGGTCTTCGAAACCGGAGAAGATTCGCCAACGACTCCGGAGGATTGCTCAGAATGCGCGTGGTGTCGATGACGGCTCGGTTATGGAACCGCGTTTCGATGGGCCTCTGGACGTGCTTGTCTGTCCATTGAAAGCCAATCGTTAGCACCGTACCCCCGACTTCATTCATGACGAGATCAATCAAGCCGGTCCGTGGATGACAATACTCGTGGAGTATGTTGCAGTAATAGGCTTCGTTCCACCAATGGGCGGGGAGACCGACATGACCGATCGATGCCTCGCTGACCGGTCCCAGTTTCCACTGCACCGCGTCAAGGGTGGCAAAAGCGAAGGCTTGCAATAGAGCCTTTCGGTACGCTGCGCTGTGAAAGTCCTGCTCCGAAAACCGCACCCGGTCATTATTGTGCCAAAAGATGCTTTCGACAACAGCGCCCTGCAGCGGATGGCCTATATAGGACGTAAAGAACTTATCTCCGTCGTTCCAGAGGCCGTAGCGGTACTGAGCAACATCACTGAACCATTCCTTGAAAAATTTCCCGTCTAGTTGATCACGCGTCTTGGGCTCCGTGAGGATTCGTTCGGAGTGTTCGATGCCAATGTCCAGCCACCACTCTCGTAAGAGCGGGCCCCAATGAATGCCGCCGTGGGCACCGGCGTTAACCGTGGTGCTGGTTCGATCGGTTTGACATTCTGCAACTTTTGACGGCCTGTTGGGCGCAGGCACGGCGTGGGCGATTGGTGACGCTGTGGATTCGTTCACACGGATAAGTTTCAGAGGTAGTGAGGTCGACTGGGTAAACGTTCCCACAATGCAGGCGCCACCTGATTTCAGCTCTCCTTCGTATCTGCTCCCTATACTAGGTAACGACACCATCACGTTCCCGCCTTGTACCACCAAGGAGCCATCAATTGGCAGTTGTGACCCGTCTGTGCTGTAAGAAGTCACCATCAGCCCGGCCATGCCCCTTGCGAATTTCCAGACAACCGTTTGTTGTTGTGGGGAACCTTGAGGGCCGTTAGGGATCTCTAACATTCCTTTCCATGTGCCTATTATTTCTTGTGCGGCCAACGTGCTTGCGAGCAACGCAAAGATGGCGATCCCCGACAAGAGCCTGCGCTCCGCAGCTCTAGGCCTCCGAAGTTGCGAACAGGGTTGCACGAGGACCTTAGACGTCATCCCCACGGCCTCGGCTGGTGAGGAGAAGAGAGCGAAGAGGCTCCGCCGTTCGTACGACGTCACACTGCGGTTTGGCCGTCTCGAAATGGTTGGTTGACGCATGCTACAAATCCGCGCAATTGTGCAAACACGACGAGGTGCAGGACTTGAGTGACGCAAGGGCATCCTCCTCGCGAGAAAGACGCGTACAAGGGCGCTTACTCTACTCCGGAGCAACCGTTACGAAACACGCCTGCCATCTGATGTTCCACATTCGGGCGTTGATTGCGTCTGCGAGCGACCCGGCGTAAATTTCGATGCGTCTTGGAGCGGCGAGCTTTATAAAATTCTTCCTCTACTCGAGCCGCACCAACGCAGCTATTTTGTCGTCGAGGAGATTCGTCATCACAGCGCTTCTCTGCTAGAACGCGGGCTAGTGCGCTGTATTGGCAGTTGGATGATGTGTCCTGACACGCTAACATATGCATCGTAATCGGTGGCACCGGCGCCGCCAAATGGTCAGACCATCAAAGTTTCGCCTGAGCAACTGGATTCTCTCGTCGCGCCCATCGCGCTTTAGCCTAGATTTCCGTTTTGGCCACGACGGGTCTAACCTTCTGATGCTTGTCGGCGCGTTTATCCATGAGGGCTCCGACGTGAAGAATATGCCACGGAGGGCAGACACCCAGTGGGTGAAAAGCAAAGCAGGTCGTTCCAGCTCTGCTTCAACTCGGCGAAAATATGCGTCGACGATCTCGTCGTACACGCCGGCATTAGCCGAATCTCTCGTTTGCGTCTCGATGGCCGCGCGGGCATCGTTGGTAGCGATCCCATATTCGCTGACCGTTTTGTAATGATCCAATCCACCGTTAGGACCGTCAAATATGCCCTGAGAGCATTTCCCCGCAGACCGGGTGTTTGCTGCTGGGCTCTAAAACGGTTATCCGGTAATCAAAGCAGAAAAGCCATCTCTCGGAGAAACCGATTGTGGCACCGTTCCAGGAGTCAAACCTCTGAAACACTCCCGGAATGACGGCGCTTCCTGGTGTGTCGAAATGATCTCTTTAGGCGAGGCCGTAAGCACTGCAGTTCGCCCTTCGGTTTCATGGTTTGCAAAGCTCGGTTCGGATAGATGGTTTTGGCACAACCGGAGTCGTTCGATCTACCGCCATTTCTTCCGGGTTAGTGCTATGACGCGTCGGTGCGGAATTGTCCCAACAATGCATCTCACGACAACAGGAAGCATCATAGTCAACGTTAGGATCGTGGCCTCGCCGGACGCATTGCTGCCGGAACAGAGGAGCCTAACCTTACAGGAGGCCGAATGAAAGCCTTAAAAACACTCATACTTCTTCTGACGGCACTGGCCGTCACGACTGCGATGGTGCCGCAAGCGTCATCGCAAACGCCACCACCAGCGCAGCAACCGCCACCAGCGCAGCAACCGCCACCAGCGGAGCAACCGCCGCCAGCCGAGGAGCAACACAACACCCACCCGGTGGCGAGAGGTGCGGCAGCTGGCGCTGCATTTGGAGCCGCAGCGAACGCCACTGGCGGGGGCGGGACGACTGTCGTACACACTGGGAGTGCGCATCGCTCTAGCAGTGCGCATCACCAGGCCAAACCCCATAAAACCGGGAAGTCTAGGAGGTAAGCCGAGTAGGACCTGGGAGAACGGGCGCGCTAGTATCAGCAGCGGCGTGCGCGCCCGACTCGCTCACGGTTAACGTAAACGAGGTAAACGGCGCTGGCTCAGATCCGGCTGTCAGAGTGGAATGCGACGAGGTGGAGGTCTACAGGCACCTCTCGTTGGCCGAAGTCGAGCCCGGATATGAGCTGGCCGTTCGCGACCTGAGGCTTGGTTGGCCACTTGTGCACCGAGGCTGAGCGACAGCGTGGATACCGCTTCCCGCCGGAAATCATCGGCTACGCCGTTTGAGTCTATCATTGCTTCTGTCTGAGCTTCGGTGATGTGGAAGATCGTCTCGCCGGACGCGGAATCATCGTTTCTTGCGAAGCCATCCGGCGATGGTGCAAATTCGGACCGGACTATTCCAGACGCCTCAAGAAGAAACTGGGACACCGCGGTGATACCTGGTATCTGGACGAACTCTTCGTCAAAATTAACGGCAGCAGTATCTTTGGCGTAGCGTGGATCAGGGGATGGTGATGTCGTCGATATTCTGCTGCAGTCTCGCCGCGATCAGCGTGCAGCTCAGCGATTCCTTCGCAGATTGTTGCGCGGTAGGCAAGGAACTATTCCGGATCATCGCCGACAAGCTGAAGAGCTATAGTGCTGCCAGTCGAACGATCCTGCCCGGTGTCACTCACAATACCCAACAATATGCCCAACAATCGCGTCGAGATCAACTCATCATCGACTCTTGAGATCCCGGTCCTTCGAGGTTTGGCGAAACGTAACGGCGGCCTGACGATTTCGAATTCCCCGTCTCCAATCAGCCCAACCTCGTTCCGAGTAGCTTAAGTTGACGACAGCGTAAAAGGAGAATGACGGACGTCTGCCGAACCTTGCGTTGAGTAATGTCGTCTCACCCCCGTAAGAAGGCTATACGTTGTAATCAGGCTATACGTTGCAGATTCGCTTCAACTGGCACCAGCTTGCCTCACTTCTGGTTCCTCGGAACAGATTTTCCGAAGCAATGCTACGAGGGCGTCAATTTGATACGGCTTTTGGACGTAAGAGACGGATTCCTTCTCGCTCACATCTGTGAGTGCTCGATCTCGACCGTACGCTGTTGCAAGGATCACTCTTATGTTGGAACGCTTCTTCCGCATTTCTTTCAAAACCTCCATGCCGGAGATGCCTGGCAATGTCAGGTCAAGCAAAACCACGGCTATTTCCACTGAGTGCTCATGAAACAGACTCACGCCAGTCTCGCCGTCGGCGGCCTCGAATACCGAGAAACCTCGCTTTTTCAACATTGTTGCGACCGGAACACGGAGGCTGTACTCGTCATCGATAATCAGAACCGTTCCTGTCTGCCCTTGGGGTTCACACGCTAACATTGATCTGCCAACATCGCTGGACTGCTGTGCCGGTTGACTCGCACACGGCAACCGAATCTCAAAACACGTGCCTTCCCCCAATTTGCTCGCTACGTTGATCGTGCCGCCATGGGAGCGGATTATCCCCTGTACGGCCGAGAGCCCCATGCCTCTGCCAACTCCCTTAGTGGAGAAGAACGGATCAAAAATCCTGGCCTGGACCTCCTCCGGCATGCCACTTCCCGAATCGCGAACTTCCAATCGCAGCCAATCCGCGACCAGTGGTTGAGGCCACTTGCCGATGGATGGTTCTCCTGGGGAGCGAACTTGCTTTAAAGTGACGCAAATCTCGCCTTTTTCGTCTCCGAGCGCGTCCGAGGCATTGGTGATCAAATTCACGAACACCTGACGGAGTTGGGTCTTGTTTGCGCGAATCATGGGCACGTTGTCGGGAACATCGATCTTCAATGCGGCGCTCTTTGATATAGAGACCAGGATGAGGTTAAGCATTTCTCGCACTAAATCCGCCAGATCTACATCCTCGAACACGGTGCTTTCGTCGCCCGCGTATACCATCAATTGGCGTACGATCTCAGACGCTCGCATCGCGATCACTTTAATTGCTTGTACTCCTTCTTGGACGCGTGGGCTGTCTGTAAGATCTGAGATCAGAAGCTCAGAGTGCGCCAGGATACCGCCGAGCAGGTTGTTGAAGTCATGAGCGACGCCTCCGGCTAACCCTCCGAGGCTCTGCAGCTTCTGGCTGGCCAGTGCTTTTTCTTGCTCTCGTTTGAGCTCAGTGATATCAATGATGGAAGCGACATAGCCAGCGAAAGCGCCATCGGGTTCGAAGCGCGGAACTCCACTACAGAGCAAAGATCGATACTCTCCATCCGCTCGCCGTAACCGATATTCAAGATCACACTCGGTACGTGCTTCATACGAAGCGGAGATTTTTGCCAAACATTCTCCTCGGTCGTCAGGATGTAGACCCTCTGTCCAGCCCTGGCCGAGTTCCTGTTCCACCTCTCGGCCCGTAAAATCCAGCCACCCCTTGTTAAAAAATGTGGCTCGTCGTTCCGAATCCGCAATCGCAATCATTACTGGTGCGGTATTGGCTATATTTCGGAAGCGCTCTTCACTTTCGCGAACCTCCTGCTGCGCCGAGATGAGAGCGACCGCACGCAGTCGTGCCCTTCGCCGCTCAAAGAGTAATGCGCCAATTAGTGAAGATTGCAGTACGAAAATAACCAGGGCGGCGATAATCCGCCATTTGTACTGCTGCCAGATTGTGGGCTCACGGAATTGAATGACGCTACCCGGCGGTAGACGGTCTTCGCGAATGCCCCAGCGCTGAAGTTGTCGCCAGTCGAACATTGGTGTCTCTGGAGCGTTTTCGATGGGGATGTCCTCCGGCCGCTCCCCGTTTGCGACCCGCTGGGCGATTTCCGCCAATTTGGTTACGTCAGCTTCGAGGGTCCAGACGTAGCCTCCAGTCATTCCTAAACCGAGGTATGAAGGGGACATCCCATACAACGGGACCATCGCCTCACGAGCGATCCGAGAGACGACATCACCGCTTTCCAGCAGACTGCCCTCCCGGTTCAATACTTGCTGCCACACATATAGGGCGATGGAGTTCTTCGGTGGATCTTTCAACTTTCGTATCAGTTCTTCCACCGAAAGGTCGGTAAGGTAAGTTATGTCGACTTTGTCTTTGAAACCCTTTAGCTCAGCACGTGCGGCTGACTCCCTGGACTTATCATGGATCAGTGTTCCACTGATGACGAACAGTTGTTTCGTTCCCGGATGTAACTTCAAAGCAAGGTTTACGGTTTCGCGGAAAGTGTTTGCCGTGACGATTCCGGTGGTGCCAGCCTCTGGCATCCTACGCGCCGGGGCGACTGCCGCGATGCTGAAAACAATCGGGGTGTGCGGAAAAAGCTCGTCTCGGTACTTGAGAAGGAAATCGAGCGGCGGGTTCGTAATAGCAATGAGAACATCGATTGCGACGCCGGCATACTTCCGCCGCAAATAATCGCGCAGGATCAGAGCCTGATTTTCTCCCGGGAACTGGTTGGTGTCCAGGTATTCGGAATAGTATTGCAAGCGTCCAGGAGCAGACGCTTCTAGAGCCGCATGTAATTCCTGATCCAGCTTGAAATCGTCGGCGTAGCCTCTGTCGTACCAGTGCAGTGTCAGCACGCGCCTTGGCGAAGCGGATTGTTGCGCCAGTCCCGCTGATGGTGGCAGCGCAAGCAAGACCAGCAACACCGTTGGGATGAGCTTCGATAAAGCACCCATCAGAGTATTACTTTAATACCGAACTGTACCTGCCGCGATGACCCTAATTCGCCGGTAGGGAATCGAGTGCTGGTGATACGGCCAAAGTTCGGACTGCCGACGACATTGCCCGGCTGGCCGAGATTTGCATGGTTGAGAACGTCAAAAAACTCGGCCCGGAACTGCACCTGGATTTTCTCCGCGATTACAGTATTCTTCATGAACGCTAAATCCGCGTTGTTGAACGCGGGCCCGGTGACTACGTTGCGGCCGAGGTCACCAAAGCTCGAAACAGCCGTGAACACCGAGGTATCGAACCAGTGATCCACACTCCCGATCACCTTGATCGGTCCGGTAACATCCGGCCGAAGCGTGCCGGTGACGCCTGTGACCGTGCTGTTCGTGGTTACGATGTTGACCGGGGAGCCACTCTGCGCCGTGAGGACCATCGCGGCTTGCCAACCCTCGATGAACCGCTTTCCGGTGAAGGGCAGGCTGTATAGTACGCTGGTAACGAAGCGTTGGCGGGCGTCGAAGTCCGAGAGGCCACGGTCGGCGTGCAAGTTATA
>Ga0210406_10000541_pt1 | contig 50839 bp, 48 predicted proteins | sample IncBWC30MmetaG_FD_155454 | JGI IMG/M metagenome (GOLD analysis project Ga0210406, IMG submission 155454) | Forest soil microbial communities from Barre Woods Harvard Forest LTER site, Petersham, Massachusetts, United States - Inc-BW-C-30-M | ecosystem: Environmental > Terrestrial > Soil >...
ATGCGCGAGTGAGCACCAGGAGTGAATAACCCTTGTCGAAGGCGAACACTTGCGCGCGCGGATATCGGAAGAACTGCGCAACGATGAACCCGAGGAAGGTTGATTTCCCCGAGCCTGGCGGACCCACCATGAAGGTATGACCGATATCCCCAGAGTGCAGATTGAAGCGGAACGGAGTCGAGCCTGTTGTTGCGGCATACAGCAGTGGTGGGCTACCCGGTAGATAGAACGGGCACGGATTCTCCCTATTCCCCGCCCAGACTGAGCTGATAGGAAGAAGGTCCGCCAGGTTCAGGGTATGCAAGACAACTCGCCTCACATTGCGATAACCATCTCCAGGGAGGCTTCCTCTCCATGCTTCGACGCTATTCACGTGTTCGATCCGCGCCGAAAAACCCAAGTTTTGCACCGTCTTCGCAACCAGAGCGGCAGCTTCCTCAACACTCGCTTCATCCTCGTCACCACAAATAACTGTGGTGGTGTATTGCGCGAAGAGAACATCGCCGGCGGCTGCGACGCTCATGGCCTCTTCCGCATCAATGCTCATCTCTTGAGCGTGCAGGTTAACGGCCCCGGTCTGGGTTTGCATGATCTGGTCTCTTAGGCCGCGCATCTTCGAACGCCATTTCTTACGGACCTTATCGAGAAACGCACGGGCCTCTTCCGGGTCCATCAAGATTGCCCGCGTATTCCAGCGATATTCGATCGGCAGGGTATCGAGCGCCCCGAGAATTCCTGGTACGCTCGCTTTGGGGAATCCATCGATGGCCACCACCCGCAAATGCTTTCGTCCAATGCGCGGGGTCAAGCCGCCGACGAAATCCTCACTCGCCAGCGTGTCGTTTAGATACACCGGGAATTCGGGAAGCCGGATGGGGTGGTCTTTCCATGACACACAGCGATGCACGTAACGGAGCAAATCGTCGTAGACTAGAGAATTCCCAGCAGAATCTTTGGTGCTTATCGCTTTCAAACGAGTAACTGCGAATAAAGACTTGAAGACATCTTCGAAAGAAGCAATGCGGCTCTTGAAATAGTCCACGATTCGAGCAGCATTCCCCCGTTGGTCCTTCATGCCCTCAAACATCCATCCCTTGATCTTTTCCTCTCGCACAACGGGGGGAAGGTAGGTCAACGAAAGATAGTAGTCGCTGTCGAAGTGAACACCCTCCGCCATGAACTGCTCGCGACGCTCATCGTCGATGATCTTTGTGACCGAATCCGGGAACTTTTGATTTTCTGGATAGCCGGGAGCGGCGCCGCGAATACTGTCGCACTGGACCATCCAGCCTCCGCCGAGCCGGAGCAGTGCTCCGAATCGCCCGCTCAGTGCCGCCATCTCACCATTGGTCGCGGAACCGAGATCCGGCCCTTGGAACTTCCAAGCCGCAAGCAGCCCGCCGTCCTGGAGCAGCAGAATCCCATCATCAATTAGGGAGTCGTAGAGAAGGAGGTCGGCTAGTCCAATCGCGTGACGGCAGTGCTCAATAAAAGGCATGTTTCATCTCCAATTCGCAGGAGTGGTAGCGGGAGGAGCGGAAAGTCTACTCTTGGCGGGATAGAAACTCCGATAGCGGATGTGCCGGATATAGACATGACGCAAGAGGGGGTCCACTCTTGCCATGCGCGCCAGAACCCCCACCGCGATCAGCCAGAGAATGAGCCCCGCGAAGATGCTCCACCACTTCATGACAGCGAAAACGAGCATCGCCGCCAGAATGGCCGAGACCAAAATGAGTTCCCGGTCTCCGCCCATCAATAGATGAGGCCGGTTTGCCGATTCGTGAAACGGTATTTCCCGTGGCCGGTCCATTGCTAAACCACCGCCGCCCCAACTGCAAATAGGCCCCCGAGCAAGGCTGCCGAGGAGATGATGAAAGCGATCGCGCACACGGCGTATACAGCACGCCGGGCAAATTCATTCCACTCACCCCCAAACACGAGAGTTACGCCAATTGCCACCAGCGCGATAATCGCGATCGCTCCCGCCACGGGTCCGCTCAATGACTGCTGTAGACGAGTCAGCGGAGCCTCCCACGGCAATGCTTGTCCTACGCCCACCGCGAATGTCGGCATGCTGAATACGACCGATGCCAGCGTCATAAGACCTATGTGAATCGCTAGACGCTGCCACAGCACTTTTTTCCTGAATACTTTCATTTGCTTTTCCTTTCGTGACGAGATTCACAACCAACTATTAGTCGCTCCACTGACAGCAAACCAAAACCCATCAGCGCAGCGAATCCCGAACAAAGAAGCGCGGTCGCGAACAACACCACCAGCGTTAACCGGCGCGTATCTGACAAATTCAACAGCGCGCTCAGGACCACACCAGCAAAACGCAACGCTATAAAGATTACGATCAGCGCCCAACGGGCCGCGTCGGGCAAAATTGTGTGAGGTGTCTCGAGAACTGGTAGAAGACAAAGCGCTGTCGCCGCGAATGTTCCGGCAATTGCTACAAACAGACCGCTCGAGAAAAGACCTACGCCACGACCGATTTTGGTAAGCACCGTTCGCCATGACGGCTCCTATACGTACTCCAGTTCGTAATTGTCCGCGCGATAGCCCATCACCACAGCCACCTCGCGAACTTTCCGCCCCGCCGGAACAGTGGGCTCACCGTCAACGAATACAACCACGTTCACAGCCTCCGCGATCAATTGCTGTTGAGGCGCGGCGGTTGCCTCGGCAACCAGACTTTCCAGGCGAATCAGAGCCCCGCGTGCGTCGTTTGCGTGCACGCTGGCAGCGCCTCCTGGGTGCCCCGTGTTCCACGCCTTGAGCATACTCAGCGCTTCCCCACCACGGACTTCGCCCACGACAATACGTGTCGGCTTTAAGCGCATAGAGGCACGCAGGCAATCGAGCATCGACACGCGCCCAACCGCGAGCAGGGCAACCGAGTTGTTTACGTTGCATTGCAATTCGGGTGTGTCTTCTATGATCAAGACTCGGTCCTCCGGAGAGATGGCCGCCAACTCGTCAAGAACGGCGTTGATAAAGGTTGTTTTGCCGGAACCGGTTGATCCAGCCACAAGGATGTTTTTCCGCTGCGCTATTGCGGTCCGGATCACTTCCGCGTGGCGTTTGCCACGCACTAGCTCCAGAAAATAGTCACGATGCCGCTGCTGATTCAGCGCATCGGTCTTATGCGTCAGGATTCCAGTGCTCTCATAGTCGCTTAGGGTGAACACGCGATGAGGGCGTTGGCGAATGGCGAATACCGGCTGTCGCACCACAGGGGGGATCAAACCCTCAAAACGGCTTCCATCTGTCGGCAACTCGGTCTCAAGAATAGGGTTGTCGTGATTGATAACGGTATCGCGAATCGCAGCGATCGTACCGAACGCGCTCAAGGCCTGGGCGGAAGGCATGGTTCCCATGACTTCAAACTCTTGATGCGTACGCTTCACCCACAAGCGCCCGTCCGGGTTCAGCAAAATATCTTCGGTACGGTGCTCTTCCAAGCAGGATGCGACTAACGGTCCGAGCTCCCGCACGAGCTTTTCGTTGCGCCGTTCGGTCACTTGCTGAAGTTCTTGCATGCCCGATTACCAATGGCCCGATCACATCGATTCACTTTTTTTATCCTTCTGTATGCCAAGCAATGGTGCTATACATACAGACTGATAAAGATAGGGTACGTTATTACGCCCGAGATTTGAGCTTGTCAAGAGAAAAAACAGATGACAATGAGCCGCACCTTCGAAGCTGTTGTGAAGCAGGCTGCCGCCATGGGTGCGAAGGCCTTCGAGATCGGCCTCTTTGACCCAAGCGCAGCCACACTTGCAATGATCCCTCGCGCCTGGCACCTCGAAACACTACTCCGGGCCGTTTCTTGGCTGCGCCTTAAGAATGCCGAGGGCCGCAACATTTACATCCGGCCGGAGGGCGAACATTGTCTGTCCCTAATCGACGACGCCAGTATCCAAGTCATCGAGCGTTTGAAGTCGGAAGGCTTTGCTCCAGCGGTCGTGGTAGAAACCTCGCCGGGGAACTTTCAAGCATGGCTGCACCACGGCCGAGTTTTACCGAAATATCTTTCAACTCTAGCGGCCAGGCTGCTTGCATCACGCTTTGGTGGCGACCTAGCGTCGGCTGATTGGCGGCACTACGGACGACTCGCGGGCTTCACGAATCGTAAGGACAAATACCGAAAGACGGATGGAACCTTTCCCTATGTCAGGCTGCATGAAGCCACGGGAGTAGTCTATTCAAACGCGGCCACGTTTCTCGTGGAACTCGAAACCCTATATGAGTCGGAGCAGCCCAAAGCTCGGCCTCGCGCTGCTTCTCCGGGCTGTAGAGTCTGCCGTTCGAACCTCAAAAGCATTCAGGACTTTCGCGCAAAGCCGATCTACAGCGGTGACCAAACTCGCGTGGACCTCGCCTACGCCGTGTACGCCTTAACACACGGAGTTCCTGAGAGCGAGACGCGCAACGCGCTCGCCTCACGTGACCTGTCCCACAAAGGAGATAGGAAACGGCAACAAGCGTATATTGATCGTACGATTAAAAAGGCTCTGGAGCGAATAAATGGGAAAAACGGCAGCCCGATGGGTGCTGTACGAACATAAAGATGGTTAGTTTCTCCTGCTTTCGAAACCTCTGAAACCTAAGAAAACGGCAAGAAGAAAAGACAAAAGCTGAGAACACGCTCTGGATCGAAGCACTCTGAGATCGGGGTAGGCTTCATAGGCATTCCACAGGCAAAGTAGTCTTACGATCGCGCAACTGAGCCCGGTGCATTTCTCGGTTACACTAGCCTTCGCAATAAGGGCGAAGGATGGAATCTTCCCGGAAGCGAATAAAGCATTTTCGAAATCGGCTGGCGATGTTTCTGCTCTATTTGTTTGTGGCATATGTGCTTCTGTTGATCGTCGTGCGCCTCTTTGAGCGCCGCATGGTTTTCTTTCCGGACTATCCCAGCCGCCTCGAAGGAGACTGGCATCCACGCGCTCTTGCCCCAGAAGACGTGTGGCTCACCGCTTCCGACGGCACGAAGCTCCATGCCTGGTGGATCTCCCATCCGGCGGCAAAGTTCACTTTTTTGGCATTCCACGGGAACGCCTCCAACATTGCCAACCGCGAAGAGACATACGAATTCTTGCGCGACACGCCGGCCAACGTTCTTGCCCTGGAATATCGCGGCTATGGCCACAGTGAGGGCAAACCTAGCGAAGCTGGTTTTTACCTTGACGCCGACGCAGCGTATCGGTTCCTCGTCGACACAAAGCGTGTCGACCCCAAGTCCATCCTCTCTTTTGGACAATCGCTAGGGACGGCGGTTGCCGTCGATCTCGCCGCTCACCACGGAGTAGGTGGCGTCATTCTCGAAGCCCCGCTGCCCTCAGCGTCTCGAGCGGCGAGAAAGATCTTCTGGTTTCTCCCCGGCCTGAGCCTTTTCGTTTACTCTCAGTTCGACAGCATTTCCAAACTGAAGCAAATTACGGCTCCCGTTATGGTAGTGCAATGCACTCACGATCCTGTCCTTCCCTTCCAATTCGGCCAGGAGGTCTATGAGGCCGCGCCGTCGCCCAAGCGTTTCCTCCGCATTGAAGGCGAGTGCCACGAAGAATCATCCCTCATCGCTCCCGTCCAATACCGCTCCGCTCTCGAACAATTCCTCGCCTTGTTGGACCAACCTGAATAAGCACTGCGGGACGGTAGCCCGAAACACGCCTCCTACTAACTTTTCGCGTACTAGGGTTTACCAGGGACGGTTATGCATTCACTAGGCTGTCGGTCGTGTTACGCTCACTGGGAATAAGCTCATCCGACAATCGAGCTGGAATCACCGGACAAATGTTTCAACAGGTCGCCGAATCAGCGGGCAGGAGTTGGAAGTTGTGGCTAGTCCTCGCGGTTCTGACTTTTGGACTGCTTGCAAGTCTGCTTTGGGTCTTGCGAATGACCCGAATGCCGCTCAGGTCTTACGCCGGGCAACTTCCTCCGGTCACGAATGAGCAACTGGAAACGGCCAGCCGCCTATCTCAACACGTTAAGTATTTGTCTGAAACAATCGGCGAAAGGAATCTGTCGAAAGCAGGAACCCTCCAAGCGGCCACTGATTACTTGCAGGGCCAACTTAAACAGGCAGGGTACACCGTCACGGAACAGACCTATCTTGTTCAAGGACATCAAGTACGCAATCTCGAAGTGAGGGTGCCGGGAACCGATGCCGCGGGCGAAACCATCGTGGTAGGTGCGCACTACGACAGTGTTGCTGGGGCGCGCGGCGCCGACGACAACGCCAGTGGAGCCGCGGCCGTTCTCGAACTGGCCCGAGTGTTACAGGGTTCTGCTCACAAAAAGTCAATTCGTCTGGTGCTTTTCGTTAATGAGGAGCCGCCGTTCTTTCAAACAGAGAGCATGGGGAGTTTGGTTTACGCTCGCAACCTCAAGACGGAACATGTTTCACTGTCCGCAATGATTTCACTTGAGATGCTCGGCTTTTATTCTGATGTTCCTGGCAGCCAGAAATACCCAGTTTTGTTGGGGCTCTTTTATCCGGACCGTGGGAACTTCATTGGTTTTGTCGGAAACCCGGAGTCACGAAATCTTGTGCGGCAGGCCGTTCGCAGTTTTCGTGCCACGACGCAGTTCGCGTCGGAAGGCATCGCTGCTCCGGCTGACTGGCCGGGCGTAGGCTGGTCAGACCATTGGTCATTCTGGCAGGAACAGTATCCTGCCATCATGATTACTGACACCGCTTTGTTCAGGTATCCCTACTACCACACTCCTTTTAACACAGCCAACCGCGTCGATTTCGAGAAAATGGCACGAGTCGTGGAAGGAGTGCGGCGAGTGGTTAAGTCTCTGGAAACGGACCCGTAAAACGTTGCACCTAAGGTCGTTGAACAGAAGGCATAGCTGGAAGTTGGACTGGAGCAGGAGTTGATGCGAATTGAGTACGGCGCTTTGCAGGGCGAGGCTGCGTCTTAGACTGGGGAGCAGAATCAGCCCGCACAACGGGAGCAGGGCAAACGCCGAATATAGGGCAGAGCAAAGGTCGCCACGGCGACCAGACCATGAATAGAAAGATAAGCATCAATACCAACAAAGTCTTTCGAAATCCCGGTTGCGTGCTGCATTTGTAGTCGAGATACAACAACATCGCGAGGGATGATCTCATTTCAGCACCCTAGCAAGCACAACTCCCAAAAAAACTCCCAACACCAGAAGGCTGCTTGCGGCAATAACGCCTACGGCAACCCAGCGGCGCACCGCCGACCGCGAGTAGGCGCGGTTCAGTTCGACGATCAACTCTCGCGCGTGTAGCCGCCCGGAGTCAATATCCTTCTGAATCTCTTCACGCACCGCTATCCCCGCCTTCCGCGCTTCTTTTTCAATGTTGCCCAACGCTTCGTGTTGCGCCGAGCGGAGACCGGCCTCCATGGCGGCGACGATCTCTTCTGTGCGAGTTTCTATACTTCCGAGCACCTGCTGCAACACCACTTCATTCATCGTAACCAGCAGCATCGCAGGATCATCCTGGCTGACCAGCATTCCGTGACGGGCTGCGACTTCCGCGGTTACACGCTTTAAGTCCAGCAGGGCTTCAGTCCTGCCGGGACTCGTCGCCGTGGTGATTTCCGCGCTCACTGGCGGACTTCTCCATCACACAAATGGGATTGCATCCAACTGCTCAAAAAGCTCACGCTGCACCACTCGCAATCGCTGTTTCGCCATGATCGTGAAGCCACTCCCGTTCAGCGCCTCCTCAAAGGTCATTTTCTGGCGAATCATCTCTTCCACATCCCGGCCAAACGTGTCCGCCGTGCGCCGCACGATCGCCACGGAGCCGTGCACTTTATTCGCGTGTTTCTTACAAACCGCCGTTTCCCGGAATGGTTCTCCGTCCGGCAACACCGAGCCGAAATATTCATTCAGCCAGACCACTATGTTCTTCTCCCGCGTAGTTTCAGCGAGTTGCTCGAATCCGACTAGGGTGTCTTTCAGAGACTGGCCTCCAGTAATAACCGAGTGAACAAACACCCGCTTTCCTTTCTCCCGCAAATAATCGAGCGCGTCGTTCTCTAAGATGTAGTGCCACAGAGGAATAAAAGTGGATGCACCCGTATCCACGACGAATGTGCCGCTCTCTGTAAGAAATCGTTCCATCAGGAGATCGAATTCACGCTGGTCTACGCTCCCCGCTTTCAAAAGATTCAAGCATCTCACCTCCAAACCTTGGTATTCGGAGAGGGTTTGATTCACGGGGTCAGCATCAACGCAGCGTACATCCTCCCCTTTTGACAATAGATACTGCGACAGAATAGCGGAAATCAGGCTCTTTCCGACCCCTCCTTTGCCTTGAAGGGAGATGTGAATTGAAGTTGAGCTGCTTCCATTACCGCTTGTTTTTGTCATTCGAGTCCTCCTTACCATTCACCGCTTTTTGCACTTTCTGTGTGCCCCGCCACTGGAAACCCGGCCTGTTTTCTTCTAGCCGCCTCAGATTGGCCAGAGGATCTCGGCCCTCATTAAGTCCCGCTTCCCTCACCCCACGGGCATCAGGAGGCTTCTCTTGTTTTTCCCAGATGCTGGCCGCGGTTCGTTTTCCTTTGGCGCGCCATACCACCATGTGGAAGGTGTGGTAGCTGACCTGCAAACCTTCGGTTTGCAGTGCCTGCCAGATATCCTTGAGAGTTTGGCCCGAGGTCAGCGCTGCTTCTATTCCAGGCAAGAGAGAGCGAACGAGAGCGGCTTTTCTCTTCGGGGGTGCGGTAGCCAGGTTTTCCAAGCAGCGGCGGTAGTCATTTTGTGTTGACATGTGTCATTTCCTGCTGTACGTATAGCAGCATGTCGTTCGCGTGTAAAGCACAAAAGATTGCCCGGTTGGCGGAGGCCCACAACGCACCACTAGAGGTACACGGAATTTCACGTTTGGGCACGATTGGAGCATCGCGGGAAGCGGTGTTTAACGCAATTTTGAAGGTAGTTCACCCGTTGTCATTCAAATTTCACACTCTTCAACAGCGTTAGGAGGAGAGTCCATGCAACACAGGCAGGTTATCGGCGAGAGACATGGGTATTGGAACATAAAGGGGCGGCACCACTACGTGGGGTTTTTCGCGCTTAACTGCTTATGTGTCTTGGACTTTATGCGGCATCTAGTCGAGCAGAATGTGGTGCCACGGTGGTGCCGCAGTCGAAGGGGGACATTTTATGAGTAGAAAGGCCATTCGGCGAAGTTTTCGGTACCCTACCCCCGAAATGCGGGATCAAGTCCGCGCCGCCGTTAAGGAACGTGGCTTCAGTTCCGAACAAGCTTTTCTCATAGCGGCTTGCGAGCACGAGATTCGGCAGGGTGCTAACACCGAAGCGACTGAGCGGTTCGAGGCGCGAGTGGCAGCGACGCTCGCGAATCTGACGAAGCAGGTGCATGGACTTCAAACGCTCGCGCATGCTCAGGTCGCCCTCACCGATGTTTTCCTCAAGTACGTGATCACGTGCGTGGTCGAACCGCCGGAAGACGCGCTACCCGCCGCACGCGTTCGTGCCAGGCTGCGCTACGAAAAGCTGGTGCGTGCTGCTGCGGAACAGATCTCGAACAGGAACAGGGACACTCTGAAGGGAATGCTAACCGATGAATGACGAACCCATTATTCGCCTGGAACCGAGGAGATCAAGGCATGGGCCAAACGAGAATCCGCGTAAGTACACGGGCATTCTGAGATCCATGCTTCGCATCGTCCAGATGTCGAAGCGGGGACCGAAGACGCGCGCGGGACAAAGTGCGGGTCGGAGTCCTCGGGCTTACTGTACCTTCCATCAGCGCGTGGCCGTCCGGGTCAGCTACTCCTCAAATAAGAATCCGGGCCAATGGAAAGCCCACGGGAGATACGTGGCCCGCGAGAGTGCGACCCAGGGCGGACGAGCAGCGGAGGCGGGATTCAATTGTGTCCAGGACCGGCTAAACATCGCTGCTACGCTCGACAACTGGCAAAAGGCTGGAGACGAGCGGCTCTTCAAGATCATCGTGTCTCCCGAGTTTGGTGACCGCTTGAATCTCCGCCAGTATGCGCGCGAGTTCGTGCACCGGATGGAGCAGGATTTAAGCGTGCAACTTGAATGGGTCGCCGCCGCTCATTACAACACAGGGCACCCCCACGTGCACATCGCTCTCCGGGGAGTCGACAAGAAGGGAATTCCGATTCGTCTGCCAAGGGAATACATTCGTGGGGGACTACGCGAGAGGGCAGAAGAAATTGCTACCGAAGTGCTGGGCTATCGCTCTCAAGCGGACGCCAACGAGGCACGTCGTCGCGAAACAATTCAAATCCGTTACACACCGCTCGACCGCGTCCTGCAATGGAGCAACGACGGCTCGGCTTCCCGTTTTGTAGTGACCGTCAATCCCGACGATGGGTCGCTCTCTGAATCTGCGCGGGAACTCCAGAGACATCTTGCCGCCCGGCTCATGCACCTCCAAACGATGGGCCTGGCGCAATTGCTAGGCCCGCACCAATGGGGCGTGCAGGCGGATTTTGAGAAAGTGCTGAGGACACTGCAACAAAGCGCGGATCGGCAAAAGATGCTGGCCGCTCATGGTGCCATCCTCTCTGATAAACGGCTGCCTCTCCAAGTCACAACTTTTCGGCAATTTCAAAGGGTAGCCGGCCGCGTCCTTCTCCACACCGAAGATGAACAAACGGGGAAACGCTACATGCTGGTTGAAGGCACAGACGCAAAAGTGCATTTGATTTATCACACGGCTGCAATCGAGAAGGCTCGAAGCCAAGGGAAGCTCTCCGTGGGCAGTTTCGTTCGGATCGAGAAAGGATTCACGAACAAAAAGCCCGAATTGCACGTGGAGGATCTCGGAGACGCGAACGCGATCCTCCAGAACTTTTCACACTTCCACAAAGAAGCAGCCCTCTTTCGTCGCCGAGGCGTTCATGAGGTTCAGCCCGTGTGGGGGGGATGGCTGGGACAATACCAAACAAAGCTGCAAACTGAGCTGGGAAACCACGACAGAGTCAAGCGGGAGAACATCGAACGAGGCGGCCGCTCCAAGTAAAATTGCCGTCGATCGGAAATCAACGAGCCGCGAAGGTTATTGATTCCACTCCGTAACACGTTCACGCATCAGTGAGATTCTCTCCAGTCGCATCATCCACAAAGGTTCCGTTAGGGATAATCTTATCTGGCTTGTACAAAAGAAAGCGTTAAAACCTCATGCGCAGTGACCCAACATCCAAACTGCCCGGCAGTCCTGGTTAGCCTCATCATCGGAAACTGATCCACCACTTAATATATTGACAAGTCCTACCGCGATGCTACTATACGTATGCTATACGTATTACTACATCGCGATATGAGCTTGGGTAATTTGGGAGGTCCTCGATGAATCCTAAGAATGCAGCTACTCGCCAGAATGTGATCGCAAATTCCGTGGCCCACCAAATATTCGCGCTTGCAAACTCTGCCGCTTCTCCAGCGCAGATCGACGCTCTGCTGACGTCCGAACTCGAACACGACCTTATCACTTGGCCCCGGCAATATCTCGAATCGTATTTCGATTCTGATGCCACCGGCCGAGTGCCGCTCGATGCCGAGCAACTCCAGGATGTCATCGAATCGGCTTTTAATCGGGACGCAGCCTTCGCCCGTGACTATCTCGAAGAACTGGACGGCGAGCGCGGACCAAAGCGCCTCGGGGATTCCACGTTGCAAATTGCAATTGTCCACACCGAGCGGAACGAGCCGGAATACGAGCTTCTCTTCGATGCCAGGGATGCCCAAGACCTGAGCGACCTCATCGAAAAACTGGACGCTCGCGCCTGGGAAAGACAGGGAGTTCAGGCCACTCCCAATCTCGAAACTCTGCCCGATATCGAACGACGCGAGAGCACCGCCTTTGTAGCTGTGCATCTGCCCGGAAGCGGGGCAGTTGAGCTTCACGACAAAATCACAAGGTCCGACGTGCGCAAATTATTAGGCGGAGGTGAACTCCCCGCCGGTCTTCAGTCAGATCTGGCACACGCGCCCGGTGCACGCGTTGAGCATGCGCAGACCGACAGCGGCACCTACAGGGGCAGGATCATTGCCGAAACCGAAAAGAATGTCATTCAGCAAATCAGTTCACATTCCGCTGTTGTACACCGGAAAGACCTCTTGAACGTGATCCCGACCACAGGGCAAAACGTGCGCATCGCCTATAGCAACGGCATTGCCCGCGTCGTCCCCGTCAAGGAAAGGAGCAAAGCACAGGAGCTAGGTCGGTGAAGCACCTAACCGCTTATCGCAAGCCAAGAGACCCCGGCTACGTCGGCGGCTTCTACTGGACTCCAACAATCGTTGGTTTCATCGGGCTCTTCTTAACGAATGTCCTTGCCACCCAGTTTCTCGCATGGCGGTTCGATTATCAGCCCGCGCTCGGCCCGGCGTTGGTCCGTATCGGCCACTTCAATCTGTATGCGCCCTACAAATGGCTTGTATGGGTGTGGACTCAGGGAAACACCGGGGACATTCGAATCAGACTTCCGCTGCTCCTTGGCGCAGGCATCATTGTCGCCGGTGCGTTTGCCTCCGGGGCGCTTTTTTTCCTTCTGAATCTCGCTCGCACTGAGGCCCTCTCCAAAAACACTGAGGACCTTCACGGTTCGGCGCAGTGGGCTACCAAAGCGGATATCGCGGAAACCAACCTGACGCAAACGACCCAGGGCGTGTATGTTGGAGGCTGGCACGAACAGTCCACAAAGCGCCTCCACTATTTGCGGCACAATGGCCCGGAACACATCCTCGCGTTTGCTCCCACACGCAGCGGCAAAGGGGTCGGAATTGTCATTCCGACACTCCTAGCGTGGGCGGAAAGCACCGTGGTTTACGACATTAAGGGCGAGAATTGGGCGAAAACTGCCGGTTTCCGCAGCCAGTCGGGTCAAACCTGTTTCAAGTTCTCGCCCGTTGAGCCCGAGCACTCTTCCAGATTTAATCCCCTTGCGGAGATTCGCCTGTTCACCGACCGCGATGTTTCCGACGCGCAAAACATTGCGAACATGCTTGTGCGCACCGGAGAAGACAGTCCGCAGGAACGCTACTGGCAGGATGCCGCTGCGTCCATCACTGCCGGGATGATTCTTCATGTATGCTATGCCGCCGCTCTCGAAGGGCGGCCCGCTTCTCTCAGCCTACTCGCCGGTGTCTTTACTCGTCCGGGCTTCACGTTTCGCGAGACTCTAACGGAGCTTCTCAACTATCCACACGACAAGGACAACGCCCATAAGTGGCGGCTTCCCACAGGGGAACTGACGCGCACGCATCCTGTTGTGAAAGAGAAAGTCCAGGAAATGCTGGATAAGGAAGATAAGGATTTCTCTGGAGTCTTATCCACCGCGAAAACGGCACTGACGCTCTACAGCGATCCGCTTGTCAGCCGCACCACTTCCGCCAGCGACTTTACGATCCAGGACCTCGTGAATCATGAACGGGCCGTATCGCTCTATCTCGTCGTGCCTCCTAGCGACAAGATCCGCCTACGACCGCTCATGCGCCTCATTTTTACAATGATCGTTAATCGCCTCACAGAAAAACTCGATTTTCAAGGCCCGGAGCAACTTCGAAACAAACATCGGTTGCTTTTCCTGATCGATGAATTCCCCTCACTCAAACGCATGGAGATTTTTGCGGACGCGCTTTCCTACATGGCCGGGTTCGGCCTCAAAGCCTATCTCATCACCCAAGATATCCGACAAATCGTGGATGAATATGGGCACAACGAGAGCATTGTCAGCAATTGCCAGGTTCGTGTCGCTTTTGCTCCCAACCAGTACGACACGGCCGAACTCCTCAGCAAAATGACGGGGACACAGACCATTCGAAAAGCATCGTTCAACTTCTCCGGCTCGCGCATGTCTCCGATGCTCGGTCACGTAAGCACGCACATGGACGAAATTGAACGGCCGCTCATGACGCCAGACGAGATCATGCGCTTGCGACCCCCAAGAAAAGAGAGCACCGGGCACCAGGAGAAAATCATTGCTCCCGGCGACATGCTGATTTTTGTTTCTGGGCACCAGCCTATATACGGCACGCAAATGCTCTACTTCGTTGACCCGATCTTGCGTTCCCGCGCCGAAATTCCTCCCCCGACCAAGCTCTATTCCATCCACGATGGAGGCCTCGCACCTCAAGACCCGCTGCCGGAACTGGTTACGCGGCCAAACCCAACACCGGGACCCAAGCCGCGCAGGCGTCCCTCTTCTTCATCCGGGAGTGGTCCTGATAGCCCCTCGCTGTTCGATCAGCCTCCGCCACCATCGGCTGCCACTCTCAAACCCCAGGAGGGTTTAATAGAACGCTTGGACCTCACTTCGGAGCGATAAGCCATGCAGGAAAACCGTTTTCAGCTCGCCGGGTATCTCGCAGCAAAACCCACGCTCCGCTATTTGCCCTCTTCCATGCCCGTCGCCAACGCGCGGCTCGGTCAAACATATCGCTTTTCTCGCAACGATAAGCCTGCCGAGCACACCAATTGGTTCAGCCTTGTCTTCTACGGCGACTTAGCAATCCTTGCAATGGAACTGGAAAAGGGCACGAATCTTTATGTCGAAGGGACATTCGATCAGCGCCCCTACGTCGGCCAGGACGAGCGCAGGCGCTATATTTACGAAGTCAGTGTGCACAAGTTCTTTGTCATTGGCGCCCTGGTGCAAGACCTGCCAGCTCCGTCCCCACCGCGCACAGCAGTTACAAACGAGGTCGTCAACGATGGCGCTACATCTTTCAAATCCCCTGAAACCCAAGATACCTGGCTCCTATGAACTACGCCAACGAGTCCGCCGCGCCGTCTTCTGGGCCTGCCTGCTGGCCTCACCCTTTTTTGTCGGACTCCTTGCAGCTTGGGTTTTCGGAGTCCGTCTCAATCTCACTCCCTCGTTACCGCGCGGCTTTTACATCGTCAGCCATTCGCCCGGCGCAAAGCTCGTGGAGTTCTGCCCTCAAAGTGCAGCGGCCTCCATCTCCCTCAGCCGTCAATATCGCACTGCGGGTGCTTGCCCCGATGGCGGAGCGCCCCTTCTCAAACCCGCCGTCGCGTTTCCCGGCGACCAAGTGGAGGTGAACGCAGATGGAATTCGAGTCAATGGACAACTACTTCCCAACAGCGCAGGACGACTCCGAGACCACCTGCAACGTCCTCTGGACCCGTGGCCCTATGGCACCTACAGAGTTGAACCGGGAACGGTGTGGGTCATCTCCTCGTTCAACAGCTACAGTTTCGACAGCCGCTACTACGGCGCCATTCCGGAATCATCGATTCGACACCATCTCCGCCCGCTGTGGACCTTCGCTACGGAAGTTGCTCAGCAATAGCGTTACGCTTCCTGCCGTTGCGGCCACGACGGGGGCGATCGCTTGGAGCGGACACCTAGCGACCATCCCTCTTTCCCTTGTTGCTCCGCTGCTTGTCTACAGTGCGAAGTCGAGGACACATGCCTACTCTATGATGTTCTGCTACTACGCTGCGGCGAGCTGGCCGGTGATTCCCGGAGCCCGCGCTTTCTTTGGAGCCCAGGGCACGCCGCTTATTGGAGTAGTTCTCTGTGTCACCGCTGCTGCGTTACTCGCGGTGTCCTGGGGTTTGTTCTTTACGCGCCAGAGAGGCAAAGCGGCAGTCCGGGTGCCACTTTGCGTCCTAATCGCCGCGATCCCGCCGCTCGGGGTCATCGGGTGGGCTTCACCACTCCTTTCTGCAGGCGTTCTTTTCCCGGGCTCGAAATGGTTGGGTCTGGGGTTCATCATTATTTTCCTGAGCCTCTTCCGCTTCAAGCCGGGACTGAGCGCGGTCTGTTTGGCACTCTGCGCCCTCGTCTTCCAATTTCGTTACACGCCACCGCAGATCCCGAGAGGGTGGGAAGCGGTAGACACAAACTACGGAGGTGCAGGGCAAGGCGAACCCGATATTGCGACGGAATACAGCACGCACCAATTCATGCAGACGACAATTATCGAGTCCCATGCCGACGTGTTGGTCTTCCCGGAGCACCTCGTCCCACATTGGAATGAATCCACGGAGGCTTTTTGGGAAAACACGCTAAGCGTGCTGACAGCGCAGCACCGTACCGTGCTTATCGGAGCCGGTATCAACCCACCCGCTAGGCCGAGAAATCCTTTTACGCAAAAGCAGTACTTGAATGTGCTCCTCGCGCGCGGGGAGGAAAACACCGTGCTCTATCAAGAACGCATTCCCATTCCAATCGCAATGTGGAAGCCTTTCGGTGAAGACGGCGTTCCGCTGAACTTCTTTGCTCCGGGAACAATACGTGTTCATGATCAAACTGCCGCCGTGCTCATCTGCTATGAGCAAATCCTTGTATGGCCGTTTCTCTCTTCCGCCCTCGACCATCCGACAATCCTGTTGACCACCTCCAACGATTATTGGGCCAAGAACACTCGCATACCGGCGATTCAACAATCCAGTGCCTCAAGTTGGGCGCGGCTTTTCTATATTCCGCTGCTTTCGGCCAGGAATTTCTGATGCGGATCCTAAGAATGACTATCGCAATGGTCTTCGCAATCGCGGGAACCAATTCCCTTGCACAAACGGCAACAGTCAACCCCAACACCAAGATTTCCGTCACCTCCTTTCAAGCGCTCGCGCAATCCTGCACGGCGAACGTCTCCGTCAGCACCCTCGAAGCCATTGCACACGCCGAGTCCGCGCTTTATCCCTACGCCCTTAGCATCAACCGTCCTCACCAACTCGCACGGCGCCAGGGATGGAGTCGCGGCACAATCACCCTTGAAAGACAGCCCGCATCGCGTGAAGAGGCTCTTCTGTGGACCAAATGGCTCCTGGCACACGGCGTTACCGTCAGCATGGGCCTGCTCCAGGTGAACAGCGAACACGCCAAGGCTCTGCACCTTACCGTCGAACAACTCCTTGAACCCTGCACGAATCTCTGGGCGGGTGCCACTCTTCTTGCGAGGACCTATTCAGCAACGGCTCATGCCCAGGGCGAAGGCTTTGCAGCCCTGGACACCGCGCTTTCTTACTACAATACCGGATCACCCCATCTTGGTTTTCAAAACGGCTACGTCGGCCAAGTCAGATTGAATGCGAGTCCTCCTTGAGGTTTCGGTAGAGCCTTCCCACTACCCAATATCATGGTGTCCAGAACGAGTGCCTAGTGCCGCACTAGACAGTCAAATCTGTTGGGAGACACGCGATTCGGGAATCGCTGCCCCGTAGTAAATCCTCGTTGATGTTTGCGTGGATGCTATGTCAGGAGTAGGCGTATCCAGAAGCGTTGCCAAAGGGAAGCTCCGGTCGCCTTGCAGACAATTGGCCCGCACGTAGTCTCTCCGAGCTTCGAGAGCCCCTGCTCACACTGCCGCAAAGCAGATAGGCGGTCATTTGCCGCGACATCTGGAAAGCAGCCTCCGGCATAATCACCCAGGGATTTGAGTTCTTTTCAAGAACATCGCGCAGAATGCGATAGATGCCTTTCGACAAGTAGTGGCTATTCCGCAAATCGCTAACGTTTTGCAAACAGAGACCGCATTGCTCCATCAGATGACTCCCTTCTAATTGTAATCTTTTCTAATGGAGCCATCCCACCGATCCCCTGGAAAGCTGCGAGTGACGGGCAACCCAATGTCGATCTTCCGAGGTCCGATGGATTGGCCTCGTAATGTGAGTCGAGCAAATGAACATGCCGAACCCATCTGGAATTCATGACACAAATGCAAAGAATACGCCTTCCCGGGCAATAGCAGCTGTTCTGGAACACACTGGTGACGGAGGTGTGTTCGCCTCGTATCCTCGGCTCCGGGCATCTCTCGAGGACTATGCCCTAGCAATGAGGCTGGCAGCCGACGCGAACCATGCGCGGCACGCGGTGTGTTTGATGCATGACGCCATCGAGTTCCTCATGTATGAGGCCTTTGCTTCTGATGGACCATGACATTTATGAGGACGGCCAACACACGATCGGTTTCAATCAAGCTTTAGGCGACTGTGAGTCGCGGAGGCTTTCCCCTTCGAGTAACTCGGTCACGATGTATGGCGCACCATCATGTTCGCCAACAAAATGGATCGCCAGGATGTTGGGATGGCTGAGCGATGCAGTGGACTGAGCTTCCTGGCGGAAACGGCGAAGGCGATCAGCATCCTGCCAAGTGCCCGCGCGGAGGATTTTTAAAGCTACATCCCGCCCGAGAGCACCGTCGTGCGCTCGGTACACCTCGCCCATCCCGCCCATGCCGAGCGGTCCCACAATCTCGTACGGTCCAAGTTTCGAGCTGGTAGCGAGGGTCATAAGTGCAGGGATTATAGCCTCAGAGCTGTCTGCAAGGTCCAGGTAATCGCCGAAGTTGGGTACTGGACCGGACTTGTCCGGTTTGCCGACTAACGGCGCAAAAGAAAGTATGTAACCTGCGGCCGCTCCCATCAGTAAGACCTATTAGAAGCCTGTGAGGAAGGTCGCTCGTGACTTCTGCTATGGGTTCATAGTTCGGCGCGATGGAGGTATTTATGACGAGCCGTCAAGCGGGAGCTTCACACGCTGCGAATTCCGCGTCGAATTGGCTATCGACGGTCGCCTCGCTGGCAGTGGGTGCTTCCTTCTTTGCGTTGTGGTTCTGGTTGCTGCCTTCCTGGCTGGGCTTTCGCGTGAATACGGGTGGCGTGGCGCACTGGCGCTGGATTGGGGCCGTCCCTTCAGTTCTCGGCTTCGCGGTGGCGCTCAGGTGTATTTGGGATTTCGGATGGACGGGACACGGGACGCCCGCGCCGATTGCTCCCCCGCAGAGGCTGGTGGTGGTGGGATTCTACCGATATGTGCGGAACCCGATGTATGCTGGATTCTTCGCAGGCTGGTCGGGACTCTGGGTGGTCTTTGGGCGAGCGAACCTAGCGGCGCTCACGGTGGCGTGCGTCGCCGTGATAGGAGTAGCCCTCTTTGTTCAGCTCTACGAGGAGCCCACGCTGCGAAAGATGTTCGGCTCGGAGTATGAAGAATACTGCAAAAGTGTCCCGCGGTGGCTACCGCGAATTAGTGCATTGGGCCAAGTGAGACGGTCTTGAGCGAGCACAGCAGACGAGGGCCGACCAAGCGTGCGTCGCTCACTTGATGGCCGTATATGCGAGAAGTTCAAAATTCGGAAAAAATTCACGCACCCATACTTGTTCCCGTTGCCCCCCGGGTGGGTCGTTTCCTACCTATACCCGGTACCGGGGAGTACGGTCGTACGCGCGGGAGGACATGCTCGTCTGAATTGCGCGTTTCAGATTTGCGCGAGAGAGCATAGAATTCAGAAACCGACCCCTTCGGTCAGATATTTCCCGTAGCACCCGTACAAACATTGATAAGTGGTAGAATTGTGACGCAATCGCGCACCCTTCATGAGTAAACTCGAAGCCCTACAGCCGAGTTCTACAGTTCGCGGCATCCTCCCCGACTGCCTAGTGACAGTTGTCAGCGTCCAATGGTTTGGTTCAGCGGCTCTGGAACTTACCTACAAGACCCCTCTAGGGAAAGTGGCGAATGAGCTCCTTTACAGACACGATGAGCCACGCATCGAGGTTGTAGAAGTTGGCAGACCCTGGAGCTTTGACGGAGACGGTGCTGTGTTTCGACTCGTTTCTGAGGCACACCGAATCAGGTTGGCCCATCTGTTTGACCCGGTTCTGGCCGTTCATACATCCATGGTCGAACCCTTACCCCACCAGATAACGGCCGTGTATGACGCGATGTTACCCCGCCAGCCGCTACGTTTTCTTTTGGCTGACGATCCCGGCGCAGGTAAGACAATCATGGCTGGACTGTTTATCAAGGAGCTTATCGCCCGTGGAGACCTCCAGCGATGCCTCGTCGTGTGTCCAGGCAGTTTGGCGGAGCAATGGCAAGACGAGCTTTATCGCCGCTTTCATTTACCGTTCGACATTTTGACGAATGACAAACTTGAAGCTGCACGCACTGGAAACTGGTTTTTGGAAACGAACCTCGTCATCGCACGGTTGGACAAACTCTCACGCAACGAAGACGTACAACAGAAGTTGAGCGCGCCCGAATGCCGTTGGGACTTGATCGTTTGTGACGAAGCACACAAGATGTCTGCGACGCACTTCGGTGGAGAGGTGAAGTACACGAAACGGTACAGGCTCGGGCAAGTGCTGTCGGGCGTGACCCGTCATTTCTTGCTGATGACAGCCACGCCGCACAATGGGAAGGAAGATGATTTCCAACTGTTTATGGCCCTCCTCGACGGCGATCGGTTCGAAGGACGATTTCGCGACGGGGTTCACGTTGCGGACGTGTCCGATCTGATGCGCAGGATGGTTAAGGAGAACCTTCTGAAATTCGACGCAACACCGCTCTTTCCGGAACGAATTGCTCACACGGTTCCGTACAAGCTTTCTCAGTCAGAAGCGCAGCTATATAAAGCTGTCACCGAGTACGTTACTGAAGAATTCAATCGTGCCGAGGCGCTCCAGAACGACGGGCGGGCCGGAACTGTTGGATTCGCACTCACTATTCTGCAGCGGCGGTTGGCATCGTCTCCGGAAGCGATATACCAATCTCTCCGTCGTCGCCGTGAGCGGCTTGAGAGTAGGCTACGAGAGTTGGAGCTTTTGCAACGCGCTGGGCAGACCTCGCCGCCGACAGCCCTGCCCGTTCTCGATGAGGATGATGTAGAGGACTTAGAGGAAGCCCCTGAAAACGAGTTGCAGGCCGCCGAAGAACAGATTCTCGACCAAGCAACGGCCGCTCGTACGATTGCCGAGCTAAAAGCTGAAATCGAGACGTTGAAGCATCTGGAAGGTCTTGCCCTGGGGGTGCGTCGCAGTGGAGCCGACACAAAATGGCGGGAACTAGCCAGTCTCCTAAGCGAGATTTTCACACCTGAGACGGTTTCGGAGCATGCGGCGGCCAGCGATCGGGTCACATCGGCACGCGCCTCGGCTGTTGCGTCTTCTCCGACGCAGAAGCTGGTCATCTTCACTGAGCACCGTGACACTTTGAATTATCTCGAGAAGAGGATTTCTACGCTCCTCGGCAGGACCGGTGCCGTCGTTATCATTCACGGCGGAATGGGTCGCGAAGACAGAATGAACGCGCAAGAGTCGTTTCGCCATAATCCTGAAGTTCAAGTCCTGCTTGCCACAGATGCGGCTGGTGAAGGTATAAACCTTCAGCGAGCCCATTTGATGGTGAATTACGATCTGCCGTGGAATCCAAATCGCATCGAACAGCGGTTTGGCCGAATTCATCGGATCGGGCAGACTGAGGTATGCCATCTTTGGAACCTTGTTGCGGTTGAGACGCGAGAGGGTGACGTTTACCACACACTCCTCGAAAAGTTGGATGAGGCTCGCACTGCATTAGGTGGGCAAGTGTTCGATGTGCTCGGCAAACTGCAGTTCGAAGGCAAGCCCCTGCGAGAACTCCTCCTTGAGGCCGTTCGCTATGGAGAGCTACCCGAGGTCCGAGCGCGTCTCAACAAAGTCATTGCAAACGCCTTTGACAAGGATCAATTGCGAGACCTGATTGAAGAGCGCGCGCTAGCTCAAGATGCGATGGACGCAAGCCGCGTCTATCGCATCCGGGAGGAGATGGAGCGCGCCGAAGCGCGTCGGCTCCAACCGCATTACATCGAATCTTTCTTCCTAGAGGCCTTTCAGAGGCTCGGTGGGTCGGTCAAACAGCGTGAGCCGCGTCGGTACGAGGTAACGCACGTTCCCGCAACGGTGCGCAATCGCGATCGAGCGATTGGAATCGGTGAGCCAGTACTGCCAAAATACGAGCGAATCGCCTTTGAAAAGAACCTAGTTGCACCCCAAGGTGAAGCCCTTGCAGCATTCGTCTGCCCTGGTCATCCACTCCTCGATGCCACTATTGATTTGACCTTGGAGCGTCATAGGGATCTTCTCCGCCGGGGCACTGTTTTAGTTGACGAGCGTGATCCAGGAATGCAACCTCGCGTCATCTTCTACATGGAGCACCCCGTTCAAGATGCTAGTGTCACTCGTAGAGGGGAACGTCGGGTCATCTCCAAGCGCATGCTCTATGTAGAACTCGATGCGGCAGGTAATGCCCGGCACCTACACTATGCTCCCTATCTCGATTACCGGCCTTTGAAGGCAGACGAACCTGGAGTAGATCTCATCCTTGGCCGTGCTGAAGCAGCGTGGATCTCGCGAGCCTTGGAGCAGAAAGCACAGGAGCATGCCATTGCGAGAGTTGTGCCCGAACACCTCGAAGAAGTCCGAGCGCGGAAGGTGGAACTGATCGCAAAGACTGAAGCTGCGGTGAAAGAACGCCTCACCAAAGAAATCATTTATTGGGATCATCGAGCCGAAGAGTTGAAGCTCCAAGAGCAAGCAGGTAAGCCAAACGCACGCTTGAATTCGGATGAGGCACGCAAACGCGCCGATGCGCTTCAAGGGCGTCTTGAAAAAAGGATGGAAGATCTGAAACTGGAAAGACAGATTTCGCCACTCCCGCCCGTTGTCTTGGGCGGGCTCCTGGTTGTGCCTCTTGGTTTGGTGTCAGCGATCACAGGCCGCGCTATGCCTGCCGACGCAGAATCCGTAGACAATCAAGCTGTGGCCGCAAGAGCACGGGCGATTGTCATGGACATTGAAAGGAAGCTTGGTTTTGAGCCCGCGGACCGTGAATTCGACAAGCTGGGGTATGACATTGAGAGCCGGGTAGCCGGTACGGGCAAGCTGAGGTTCATTGAGGTTAAGGGGCGAAGATCGGACGCGGATACTATCACAATCACTAAGAACGAAATTTTGTACTCATTGAACAAGCCCGAGGACTTTATTCTTGCGATTGTCGAGTTCCGGCCTGATGCAACCCACCGTACCCACTATGTACGTAAGCCCTTCCATCGTGAGCCTGATTTCGGCGTGACGAGCGTAAATTATGACATTGCGGAGCTGGTCGCACGAGCTGAGGCCATGGGATGACGCCAAAGAGAATGCTTATTGAAGTTGCGTTACCGCTAGACTCCATCAACAGCGGTTGCGAGGAGGACAAGAACAGAAAGGTCGGGCACATTAGGAACCTTCACAAATGGTTTGCGCCGATGCCTTTGCCTGCGTGGAGAGCAATTCTGCTTGCATCTGTCATTGAAGACCCCTCGAACACCATGCCTTCCGAATTGGCTGCAAAAGAACGGGAGAGACTTTTCCGTGTCATCGCTTCCGTATCGCCGTTGGATTCGATCGAAAACATACAAGTTCTGAATCAAGCACGCGACGCCGTTAGAATCGCGACACACGAGAAATTACCAACTGTCGTGGACCCATTTTGTGGTGGCGGATCTACGATAGTCGAGGCTCAACGTCTTGGCTTCCCGGCGATAGCAGCCGACTTGAATCCAGTGCCGGTGGTCATCACTACCGCATTGTGCCGCTCCCCACAGCTATTTAAAGATCAATGGGCAATCAATCCCGAGACTAGAAGCAACCCCACTTTGAGCTTAAAGGGCCTCGGAGCACTGCTGACGGATGTCCGGTACTACGCAAACGTGGTCAGAAGTCGCGCTTGGCAGACTCTAGCCCCATACTACCCTGCCGCAGAAAACGGTGAGCAAATATTTGCCTGGCGGTGGGCTTGGGGAGTGCGAAGCCCAAACCCCGCAGCTCAAGGTGCTTTGACGCCTCTCGTGACTGATTGGACCTTGAGCCGTAGCGAGAGAGAGAGCGTGTCGGTAGTTCCAACCGTCGTTGGTCAAGATATCCAGTTTTGCGCCAAATCCTCTGCGGAGATTCCAGCGCCTACTGCAGGTGGAAATTCTGCCCGATGCCTATTTACTAATGCTCCAATCACGTTTGACTATATCCGTTCTCAGGCCAAACAAGCTCTTCTCCGTCCACAAATGTTTGTCATGCTAGCTGAACAGAAGCGAAAGAAGGTTTTCTTGCCACCTTCGAATGCTCAGATTGAGGCGGCTCTTGAAAAATGCGATCTCGATCTACCCGACGCGGCTTTACCCGAAAAGGCCCTTGGGTTCCGGGTTCAGGGTTATGGCGTGAAACGTTTTTCTGATCTGTTTCTCCCTCGGCAGGCTCGATCCGCCGAGACATTCTCAAGAACCGTAGCTTGCGTGCACGATGACATTTTGCAGGACGCTTTAAGGGCGGGGGCAAGCGCAGACCCGACACCATTGGAGGATGGAGGTCAGGGAGCGAGGGCCTATGCTGATGCCATCACCGCTATCCTGGGTCTTTGCGTAGATAGACTGGCAGCCTCAAATAACGTCTTAGTTCAGTGGTTCGGTCGCCCTTCCGGGTTTGGAAAAGCTACGCCTGCATTTCGTATGCAGACTGTCTCGATGGTATGGGATTTTGTGGAGACCAATCCGTTTGCTGAATCAGTCGGGGGATGGTCGGGGCCTGTGGTGGAATCGGCGTTGGAAGCGTTCCGCCTGGTTGCGGAAGACGCATCTCCAGCTCAAGTATTTCAGTCCGACGCTCGTGAGATTTCGCCACACCTTCCGGCTCACTGTTTGGTAGTAACGGATCCCCCGTACTACGACAATATTGGCTATGCCGACTTGTCAGACTTCTTCTATATCTGGTTACGTCGCTGTCTGCGAGAAGCGTTTCCAAAGACTTTTGCCACAGTCGTGACGCCAAAATCTGCCGAGTTAATTGCCGCGCCGTACAGACATGGAGAGGATGAAGATGCGGCAAACGAGTACTTTAGGTCTGGTTTTAGAGATGTGTTTCGGTCTCTTGCTGAGAGGACGGGAGGAGTCTATCCACTCTCTATCATTTACGCAATCAAGCAGCAGGAGGGCAAGCGTGGTCGCGGGTCCGGTTGGGAGGTGTTTCTCGATGGTTTGGTCGAGGCGGGTCTCTGCATAGTGGCTACTTGGCCGATTCGAACCACGACTTTAACCCGCACGAGGGGTCTGAAAAGTAACGCTCTCGCCTCAGCGATTTGTGTTACCTGTCGGCCCCGTACTTCAAATGCCGCTCGGGTTTCGAGGCGCGAGTTCCTGACAGAACTCCGACGGGAAATCCACGAAGCGCTGATCCAGTTCCAAGCAGCAAATATTGCGCCCGTGGATCTCGCACAGGCGGCCGTTGGACGTGGCATGTCAGTTTTCTCGAAGTTTCAGCGAGTACTGGAGTCCGACGGCTCGGGTATGACTGTGGGTACTGCCCTTAACATTATCAATCAAATATTGGATGAGGTACTTGCAGAGCAAGAGGGTGACTTCGACGCCGGTACTCGTTGGGCCCTGGCGTGGTTTGAGCAGTCGGGCTTCGGCGAGGGCGAGTACGGTTTAGCGGAGACGCTTTCAAAAGCGAAAAATACGAGCGTGTCGGTATTGCAGCATAGCGGAATCCTGAAGTCGAAAGCCGGAAAGGTAAGACTTCTTCGTCCCGAGGATCTTTCCCCGGATCGGAACTTGCTGAGCGATGCCCAACTAACGATTTGGGAAGCCGTACATCATCTTGTCCGCAGATTAGAAAAGGACGGCGAAACCGGTGCAGCCGAACTCATAGTCCTCTTGGGAGGTATGGCAGAAACCGCGCGAGAGTTGGCTTATCGACTATATACAATTTGCGAACGTAAGAAGCGCGCCCAAGAGGCGCTTTCTTACAACGCCTTAGTGCAGAGCTGGCCTGAGATCAGTCGCTTGGCTCGGGAGAGTGGTACGCCGAAAGCAACGCAAACACAGATGTTCGAACAGGCATAACCAATGGCAATCACAAATCATGAACGTGTTGGCAAGGCACTTGATTTAATCAAGGACGGTTTGCAGCCGTTCGTCGAGCGAGAGATGAAGGCGCAGCACGCCCAGATCTGGCTCGACCAGGTCCGCAGCTCTGTTGCTGATACACAGACTCATTTGTTTTCTGGCAAAGGTCAGCCACAGTGGGACTCCGCGTCGCTGCTTTCGGTAATGTGGAACCAGTGGAATATTGTATTCCGCAAAACGCTTGGGCAAGCGGAGCGCACGCTGGTCAGCGAACTGCGTGACGTTCGCAACCGCTGGGCCCACCAAAAGCCCTTCTCCAGCGACGACGCGTATCGTGCTCTCGATTCTGCAGGCCGTCTCCTCGCTGCCGTTTCCGCGCCCCAAGCCGAAGAGGTCGACAAGATCAAGATGGATCTGCTGCGTGTGCGTTTTGACGAGCAGGTGCGTAGCGAAAAACGGAAGACCGCTGGCACAGCCATTGAGAGCGAAGCTACCGGCAACCTTAAGCCTTGGCGGGAAGTCGTAAACCCGCATAAGGACGTGGCAAGCGGGCGATATCAACAGGCAGAGTTCGCTGCCGACCTATGGCAGGTTCACATCGGTGAGGGCGCAGACGAATACCGCAATCCGGTTGAATTCTTTCGTCGAACCTATCTGACACAAAGCCTGAACCAACTCTTGATAGGAGCGGTGCAGCGCCTTGCCGGACAAGGGGGCGACCCGGTAGTTCAGCTTCAAACGAATTTCGGTGGCGGCAAAACCCACTCGATGCTCGCGCTGTATCACCTCTTCTCCGAGGCAGTACCCGGCGAGCTCGTCGGGATCGACGAAGTATTGAAATCATCTGGTATCTCCAGACCTCCAAAAGTAAACCGCGTAGTTCTTGTCGGGAATAAGATCTCTCCTGGCAATCCCGTCACAAAGTCGGACGGGACCCAAGTTCGCACTCTGTGGGGCGAGCTGGCGTGGCAATTAGGTTTTGCTGCTGGTGGAGTTAAAGAGGCAAAGAAAGCGTTTAAGCGAGTTCAGGCTGACGACGAAAAGGCAACCAGTCCAGGCGATGTCCTCCGGGAATTAATGAACGAGTATGGACCCTGCTTGATCCTGATTGACGAATGGGTAGCATACGCACGCCAGTTGCATGACCAAAGCGATCTGCCGGCAGGCAGCTTCGAGACTCACTTTACCTTTGCTCAGGCGCTAACCGAGTCTGCGAAATCCGCAAAGCAGTGCTTGCTGGTGATCAGTTTGCCCGCTTCCGATACATTGGGTTCACCTCATGCGGTAGCTAATGATGTAGAGGTCGGAGGTGAACGAGGCAGGGCAGCGCTGGATCGGCTGCGGAATGCTGTTGGTCGAGTCGAAGCGTCCTGGCGCCCGGCGAGTGCTGAAGAAGGCTTTGAGATTGTACGGCGGCGGCTTTTCGAGCCGCTGGTGGACAAGGCTCAATTCGTGGCGCGCGATACCGTCGCGCGCGCCTTTTACGATTTTTATCGCACGCAGCAGCAAGAATTCCCACCCGATTGCCGAGAATCAGATTATGAAAAGCGCCTAAGGGCCGCGTACCCAATTCATCCGGAAATATTTGATCGACTCTACAGTGACTGGTCCACACTGGTGAAGTTTCAGCGCACGCGCGGAGTATTGCGCTTAATGGCTGCAGTGATTCACAGCCTGTGGGAGAAAGGCGACCGCAATCCGCTGATCCTACCCGGTAACATCCCGATTGATGATCCGCGAGTGCAGTTTGAGTTGACGCGATATTTGTCAGACAACTGGGTTCCGGTGATTGAAAAGGACGTTGATGGGCCAAATGCCCTCCCTCTCAGGCTCGATCGAGAAGTTCCCAACCTCGGGAAATATTCTGCCTGCCGGCGAGTGGCGCGCACGATTTACCTGGGTTCGGCACCGACAGCAACAGCCGCACACCGGGGACTGGAGGACCGTCGCATCAAACTTGGTTGTGTTATGCCCGGCGAATCACCCGCACTGTTTGGTGATGCTTTACGTCGCCTGGCTACTGCTGCCACTTACCTGTATCCAGATGGTGCGCGGTATTGGTTTTCTACTCAGGCGACGGTGACAAAAATCGCTGAGGACCGTGCCGAGCAGCTCCTTCGCGAGCCGGATAAAGTGAACAAAGAGATAGAGGCGCGAGTCAGAGCCGACGTCCGAAAGACCGGGGACTTTAACCGCATTCACCCGTTCCCTCAGGCCAGCCAAGATGTTGGCGACGATACGGACGCGCGGCTGGTGGTTTTGGGAGTCGAACACCCTTACGGTAAGGAGTCTGCAAGCTCGGCACTCACAGCAGCCAAGGCGTTGCTCGAAAAGCGCGCCAATAGTCCCCGGCTCTTCCAGAATACATTGGTCTTCTTGGCGATCGACCAAGTGCGTTTGCAAGACCTCGATGAAGCAGTTCGACGATATCTTGCCTGGAGCGCAATCGTTGAGGAAGCCGAGAGTGGTGCTTTAGAGCTGACCATCCACCAAATCAAACAGGCCAAGGAGCAGAAGGGTACGGCTGATAGTGTTGTTTGGTCTAGACTACCTGAGGCATATCAGTGGCTCCTGGTACCCGCACAGGCTTCGCCACAGAGCGAGTGTGAGTGGAAGGCATTCCGGTTGTCAGGACAGGACCCGCTCGCAGTCAGGGTAAGCAAGAAGTTGCGCAATGATGAATCGCTGGTTACCGCCCTCGCTGGTACGGTCTTGCGCATGCACATGGATCGTGTGCCACTATGGCGAGGCGATCACGTCGCGGTGAAGCAGCTCGTGGAGGACTTTGCGCGTTACCTGTACCTGCCTCGCTTAGTGGAGACGAAGGTCTTGTTCGAGGCCATCGGTGACGGGTTGAACTTGCTTAGTTGGGAGACGGACACATTCGCTTACGCAGACAGCTACGACGAAACGAGTCATCGCTATCGCGGTTTGCGATGCGGTCAGCAAGTCGCACTCAGCGACAGCAGTACGGGGGTGGTGGTCAAACCAGATGCGGTATGCCGACAAATTGCTACTGAGGCAGCCGCCCGTGGTCATGCTCCAAAGTCGCCGGTGGGCGCCTCGGCCACAGGGGGGCCGGATAATAAGTCAACCATTGAACCCCCTACCACGGTTGGGCTACCGCCTCCCAAGCCGATGCTGCCAAGACGTTTTCACGCCAGCGTTAGTCTAGAGCCCACCCGCCTGAGCCGTGACGCGGGGCGAATTGCTGACGAAGTGATTTCCCATCTAGCAGGACTTGTGGGTGCGGATGTGAACGTGACGCTCGAAATTTCAGCCAACGTTCAGACCGGCGTCCCTGAGAAAGTGGTCCGCACTGTGACGGAGAACTGCCGGACGCTCAAATTCAAAGATTCCGGTTTTGAAGAATCCTAAACCTATAATAGACACTCTTGCAAAGGCTCAGATCGTTCGTGACGCCGCCCCTTGTGGCGTCGGGCGTAATGGTTGAGACTCGGACGAGCGGTTTGTCGCCAAGGGATGAACCAGACAGCTAGCGGCATTTCAAGATGCGGAGGATTTGGGGGCGAAAATGGATTTCCTCAAGGAGAGGATAGGCATTCAGGTCGCCTTTGGACACGCCTCGTTCTTGGGGATCGATCTATTGAAGTTTCAGATTTCCTCTTATTCCGCTCTCGATAAAATCGACGTAGGTATCTACATTGCTACATCTTCCAGATTTCAGCGCCAAATGGAAAACGATTTCAAGCAGAATTGGGAAGGATCCCTGACGTTTGAAAAAATTGCCAAATACCTTCCGCAATTCAAGAACGCGATCCAAGTTCCCATATACGTCTTGGGAATCGATTTATAACTCTAAACATACGTTAAGAATGCCGAAGATACGAAAGCTCCACACCGGAGAACAAGCGTTCAGGCTAGGCATACCCGGAGGTTCGAATGAGTGAACTGTCAAGACCGCAGGAAGATGAGTCCAGTCAAAGAGAACCTGCAAATCCTCAACCGAGAGAAAGTGTTTTGGCGCAACGATCGCCGCTTGATGAACTTGCGATCTACCTGGACGGTGAGTGTAAGGAAACAGAGGCGAGGGTCCATCAGCTAAGGGATTCGGTGAAAGGCTCTTGTGAGCTACTTCTAAAGGCTCGCCACCCGAGGCGGCGTTATTGGCCCTATTCATGCAGACCTGATAGTTCGGGCAGTTTGCGGCCAGAGTATCCTAAAACTGCAAAGGCACGGAACATTTCAATTAGTACGCAAGCAATGTGTTGTTCGAGTGTTGACGAAATTCTTAAGGTAAGTGAAATAGGTCATGTTCTTACCCACGGCCAATGCAGTGAGCTCAGAAGGTGCGTAACGCTAGTTTGTAGGACGATTCTAAAAACCATCAGACAAAACAAGGGCTCGAAAGTGAAAAAGCTCTGGCTCTCCGGGACATTCGGACCAGAAGATGTTTTCACCGCCTCATGGGTTATCAAGCTCGTAGATCAATGGAAGTTTTGGCCTGAAGAGCAACAAAGGCAGTTCAACTGGCCTAATAGCGTCAAAAAACTGCTTGTTTCAGCAGTCCGTCGTTCAGCAATTGAGAAGGGCGAGATTGATCTCGACCGGACCTTGTTCAAAAAGGGCGAAAATGAAGCTGGCGCTCATTCTCTTCCCTTATTGAAGCTCGTGGAATCTGCAAGAATAATTGCAAAGTCAGAAGAACTCAGCAAGTACTGGCTCAGAAGTAAGAATAGTTCGCCTCAGGTGGTTCTCGAAAGAGCCGGAAGATGGCTGGAGCGAAATCTTCATCGCCAAATGTCGTTCTACAAGTTTAAGGACTTTCGTTTCGACGCCGCAGAGCTCATCTTTTGCTTGAGGGGTGCGATTTTAACTGAAGCCGTGAGGAAAAACGAAGCAATCATTCCAGATGTTTTAACGATTATTCGTGAAGCACAATTGAGATCTGTATATTGGCGCCCATATCGGCCAATGTTATCAACCTCTCAGGGAATGGTTCTGCTCCCACTGAGCATCGAGGTGGCTACTGCTCTTTTGGAAACTTTGATTCAAACCGACCAGTTCAGTTCTTTTAAGGACACATTGGATAAATACTTTCAATGGCTACTTAACCAGAAAATTGAATCCGATCGAAAGGCCGTTCATTCCAGTCGCTGGATTGGCTGGCATTCTGAGAACTCCTATGAGGCGCCTGTCATTCATATATGGGATACTGCATTAGTTTGTAAGTTTCTCGTAGACTATTGGATGTCAATAGAGAAAGAAGTTCAAACACAGATCCTTAGGATCTCCTCATTCTCGGCCAAGACTCCTCAGACAATCGCGAAAGGCATTGAAGATCTCGTCGCATTTGATTTGGAATGCGATCCAAATACTCTAGCCTCTTTGAATCGCGAATTTGTTGACAACCACCGCGATGGCAAAAGGCAATACTCAGCGCTTCTTTATGGTCCTCCTGGTGTAGCAAAAACTACGATTGTTGAAGGACTTGCAAAGTCACGAAATGAAACACTCATATATTTATCTCCAAGTGATTTTATCACTAGGGGTGAAGCCGGCATTGAACAGCAAGCAAAGACGATTTTCAGAGCGCTGGAAAAGCTCAGAGGATATGTAATATTTTTTGACGAGATCGATCGAATGATTTTGGACCGCGATAGCGTAGCATATGGCGATCAGAGCGATCTCTTTCAATTTATGACGCCCGGCATGCTGACAAAGTTAAATGAGCTTCGTAGGGTGCAACGGTCCATCTTCATCATTGCTACGAATTACATAGAAAGAATCGACCGCGCTATCCGGCGCCCAGGTAGAATCGATCGATCTTACATTTGTCTACCTTATGATTGGAAAGCGAGAACTGAAATATTGAAATCCTTGGTCGACGATCGCTGGCAAGGCAAGAAAGCCGATCTCCTTACTCCGTGGGTTCTCAAAACGAAAAACGTCCTGCATAAATTTGCGGCGGGAATACCCCTATATACCTACCCTGAGCTAAAGGGTTTGTTCCAAAATATATCCGGGGTTAAACTTGCGAATGTGCAGGCGTTCAGGGCTCAAGTCGTAAATCAGGTGGTTTTAATGCCTACAGAGCAAGCGCAGAATACCCTCGACTCCTACACTCGTCGGACTCTTTTTCCAGAGGGAGAAGCGGGGAAGTTTCGGCAGAGGCCATTTGAAGAGCATGCTTGTTTGCTTCTTTTGAACGGAGAGGTGGCCAAATCAACGGACAAGAAAAACCTAAAGGAAGCTTTCGGCAAATTGCGTTCCGAATGGGAAAAGACCATGCGAGGAGACTTCAGTTCGAAGTGGGTCGAAATCACCAAACGGGCAAATACGTACAAATTGTCTGATTGGGTCGCGTAGAAATCTATGAAACACATCGATCCCAGGAGGGATGCCGGACTCGTTTTGGGCGCACTGGAATGCTTAATTGATGGCAGGAAAGCGGTATACCTTGCGGTTCCAATTACAAGTGGTCTCAGGCTTTGGAAACTCGCTAGCTTGTACAAGGTTCGAGAATTGAGGGACTTTTCGAAGCAATACCCAGATCGGTTCCGTCAATTGGTTCTAAAGCCTAATATCAATGAGGCGAAACGGATGTCGGCTCGCCTTAGGCAAAGAGACATTCTTATTATCGATCCCTCTTGTCTCATGATTAAAGAGTGGTCCCAGGAGGATTATTCACAGCTGTGGAAATCGGTTCTGAAAACTAGAGTCAGCCGTATTGCCCTGTCTCCAAATTGGGTCTACAGTTTGGGTTGCCTCGACGAATATCTTGTTAGCGTCAAGTCCGGCCTTCAGGTAACAGATCTCGACGGAAATGAAGTAACCTACAAGGATGCTGAGAGTCAGATTCGACAAGCGGAGTGTAAAGGTAATGCCCTAGGAATCAATACCTTGTATCTTCGTAAGGCTCTAAGACATCTAAAACAAGCCTGAAACATTGGTTGGCAAGGGTAGAATGAGCGTCTTAGTTAATTTTGAGAGCAGAGCCGGAACTCTTCATTTCAAGGATGAAGTTTTAGATCAACTTGCACAGACTGCGAATGTCGCTCAATTCGTTAGCTTTGATCCCAGCTTAAATCAGCGCTTTTCGAGAGTAAGAGATTTCACTGCAAACTGGAGATTCAAGTCAATCGAAAATGCAGTCGATTCTTTGTTACAACGTTCTGGCGATTCCGCAGTCAATATCAGGAGTTTTAGGCCGGATGAACCTCAAGGTTCGGAATTCCTTCTCCAGTTAACAAATGTGACCGAAGTGATTACGGGCCTTCAACGTCTATCTAATGCAGGCCTGCACACAATCGTAAACGAATATGTTGATCTCAAAGATGGTGGCGTTTCGGGCGTTGCATTCGGCGAAGTCATTGAGTTTGCTCCCGGCGACACTCCACGATGTGTTGAGGGAACCTCATTCGCTTCTCTCTCAAGAGAGATCGGCGTCCAAATACTCAAAGCGGTGTACGGCTTTCTGCCTCAGATCGAATACCCTAAAGACTTGAGAGTCGAGTTCAGTATTCACCCAAGAACACGCGGAGTGGCCAACAGCCATACGATCATTTGGGAAATGGAACGAATGGAGCGCTACCCAGGTTCGGCTGTGACACAGTGGCCAAACGCATTTAGCCGATTGATCGGTGACAAGGCATATGGACTTCTCTTGGGTCATTTTTCAGGTTTTAGAGTGCCGAACACAGATGTCATCCCCAGAGCCATCGCGCCCTTTAATTTTGGCCGTAAGACGAAATCTGATATTAAGTGGCTAAGAACTGCTCCTAGTGAACCGCAGCCAGGTCTTTTCAAAACGATTAGGGGATGGACAGACCCATTCAAATTTATTAGTGAACAAGACCCTACCCACGACAAGATTTCCTCCGTGCTAATACAAGACGAAGTGAAGCCCGTTTACTCCGGCGCCGCGCTCACGGCCGCAAAGGGAGGTCCTCTAATAGAAGGTGTTAGAGGAACTGGCGAGGATCTCATGATGGGAGAAGCGGGTCCCGAGCAGATACCGCCATCTGTTACGAGGTCTGCGAAAGCCCTTTATAACAAGGCTTCATCTCTGTTTGGATCGGCCAGACTTGAATGGGTGTATGACGGCAAGAAGATCTGGCTGATCCAGCTCCAACAAGAATCTGCCCTTAGCTCAGGGATAATAATTGTTCCTGGATCCGCAACTGCTTACCAGAAATTTGAAATCTCACAGGGGATCCCGAAGCTTCGGGAACTCGTGGCATACGCGAAAGAAAGACAGGAAGGAATTGAGGTTATTGGAAAGGTGGGTATTACAAGCCACATAGCAGATACTTTACGCAGAGCAAGAGTCCCCTCCAGAATGGTGACGCCTCTCGGATACGCGCATCACTGACTTTTTCAACTATTCTGAGACGTAAGGTCGAGATACCGAAAAATTCGTGTCCAAGCTAAAACTTAACAAGCAAAAGTTGAGGGGCGTTTGAAAGCCACTACCTCTGCTTTGGCCTCCTTCTGGTGGTGCGGTTTTGCGATATCTAGCTCTGGATTTTTTGTGGTGTGAGCTTCGATAATTGATCGAATAAAGCTTTCAGGCATTGCGACGTCCTCTGCTAGCCTTTTATATCGGATCGGATTTCCATATACGATTTCCGCTATCTGGCGGACGGCGCGAGGCTTCTCAATAGGAATGTCAAACATTCTCGGTTCTCGGGTCCTCCACCCACGAGCTGAGAGCTGCTGAAACAAATAGGCATATTTTCGCTGATTGATTATCTCCAGCTCCTTCGCTCGAACTACCAGAGCTTGAATGGAAACTCCCCATCGTGGCTTTAGTGAAGCGAAGGTATCCAAATTCACTGGCGGGACAATCTCTTGGCGCATCTGCTTTGCGGGCATGAGAAACTCGGCTGCAAATTGGAATGCTTGTTTCTCAACTTCATGCACCGGATTCATTATAGGTTTGTGCATGACGAGATGTCCCAATTCGTGGGCGATATTCATTCTCAAGCGGTCACCGACCTTTCCGCCGGATAGAACAATGACCGGGCGTGCGCGGTCATTGCCAGCCCATAAGGAAAATGCATCACGGTGTTCGAATGACCTCGATAGTCCAAGCATCAATACTCCAGCCTTCTCAAGTGCATGCATGAGGTGGGTTATCGGCTTATCAGGGGATAGGCCCAGCTCACTGCGGGTCAGGGCAGCGGCTTCCTGAGGATCATTACTCACACCGGTCGGGAGCGAGATGGGAAAAGCCTTAAACTTTCGCTTTTTTAACATCGTTCGCCACAGTGCGAAAGTCAGTTGCGCGTAACGATACATTTCAGCTGATTCCTTGACGGTCATGACCGAGTGAGCACGAAAAAGCAACGAGCCGGCGGGAAAGTCGGCCTCAGGCTCCCGGCTGAAAAACTCCAGCGGAAAACCCGATAGCAAAGCTAAATTCTCCATGAGTTGGGCAGGTGGATTAGTTCTATCGCCTTCCAGCTTTGCAATAAACGGCTGTTTGATTTCGAGTTTTTCTGCCAATTCTAACTGAGTCCATCCTCTCAACTCGCGAATCTGCCTGATGCGTTCCCCGTATATCATCCTTCCTTCGGTTCCTCTCCTGATTTCTCCGTAGGTTCTTCCTCAATTAGAAGATCAAGATCGTCTAATGAAAGGACTTCCTCGATGGAGATGACGGCGGGCTGTGGTCGAATCCAAAACGGCTCGTCGAAAGCACAGTCGACAACGAGTTTGCCACTATCGGTTTTTGTGGTACTAACCGGCAGAGCGACCGAAAGCTTCGAGAGGCTGTATTTTTTATCTACAGTCCAATGTACGATAAGCCCCCATTCCGGTTGAACACAGGTATTGCCATTTCTAAACTCAGCAAAGTCCAATAAAGCCTGACGCTGGTTATAGAAATTTTGCCGTGTGACAGAGTTCCCGGGTTGCGGAATACCCCCGTCATCGCACGACTTCAGGACTCTCACTCTAAATCCAGGTACTATCATGCATAAGCCATTATTTGGGATGCGTTCAGTTTCGAATCCAGTTTTGTCCTCTTCTTCCTCGTCCTTTGCATCTTGACCTTTAGAAATTAACAATCGCTTGGCTTTGTGCCGAACTAAATTCGGTGCCAAGGCGAAATCAATGGGCTCGGCCTGCCAATTGGCATATTCCGATACGTGCAGAGTCCCTTCGGCGATAGCCTCCTGGATCGCGTCGAGAAAGGGTAGCTTAAGCCTTTCCAACACTTTCTCAAATGTGGGTGGATCGGGAAACGCGACGTTTGGGTTTGTATTCATGATGGGAATAATATTCTACTGTTTTTGCCAATCTGTCAAGGAGAAAAACTTGGATTCAATCCGGCGGGGTAGTGAGAGAGTCCCTCAGATTGTCGTGAGGTGATTGTGAATATAATTGGGTGCAGGATTGGGTGCAACTAAAGCAGGGAAAATGGCCCCCGTTTTCTTGCAAGCGACACCAGATAGGGCACTTAGATTTTAGGTTGCCTCGGCTGTTAACCGAAGGGTTGCTTGTTCAAATCTTGGAGAGAAAACGAAGGCTCTAAGCCAGGTTCGGCAATCATTTCTTAGACTCAAGGGCGGGTCGAAGGGGCTGGGATTCTGCTGGCCAGTTGCTGGCCAATAGACTGCAAATGAGATGAGTCCAGCGCAAATGAGAACGTCTAACTCTAACAAAACATAGGTAGAGCAGCGAGCAAGGAAGGGTAGGTAAATTTACCAAACTGCCGCCTTAAGACTCTCGGCAACCTTTCCGAACCCGCCTGCCCGGCCCTCCGTGCTACTCCAGCTTATCCATTCGTGAATTACACGGTAGAGGTCTGGGGTTCGAGTCCCCACGGGCCTACCATTTCTTTTGTGTTTCCTGCTACTTAGCCCCGAACTTAAGCAAGGTAATGTTTGAACATAATGATTGGACCCCTCCAACTCTCTCCATCGCATCACGCTGTGTGACTGCGGAATAACGTGCGCGTAGATTTTCAGAGTGGTTGTGACCGAAGCGTGTCTGAGCTGTGTTTGCAGCACTGTAGGGGGAACTGATGCATCCGCAAGCTCTGTAGCAACCCGTGCCTAAACGCGTGAAGGCCTGTTTCGGCACTAGGAATGCCAAGCTTTCGCAGGATCGGCTTGAGTCCATTTCGCACAACGTTCGTGCTTGACCGTGGGCGTCCGTCGCGTGCTGCGAACAGCAAGCCCGAAGGGTTTGGAGTCCATTGGCGGATGTAGTTACGCAGCACGCCTTCCAAAACGCGGACGGCATCGGAAGTGTTGCCACGGAACATTTCGTCTTCGGTTGTCGGATTTCCCGAGTCAGCACGGTGAGTGGTTGCGCCCGGTCACCCAGCGACCGGTCGCTTCAGATCAAACCCGGGATGCAGTTCAGCTTTCTAATGGGTCGCGAAAGGACGCGCACTAACGGATCAGGTGTGCTTGCGGGCATCGACCCTGCGGATTTGCGCAGTGAACCAGGTCAACTCTGATCCCAGAATCGGCCCCCAAAATTTGACAATGCTGGCGCGGTTCTCTCGAAGTACGTACTGTGGAGTTTGCGTCGTCAAGTTTGCGTCGTCACGCTTGACGGGCGCGAAACAAAGGAGGAGTATCAAAACCCCCGGCATTGCGCAGGTCACTGCGCTTCGAGAGGTTGCTGATGCGAGTCCGCTCCCGCCTCTGGGCCTCCACTCTCCCTTTAATTACCTGCGTCCTTCGCGCGCAATCCACAAATGCGTCCCTCACAGGGCGGGTGACGAATCTATCGAAGGCCACCGTTGCGGAGGCTAAGATCGCGGCGATGAACACCGGCACGAATCTTCATTACGAAGCCGCGACCAGTTCCTCGGGCGATCCGTTCGCGTTTCGCCTGAGGCACCCCTGCTGTGGAGGAATCGTATGAGAGGCGAGGTTGTTTCTGACAGGACGAGCGACGAGGAGCAATCGAGGGTGGAGTTTGCTTTTTCGAGCTTGCGCGAACGAATTGGTTCATCGCTCAGGTCCTCGGGCCATGTCTGCACGAGGAGAGGTAACAATGCCGAAACTTGAGCGTTCGCAGTGGTATGACCTGTCCCGCGACATGAATTGGAGCTTCAAGTACGTGACAGAGGCAGAAGTTTTTCCCGAAGCGCTCTCGCAGAGCCATGGTATTCCCGCAGCTGCCTGGTGGGAATGGGACGAGCCTTACAAGATCAGCTACCGCGAGTATGTCCACAACCAGGCAGAAAAGGATACCGAGGTGTACGCCGTTCGGTCAGCTATCGCACGCTCAAAGCTTTTTGAGAACCTGGATCCGGGCTGGAGAGCGGCGATCATCGCCCACTACGGAGCGATCGCCATGCCAGAGTACCTGGCTTCCATCGGCGAAGCCCGCATGGGCCGGTTTGGACGGGCTGCAGCTTGGCGCAACATGGCCTTGTACGGGACGTTGGACGAAATCCGCCACGGGCAGATCCAGCTCTCCTTTCCCCACGAGCTGCTCAAAAAAGAGCCCCGCTTCGACTGGGCGCACAAGAGCCATCACACCGATGAGTGGGGTGTGATTGCCATCCGTCACTTTTTTGATGAAGTGTTTACTTCGAACGACGCTGTCTCCACAGCGATACAACTCACCTTTACCGTGGAAACCGGATTCACGAACCTGCAGTTTTTGGGCATGGCTGCCGACGCCATGGAAACTGGTGATGTATCGTTCGGTACGTTGATCTCCAGTATCCAAACCGACGAAGCCCGCCATGCTCAACAGGGCGAGCCGACACTGCGCGTGCTGGTCCAGCAAGGCAAGAAGGCGGAGGCCCAGCGCCTGATCGATGTGGCGTTCTGGCAATCGTGGCGGCTCTTCGCCTTATTGACAGGCATGTCCATGGATTACTACACGCCTCTTGCGCATCGCAGGATGTCCTTTAAGGAGTTCATGCTCGATTGGATAATCAAGCAATTCACGGATCAGTTCCGTGACCTCGGCCTTGAGCGTCCGTGGTATTGGGACCTTTTCATGCAAGAGTTAGACTGGCTCCATCATGCTTTCCACTTGGGGACCTGGTTCAAGCGACGCACCGTCTGGTGGAACCCGGATGCAGGAGTCAGTATGGCGGAGCGTAAGTGGCTGGAAGCCAAGTACCCCGGTTGGCACGACCGATTTGGCATCTATTGGCATACCATCGCCGAGAATGTGCGCCACGGGCACATCGGGCTGACCCATCCCGAAACACTTATTATTGTATGTAACATGTGCCAACTTCCCGTGTGTAGCCCAACTATCGGTGCACCGCCCCGGCTGGTCACGCGCAACGGCCGCACTTATACCTTCTGCTCCGAGCCCTGCAAATGGATCTTCGAGCAAAATCCGGCACGCTACGCGGGCCACTTGTCGATTGTAGACCACTTCCTCGCAGGCCACATTCAGCCGCCTGACATGGAGGGAGTACTGGCCTACATGGGTCTCTCCCCTGCAGAGCAAGGCACTGACGCGATGAACTATGCCTGGGCTTTTGAACGGCCACTAGCCGTGGTGGCGGGAGCATAATGTATGGCTACAATACCGCTTCAAGCAGCTTTTCGCGGCGATTTTGGGCTGTTGTTAGTGTCTGTAGATGATCAGGACACGATGGACGTGGTCGCCCGGAAGGTAGCCTATCATGTGATTCACCGGCGCCTGCCGCCGCAAGATGCCCCCATGCGCGTTCAATATAACAGCCGAGTTCTGCCGCCCGACCAAACGGTCGCTCATGCAGGTATTGCGCCGATGAGTTTTGTCGAGGTCTTTTACGATGCCTAAGAACACAGCCACGCTGGAATGGATTGCTGTAGCTACCCTGAATGACCTTTGGGAAGGTGAGGTGACAGATGTTCGGGTTGGAAACGAACTCATCCTCCTTGTCCAGTTGAACGGTGGCGACATTCGCGCCTATCAAGGATATTGTCCCCACCAAAAGACCGCCCTCGCCGATGGGAAACTCGATGGGCACATCCTCACCTGCGCGGCCCACTTGTGGCAGTTCAATCTGTTAACGGGGGAAGGAATCAATCCGAAGAGCTGCCAGCTCCATCGATACCAGGTGAAGGTTGAGGATTCAACTATCTCGGTGGGTATCCATCAGGACAAAGGATGAGGAGAGAAGCCATGGAAAAAGTCCACCCTCAAAAACTCGTGGGCCCGGTGCTACGTGGCATGAACCAAGACATCATTGAGGCGCTAGTTACAGCTATTGAAGCTGACAACCCGGAAACCGAACTCTTGTACGAAGACCACGGTGGGTATGTGCGCATCCACACTCCCTGGCGTTGCCGGGTGACCCGTAAGAGCCTGGAAGCAGCGTTGGGGCGATCCTTTCGACTCCCCGAGCTGGAGCCTTCCTTGTCGGGCTTTGCCGGACGGATGCGTTTTGTGGGCGACGAGGCGCTTGAGTGGTACTTGGAACGCGAGGATTAGCGATGGAAATAGTACACCGGCGCGAGCCACCCAAAACATGGAGTCTGTTGGGCGATGTGCGAAGAAAGCCCAGCGACTACGAGGTTGTCACCGCGAAGTTACATTATCATTACGGTCGCCAGCCTGCTCCCTTTGAACTCGACCCAAACACACCGATTAACACCTGGTATCTCCGATATCGGGAAGGTTCTCCCCTCCAGGCCGATACTTGGGAAGGTTTCCGCGATCCGCACCAGCTCACGTATCAGGTCTACGTGCAGCGACAAGCAGAGCGTGAAGCCTATCTGGAGAACCTGGTGGATGAATTTGAGCGTCGCAACCACGACACCAGGGTTCAGAAAGACTGGGTGCGAATGTTGGATCGGCTTTATCTGCCCGCTCGCTTTCCCATGCATGCCTTACAAATGATCGCACTTTACGAAGCCCAAATGGCGCCTTCATCGTTTATTACGAACGCGGCCTACTTTCAGGCGGCTGACGAACAGCGCCGTATCCAATGGCTGGCTTACCGGGCCAAATCCCTCTCACTCGAACATGATGCGGAGTTAGCCTCAAGCGCACATACCCGCCGTCGCTGGGAAGAGGATGCGGTTTGGCAACCTCTGCGCGAGGCTGTCGAAAAAATGCTGATCGCCTACGATTGGGGTGAGGCTTTTGCGGCGCTCAATCTGGTAGTGAAGCCGATCTTCGACGAAGTCTTCAACGCACAGATCGCGGAGCTAGCCCGTGCTCACGAAGATGAGCTGCTCGCGTTGATGCTCGATGATTTTGCGCTTGACATCCAGCGCTCCCGCGATTGGAGCGTCGCACTGGTCCAATACGCGGCGGCGCAGCGTCCCGCCAACACAGAGTTGCTCAAGCAATGGATCGAGCAGTGGAAGCCTTTGGCCTATCAGGGAATGGAAAGGTTGGTCGAGTTGTTCGGACAAGCGCCACGTCCAGTGGAACCAAAAGCTGTTTCGGCAAAAGTGCGGGCGGCGCACGAGGTCTTCTTGGCTCGGGGTGGGCTTAATGCACGAGGTGACGCCATGGCAACGGGGGCACGGAAGGCCACGGTCGACATCATCGGCGACATGGCAGCATGGGGTACGCACTATTGTCTCTTCTACGAGACCAAAGAGGATCTACTCGACGCGTTGATCTCATATTGCAAATCGGGTTTGGAAAACAACGAATACTGCCTATGGGTTGTGACCGAGCCCTTGACGGTCGAAGAGGCCACAGTTGCCTTGAAAGAGGCGGTGCCCGATTTCGATAGGTACTTGGCGGAACCTCGTGTAGAAATTCTTTCCGCCAATGACTTTTTTCTCCAGGGAGGCAAGTTTGATCGCAACCGAGTCGCAGCAACTATGATTGCGAAACTGGCTGGCCTATCGGCTAGAGGTTACGCTGGCGTTCGGTTGACCGGAGATACCAGCTGGGTCACAAAGAAAGACTGGATCCCCTTTTGCGAACTCGAGGACGGTATCAACGCGGTCATCGGCAATCAGCATTTGGCCGTGCTATGTACCTACTCGCTTGCGGCCTGCGGAGCGTATGAAATCCTGGATGTAGTTCGCACACACCAGTTTGCGATTGCAAGGCGTCAAGGGAGCTGGGTTGTTCTTGAGACCGCCGCGCTCAAGCAAGCCAAGGATGCAATCAAGCGACTCAATGAGGAACTCGAACAACGTGTCGTACAACGGACCGGCGAACTGATGAAGGCCGAACAGAGATACCGCGTGATGATCGAAACGGCTAGTGCCGCCGTGATTTGCATGGACGAGAGCGGCGCAATCCTCCTTGCAAATCCTGCCACCACAGGAGTTTTTGGGTACGAACCAGCGGAGTTGATAGGAAAGCCTTTGACTGTGCTGATGCCAGAACTCCTGCGGAAGCTGCACGAGGATGGATTCAGACGGTACTTGGCGACGGGCCAGCGGCATTTGAACTGGCAGGGCACGGAACTTACTGGACTCCGCAAAAATGGACAGGAGTTCCCGGTGGAAATCTCATTCGGAGAAGTGACCGCTGACGGCCATCGGATCTTTACGGGTTTTGTCCAAGATATCAGCGCAAGAAAGCAAGCGGAGGAACTTCGAGCCTCTTTGCACGCAACTCAAGGGGAGCTTGCACGGATCTCCAGGCTGACAACCATGGGCGAATTGACAGCATCCATTGCCCACGAAGTAAATCAGCCTTTAACCGCCATCGCGAATAATGGGAGTGCCTGCCTGAGACTGCTGACCAATAATAATCTCAATCCTGAGGTTCTTCGGCGAGCTCTCGAAGAAATCGTTGCGGACGGCACTCGTGCAAGTGCGGTTATAGCCCGAATCCGGGGATTTATAAAGAAGGCGCCTGCGGAAAAGAGCGAATTGGATGTGAACGAGGTGATTCAAGAGGTGTTGGCTTTAGTAGGCCCTGAGCTTCAGAAGCATCGAGTAGCGGTCAGGTGCGAATTAGGTAAAACATTACCTCTCGTCCTGGCTGATCGCGTTCAACTGCAGCAGGTCCTGCTGAACTTGATTGTGAATGGCATCGAAGCGATGAGCGCAGTTACAGACCTACCTCGCGCGCTCGTAGTGCAATCCCAGGTCGAGGAGTCTGGGGACTTAATGGTTGCAGTACGCGACTCGGGCGCAGGCCTTGGTTTGGAACCCGATCGGATTTTCACTCCCTTCTTTACAACAAAGGCGGACGGTATGGGGATGGGTTTGCCCATCAGTCGCTCAATCGTAGAAAGTCAGGGCGGTCGACTTTGGGCCACACCCAACGCGCCCCACGGAACCGTATTTTCCTTTACGCTGCCGGTAGCCACTAGGAGTCTCCCATGACACAAGCTCCCGTCGTCTTTGTTGTTGATGATGATCCGTCCGTGCGTTCTTCCCTCAAGTTCCTCATCATCAGCGTAGGTCTGCAGGTCGAGAGCTTCGACTCGGCTGAAGCCCTCTTGCACCGAAAGCTGCCAGACGCGCCCAGCTGCCTTGTACTGGATGTCAGACTGCGCGGATTAAGTGGCCTCGATTTTCAGCGCGAGCTTGCTGCGAAAAACTGCCGCATGCCGATAATCTTCATCACCGGTCACGCCGATATTCCAATGAGTGTTCGGGCGATGAAAGCGGGTGCCGTCGAATTCCTGACCAAACCATTCCGCGACCAGGATCTGCTCGATGCTATTCGCATCGCACTGGAGAAAGACCGGACGAGACGTGAACGAGACAAAGAAGTAACCGACCTCAAAGAGCGCTTCAACTCGTTGACTGCTCGCGAGCAAGAGGTGATCTCCCTGGTCACCTCAGGCATGCTCAACAAGCAAATCGCTGATCAACTTGGAACCGCGGAAAATACCGTGAAGGTTCATCGCAGCAGGGCAATGGAGAAAATGCAAGCGCAATCCCTGGCTGAGCTCGTAAAAATGCTCGAAAAGCTTAAGTCTTCTGCGGAGCCCTGTCCGGTTTAGGTGGTGTTCTTGTCGTCTTGATAAAGAGCGAATCGAGAAGACCAAAGGTTCCTCGCGAAACTCTCGTAAACGAAAGCATTACCCGCATTGGTCCTTCTGGGAACGCAAAATCCCCCAACGTCCAATAGATTTCTTCTCCAACTGGGAATAGCTTCAATGCATTGGGAGATTCACAGTGGCGAGAAATCTAATCTCGATCATTGACGACGATGAGTCCGTTCGCAGAAGCACAACGCTACTCATCGAATCTTTTGGCTATCGAGCAGTAGCCTGTGAATCTGCTGAAACTTTTCTCAGCTCTGGCCATCTCAACGATACGTCATGCCTCATCGTTGATGTGCGACTGCCCGGCATGAACGGACTGCAGCTGCAAAGTCAGCTGGCCGCTGCGGGCTGCCGCATCCCGGTCGTTTTCATCACTGCTCACGACGAAAAAGAATCCCGTCAGCGAGCAATAGAAGCTGGCGCTGTCGCATTTTTGGGGAAGCCGTTTGCTGACGAGCAGTTGCTCCAATGTATTCGTTCAGCGTTACATGAGTTCAATCGAGAGCTCAGAGTGGCAAAAAACCTGATCTCGGTCATTGACGACGATGAGTCTGTTCGCAGGACCACGAAGCTGCTCATCGAGTCGTTTGGCTTTCGAGCGGCAGCTTTTGAATCTGCTGAAAACTTTCTTAGCTCTGGGCGACTGGACGATACCTCCTGTCTCATCGTTGATGTGCAGCTGCTCGGCATGAACGGACTGCAGCTGCAAAGTCAGCTGGCTGCCGCCGGCTGCCGCATCCCTATCATTTTCATAACCTCTTATGGGAACGAGGAATCTCGTCGACAAGCAATGCAAGCTGGCGCTGTCGCGTTTCTGGGAAAACCGTTTACCGACGAGAAGCTGCTCCAGACCATTCGTTCAGCTTTACGTCACGAGTAAGGTGGCATAGAGACGGGCAGCGGAGAAGATGCACGCGCACTCCGTTGCTGACCTCTTTAGAGTGATCGAAAAGCTGAACTCCTCTTCAGAGCCGCGTCTGTTTCATGCGATCTTCCTAGCGAACTTGTCAAGCGAATCCAGAAGAACCAAGGTTCCTCGCAAAACCATCGTAAACGAAAGCACTACTCCCGATTGTCCTTTCTGGCATGCAAAATCCACCAACGTCCAATAGATTTCTTCTCCATCTGGGAATAGCTTCAGTGCATTGGAGATTCACAGTGGGGAAAAATCTAATTTCGGTCATTGACGACGATGAGTCCGTTCGCAGGACGACAAAACTGCTCATCGAGTCTTTTGGCTATCGAGCGGCAGCTCTTGAGTCTGCCGGGAGCTTTCTTGGCTCTGGCCATCTGAACGATACCTCGTGTCTGATCGTTGACGTACAGATGCCCGACAAGAACGGACTGCAACTGCAAAGTCAGCTGGCCGCCGCGGACTGCGAAATTCCAATCATTTTTACCACCGCTTACGACGACAACAAATCCCGTCGGCGAGCAATGCAAGCCGGCGCTGTCGCATTTCTGGGAAAGCCCTTTACCGACGAGCAGTTACTCCAATGTATTCGTTCAGCCCTAGGTCAGGAGAAAGGCGGTCTGAAGACGACGTGATAGTCGAGTTGTACGCAGGAAAACAACAAGTGTTTGGGGGGGAGAAATGACCAGCCCAGGGAGGAAGCCATGCAAGAAATGTCAGAACCGAAATTTCACTCGAGAATGTCGGATACAAAAGAGCGGCTGGGTTCGCTGGGAGTAGAAATGGTGGGCTCCAGCCTTGCTTTCGAACAGGCACTAGGGTTGGTGGAAACCGTCGCGCCTAACGACTCTGGGGTGCTTCTTCAAGGAGAAACCGGAACTGGCAAGGAGCTCTTTGCCAGAGCGATTCACATTTTGAGCTCGCGCAAGCACGGCCCATTCGTGACGCTCAATTGCGCCGCGATACCTGCGGGCCTGGTGGAAAGCGAACTTTTCGGACATGAGCGCGGAGCCTTCACCGGCGCCATGACCCCGTTGGTCGGACGCTTTCAATTGGCGGACAAAGGAACTCTGTTCCTCGATGAAATCGGAGAGCTCCCTCTCGAGATTCAGCCAAAATTGCTTCGAGCCTTGCAAGAACATGAATTTGAGAAGCTGGGGAGCGGACGAACGATCCGCGCTGACGTCCGCATCGTTGCGGCCACCAATCAGGACCTCGAACAAATGGTTCGGGAACGGAAATTTCGTCCGGACCTGTATTTCCGACTGAACGTGTTCCCAATCACCGTTCCTCCGCTGCGTGCTCGCACGGAGGACATTCCAGAGCTCGTGCAACACTTTGTACGAAAGCTATCGCATCAATTGAATAAGCGAATTGAGCATGTACCGGTCGAGGTCATAGATATCCTGAGAGCTCACGAATGGTCGGGCAATATTCGTGAACTCGAAAATTTTGTCCACCGTTCGTTGATTTTATCGTCGGGACCAATCTTACGTCCGCCGATGGCTGAACTGCGAACCATTGTCAAAAGTTCTGCCCAGCTGCCGACGGCGACTTTGGCCGAACTCGAGCGTGAACATATCCTCCAGGTGCTGACAGAAACGAACGGTCTGGTGGGAGGACGGGATGGTGCTGCCGCTCGATTGGGAATACCGCGGACGACGCTGTTATATCGGATGCGCAAGCTGGGAATCCCTGTGGACAAGTTCAGCAGATCGCGGCGTAACGGGACGAAAAACACCTTGTCCGATTCATCTGAACTCAGGGGAGACGAAGAGTCTCAACCCGTCGCTTGATGCATACACCTGACGATGTCTGTTCGGACGCCATCACGGCGCTCAGGTTGGCCTTCGAACACGTCTCTGCTCTGAAAAGCCCAGATGACTCTGCAAGGGATAACAGACAGTCCGGTCTCGCATCAATCTTGGCTCCCACCTCTGAACGCTTTAACTAGCCATTGCGATTGCTTGCAAGAGCGAGTTCCGAGACACTGGTAACAGCTGCTTCACTTTGTTTCCCCAGCTTTCCGTTGCTCTGAGCCAACCTGATGATCGTGGAGAGGGTTCACAGGCAGACCCGTTTCGCACCACTCCCGCAGTTCGCCTCGCAAGATCCTCACGTCAAGACCCTCGGGAAGTGAGGCAATCCTCATGTGAGCCACGGATTCATCGTTGGTACCGTAGAGAATCACTACATTGCGGGCGGAACCAAATGGAGCAGAGCCTCCCAATCCAGATCTGCGGTCTGCAGCGCTTCACAAATCGCGAAGGGGTAGTCGTCCAGCTGACTGCTGCTTCGCAGGTCGAGAATGATCAGCCTGTCGATCAGGTTAGGAAGCAAATAGAATAGATCCACAACAGGGGAGAAGTGCCTCAAATCCCTGAGAAAAATCGTGCCAGGGTCTGAGCCTTTTGGAATGAAGGCTTCAAATATCTTTCGAAAAACCCTGGGAATGAAAGAAGGGCTTTGTTCATCCTCGAAGACCAGGTCACATTCCATCTTTACGTTCTCCACGATTAGACGTTCACCATTTCTAGCGGCCATGAGTCCTCGCGCTGGTGATGCATCCACACTCATCACGCCTGGAAAACGGCAACTGACGGGCCAACCCGGCAAGAAGCGTCTAGAGCAGTAGTCATGTGATGAAGCGCGACTTAAGGGATTCATGATTTAGCGATCGAAGGCCGACGCGACAACTGACGACCACAATGGCGGCATTTAATCGACGTTCGACAAAGCGTCGGGAGGCAGAAAAAAACGTGGCGGTCGTAACCAGTTCCAATTCGGGCAGTTCGCAGGGGTTGCCGAAGCCTGCCGCGTTGGCATAGCGGGTGCTCCTCTGGTTCACAGGACCGAACAAACGGGGAGGGAAGTTCGATGACCACAAAACAACATTGGGATCGACTTGACAGGCTCGATCCGACGCGGCAAGCGGAGTCGGTGCAGGAGTTCGCATTGGCCTTGAGGAGGCAGATCGTTGGACAAGAAGAGGCTGTCCGGGCACTGGTGGAGTTCTTTCAAGTTTTTAAGGCCGGACTGTCAGCGCCCGGCCGACCGATCGCGAACTTTCTGTTTTTAGGTCCCACGGGTTGTGGAAAGACAAGAATTGTGGAGGCGGCTGCAGAGATACTGTTCGGTGCGTCCAGCGCGATCGTTAAAATCGACTGCGCCGAATTTCAGCACGGGCACGAAATCGCAAAACTGATTGGTTCGCCCCCTGGATACCTTGGACATCGTGAGACGCATCCCCTGATCACTCAGGAAGCGTTGGACGCTTCGCACGCCGGAGGGCTGAAGCTTAGCTTCCTTCTGTTCGACGAAATCGAGAAAGCATCGGATGTGTTGTGGCAGCTTCTGCTGGGCATCCTAGACAAGGCGACCCTGACCTTGGGGGACAACCGCCGGGTTGATCTGTCCAACACGGTAGTCGTCATGACCTCGAACCTGGGAGGCCGTGACATCACCGAGAGGATTACCGGTGGCTACGGCTTTCTGAGCGGTAGGAAGGGTGAGACGTCAAAAATCGACCGCGAAATTGAGGACACTGCGCTCGGTGCCGCGCGACGTCAATTTTCGCCGGAATTCATGAACCGAATCGACAGGGTGGTGACGTTTCGCCCGCTTGGCGCCGACGAGCTTGAAAAGGTGTTGAGCATCGAACTGAGACTCCTACAGCAACGTCTCAACCGATCGGAAAAGGGAGAATGCTCCTTTCAGGCGACGGCACTAGCCCGAGAATTTCTGCTTCGGGAAGGCACGGATCGCCGGTATGGAGCGCGCCATCTGAAGCGGTCTGTCGAACGGCACTTGGTGACTCCTCTCGCCAGCTTGATCTCGACGGGCCAGATCGAACGTACGGAAACCGTGTCCATCGGGTGGGATGGTTCGTCTTCTCATTTGGATTTCTACAAGCAACCACGGTCGCTGACGTTCGAAGGCGTGGTTACGAAACCAGCAGCGTCCACGGCCGGTTTAGCCGTGAGGCCACTCGTTCGTGCGGCCTGAGAGTTCCGACCAAAAAGTCGGTCGTTCGTCGTTGTTGCTTATTTTGACCCGGTTCTTCTTGTTTGATCAAGCGGGCGTTCCTCCCACGTCCTGAGGCAGCACGGCTCAAGAGAAAGATGATTAAGATCACGGGTCTCACAAAAACTTTGCCAATGGCGACACCCTACACAGATCCAAGCATCGACGAATACCTGCGCAAGCGGCTCATGCCTGTGGAAGGCGCGATTCCACATCTCCCGGGAATCGAGATGTACGGAAATTCCATTCCCGCCGGAGCCGTCGGCGGCGACCTGTTTGAATACATAAACTTCCAGCAGCGCTACGATATTGATGCGCGCATACAGGTCGCTCTCAAGCTATCGAAAGAGTTTCTCGAGCTTCTCCCCGCAGGTGCACCGCCGCGCAATTCGGTGGACGATCATGTGGAATGGTTGAAAGCAAGGCCGGGTTACAGGCCGGAAATGGAAACCGACTACAGAGATGCGCAGAGCTCAGAGCAGGTACGGATCGCCGAGAATCTGCACGAGCTTTATGGCATGGCGGGCGTCCTACTGGTCGACGCTCAAGGACATTCAATCATCTCAGCGAAGATTGCATCTACGGTCCATGACACCTTTCATGCCCTCATGCTCTCCGAGTTCGACCATCGAGGGAAAACGACACCGGAGCTATTTGGAAGGATCAACCTGAGGTTGGCGCAATCGGTCAGCGCGCGTAATGTCCTCGGGAGGAGCGAGCAAGACTACGCGCGTGAGATTGCGACGATGCTTTACGGTGAAGTCCATCCTTCTGGTCATTTCCGGTTCATCAATTTCGGACATCCGCCGCCGCTAGTGTTCTCCGCAGACAATGGCAAATTCATGCAGATTGATAAGGGCCGGATGGTGCATTTCCCGCCGCTAGGGGTGCAGATCCCGGAGGACCATCCGGATCGTAACAGGTATTTCTCGCTGCAATTCCGTCAAAGGCGGGTGAACTCCACCGATATCGCCGATATCACGCTGATAAATCCTGGAGACATTCTTGTCCTTTACACCGACGGTGTTTATGACGGCAGCGATGACGAAGAAGGCCACCTACTTGAATCGGTGATGCGTGAGCACTGCCTGTCGCCAGCAAAAGACATCTGTAGCGCATTGTTGGAATATGCTCTAAAGAGAGATGACCATCGGTGCTGGATTGGCGAACAAGAACCCATTGACGATAAGACGGTGTTTATCATCAAGCGGAACTGAGGAACAACACATCGTCAATTTGATGTGCCGCATGGCGCGGCCGCTCGATTGCGAATACCACGGACCACACTGGTATCCCGGATGCGCTAGCTGGCATTCGGAGCGGCCGACAAGGCTGCAAATCTAGAAAGGTGGAAGTCCTTTTTCTGTCAATTGCCTGTATTCGGACGGATAGCATGTCCGGTGCGTGCGGAGGCAACGAAGCACGATATGCCCGGATGTAAAAGCCTCGGCTGCCCTGCGGAAATATTCGCAGCGGTAGGAGCGACCTGGGAGGCGAGCAAAATCGGAGGCCTGAACATAAAGAAATGTCTGCAACCTCGAGAACTAGCCCGCGGAAAAATCGCGTTCGCGGATACCAACGGGAAGCCGACCTATAGAGTGTCTTGGGAAGGCCGATGACACCGAGGAAGAAACAGGCAAGTGCACTCGGTGGGACCGTCGGGGTAGGGGACCAGGCATCCGGTGACAGATTTGCAGAGATAACGTCGGGAGAATCCCGGTAGCAGCAGGGGCTGATAGCAACCTGCGAAGACTTCTCGAACGAGGCCAAAAGCCGAAGTAGGGGAGAGCTACACGGGATTGGCGCATGAGTCCGTAAGAGCGATGAACGAGGAGTAATGTCCTCGGAGGAGGCGGTACACGTCTCCCTGATGGAGGTAACGCCAACATCAGGCAAAGGGACTCTGGGCACTTGGTGGTTCCTACGACGGGCGCGGGCTCGGCTTGATAAAACCGAGCATCTCAACCGCAGCCAGGGCTAGGGACGAAGCTATGAGCAAACCATTCGACGACGGGGCGTATGCGCACCAGCGCTTGAACCTCGGGACGAAGGGGAAGGCTCATGGACGAAATGCCAAGGCTTCAAACCGGACCTGTGAAATGCGGTTGTCCGGCATTATAGGGGGGCCTCGGGAAACGCAGCCTTGGTGGAATTGTGAACCCGCCTCGCAGACCGAAAGGGCGAGGACGGTAACCCTCCACCTTCCAGGCCGGCGCGCCCGAGCTCTATCCCAACCTGTGCATAAATTTAGGCGATCGCGGCACAACGGGACGAAAGAGACCCCTGTCCGATTCATCTGAACTGAGGTGAGACGGAGAGTCTCAAACGCGTCCCTGTCTATTCGGACGTCGGGCTGATGT
>Ga0210406_10000543_pt1 | contig 50792 bp, 33 predicted proteins | sample IncBWC30MmetaG_FD_155454 | JGI IMG/M metagenome (GOLD analysis project Ga0210406, IMG submission 155454) | Forest soil microbial communities from Barre Woods Harvard Forest LTER site, Petersham, Massachusetts, United States - Inc-BW-C-30-M | ecosystem: Environmental > Terrestrial > Soil >...
CGTCGTCGCCGTTCGACGCCAGTTCGGCAACCTGACGTTCGATTTCTTCGAGCTCCTGCTGCGCTTTTTCGGTGGGTGCCATCTTTGAATTCAGGCGATGATGCGAACGCTGCCTCGCCCGCACAATTGTTCCACGCGGGCGATGAAATTGCGGTCTGGACTGACATTATAGCCTTCCGCTTCCATCACCACCATGAAATCGCCCTGACGTTCCACGTCAAATAAAACCTTGGCTTCGCCTTTGCGCTCCAAGAATAGGCTGTGCAGATCGTCGATGGTGGCTTCCCCCGAAGTCTCGAGCGGTACTCGAATGCGAATGGCACAGGGGAGCGGAACCCTGGCTTCTTCGAGCGGCTGAATTTCTGCCGCCGTGAGCTTTGGATTGACGCCTTCTTCGATGCGCACGCCGGCTTTGACGAGAACGGGAACTTCAAGCTTCACTTTGTCCGCAATGCGTTTGAAGGCTTCGGGAAAGACGATCATGTCGATCGATCCGGACATATCTTCCAGGGTGGACTGGGCATAGAAGTCGCCGCGCTTCGATTTAAGCACGCGCACATTGCTGATGATGCCGGCGGTCACGATGGTCTCGTCCTTGCCGGTCGATCTGGTCATGGCGGTAATTTCCTCGACCCGGAGTGCCTGCAAGTCGGCGAGTTTGTCCTTATACTTTTCGAGGGGATGGCCGCTGATGAAGAAGCCGAGAATTTCTTTTTCGGCGGTGAGGCGCGTGTGCTCGTCCCAATCGGGAATGTTGGGTAGCTTGTCGTTGTGCGAGTCGGCATCTTCCTGCTGGAAGACTCCGAAAAGACCGTGCTGGCCCGATTCGGCGTCGCGCTGCGCCTTCTGCGCCTGTTCCATCGCTTTGTCGAGCACGGCCATCAGTTGCGCGCGGCGGCCCATGGAATCCATGGCACCACTCTTGATCAAAGACTCAAGCACGCGTTTGTTGAGCAGGCGAAGATCGACCTGCTGGCAGAACTCGAACATGGATTTGAAGCGGCCGAGTGTCTTGCGGGCAGCGACAATGGATTCGATGGCATTGCCCCCGACATTCTTCACTGCGGCGAGGCCAAAGCGGATCGATTCCCCATGGGGAGTGAAGTTGGCGTCGGAGACGTTGATATCGGGAGCTTCGACGGCGATGCCCATCTCCCGACATTCGTTGATATACTTCACGACGTCGTCCGTCGAAGCGGTCACCGAGGTGAGCAAAGCCGCCATGAATTCTACCGGATAGTGGGTCTTCAGATACGCCGTGTGGTAGGCCAACAAAGCATAGGCAGCCGAGTGCGACTTGTTGAAGCCGTATCCGGCGAACTGAGCCATGAGATCGAAAATCTTCTCAATCTTCTTGGGCGGAAATTTGCGCTGCGCGGCGCCCTCGACGAAGCGCTCACGCTGCTGCGCCATTTCCTCCGCCTTTTTCTTGCCCATAGCGCGGCGTAGCAGGTCGGCTTCGCCGAGCGAGTAGCCAGCCAGGCGGTTGGCGATCTGCATCACCTGTTCCTGATACACAATCACGCCGAGAGTCTCCTCGAGGATCTCTTGCAACTCCGGCAACTCGTATTCGACTTTCTTGCGGCCGTGTTTGCGGTCGACGAAATCGTCGATCATGCCACCCTGGATTGGACCCGGTCTGTACAGCGCGTTCAGAGCCGTGAGGTCTTCGATGGAATTGGGCTGGTACTTGCGGAGCACGTCGCGCATGCCGTGCGATTCAAACTGGAAGACGCCCGAGGTCAATCCTTTGTGGAAGACCTTTTCGTAGGTTTGGTTGTCTTCCAGGGGAATCCCTTCCAGGGTCAGCGGTGTTCCCCGGGTTTGCACGATCAGTTTCAAGGCATCCGTCAGAATCGTGAGGGTGGTCAGACCGAGAAAGTCCATTTTCAACAGGCCCATCTTTTCGATGGCGACCATGTCGAAGGCGGTTACGATTTCGTCGTTCTTGGTGCGGTGCAGTGGAACCAGATCGGTGAGGGGACGCGGCGAGATCACCACGCCGGCAGCGTGTACGCCGGAATTGCGGACCATGCCTTCCAATTTCTTGGCGGTCTCGAACAGTTCGCGGATCTGCCCATCTTTTTCGATCGCCTCTCGCAGTTGAGCCGAATCCTGAATGGCCTGCGCCAAGGTGATGTTGAGCTGGGTAGGAACCATCTTGGCGATGCGGTCGACATCAGCGTAGGGGATGTCCATGGCGCGACCCACGTCTTTGATGGCGGCCTTCGCGGCCATGGTGCCGAAGGTTATGATCTGGGCGACATTGTCGCGGCCATATTTCCGGGTAACGTAGTGAATGACTTCGGCGCGGCGGTTCATGCAGAAATCGATGTCGATGTCGGGCATGGACACGCGCTCCGGGTTCAGAAAGCGCTCAAACAGCAGTTCGTGCTGCAGCGGGTCTATGTCGGTGATGCCGAGCGCATACGAGACCAGCGAACCAGCGGCGGATCCGCGGCCGGGACCGACCGGAATGCCTTGCTCCTTGGCGTAGCGAATGAAATCCCAGACGATTAAAAAATATCCGGGGAACTGCATCTGCTGAATGATTGCGAGTTCCCGCTCCAGGCGCAGCTCGTAGTCGGTGAGGGAGTGCTTCAGTTTCCCTTGCTGGTCGAGCGGGCGGAGCGACTCCAGGCGGCGGGCGAAGCCTTGGCGGGTTACGTGCACGAAGTAGCTGTCAATGGTGTAGCCAGGCGGAACCTCGAACTGCGGAAACGGGTTTGCCACTTTCTCCAGGCGCAGGCTGCAGCGCTCGGCAATATCGAGGGTGCGGGTCAGGACTTCGGGAGAGTCCTTGAATACGCGGTACATCTCGTCGTGGTTCTTGACGAAGAACTGGGTGCCCTCGAATTTCATGCGTCCGGTGTCGTGAATGGACTTGCCGGTTTGGATGCACAGCATGACGTCCTGGGCGTGGGCATCGTCTTCGCAGAGGTAATGGCTATCGTTGGTGGCCACCAGGGGCAGGCCAAGATCCTTTTCCAGCTGGAACAGGCCGGGATGGATGCGGTGCTCCATCTCTAGCCCCTGATCCTGAATCTCCAGATAGAAATTCTGCTTGCCGAAAATGTCAGCGAATGTGGCGGCGGCCGCGCGCGCGGCAGGGTAGTTATTTTCCATCAGACGTTCCGCAACTTCGCCTTTGAGGCATCCGGAGAGGCCGATCAGGCCGCGGGAATGCTCCGCCAGAAACTTCTTGCTCACCCGCGGCTTGTAATAAAAGCCGTGCAGCGAAGCCTCCGACGTGATCTTGACCAGATTGCGATAGCCTTCTTCGTTTTCGGCAAGCACCAGCAGATGGTTGTAGGTATCGCCTTCGGGCGGCGCGCGATGGTCATCTTTCTTGCAGACGTAGAGTTCGCAGCCGACGATCGGCTTCACCCCCGCCTGGTTGGCTGCGTTGACAAAATGGACTGCGCCAAAAATATTGCCATGGTCGGTCATGGCCACGGCCGGCATGCCCAGTGCTTGCACGCGCTGGCAAAGTTGTTCGACATCACAGGCGCCGTCGAGCAGGGAGTAATCCGTGTGCAGGTGCAGGTGGACGAATTGGGACATGGGGTTCGGTAGAGCTAGTCTACCGCAATCACGACGGAGGAAAACCGGGCAATTAGGATTAGGAAGCGGGCACAGGGACTAGCTTGCGCTGGCTGCCGCCGCCTGCGCCTGTTGCAGCAGGCGACGGGCCTGGGCGATCAGTTCCGCCACTTCGAAGGGTTTTATCAGGCAGGGAACATTGTTTTCCTGCAGGTAGGCGCGTCCATCGCCCAGATCCACGCCATTGGAGAAGGTGAACAGAACATGACCTTCCATTCCGGGGCAATTTTCTTGCAGCCACTGGTAGGACTCTTTTGCGGTCCACTGTCCGGGCAGGTTGCCGTTCATGATGAGAGCGTCGAAAGGTTCTGAGAGCAGGCGGGTCTTCACTTCCTGGCTCGTCCTGGCAGTGACGACGGTGGCGCCTGCGCCCGCCAGCACATCGCGCTCAAATTCAAGCACGGCTTCCTCTTCCTCCACCAGCAGCACGCGTCCCGGTGTGGCGCCCTCGTGCAGCCGGTGCGAGGGCTTGAGGGATTCTGCTTCGAGCTTAGCCGATGCCCCGGCGGGCAATCGCACTTCAATGACCGCGCCGCTGTCCGCAGCGTTGTTCGCGGTGATGTCTCCGCCATGTTCTTTCACGATGCCGTAGCAGATACTAAGTCCGAGGCCGGTGCCTTTACCTACGCCCTTGGTCGTGTAGAAGGGATCGAAGATGCGCTTGGCATCTCTGATGCCTGCGCCGTCGTCGGTGAACTGCGTACAAACTTGTCCGTCCTGCGAATAGATGCGAATCTTGAGTTTGCCGGCGCGCCCGGTCTCTAAAATGGCGTCGACCGAATTGTTGATGATGTTGAGGAACACTTGCTCGATCTGATGGGGATCGGCGACCACCAGGGCAGGTTCGGAGGGAAGGTCGCGCTCGACACGAATATGGTTGATCTTGAGGTCGTAGTCGCGCAGTGCCAAGGTTTCGTCGAGGACCTTGCGAATGTCAACCTCATCCCGCTGCGGCTTGCGCTGGCGGGCAAAGGAGAGAAGGTTTTGTACCACACGGTGGGTGCGCTGTGCCTGCTTGAAAAGCTTGCTGACGTAGTCCTGGGCGCGGGTGTTCAGACCTTCGCTTTCCAGAAGCTGGGCGTAGCCGAGAATCGCGGTGAGGGGATTGTTGAGTTCGTGGGCCACGCCGGCGATCAACTGTCCCACCGCCGACATTTTTTCGCTCTGCAGCAGTTGTTCCTGGGTCTTGCGGAGATCTTCGTAGGCGCGGCAGGTCTCTTCATAGAGACGGACTTTCTCAATGGTGGTGGCGAGTTGGCGGCTGATCGCGACCAGAAGGTTTTCGTCGTTGCTGGAATATTCGTATCCCGTTTGGCTGCACAGCCCCATGATGCCAACCGGGCTGTCCTTGCCCCAGAACAGAACCCAGAGCCAGGAGCGGTCGGCATCGGAGCGCAGGAATTCGGCAACCTTCGGCGGCAAGTGGGGGAGATATTCGGCGGTAACCACTTCGGTGCGCGAGCGCATCACCAGGTCACCGAAGCCTTCCGTGAAACAAATCTCCGGTATCCGCATTTTGTCACGGCTTCGCGGTCCCCAGGCGGCGCGCCGGCGATAGGTAGTAGCGTCGCTATCGGATAGATAGACAGTTCCGCTTTCGGCGCCAAACAGGGTAACCACCTGACGCAGGGTCAGGTTCAGAATTTCATCCAGGTCGAAGGATTGCGCGGCGACCACAGCCATGGCATTCAGGGCATTCAATTCTCGGTTGCGTCGCCGCATCTCTTCTTCGGCGCGGCGCTTCTCGGTCATGTCGAGAACGAATCCCTGATAGCGTTCGATTTTGCCCGTAGCGTCGCGCTTGGCGAAGCTGCTCTCAACGGCCAGCAGAATCGTGCCATCCTTGCGGCGCAGACTGACCTCGAAATTGCGCACGTAGTTGTGAGTGTCGATTTCCCGGCGAAAGGAATCGCGCTGTTCTGGGTCGACGCAGATTTCCGAATCCAGGTTCAATACCAGCAACTCTTCGCGGTGACTGTAGCCCAGCATGCGCACGAAGGCGTCGTTGCAGTCGAGAAGACAGCCGGCGGAGTTGGCCACGTAAACGCCCTCCTGCACTTGCTCGAAGAGCAGGCGATACTTCTCTTCCGCGGATCGACGGTCGGTAACGTCGCGAACCACGTGCATCGTCCCTTTTTGCGGGCTGCCTTGCTCGGTGTAAGAAGACGTCGAAACCACCGAGAAGCCGCCGAAGCATGGATCGGCTCCCTCGGTAAACTCTTCGTCTCCGCCCCTTGCGCAGTAGGGGCATCCGGTCCATTCGCCCAAGGAGTGCGGCAACATCGACTCGCACGAATTGCCGATCACATCCGCGGCGGCCTGGCCGAGTTGTTCAAGCAGAACTTGATTCGCCTTGGTAATGCGGAAGTCGGCGTCGTGCGCCAGAATGATGTCGTGGATCGAATCGAAAGTGTTGATCCATTGACGTTGCGAGCGCAGATTCTGCTCGAGCAGGCGGAAGTTTTCCACCGCGAGCGCCAGTTGCTTCGCGCAAGCCTGGAAAAATTCCAGTTCTTCCGGAGTCCACTGGCGACTTCGCGAAGTGCCGAGCAGCAGCAATCCGATCGGCGCTTTATTGCCCGCGGCCGGAATCATCACCAGCTGGCGAATCTTCTCAGTCCTAAGACATGCACTCGGTTCGGGACCGGCGGCATCCCGGGTCGTGACCTGGGGACCGGGCTGCGCCAGCAGTTTCTGGAGGTCGTCGTTAATCTCGGCAAACCCGGCGTCGCGCAGGAATTCCGGAGATAGTCCCACCGCATGCGTCGCCACCAGGTGCCCACCCTCGAGCAGGCGGAACCATGCCGCCCGGACTCCGGTCAGGCGCTTCAATTCCTCGACGGCCGACTGGACGACGTTCCCGTATTGCTGAGCACTGGCCGTGCTTCTTGTGATGGCCTGCATGGCGTACAGCCTTCGCGTGCGCGTCCGCGACTCATCAAACACCCGCAGCAGCATACTCAGACCGAGCGCAATCTCCGCTGCCAGGAAGGCTGAGCTGGGCACGCGGTCGGTGAACAGTGACCAGGAAAGATGGAGCCAAGGCAGACAGAGCGCGAGCAACCATGCGGATGGTTCCCAGCGCCCGCGCCGCGAGCGCAGCAACGCCAACGATGCCGTGAGCAGAATGATCCGGTAGCCCACTTCTACGGCGACACGCAAGGGCAGAGAATCCGGCCACAATAGGACGCGGGCACCGGCAAACCCCACCAGAATGGGGGTGATCACCATCAAGGGAACGATCCACTCACGACCGCGCGCATACAGAAGAACGGCCCCGGCCAGCAATCCGACGGCGAGCATAAACGTCGTCTGCCCAGCGACCAGGTCAAAAGGAGCAGGTATTTTCGCCGCCAAGCAATGCTCGGCGAGCCGCGAAGCAACCAGGGCGGTCCAACCCAACACCCAAACTTTGAGATAGTTCTCCGGAAAGGCGCGCAGAGCGAGCAAAGATGCGCCCAACAGGATCAGCAGCGCCCATTCCGCCCCTGTAGGCGTGGCGAGACCAAGCCTTGCAGCCGTATTCCAAATCGACCATAGGGATGCGCTCATCGTATTGCGGGCATACGTCTTCCTTGTGTTTGAATATCACGGCCCGGTACTTTCTCGATGGAGTTTCGGGACCTGGGTGATTACTTTCGGCATCTCGCGAGTGGGTTACAATCGCCCAATAGACTTTTTTGAGTACCTATGCCAGATCGCATTCTTGTAGTTGACGACGAAGAACCGATTCGGGAAATCGTCGCCTCCATGCTCGGTACTGCCGGATACGCTTGCAAACAAGCAGCTTCCGGGATGGAAGCGCTCGCGGTTCTGACCTCCGGGGAAGAGTTTGAGCTGATGCTCTCCGATCTGATGATGGCGGATCTCGACGGCATTGGTCTGTTAGAGCGCACCAAGGAAAAGTATCCCGACATGCCGGTGGTGATGGTTACTGCCGTGCATGATATTTCTGTCGCGCTGGCCGCCATTCGAAACGGAGCCTATGACTATCTTCTAAAGCCGTTCGAGCGCGAGCAACTGCTCAACACGGTCAGCCGCGCTCTGGAGAACCGGCGGCTGAAAGTTGAGAACCGGACGTATCAGACGAACCTGGAGTCTCTGGTTAAGGCCCGCACCGATCAGCTCCAGGCCGCGATGTCCACCCTGGAGCGCTCCTATGACATCACGCTTGAGGCGCTGGGGGACGCACTCGATCTGAAAGATCGCGAAACCGAGGGCCACTCCAAGCGCGTCACCGCTTTTACCATCGCGATTGCCCGCGCCATGGGTCTGCCTCGCGAACAAATCAATACGATCGCGCGCGGAGCTTTCCTGCACGACATCGGCAAGATGGCCATCCCTGATAAGATCCTGAATAAGCCGGGAAAACTCGAACCTGACGAAATGACGATCATGAAAGAGCACGCTTATCACGGCTATCAGATCGTCAAGAAGATTCCATTTCTCGCCGAGGCCGCCGAGATCGTGTACTCGCACCAGGAACGCTTCGATGGCACCGGCTATCCACGCGAATTAAAGGGAGAGCGAATTCCCCTCGGATCTCGCATTTTCTCCATCGCCGACACTCTGGATGCCATTACCTCCGATCGTCCCTACCGGGCGGCGCAGTCGCTGCAGGCCGCGCGTGAAGAAATCGCGAAATGGGCCGGGCGGCAGTTTGATCCAGACGTGGTGAAAGTTTTTCTGGAAATGCCGGAGAATATCTGGGACGATCTGCGGAGGGAAATTCACGCCCAGATCTACCACGTGGCTTATTCCGCCGGGGCCAAGGGCTAATCCGTACGCCGGAAGGAAATCCTTCCTCTTCAAATCGAGATTAGCCGGCGTGCCGGCAGCAACTTCCGTTTTTCTCCCATCCAATACTCTCTTGTTTAGCGGCCTAAGACTTGACGATCCTGGCGTCTTGCCGAGATATAACAGGTAAAGACTCGGAGCTCACAGCGCAAGGGCGATCCGCGCAGAGCATCGTCACTGATTCTGGTACTTTCCGAATACGAGTGGGAACCCAGGCATGTCGCTGCCATCTAAACGAAGCGCCGGGCGGGTTTAGCCCACCGAATGGATGGATCAATTGTGTATGAATACGGCGCGGCGGGAACTGGAGGGTTTGAAGGACGCAACTGAAACGTTTGACGAGATCATGGTCAGGTCGCGGCGACTAGCTCGGTGCATTGGAGTGTCATTCATGTAAGGAGATGGTATGAAACTCCACTACCGTGTCCGCATTGACCGCAATACTGGCAATCCAGTGAACGAGGAGCTTCGTTGCCTATGATCCAAGGCCACGACAACCATGATCGAATCCCTAGAAATACCGTAAGGAGATGTATTACATGAAAAAACTTCTTTTGCTGCTATTGTCGCTCGTGACGTCTGCTGCCGCTCAAACAACTACGCCGTATTTCAACTTTAGTCTTCCAGCCTACGGCACACCCAACTGGAATATTTTGTACCATGCGAATGGCTGTAATACGAAAAAAGGATGCAGCCTTTACCTAATCGCCACAAACTTTCCCGGTGGTGATATAGGGGCACAGGTAAACAACGCCGCCGCCACCTGCACCAGCGGTCAGCAGTGCCATATTATTATTCCACCAATGGCTCAAGCTGCGATTACGACTCCAATCGTATATGTGGCGAATGAGACCGTCGAATGCCAACGAATCGGGGCTATCGATAACTCTGCCGGATCGGATCCATACACCAATTTGACATATTTTGGGTCTGGTACGGCAATTATGATGCCTACTGCGAATGGTCGCCTCATCGGGTGCGATTTATTGCTCGGTCCTTCAGTTACAAACGGGATTTGGATGGGGAGCGCGAGTGCTGTCCTTAATGCTTATTCTAACCATGTTGAAGACGCCAGCGTGAGGGGAGGAGGGACAGGAACGACGTTGGTCAACATTTCCTGTCCAAATGCGGCATGCGAAGACAACAACCTTATCAATTCTCGGTTATCTGATTTCATTGGGGTGGCGGTTGGAACTAGCTACTCCAATGACACGCACCTATACAATAACTCCGTCTATGGAAAACAAGTTGGCAACACGACCTCTACCTCGCTTCTGATCGACTCGCAAGCGGGTGGAGTCAATGTGGACGGATTTATTGGTGGAAGTTCTGGCTTGCATGGCATGGTGGTGCGCCATACTTTAGGCGGGCTTTACCCAACCTTTGGGTTCGTTAACAATTTCGAGTGTGACATCGCATCCTCCGATTGCATTTTATTTGATTCCACGTTGAGTTCGGCCAATATTGGATACACTTGTAATGATTGTTGGGCGGCGGGAGCGGGCGGTGCGGGAATTCACATCGCGGGCGGTTCTAATATCACCATCGGCGCCGGATCGATCATTCGGGTTAACGCGCAGGACGGAATCTTGATCGACGGCGGAGCAGAAGTCATTGTTAAAATTCACGACAATATCATTCAGGGAAACAATACTTCAAACGCTGGCTATAGCGGCATATCGATTGCAGGACATCCGAACGGCGTTACCATTACCGGAAATGTAATCGGGAATTACCCAGAAGTCGGCGGTAACCAGCAATATGCACTGAAAGCCAACTCCGATGTCGAAGGACTTACGTTCGCGAACAACAACTGCTCTAATAATGTCGTTGGTTGCGCGAATGTTGCTGCGGTCGTTAGCTCAAAGCTGACCTACTTCGGAAATATCAACGTCGTCGCCGGAGTGAGCAACGAGCCGAATTACTTTCCCGGGACTCTACAAGCCGGAACGATCACGTCTACCGGCAACATCACGGCCAACGCTGGAATAGTCGCGGGCGGGACCAGTGTTACCGTAACTGGGTTGAGCACCCCCACGTCGCTGGCGGGAACGACCGGAGCCAACGGACTAATTGTTATCAGGGATTCGACTTTGGGCGGAAGCGCGCTATTTATGCTGGACCCCGACTCCGGACCGCAGTTGATAGGGAGGAGCAACATCACCGGAATAACCACCTCGGCGGCAATGTCGTATTCAAGAGGCTGGAGAATCACTCTTAGCTCCGGGGCTACGCCGAGGACTCTTACTTGGGCAATCTTTCAGTCATAGAGCATTCGCCTGGGCCAACGGTCACCATCGGCATGGCACTCACCGACCTGACTCCGAGGCGAACAGACGGCGCAAGCTTGTTGCTAACGCTGATTTCGTCAATAGGCATTTCGCGATAGAGGTGAGTCGTCGCGTCCTAGGCCACAGAGGCGTCTGGTGACACGCTGGCGGATAAAACATGTCCTCATCGCTGCGGTTCTTTTGACGATTGAGTTGGCGCAGGGTCTCGGCATGATCGGCCTCCCTGCGGTCTTCATCGCGGCGGTTGTGCTTTTCGGTGGGAACCAACGGGTTGGCATGTGGCTTCAAAGTGGCGGCTCTATATCTCTAGGTTTCAGTAGCGACATTCACATAGCTCGTTTACAACGTGCACATTGCCAAACGTAGAGCGAGTCCAGTTATTGCGGCTTGTGAGAAATTCAAAAGCCGAGCCCGACCGCTATCCGACGCGGCTCAACGAGCTGGTTCCTGCAACCATTACAGCGCTACCGGATGCTAAGAAATACGCTTGTCGCGAGGCCCTTCGGGTATGACGCAGCACGTCCGACCCTGTACTTCCCGGCCATGTTCCATGGGGTGTTTTCCTGCGATTTCCGGACCGATCGTGGGACGGCGAACGATTAAGAAATCAGTCGGGGACAGGCGATTGTTGGGAAATCGCCCGAACACTGAACCTGCGACCGGGGTTAATGGTGGAAAGACTTCGTAGTCACAATATTGTGTGCGGAACACGTGGCGGACGCATTCGGATCTCGCTCGCCCCTAACAACGATGAAAGTGATGTTAACGCCCTTATCGAATCTTTTGCAGGAGCAGGTTCGTGATCCCGCGTCGGTTGGCGATCAGGGATTGTTGACGTAAGGCGAAAGCAGGTTTTAACCGCTGGTCATTGAGCGCTATTTTTCGCCAACTGAGGGGTTCATTACTGAGGCGTTCATTACTTGACATATCACTCGGAGTTCGATATAACGAACTCCGAGTTATGAACGACGATGCCAGCAATTCTTTGCCGCTCGCTCCGGCCGCGCTTCATATCTTGCTGTCTCTTGCGGCCGAGGACCTCCACGGCTATGGGATCATGCAGGACGTGGCCCGGCAGTCGGAAGGAAAGTACAAACTGCGCCCGGGAACGCTCTACGACAACCTGCAAAAGCTGATCCGGCGACGGTGGGTCGAAGAGCTTGGGCAGAAACCCGGAGACGACGATCCGCGTCGCCGCTATTACCGGCTGAGTTCGCTGGGCCGCGGAGTTCTGGCGGCAGAAACCGCCCGCCTCGCCAGCGTGGTGCGTGAGGCGCGCTTGCGCCTGCAGGTTGCCAAGCCCAGGAGGGCCTGATGCTCCGTTTCCTCTACCAACGCCTGCTCCGCTTGCATCCCCCCGCATTTCGCAAGCGATTTGCCGAAGAGATGCAATCGATCTTCGACCGAGTCACGGAGAGGTCAGCCCGCGTCAGACTGTTGGCGGACGGATTCCTGTCTCTGCTGCGGCAGTGGTCGCTTCGCCCGGAGTTCTGGCACGAGTTCGCCTCGGGCGGACAGCACGCAGCGGTTGACGGCATTCCTTCGTTTTATACTCTCGATCCTTTCCGCCCGCGAACCGCTGCGGTTGTTCACGGGCTGATCCTGACTGTGGCGGTCTTTTGCCTAACTTGCTTCGCCATCCGCTACAGCTGGATCCACGTGCTGCACGTCCAGATTCCAGAAGTGCAGTTTGAGAGTTCCTCATCGGTTGTGCCTGGCGCGGCGGCGGCGAGGCCAGTCCAGCGGGAGGTTGCGTCGCGAACGGGAGGCCAGATGCAGGACGACGTCTCAGGATCGTCTCGTTCTTCGCAAGCTCCGCCGACTCAAGCGCCAGGCCCGAGACCGGGTACGGCGGCGCAGCAGAACGCTGGAGGCAATTCGCGGCCAGCGCCGCCCGGACGAGCGGGCAAACGAGCAAGAAGGGCCTCTGCGTTCAACACGGCGCAAAACGCCGCGAGCCAGCCGGGAAGAGCGCCGGAATCCAGCTCTCGGCAGATCGCATCACCCGGCCCAGGCCAGCCAGACACGCCTCTTCAGCCCGCGGCTTCGGCACCGCCTTTGGTTCCCAATACAAAGATTGAAGCTACCGAGCGGCGCCGCGTGATTGAGGCAGCAGTCGCGGATTTGACCAGGTATTACGTTGATCCGGACGCGGCCCAGAAGATGGCGGCGGCGCTCCGGACTCACGAGAAGAACGGCGATGACGACGCGGCGACGGATGGCGAGGTTTTCGCCGATTTGGTGACCCAGCATATGCAGGATGTGAGCCACGACAAACATGTGATGATGATCTACGGCGCGGCCATTGCGCCTGAGTCTCCACAGCCGCCGAGCGCCGCTGACATCGCGGCCTATCGCAAGAAGATGGGCAGAACGAACTGCCAGTTTGAGGTCGTGCGGGTGCTCCCCCGTAACATTGGCTATTTGAAATTCAATTCATTCCCAGACGCGGAGATTTGCGGGCCGCGAGCCGCGGCGGCGATGGCCGAGTTAAATGATGTGGACGCCATTATTTTCGATTTACGCGACAACCCCGGCGGTTATTCAAACATGGTCGCGCTCATCGCGACCTACCTCTTCGATCGCCCGGCGCACCTGAACGACTTTTACGACCGGAGCGAAAACACCACAGAGGAGAGCTGGACGCTCGCCCCGGTGCCAGGCAACAAGCTGGCAGACAAGCCTGCCTTTGTGCTGACTTCGCACATGACTTTCTCCGCCGCCGAGGCATTCGGCTATGACCTGAAGATGCTGAAGCGCGCCACGCTGGTGGGTGAAACAACTTCCGGACGAGGCCATATGGCGATGGCACGCCGAATTGACGATGACTTCATGATCCGGGTTCCTCACATCAAGGTCGTTAATCCCATCTCGAAAACGAACTGGGACGGGACCGGCGTGGAGCCGGATGTGAAGGTGAAGGCCGCAGATGCGCTCGCAACCGCGGAGAAGCTGGCGGAAAGCAAGTTACAGGGGAAATAGGCCGTGTACGCCAAGCTGCAGTAGCACCGACATATAAGCGGGCCGAGAACATCCTTTGGATTTCAGGGCGAAGTCAACTTACGAAATCAGGGGGATAGATCTCACCACCTGGAGTGGCTCGGTTCGGATTCTGGGCGGATCGCGGCAATCCCCAGGTAATCCGCTTCAGTTGAACGCCGGTTTTGCGATTTTACGAACGGCTGACTTGGGATGCTGGCGAGATCAGGGTCTAGGCAGCCTGAGACGCCAGCGTGTTCAGTGTGCTTGGAGACAACCGCACTATGTCTAGTCTAGTGCCTCGGTCTCTGCCATGGCTACACCGCGTGCCCCTGAAGTTCAATCTACATAGTCCGGCTGGTGACATTAAGCGTCGGCAACATCATGCTCACCGCATGCCAGAGTGCAGTGACATAGTCCTCGCCGGAGTCAATGGACATGCGGGTTTGCGCATTGTTCCAAGCAAGCGATGGAGATTTTAAACTGACTTGGCGGTCACTGTAAAGGTTCAAAGTGTGGGGATTGAATGCCAGGTCGGGATGGTGTCTTAGTATCACCTCTATGAACCGGGTTGTGAAGACCTCTCAGCGGCGCGAACTGTTCTCTGTGGACCCTCAGCAAACAGCCGGGAGTAGATGACGCCAGCCAATGCGGCGCCAATGATTGGAGCTACCCAGAACAGCCACAGTTGAGCCAACGCCCACCCCCCAACAAAAATCGCAGGGCCGGTGCTCCGTGCCGGGTTAACGGAAGTGTTCGTGACGGGAATGGAAATCAGGTGGATCAGGGTGAGGCACAGACCTATGGCGATGGGAGCGAAACCCTTGGGAGCGCGATCGTCCGTGGAACCAAATATCACGAGCAGAAAGAACAGCGTCAGCACAACTTCTGCCACGAAACACGCCAGCAACGAGTACCCACCGGGCGAGTGGGCGCCGTATCCATTCGAGGCAAATCCCTCGGCTAAGCTAAACCCTTCTTTGCCGCTCGCGACAACGTATAACAACCCGGAGCCGACGATTGCTCCCAAGACCTGCGCTACAACATACGGCAGGAGTTCGGAAACTGGAAAGCGCCTTCCAACCACAAGCCCAACCGATACTGCGGGATTGATATGGCATCCTGAAATAGGCCCGATGGTAAAGGCCATGGTGAGCAAGGTCAGCCCAAACGCCAAGGCGACACCTGCAAAGCCGATACCGAGGTTCGGAAACGCAGCGGCTAAGACCGCGCTTCCGCAACCGCCGAATACCAGCCAGAACGTTCCCAAAAACTCTGCGAAACAACGTTTGCTAAGAGTCATCGAGGAGCCTCCGGTCCAACCTCGTGAAATGATGCCACAAAACCGCTCGGCTGGGGGCCATACAATTCTCAAGTTCTGCCACACCGCCCTACGCCCACATTCAGACGGAACGTAATCGTAACTCGTGAAACGTCCCCATTTCACTTATCCCGATTTTTGCGTGAGCACGTTATTGAAGGGCGGATGAAATCGAACGCTGCAAAGTTCGCCCCGAGAAACATCATTCTGCTCAGCCTATGAGAGATTGAAAAAATGCTCAGTCTCGTACTCTGTCTGGTCGGTCTTGTAAACTGTTTTTGACAGCGAGAAGACTGTCTGCACTGAGTCTATTATTCAGTCGGTTTGCGGGCAAAAGTGAGTTGCGAAAGTCTTCGTAGATACTATAGATACTTTAGAAGCAACGCGGAAAGTGCTTTTTTACGCTGCGTTTGCATAATAACTAAAAGCCGGGAGATCCCTATGCCGATTCGCACTCTCCGATTGCCCTTGCTTGGTGCCGTTTCTCTGATCGCCCCGTTTTGCCTGTTGATGCCTGCGCAAGACGCGACTTCAGTACGCAGCAACGTTGTGCCAGCGGGCACAATCTTTCTCATCCGGCTTTCCGACCAGCTTGATACCCGGACGGTGAAGGCAGGGGACCCCTTTCAAGCCCGGCTGGCCGAACCACTGGTCGCGGCGAGTGGCGCGAGCATCGCCTCTGGCAAGCAGATCAAAGGGCATGTCAGCGCCGTCCAACCCGGGCTTCGCACGCGCATGATCTTGAGTTTCGACGAAATCGAGACCACCGGAGGATGGGTTCCACTCATGGCCACGGTCACCGGGATTCCGGGTGAACATGGTCTAAGGCGGATCGGCGACGAGGGAGAAATTGGCCGTCAAGGAATGACGAAGGAACAAATTGCCGAGGCTATTGTGGCAGGAGCCGGAAAAGGTGCAGCGGAAGGGGAAGAGTCTGGCGGCTGGCGCGGAGCCGCCGCGGGGGCCGGCTCGGGCGCAGCCCAAGCTGCGGTATCGGCCTTTGAATCAGAACACGCCCTGATTCTCGAAAAAGGGACCGCCCTCGAGATCCGGTTGGATCGCAACCTGGGCGTTCGCTCGCGATAGAGTTTAAGGGGCTTTCACGACACCGGTCAGGAAGGCGTCGAGCACGGTTTTCGGGATCGCGCAAGATCCATTCCGGCCACCGTTCCTCCTTAGAGGCAAATGCGGGGGAGTATCCTTCTCCGTGGAGAGTCTTTCCGGAGGGCCGCCATGAAATCCGCAGGTTTTTCTCTCGCTCTTGTTTTTCTGCTTTTTCTCGGCGCGGGCGCGGCCGTTAGCCAGGATCATCCTGCGGTTACCGCGCAGCCGAATACCGTCTATGTGAGCGCGGAAGGAAAATACGAGTCGGCTCCAGATACGGCGCAGATTCAATGCAATGTGTCCGTGCAGGAGGACAGCCCCCAGGCCGCCTTCCAACGTGCCTCGAAGAATGTGGAACAGGTACGACAAGTGCTGCGGGCGAACGGAATTGATCCCAAGGCTGCGACGGTTGGTTTTCTTTCCGTGCAACCCATGTACGAATGGAAGCCAAAGCAGCGGGTCATTGCCTACCGGGTGACGACGGATGCGACGGTAAAGCTGAAGGATTTTGCGAAAGTGGGTCCTATCACCCAACAACTCGCCGATGCCAATGTCAGCGAGACGCAAACCCTCAGTTACGTGCTCGAGAATATCGATGATGCCAAGAACAAGGCGGTCGAAGACGCGTACCGGCGGGCTCGCAACTCGGCTGAGGCTCTGGCGCGCGCCAGCGGCCGCACGCTCGGAGATCTTTCCTACGCTTCTGTCGACACCTTCGAGAATCCCAGGGTGGTGATGCCGCACATGGCTCGTACCATGTCCGCCATGGCGAATACGGCGCCGCCTGCTCCGACGGAAGAATTCACGCCGCAGACGGTAACCGTTACTGCGCATGTGAATGCGTTGTTTGCCTTGAAGTAGGGCGGCGATGCCCAGAGTAGGCGCAGACATACCGCAGACCGCTTCGCTTCCCCCTGGCCTCGCTCTGGCGGCCCAGGCCGCGGCGGCGGTCGCTATATCTTTTTTTTCCACCCCGTCAAAGAATCGCCGGTGAGGGACTGGCTGGCGGCAGAGTCGCTCCTAACGGATCGACTTCGAGGGTCAGGCCGTCAATCTTGCGCACGACTACGAGTTGACCTGGCGGCAGAACCGAAGATGCAACCGCGTCCCACAGTTCGCCGTGCACAAAAATCTTGCCCAGTGGCGAGAGCGCGGTTTGCGCAACTCCGGTTTCACCGAGCAAGCCTTGGGCCCCGGTAACCACTTTGTTGCGCCGCGCTTTCAGAGCGATAGCCATCAGGAAAGCGGTGATCAGGCCGAGAGGGATGCTGACAGCCAACGCGGTCAGCAGGTGGACGCGCATTTCCGGAATGGGCGAATCGACCAAAAGCAGTCCACCCAAAGTGAGCAGCGCGATCCCTCCGATGGTAAGCACGCCATGCGTGGCAAACTTGGCTTCGGCGGCAAAAAGAGCGAAGGCGCCCAGGATAAGAATCAAGGCGGCAAATCGCGTAGGAAGAAAATTCAGCGCGAAGGACGCGAGAAGGATAAACACAACGCCTACGGTTCCCGGGATGACCGCGCCGGGATGGTTAAATTCCACGTAGAGTGAAAGCGCCCCGACGGCGAGAAGCAGGAACGCTATATTCGGATCCATCAGCGTGTCCAGGATGTGCTCCTTGAGAGTCATGTCAAAAGGGACTAAATTCTGGCCCACGAGGTTCAAGGAAGCAGACTCTCCGTTAAAGCGTTTAAAGTTCTTTCCCTGCATCTGGCGGAACAGGTCTTCGGGACTGGTGGCGACGTAATCGATGAGATGCCCGGAGAGAGCTTCCTGCTCGGTGAAAGACTTCGACTCGCGCACGGCGCTCTCGGCAGCTTCGACGCTGCGACCGCGCTTGGATGTGACCGATCGCATGAGAGCAGCGGCGTCGTTCTCGATTTTCCGATTCATCTCATCGTCCGGCTTGACCTGCACCGGACCGATGAGCGTGACAGGATGCGCGGCGCCAGCCGCCGTTCCGGGAGCCATGGCGGCGACGTCAGCGGATTCGAGGATGAATATTCCCGCGGAACCTGCATGTCCACCGGTGGGCGTGACATACACGATGACCGGCACCGGGGAGCTTGAAATCTTTTCAATAATCTCGCGGGTTGAGCTGACCAGGCCGCCGGGCGTATTCATCTCGATCAATACGGCCTGGCAGTTGCGACGGTGGGCTTGGTCGAGGGCGCGGGCAATGTACTCCGCGCTGACAGGTTGAATCGTGTCGTCGACGACAATTTTCAGAATCTCGCCTGAGGCGGGGAAGGAAAACAGAACGACCGCTACGAGGGCGAGGATGACGATTAGGCGCAATTTCGAGTAGTCCTTTGTGGCTGGCGCGTATTGCATAGCTCCTTCGCCTCGCTCTGCGGATGACAACCGGTGACGTGGCGGCACCTGAACCGGAAAACCAGGGCTCCGCAACTATTGTGCCCCTATTTGGGCGAGCCGGTATGAATTTCTTGTTGCCCGTGCTCCGCGTCTGGGATGGGGATTTTTGCATCGGCACTCCAGCCGGGCAGGTAGGTGCTGCCGGTGATCAAGCGCGCACCACGTTCGTAGGTGACATAGGACCAGGCCCACTGGATGAAAACCAAGAGGCGATTGCGGAAACCGATGAGAAAGAGAATGTGGATGAACAGCCACGCCAACCAGGCGACGAAGCCTGAGATATGGATTCGGCCAAACTCGGCGACTGCCGCGGCGCGTCCAATCGTGGCCAGGCTTCCTTTGTCCCAATAATGAAAGACAGGCGGGCGAGGGCGGGAGTCCAGTTCCCGGCGAATCAGTTGGGAGACGAAGCGGCCTTGCTGCATGGCTACCGGGGCGACGCCGGGCAGCAGTTTGCCATGCTCATCTTTTAGGGAGGCGAGATCGCCGATGACGAATACTTCAGGATGACCGGGGACGCTGAGGTCCGGCTGCACCAGCACGCGTCCGGCGCGATCGACCGCGGCGCCCAATTTCTTCCCGAGCGGTGAAGCTGCGACCCCGGCCGCCCAAAGGACCACGGTTGCGCGGAACCGCGCATTTCCCGCCTGCACCGCGCCGGGCTCAATCTGAGTCACAGTGGTTGAGGTCTGGACTTCGACGCCCAGCCGATTGAGCTGCTCCTGTGCGCTGCGCGACAGATCTTCCGCGTAGGCAGGAAGGATGCGCGGGCCGCCTTCAACCAGCAGGATGTGGGTGCGAGTTGGGTCAATGGAGCGGAATTCGTGGGCGAGAACGTGGCGGGTGATCTCGGCAAGAGTGCCGGCCAATTCGACTCCGGTCGGCCCGCCGCCGACCACCACGAAGTTGAGTGGAGTCGCGGTTTTGCCGGCGGCAGCTTGCCGCTCCGCCAACTCGAAGGCGAGCAACACGCGGCGGCGGATTTCGAGCGCGTCTTCAATGGTCTTGAGGCCGGGTGCATAAGGCTCCCACTCATCGTGGCCGAAGTAGCTGTGGCCCGCGCCCGCCGCGACTATCAGATAGTCGTAGTGGATTTCGGTCTCGGGGGTGTGCACGATGTGGCGGTCAAGGTCGAAGCCGCTGACTTCGGCCATGAGCACTTCAATATTTTTGTGGGAGCGAAGAATGGAGCGAATTGGCGCGGCGATTTCCCCCGGCGAAAGTCCGGCCGTGGCGACCTGATAAAGAAGTGGCTGGAAGGTGTGGAAATTCTTGCGGTCAATGACCGTGATCTGGACCTGCGCTCGTGCCAGTGCCTGCGCAGCATTCAACCCGCCGAAGCCGGCGCCCACGATCACCACGCGGGGCATCGCCTGCTTCCGAATCTCGCCTTCACCAGTTGCTGTGGCACGCTCCACCTCTATAAGATTCAGCCCGATGGCGGATGGTTCCAGAAATTCGATGAGTAAACAGACTCCGGCATGGATTCTTGTGGTGATGCCTTCGGGGGCGGACCTGATTTTTGTTGCGCTTCTGGGTGCGCTGGTTTTCGGTCCGCTGTCGGTGCGTCTGTTGGGCGATGCCGGAATCGGCTGGCACATCCGGACCGGGCAGCAAATTCTGGCGACGCGCTCCATTCCGCCTGTGGATTTGTTTTCTTCGACCATGACGGGCCACCCGTGGTTTACCTGGGAGTGGCTCTATGACGTGGTGGTGGGTCGGTTGGAAGCGACATTCGGGCTCAACGGGGTGGTGTGGCTCACCGCCGTCGTGATCGCGGCTGTATTTGCCTGGACCTTTCGTTTACTGATTGCGCGCGGGACCAATCTGCTGGTTGCGCTGGCGCTGGTGCTACTAGCGGTGTCGGGGTCGATGATTCATTTTCTGGCGCGCCCCCACGTGGTGAGCTGGCTGTTCACGCTGGCCTGGTTTTCGATCCTCGATTCTTCGGAGCGGGATGGCTACGACGGACGTGGCGGAGAGGGACGGCGATGGATACGGGCGCTCCCGCTGCTGATGCTGGTGTGGGTGAATGTGCACGGCGGTTTTCTGGTTGGGTTTGTATTGTTGGGGATTTTCCTGTTCGCAGCTCTGTGGACTTGGTTCAAAACCGACGATAACCGGATCGAGGAAATGCGATTGAAGATTGCCGCAGGGAAAAGAATTAGGAATCTGACCGGAGTGGGGCTGCTTTGCGTGGCGGCGAGTCTGGTCAATCCCTATGGGGGGAAGCTCGACGAACACATCTACCGCTATCTGTCGAACGGCTTCCTGATGGATCATATTGATGAATTTCAGTCGCCCAACTTTCACCGGATCGCGCCCAAGTGTTTTCTGCTGCTTCTGCTTTTCACCATTGCGGTTGTGGCGATCCGGGGCCGCGAGCTGCGGATGAGCCAGGGGCTGACGACATTATTTGCGGTCTATGCGGGACTCTATGCTTCGCGGAGCATTCCCATTTCTTCCCTGCTGCTGGTGATGGTCGTGGGACCGTTAGTGCCCGCGCTGTTTGCCGGAGGGTTCTCGCAAAGAATGGCTGCCATTGAAGTCGGAATGCGAGGTCACCTGTGGCCGATTCTTGCGCTTGTGGTGACGTTGGCGATCGCCGCAAACGGCGGCCGGGTCAGCTCCAGGGTAGGGATGGATGCGCACTTCGATCCTCAGCGGATGCCCGTAGACGCAGTGAATTATCTGGAGAAAAACGAAGTAGTGGGTCCGGTTTTCAGTCCCGATTTCTGGGGCGGATACCTGATCTACCGGCTTTATCCGAAGTTGCGCGTGGTCGTTGATGATCGGCACGATTTGTATGGCGAGGAGTTCTTCAAGTCTTACTTGAAGACGGTACGCGGGGAACGCGGGTGGCAGGAATTCCTGCTGACGCATCCAAGTTCATGCCTCTTGTTGCCCAAAGATGGCGCATTGGCGAATCTTGTCAGGCTGTCCAAAGGCTGGAAACAGATTTATGCTGATGATGTAGCCGTCGCATTTGTGCGCGAACCGGTGCAGCCATGAGAACGGAGGTCGTCTGTTTTCTCGCTCTCTGGACGCTCGCCCTTGCGGGACGCTCCGGCTCTTCTCCTTCCTCATCTTCTTTGACTCCCACATTGCCGGCGAATCCGGTTGGTTCGAATCTGACGCAGGTGAGTTCGGATCCTTACACTGTGGCTCCGGGGCAGCATGCGACCGAGGTCGAGCCCCATATGCTGGCGAATGGAAACACGTTGGTAGCGGCCTTTCAAACCGGACGCATTTCTGCGGGGGGCGCGACTGCGATTGGATGGGCGACCCCGACGGACGGCGGAACTACCTGGAGCCACGGATTTCTGCCTGGCCTGACAACGGGCGAAGGCTCAGGACCGTATGACGCTTACAGCGGGCAAGGACTGACTGTGGCGACAGCCGGACCGCAGTTGTCGTCGGCTGGCGACAAGCCGCTGCACAAGATGTCGGACCGGATCGAGAAGGAGCAGCCGGAGAAGGGCGTAATTCCGCCGTTGCAGCGCAAGAGTAAGAGTAAGAGTAAGAGCGCGAGGTAATTCGATGGGCAACGCTCGCCTGCTGACGAGACAGGTTGCCGAAAATTACTAGATCATAGAAGACTCGAGACCGAGGTAGCGAGCTTAACTGTGTTAGTGTAGTGTCTCCTAAACGACTGGAGTTATTTTTCCTCCTTTTTCGTGAACGCGGCAGGGTGCATCCCGGCTGAATGTTTTCGAGGGTTTGCCGGCACCGTTGCAGTTTCTCCACGATCGAATCCACGGTAGTTGTCCAAACAAATGGTTTTGGATTCCGATTCCAGGTGTTCATAAACTCTTCAATAGCCGTGATGAGGTCAGGCACACTGAGAAACTTTCCACGTCGTATGCGTTTGGTCGTCAGTTCGCTAAACCACCGCTCCACCAGATTTAACCAACTGGAGCTGGTCGGAACATAATGAGGTAGGAAACGCGGATGCTTCTTCAACCAGGCCTGAACATTGGGATGTTTGTGAGTACCGTAATTGTCCATCACCAGATGCAGCGGTATATCGCCGGGAAACTCTTCATCCAAACGTCGCAGAAAGATCAAAAACTCCCGATTGCGATGCCGGGCGAAGCACTGACCGACCACTTTGCCTTGGGCCACTTCCAACGCGGCAAATAGCGTCGTAGTCCCATTGCGTTTGTAATCCTGCGTCCTCGTTCCGCAACGGCCTTTTTTTAGCGGCAATCCTGGCTGGGTTCGATCCAGAGCTTGAATCTGGCTCTTTTCGTCCACGCACAACACCAGGGCTTTTTCGGGCGGATTAAGGTACAGCCCCACTACATCGATCAGCTTCTCCAAAAACTTCGCATCCCGAGATAGTTTGAAAGTTTTCTGAAGGTGGGGTTTGAGCTGATGACTCTGCCACACTCGATTAATCGTGTCCTTGCTGACACCTTGCTGCTCGGCCAAGGTTCGGCAACTCCAGTGCGAGGCTCCTGCGGGGCGAGTTTGTAGTGTGGCGTTAATAATCGCTTTGATCTTTTCGTCTGAATAGTGTGGCTTACGTCCCCGTCCCGCCGCCACCTCCCACAAACAATCGGTGCCTTGGCTGCGAAAACGGGCCCGCCATAATGCCACAGTTTTACAGTTGATCTGCAAGCCTGCAGCAATCGTTTTGTCCGGTTGGCCTTCGGCCGCCGACAGGATGATGTGACAGCGCTGCGCCACTTGTTGCGGCGTGCTATGCGCCGCAACCCAGCGCTGCAATTCCAGTCGATCTGTCTGCCCAAGGGCAATAGGCTGAGCTTGGCGCGGCATGCACCCTAGCGTATTCCATTTCCAGAAATAACTCCAGTTATTTATACGACACTACATTAGAAGGCCGTGTTTAGAAGGCCGTGCTAAAAGCGGTCGCTGGTATCGATGCCAAAGCCCAGAATCGCGGTGACCTCGACCGGCTGGTTCCCGCGCAAGGCAGGTTGGAACTTCCAGCTGCCCAGGGCAGCGATCACTTTCGCGGTCATCTCGGCAGGACCGGCTTCGAGAACGCGCACGTTCTTCAGGTTGCCAGAAGCATCGAGGGTGCAGCTTACCACCATCCGGGCGCGTGGCAGATGCGCCGCCAGATCGGCGCGAATCTTTATGGGCGCGGTCAGGGTTGCACCGAAGGGGTGGTCGGCCGCCCTCTCATCCGCAAACTCCATCACCACCGCACCCAGCGATGTGTTGACATAGGTGGTGTATTTCTCGCCTCGCAGTAAGTTCTTGTAAGGTTCGAAGGCTCCACCCGAAGTTGCTGTAGCGACGATAGTAACTCCAAGCTCTTGCCGCTCCTGCAGGGCGGAATGAACCCGGCTCTGAGGATCGCTGGCAGAGGAATCGTCAGCAAAGCTGGGAATTGTCACGATACCGCTGCCGCCGCTGATGTCGACGCCACGGACGGCTGGAATGCCGGATGGCGCGCTCCCCGCGCCGCCCGGGCCTGAGTGGGGAGAAATCCCGCTTCCCGCGGCTGCGTCGGAGCCGCGTCCGGCTGCGCCTTTCCGAGCGCCCGAGCCTGTCCCGTTCATCCCGCTGCCTGAACCGTTCCCGTGACTGATACTGGCACCACCACCGTTTCCACCCAAGCCGGGTTTGTCCCCGCCCGTGGGAGACATGGCGAGCGAGCCTGCACCTCCACTGCTGGGCAGTCCAACCTTGGGGCCAGGCTGGCTGGAAAGCACAGCGCCAGCGTTGGCCCCGCCAGCAGTAGGCGGAGCCAGGCCTGCGCCGGCATCGAGCGGCGCTCCGAGCCCTGCGCCGCCGTTACTCCGGCCGGAGGCGGTGTAGGTCGAACTGCCACCAACGTTCGGTGGCGGCGGGACAATATTAAGATTATTGGTAGCGAGCAGGGTGGCGCGTGTACTCGCTCCGCTACGACCGGCCCCAGAGGGCGCAGGCGGAGGTGGAACCAGGCTTGGCGTCCCCAGGGTTGGAGTAGAGGAAGAAGAAACGGATCGTCGATCCGTGCCGCCTGATATAGCAGTCGAGGGCGGTGGAGCGACCACATTCGCACCGAGGGTTGAGCCCAGGCCGTTGCGCGCGCCATGCGGACTGCCCCCAGCCGTATTCGCGCCGATCGTCGGCGGCGGCGGGACGACGCTCGCGGCAAGTGCGCTATCGATCCCGCTACTGGGATTGTTCGAATGAAGGGATGGAGGAGGGGGCACAACTTCGGCGGCGCCAAAAATCTTGCCCATCAAACTGCCCATGAAAGATCCGCTTCCGGTTTGCGTGGGCGGCGGGGGCACAACCGTCTTCGAGGGATCTGGAATGCTCCCGCTGGCCAGGCGGCGCGCGTCCTGGGGGATAGGGCCTGAACGCGGCGGAGCAATGACAGAAGGCGCAGGCAAACTAAGTTTAGGATTTCGCGTGGGGGCGCGTTCCGGGGCCGAGACCGGCGGAGGCACTAGGGTGGCATGGATCTCGACCGGCAGGTTGGAGAATTCCCGGTTTGCTGTGTCGGGCGCTGCGGGAATTACAGTGCCGGTGAGTGTGGGAGCGGACCGGATTCGGTCGCGGGCAACCCTCGGAGCAGGTGCTACCAGTGCCGGTCGGAAGGATGGAGTAATCGGCGTGCGGTCGCTCGATACGCTGGGAGCCGGGGGAATCACGGCGAAACCGAGCGCGGGAGCCACCAGAGTGTGGTCGCCCACGATCTTTGGGGCCGGTGGAATCAACGTGGCGTTGAAATTAGGCGCCGCCACTGGCTGATCGCGCGACACTGAAGCTGCCGGAGCGATCACCGATTCGACGGGAACCCGGCTACGCGTATAGTCGGGGATTACATTCGGAGGGGGGGCGACTAACGTTGCCGCCAGATTGGGCGCAGTGCGCGTCGACCGCAATCCTAGAGAAGGAGGAGGCCCGGCATTGGGCTTGACGGCCAGAAGGTTCGCCACCGCGTCGCGCGACGAGGGCAGCCTGAGATTGGGCGCGTCGACGATCTTGGGGACGAGCGAACCGCCGCGAGCGATGCGGATGGTCTGGGCGCGATGGTGCGCTTCGCCGCCGCCAGCCCGGCCGGTATTTCCACCAGTAGCGCCGCCCAGATCTTGGGTACGCGGGAGTTCGTCACCACTGTAGTAGATCACGTCGTGGCTGGAAAATCGGGGTGCGACAAAGGGTCGCAACTGGGCGATCTTCACTTGCAATGCGAATCCGGCAAAGATAAGAAAGGCCTCCAGCAAATAGGAAGGCATCAGGATGCGCCAGGGAATCAATCCGAAGGGAGCTTCACCGGCCAGGCGACGTTCGGAACGCACCAGCGCTGGGCGGATGGAGGTGACGAACTCGCGCCAAGGCGAGGACCAGTCGACGACCAGCTTGGGAGGGTCGTAACGCTCCACGACCGCCTCTTCGAATTCGAGGGTTTCAATCATGCAGTCGGGACTCTACCATCCTTTTCGAGTGTGATTTCAATTTTATCGCCCACCGCTGTGCTGGTCTCCGCCGCTGTGCGACAGGGCAATTCCAGCACCGACGCCGCCTGCGTCCGCACCGGGGCAAAGCGCCAAGGCAGCAAGTCCGGTTGGATATGGATTACCGTCATGGTCTGGTCCAAATAAATGACATCAATGGGAAACCCCATCCCCAAAGTATGAACGCCGTGGCAGGGGACAATCCAGAGGCCGGAGCCGTTACCGAAGTCACCCGAACGAAATCCCAGCAGGCCTCGCAGCCGGGTCCAGTGCGTGTTGGCCACCGCCAAGGCTGTGGCAAGATATGCCTGGCGGGTTTGATTGAAGGCCTGTCCCTGCGAGGAAAAAACTGCCATGAATCCAAATACTCCCCAGTTGTCTCCATTGCTCGCGTCCACACTGCTCGTGCCAAACTTCTCGTCGTCCGGAACTTCTACCGCCCGCCGGATACCGGCCCCAGTTGCCGGATCAGCTCGATGATCGCCGGACCGATGGTGACAAAAATAATTGACGGCAACACAAATATCACCAGTGGGGGAACCATCTTGATGGTAGTTTTTGCAGCTTGTTCTTCGGCTCGCTGCCGGCGTTCCGTGCGGAGGGAGTCGGAATGCACGCGGAGGGCTTGAGCAACGCTGGTGCCGAAGCGATCTGTTTGTATCAGTGTACCAACCAGGGAGCGGATGTCGTCAACCCCCGTACGTGCCACCAGGTTCCGCAGGGCCTCGGCCCGTGGCTTACCGGCGCGCATCTCCAGGTTTACCAGATGGAATTCGTCGCTCAGGTCTGAGTGAGCATGATGTAGATCCTGGCCCACGCGCATCAGAGCCTGATCGAGGGCCAGACCCGCCTCAACGCAAATGACGGTCAAGTCCAGGGCATCCGGCAGGCCGATCCGAATACGATGCTGCCGGTCTTTGATCATGCGCTTCAGGATAAAGCGTGGGAGGAAGAACCCGAGGCCGGGAACACCGGCGAGAAGAAAAAGGTTGTCAAAGCCGGAAAACAGAGCGACGGCGGCAAAGCCTGCGGCAGCCATCACGAGGCGAGCGCCAAAATAATAGCTGACGTCAATGGCATCGCGGAATCCGGCCTGAATCAGCCAGGCGCGGGTGCGGGAAACATCAGCTGGAGAAAGGGGAATGGCTCGGCTGAGGGGGGCCAACGCCTGCTCCACGCGCTCCCGGAACGCATGCTTGTCTTCTACCGGCTGTTGCTGTCCGCCGAGCGCTCGCAAACGTGCGCCCAGCATGGAAGTCGGAGTCACGGCAGCGGACCCGAAGGCGAACACCGCCATCACCACGGTGAGGAAAACGACGACGATCAAAATCAGAGGCAGCATGACTCGACCTCACTTTACCTAAGCTTGCTTACTTAAACCCTGCTACTAAACCTGAATCCGAATGATCTTGCGGATCACGAAATAACCGATGGTTTGCAGAATGATCCCAGCGACCAGCAGTACGTGTCCGATCGGGTCGGCAAACAGGGGGCGAATGAAACTGGGGTTGAGCAAGAGCATGATGGTGACAATGATGGGGGGCATCGCCATCAACAGCGCCATCGTGAGCCGTCCCTGCGCGGTATAGACGCGGACCTGGCGTTGAATTTTGAAGCGCTCCCGGATGACATACGACAAATTGTCAAGGATCTCCGCCAAGTTGCCGCCGGTCTCGCGCTGCAGCATCACTGCGGTCACGAAGAATTTTACGTCGACCAGGGGCATGCGCTCGGTGAGATTGATGAGGGCGTCGCGGACGGGCATACCGAACTTCTGTTCTTCGTAGAGCTGGCGAAACTCGCCGGCGACCGGTTCGGTGACTTCGGCGGTAATCATTTCCAGAGCGGTGGTGAAGGCGTGTCCGGCCCGGACCGCGCGAGCCAGAGTGTCAATCGCCTCGGGGAAAAGTTCCTCGAATTTCTCGAAGCGCTGGTTGCGCCGAAACGAAGCGTAGGAGTACGGCAGCAGGAAGCCGAGGAGCAGAGCCACCCATGCGACCTCAACGCGTTTGCTCAGGACATAGGCCACGATCGTGGCGACGACACCGGCGAGAGCGGAGAACCCAAGAAAGTTGCCGGCTCGCATGGACATGCCGCCCTGCGCCAGCATTTTCTGGATGTCGGTGACTCGTGTGGATCGCCTTAGCAGCGTGTCGAGGGCGGGAATCTTGCTCAGCTGCTCGTCTCGCAGCAAGGCCAGTTCTTCCTCCGGGGCACGCTCGGGGGCCTTGTGCTCATTGGCCAGACGTTCCTTGATGAGACGAGCCTGGGCGTTGCGCTGGTCGAGCAGCGACACTGCGGCGAAGACCGCGAGTGCGACCAGGACAAATACCAAAAGCGCAATCAGAGTTGCAGGCATTCCGCTCAGACCTCGGTTCTAGATGCAAATAGTTCCGGCCGCAAGCGAGTTCCAGAGGTCGCCAGCCGGTCGCCAAACTGGGGGCGGATGCCGGTCGCGCGGAACACACCTCGAACTTTTCCGCTCTCATCGGTGCCGGTGCGGTCGAAGCTGAAAATGTCCTGCATGGCGATGGACTCTTCGTCCATGCCGGTAATCTCGGAAACCGTAATGACCTTTCGCGTGCCGTCGGACAGACGCGCGATCTGCACCACCGCATGCACCGCGGAGGCAATCTGGTGACGCACGGCGCGCTCCGGAATGTTGAGGTTGGCCATGGAAACCATATTTTCGACGCGCGCCATGGCGTCGCGCGGAGAGTTGGCGTGGACCGTGGTCAGCGACCCTTCGTGGCCGGTATTCATAGCCTGCAACATATCGAAGGCTTCCTCGCCACGCACCTCACCGACCACGATGCGGTCGGGACGCATACGCAGGCTGTTGATGACCAGCTGCCGCTGCCGGACCGCGCCCTTGCCTTCGATATTGGGCGGGCGAGTTTCCAGGCGGACCACGTGCTCCTGCTTGAGCTGGAGTTCGGCGGCATCTTCGATGGTGACGACGCGGTCGGAGTTGGGAATGTATCCCGAGAGCACATTCAACAAAGTCGTCTTGCCGGCTCCAGTTCCACCGGACACCAGGATGTTGAGGCGTCCCTTGACCATCGCCGAGAGCAGTTCAAGCATCGACTCGGTGAGCGTCTGGTTCTCGATCATCTGGCGCGCGGTGACAGGATCGCGTCCAAAACGACGGATGGAGAGGCAGGGCCCGTCAATGGCCAAGGGTGGAATGATGGCGTTGACGCGCGATCCGTCCGCCAGACGAGCGTCGACCATGGGAGAAGATTCGTCAACCCGCCGCCCCACCCGGGAGACAATGCGCTCGATGATCTGCATAAGATGCGAATCGTCCTTGAAGGTCAAGGCAGTGCGTTCAAGTTTGCCGGCGCGTTCCACGTAGACGCGATCGAAACGGTTGACCAGAATGTCGGAAATGCTGGAATCCTTCAGCAACGGCTCGAGCGGGCCGAGCCCAAAAATCTCGTCGAGGATCTCGCGGGAAAGGCGTTCGCGCTCGGCAAAGCTGAGAGGCACGACTTCACTGTTGACGGCATTGCGAATGACCACCAGCACTTCATCGCGCGCCGAATCGCCGGAGGTTTTGCCGAGTTTTTCCAAGTCGAGGCGATCGAGGATTTTGCGATGCAGGTCGGCTTTTACCTGCTGGTAATCGGTGCGCTCGAAGGATTGAAGATTTGCCATAATGCCCCTAGTTTCGACCCTAAATTCTTACACCGATTTGAATAGTGACCAAGCCGCGCGCTTCACTTCGGCGTCATTGCGGGTCAATTCCTGCGCCAGTCCCGTAAAACAGCGCGCGATCTCGGAACTACGCTGGTCCATGACCGGCGTGCCCCGGTCAATCGCGCCGGATACGGCGAAATACTGGTTCGGAATCCGCCACAGCAGTTTAGCGCCCACCGCCGTCTCCGCATCGCTTTCACTGAAGCCTGGAACCTTGCGGAATCGATTCAGCACCAGACGGACGCGGTCGTGGCCGCCGCTTTCTCCGAGATATTGCTGAACCCGGGCGGCACTCCATAGCGACGCGACATCGCTGCAGGCGACCAGCAGAACCGTTTCTGAAAGAGTCGCGATAAGACGGCTGACCGCGTCAAAACGCGAAGACACATCGACGACCACATAGCGGAAGTGGGTTACCAGCATGTCGAAGAGGCGAACAAACTCCGCGGTGGTAGGCTCCGCCGTCGCCGGCAAATTGGTTCCGGCAAGCAATTGCAGCCCCCCTCGGTGTCGCGTCATAAAGCTTTCGAGCAGGGAAGCATCCATGCGGTGGAGATTGCGAGTAGCGTCGGCCACGTTGAACACCGGTTTGAGATTCATGTGCAACGCGGCGTGGCCGAGCGGAGCCAAGTCCACCAGAGCCGTTTGTCCAGCAGCGGATTGCAGACCCAGAGCGAGGTTGACCGCCACGGTCGTCGCGCCATTTCCGCCCTTGGCATTGATGACTAAAAAGACTTTGCCGCGAATGCCTTCCTGTCGTCCCCGGCGCTGCGCGGTGGTGAGGCGGACGAAGGCCTCGAGCAGGTCGGTGGTGGTGGTGGGGCGTTCGATGAACTCGCGGGCTCCGGCCCGCATGGCATTGACGATGATCTGAGGCTGGTTCAAGTTGCCGATGGCAAAAATCGCGGCGTCGGGCATCTCCTGATGCAAGAGTTCAATGGCTCTGAGAGCCAACGGCGGATTGTCGGCGGGAATATCGACCAGAGTAACGTCGGGATTGGCCGCGCGTACCCGCCGGGTCACTGGGTCGGAGGCGGCCACGGGAAAGCTCACACAGGTGTTGACGGTGCGCGCCACATTGGTGCCGTCGACGAGCACCTGCAGCACCGCGCGCTGCTCGTTATCCGTGGCCACGATGACAACTGATAGTTCTGGCATAACGACCTCGGATCCCTATCCCCCGGACCCAACCTCGAATCGGTCTTGCCCCGCTACGTTTCACCAACTCCATGTTCACTTGCTCTTATCGAACTTGCCGGGATCGATGAAGGGCTTCGGATTCTTGGGCGGGGCAGGCGGCTCCGTATTGGCAGAAATGCGGTGCACGGTGCACAAGACCATAAGTTCCGAATTGCTCTTCTGCAAGCTCTTGCTGCGAAAAAAATTCCCCAGGATGGGGATGTCGCCCAGTCCCGGAATTTTGTTATAGATGTCGGTAACGCGGTTGTCCATGAGTCCCGCGATCACAAAACTCTGTCCATCCTGCAATTCAAATTCAGTTTCGGCTTTGCGCGTGCTGAGGGCGGGAACGGTAAATCCGGAGATGGTCAGCGCATTGGCAAAGTCCAACGTGCTCACCTCGGGAGCGACTTTCAGGTGAATATTTCCGTTGGGCATGATGACGGGCGTGAACTGCAGGCGCACTCCGAAGTCCTTGAACGAGATGGTCACAGCGGTAAAGCCCGCACCCGGCTGCACGATGGGAAAAGGGAATTGACCTCCGGCCAGAAAGCTGGCTTCCTTGCCGTTGACGGCAATCAGGTTGGGTTCGGCGAGGATCTGCAGCAGATTCTTGGTTTCGAGTGCTTCGATGGTGGCTCCGAAGTTAATATCGGACCGAAAGAGAAAAAGATTGAGGACATTGGTGACGGTGGTCGAAGGCGTGGTGGTGGCGGTCCCGCTATTTGTGCCGGGGCTCAAGGTTTGAGGGCCGAAGCCGCCGAATTGCCCGGTAGTCAAGGTGCCGGTAGTATTCGCGCCTCCCGTGGAAATGAAGTTGACGCCGAGTTGAGTCAGGGCGCTGCGGTCCACTTCCGCGAACTTTACCTGCAACAAAACTTCCTGCGATCCGACCGGTCCGAAGGTAAGCACATTGACCACTTTGGGAGAATAGGCGCTGGCCAATTCTCCGGCGCGTTTGAAGACATCCTCGGTGGAAACGTGTCCGGAAAGCACGATCGCGGCGCGTGAGGGTGTGACTGTGATCTGCTCATCGGGAAAGACACGGCGCTCTTCATCCGCACAGGCGCTGATGTCGACATCCACGCGAAGATCGAAGCTGCGCGAGCGTTCCAGTTCGTCCCAGATGAGGAGCGAGACTTCGCCAGGGGAGCGGCCATGAACCAGAATCTGCGTCGGGGTAATTACTCTGGCAAAGGCGATGGTGTCGTCGGTGACGGAGATTCGCCTGAGCCGCTCCGTCGTATTGATGAGCAGAGATTTGCCCACCATGACGCGCAGGGGAGCCGAACCCTGAGATTGCTGGGATTCTGCGGGCAGGGTCGTGGTCTGAGTGCCGCTGGGTGCGGGAGTTTGCAATGGGCCCGGAGTATCCGCCTGCTGTACGATCCCGGAAAACGCAGAAGGGGCGAAGGCAACGGTGAGCAGCCAGGCACGGAGGAATGACGTGCGAACTCTCATTTTCAGATTTCTCTCCCGGTGAGGAAGCGTGCCGGTGTGCGCCCAGGCGGCTTGGAGAATCGCATTCTTTCCCATCACTTGGTTTCGGAATTCTCGTCTGGGAATTTGACCACATCCATCTTCTTATCGCCCTGGTAGACCTCAACGCTGATGCCGGTGGAAGCTGGAGGAGCAGTCGTAACTCTCTTCAACGACGTATGGTGAACGACCGGTGATTGCAGGGGCGCAGGCATAGCGGCTCCGCGATACAGGCCTCTGGAATTGGAAGACGGGAATTCGTCCTGCTTGGTATCGAGGGGATTGCGCAGTGCCAGCTGAATGTGCCCTTCCGAACTGGCGAGGGTTAGCCGCTGAGCATCGTCGGGCGAAACCAGCAGGGTGATGACCGCCGTGGTCTGCGCTTCGCCGGTCCCGCTTCTTTCCAGCGTGTGGCCCGAAGCCAGGACTGCGACATTCTGCAGCACGGTGGTGGTCTGTTGTTCGCCGCTCCCGCCGGGTGTGCCCGTCAGCAGGACGTCAACGCGAGTCCCCGGCGTGACGAATCCAGCTACCGAGACGACCTCATTCACTCGCACTGAAACGGCGCGCATGCCGGGAGGTATCAGCGAAGGAAGACCGGATCCAGCATTGTCGCCGGCCAGCCGGTTTGGCAGGATAAATTCACCCTTTGAGATGGGGACGATGACACCGTGTCCCAATACGTCGGAACGTCGCCGGGGCGACCCTGGAGGCAGGTCGGCTGCTGGAATCTTGATAATCTTGATATCGTGCTCTTCTATCCGCGCCCCCACCTGCAGATCGTTCGTCGCAACAATCACATCGACGCCGGCGTCGGAACCCGAGGCTGTCCTCGATTGTAAGGTCCGGTACACATACAGACTGGCGATCAGACCAAGCGCGAGCGCCAGAACTCCAATCATCAACAAACGTGTGCGGTTCATACTGCTCCCCTAGAAACCAAAACTCTCATGCTGCCGCCAGGCGGATGCCGGGGGGCCCTGTAATCGCTCGGGTTATTTTTTACTGGATGGAACTGGCGACGGAAGAGAACACGTTATTGGCGTTGGATCCGATTAACCGAACAGTTCCAACGACGATGATCAGGATTACCGCAAGCATCACCGCATATTCCGCGATGTCCTGTCCTTGCTGTTCGCGCCAAAGTCTGTGTACGAGCCCCATGGACCTGCCCCCTTTTCTAAATTTGAGATCGAGTAGACGCGCCTGCCGCCCCCGGAGACGAATTTCTAAAGAGCAGTCAACTCGGCTAAGGTAATAATACCCGCAATAGGACGGAAAAGTGGTAATTTCTTGCATACCGCGGGGAAGGAGCCGCCCTCGATATGCCTCTGCAGGTGACTTTCGAGACCTCGACCTGCCAGATTTGTGAGGGGCGCGATCTCGATTCTTGTGATTGTGATAGCCCGTATCTAGCCGCCGTTGCGGGACAGCGTCGCTGATCTTCGCGATTCGCCGAACCCTGTCTGCTATTCAGGGAAAGCGCTCGCTTGGTTGGCTAGTTACGTTCGCGGTCCAGAGGTGCAAAACCGCGGCCGCCCCTTCGCAGCGCAGGATTGACCTGGAAACCAAGAGAGATCTCCTCCTCCTAAGGAACTCCTTTTAAGCCGTGTTTTATCAATCGCTTACAGAAACCTCAGTTGCTTACCGTTTTGACCCGCACATCCGGCTTCGTTACTCTTAAGCCGGAAGTAGAGAAAGCGCCGAGCAGCATCCCCAACACCGGCTTCGAAAAAAGCGACGATTCGTTGAACGGTCCGGATGGGCAGTGATGGGGATTGTGCGGTCCTAGTAGCAGCGTCCATTCCCAAAATATTGAGAACAGGCTTAGCCCAAAGATTTGCCCCCCGGCAGAGGACCAGGAACAGAGGCACCCTCTTTTCGTTTTCGCAGCAGGACCACGGCCAGCATCGGCAGATAGAGGAAGATCACCGTGTAGCGTCCAACTTGGGTGAAGCTGGAGGGAAGGTGATACCAGCGCCAAATTCCCGCTCCCCAACTGAAAAAACTGGTCCAGACGATTTCGCGACGTGATCGCGGAATCAGCCAAAGAATAAAGCTGTCAAAAAACCAGCGCTGCGGCGCCAATGCGGAGAAGAAGAGAAGCATCGCATCGCGATTCGGGTATCGCAGCAGCGCAAGAGTCAACAGCGCTCCCGGCAGAACGAGGATGGGGATGAAGTGTTGATAGTATCCCATCTGTCCAAACCACAGCCAGGGCCACTTCGGACTGACGGCGAGGCTCGCGAGGCCCACGACGACGCACGCTAACAGGCCGCGGCGGCTGAGGCGGGTCAGAAACACGGGCAATCCAACCTGGGGCTTGGCCATGGTTGCGGGCAACAAGAGTGGGAAGAATCCACTGGCCGCGATGAGGGTAGACCATTGCGCGGTGAGAATCCCGGCCCAATAGGGATAGGCAAAAAAAATGAGCAGAGGCGTATAGCCGTGACGCGTTAAACCAAAGGCAAGCAGCGCGGAACTGATTCCCCAAAATAAACCGGCGGCGAGTTCCGGCGGCATGGATACGAAGGGAAGGGCGAACAGCGCCGCAGTGAGAGGATATTGTTCGAACGGCGTATCGTAGGGATTTTGCCGAGCCAGCAGTTGATGCACCAGATGCAGCGCCCAGCGGAAATCGGCCGCATCCTGGTGCAAACGTTTCATCAGGAACCAACAGAATGCACCGCTGGCAACGCCTATTGCGGCCGAGACTGCGATGCGCCCTCGCATGAAATGGGTTGTTGCCCACACAGTTGTATCATGAAACGATTCCTCCGAGTTCCTGGCTAGGACGGGTGACGGGAAAGCATTTAATTTTGCGGAAGCTCCTGCCATTTGTCGTCGGATTTGCCTTGGCCGTTGTAGCTTCGGCCAGTACCTGGTTCTACGTGCAGCTGATTCTTCGCCCGCGGCAAATTGCCGATGCGGCTGCTCACGGCCGGCCGCGAGGTAATTTATCGGATCTCTACCCGCGCTGGCTCGGAGCGCGCGAACTGCTGCGTCACGGGCGCAACCCCTACAGCGCCGAGATCACGCGCGAGATTCAGCAGGGCTACTACGGCCGTACGCTCGATCCCGGCCGTGCCGACGATCCCCAGGACCAGCAGGGGTTCGCCTATCCAGCCTATGTTGTTTTTCTGCTGGCGCCCACCGTCGATCTGTCGTTCGACCTGGTTCAGAAAGGCTTCCGCGGTCTATTGGTGGGGTTGGCGGTAGTCTCCGTTTTACTCTGGCTCTATGTTCTGCGCTGGAAACCGTCGCCCGGAACCGCACTGATTTTCACGGTGCTGATGCTCGGCTGGTTGCCCGTGGGGCAGGCAATCAAGCTGCAGCAACTCAGCTTGCTGGTGGCAGGACTACTGGCAGGGTGTGGCGCGTGCCTGGCGGGCGGATGGCTGCTACTGGCGGGAGGACTGCTGGCGCTGGCGACGATTAAACCCCAGCTGAGCTGGCCGCTGGTCTTGTGGCTGCTGTTCTGGGCGGGCAGCCAGTGGCGGTCGCGGCGAAGATTTGTGTTGGGATTTGGTTTGGTCATGTTGCTTCTGCTGGGCGGCGCGCAACTGATTTTGCCGGGATGGCTGCACCTGTTCGCCGAGGCGGTTGAGCAATACCACCGCTACACGCACAATCAATCGGTGCTGGCGTGGTTGTTTGGAGCCATCGCAGGTCGAACTCTGGAAGCCGTCAGCCTCCTGTTCTGCGCCCTCTGCATTTGGCGCATGCGTCGCGAACCCGCCACCAGCGCAGTATTTGGGCGGGCGTTTGCCCTGGTATTGGCCTTGACGGTTTTGATCGTCCCCATGTTCGCTCCCTACAACCAAGTGCTGCTGGCGCCGGCAATTCTGGCATTGTTACGGAGCGAGAGTTCGAGGGAACCCATTCTACCGGCGGTTCGATTCGCGCGCGCAGTGGGAGCGGTTTTGCTGGTCTGGCCGTGGATCGCAACCCTTGGACTAAGCCTTGCCTACATCTGGCTGACGCCTGGGGTGAGAGAGCGAGTCTGGCCCATGCCGTTTTACTCGAACTTCATGGTGCCGGTCTTCATCTTTGCCTTGATACTGATGGATAGCTGGGAGAACCCCGCGCGTGGCTTGCGGGACGGCGCGGCCGCAGAGTAGTCTGTTGCGGCAAGAGATAATGCTCGACGGGTGCTGCCTGTTGCCTCCGGCGAAGGCAAAGCGCTCGTTTAATCCCATCCATGGCCTTGACCACAATCAGTTCTGTCCCTTCCGGTTCCGGCATCCTTCCGGTCCTTAAGTTTGTGCAGGGCAGCGAGCAGAAGGACCTCGTCATGACCCGCACCCCATTCACCGTGGGGCGGAAAGTGGATAAGGATCTGGTGATTGCCGATCCGCGGGTCTCGCGCGATCACGCCCAAATCACCAAGGAAGGACAGGAGTTTTTTCTCCTCGATCTGGGCAGCAAGCACGGCACGTTCGTGAACGGAGAGCGCATCCAGCGGCAAAAACTGGAACGCGGCGACCGGCTGGAATTTGGAGCGCGCGACTCGGCATATCTTCTGTTCAATCCGGGGCAGGCTACGTCGAACACGGCTCGGGAATTTATCAGCCAGATCTCCGTCATGCAGATCAAGCCGGAAGCGACGGATCTGGAAAAACTGAAGATTTTTTTGGAAGCGGCGCGCAAGCTGAATACGGTGGGGGTGCGCGACGAGATCCTGATGACGATGCTTGACACCACGCTGGAACTGACCAGCGCTGAACGTGCCTATGTTTTTCTGAAGGACGAGGAAGGGAAGCTCCGGCTGGCTGCGGGCCGCAATTCCAAGCAAGAGGCGCTGCTCGACGACAAGACCATTTCGCACTCGATCCTGGAAGAATCGCTGCGCTCGAACTCCGAATTTCTCTTGACCGACACCAGCCGTTCGCTCGATCTTGCCGGCCGGCAGAGCATTGTGGCTTACGATCTGCGAACCGTCCTCTGCATTCCGCTTCGCAGGGTGCAGGTGCAGGCATCGCGTGATGCGCAGACGCCGGTACCGGCTGCGAATGCCGCGGAGGCCGTGGGGGTTCTATACGTCGACTCGCGATTTGCTTCACGCGATCTCAGCGACCTGGACGGAGGCATCCTGAAGCTGATCGCGACCGAAGCGGCATCCCTTATCGAAAACGCGCGGCTGGTGCAGGCCGAGGAAGAAGCGCGCCGCTATCAGCAGGAATTGAGCATCGCGGCCAGCATTCAGCAGCGCTTGATGAAGGTGAAGATTCCCGAAGTGCCGTTCGCGACCATGGACGGCAGAAACCTGCAATGCAAAGAAATCGGCGGAGACTTCTACGACGCCGTGAATACCAAGCAAGGGCTGGCGGTGGTGTTGGCGGATGTCAGCGGCAAGGGAGTTTCGGCGGCTCTGCTGGCCTCGACGTTACAAGGCATGATCATTTCGCAGTTGATTGCGGGCATGTCCCTGCTGGAAATAGTGACCGCCGTGAACCGGTTCTTCACCGAAAAGATGGGTGGCGAGAAATACGCGACGGTGCTGCTGGTGCGCTTGCGGCGGGACGGTGAACTGGAATATGTGAATTGCGGACACGTGCCGCCGCTGTTGGTGTGTGCGGGAGAAGTGATGCGACCGCCGCACGGGAATGTCCCGGTCGGACTGCTGCCCGACGCGACTTTCGAAAGCGCCAAATGTCACATGAAATCCGGCGATCGCTTTATTCTGGTGACCGACGGCGTCACCGAGGCGGAAAACGCCGGGGGCGACTTCTTTGAGGACTCCGCCTGGAGGCAGCGGCGCTTAAGTCTTCAACCCTGGATGGAATTTTTTCGGCGGTAACGGAATTCTGCAGCGGCAATCCTCTCAGCGACGACTGCACGGTCGTCCAGTTGTGCTACACCAGTGTGGATGGCTGAGACCGTTCTGAAGGTTCCCTCAGCCGTTCTCGACAGTAACGGCGTAGTCCGCGCCTTCCCAGCGATTCTCCTCCGGCCAGAAAAAGGTGAAGACCGCCTGCGCTCCGACCGCTAGCGAGGCCGTCGGCAGGTCGAGCGTATAGATGCCGAGGCCCGTGTCGCCGGCATCCGCGTCGTGTACGGACTTCCAGCCATCCACGCTCCAGCGCACGCGTCCGGGCCTGTGCAACACGATCCGCAGGGTCTTGTTTCTCGGGAGGCTGCGCGTTTTGTTGTTAAACCTCCAGCCGAAGATCTGCCGCACATGTTTATCAATTAGATAGCGCTTAACGGTTTGCGGGGGCTGGTCAAAGATCCGATTGTCGCGAATCGAGCGGCGCAGCTTGATGTATTCCGAGTGAGCCCACACCAGCGGACAGGCGGAGCCGGTGGGCTTGCCGCGGAAAAGCTCGAGCGCCGGAATATCGGCAGCGTCCCAGACCTGTTCGGGAAGCAGGCGGCTCTGTCCGCTGGTGGAATTTTCGATCACGGTGAGGAGGGCCTCTGCTTCGTCCCGATGTCCGCCGGCGAGAGCGAAATGGGCGCGCTCCCCGGCGAGCAAGGGCCAGGCGCGGCCGATGCCGGTCCCGTCGAAGGCGGAGCCGTCTTTGTGTTCGCCGTAGCCGTCGCCGTTGTAGCGATACCAGCACGGGCCTTGGGGCAACTCAACCGCCAGCAGCGCATCGATGGCACGCAGGGTATTCAGAATGCGCGGATCGTCAGGCGCGCGCAAACCAAACCGCACCAGCGCCAACGCGTCGGGGCTGATGATGTGGTAGGCGCGTTCGGGATCCTGCCCGGGCGGACGATTCTTGATGGGCACGAAGCCCTGGGTGGGCGAGGCTGCCCCGTCGCTGTCGAGCGGGGCAATGCGAACGTAATATCCCGCCACCCCCAGTTGCTCGGCCAGGTCGCCCCCGGTGGCGTACACCCAGCGTTCGATGTTGTCATTCCAGGCATCCGCCGCATCCCGCATGGTGGGTGCCTGTTCACCGTGCCCCGTAAGTTCCGCGATATCGGCGCCGGCCAGGAGCGCGGAAATTTCGGCGGCGAGCGTGAAGGGAGAATAGCCGGCGTCTTCTTCCCAACGATCTTGTTCGGTAACCGGCCCGTTGCGAAGAATGAAGGTGATCGCTTTACGCACCATCGGCCACCATCGTTCAAGCTTGCCCAAAGCTTCGGGGGCCTCGCGGCGGAGCAGATCCAGCAACAATACGGGGAATGCCGTTTCGTCCATCTGGATTCCGCTCCAGTAGGGGCGTCCGTCGAGCCAGAGATTCTGGGCCCAGTTGCCGGCCGCTTCCTGAGTGGTTTCGAGGTAGCGCAAGACGCGGACCGCATCGGGGACCGCTCCGGCGGCCAGCAGCGCGCCCGCGCTTTCGACCAGGTCCCGCGGCCAGACCAAGTGGTATCCGCCGAGGTCTTCGTCGCCCTTGTTGAATCCCCAGGGAATCGAGAGGCTGGCAATGATGCCGCCGAGAAAATCTTTGGACTCGTGGGTCCGCAGGACGGCGGTCGAAGCGCGATACAGATCGTACTGGCGCAGCGGTTCGTCGAGTGCCAGCAACCTGGTTTGCCAGTTTCGCCACTGGGAGACGTAACGCTGGCGAGTCTCACCGTAGTCTTCGAACAGCGTGGATCGAGCCTGCTGTCCCGCCTCGGTCCAAATGGATCCGAAGCCCAGAGCGAGCAGGAACTCGCCGTTCGAGGCCGCAAGATCGACCTCCCCGGTAAAGGCAATGTTGCCGTTTTCCGCACGCGTGTATTCCCACTCCATCTGGAAATGCTGGGAAAGATCCTGCCAGCCGTCGGAAGCGCCGACGAAACCCACCGATGTCTTCTTCCACGGAGCCGAGGAGGCAAGCGAGAGATGGACGCCATCCCGCTCGGCAAAGAACATGGGAAAGCCTTTGTACTCGCCGATCCAGCCCGTGTTACCGTAGCCGCAGTTGGCCAGATGCGGCGAGAGCAGGGCGTAAAGATGGTAGTCGGAGAGCAGCCCCTGCAGAGGCTCAAAGCGGATCTTCTGCAGAACCACGTTGCGGTGCGGGTCGGTGAGAACTTCCTTGTGCAGGCGGTAGTTTCCGCTGTTGTCAGTGTTGATCAGCTCATAGGCGGGCACACCCGGTTCGAATGGCCGGTTTTCAAACCTGCAGTGGCGCTTTTCTTCGGAAAAGAAATCCCGGCCGTTGGTGACGATGAATCCCAGGTCGCGGGTACAGGCCTGGTCTACGCGGGGAAAATAGACTTCGTTGAGGATGCCGTGACTCAGCGTGAACCAGACCTTGCTGTGCTGGTTGAGTGCGGTACCGGCGCCGGTCTTGGCGCTGGATGTCCAGCGCGGCGGAATCCCGGGCCAGCCCGGAGCATGGCGTGCGGAAGAGTCGGTCATAAAAGATTTGTCCTTCGGGCCGGGAATCCGCGCCGACGGAATTGACAATTTTATTGCAAATCGGAAGGCGCGCCTTGGCGAGAGAATTCATCGAATAGGCAGCGGACTAGAGCGGCGCAAAATGCTTCTAAACATGGGGGGGTGATCAGGGTGGATCCTCATCATCGATCCTCATCATCGATCCTCAAGCGACAAGCGACGATATTTAGGTCCCACGACAGGCCAGCATGGCTACCATAATGGATGCCCGAGCGCGGATCATAGTAACAGCCTTGTGGGCGGGTTGCGCTCTAAGCCTGATGGCGCATGCCGTGGACCTTCCGAGATCAGCCCTAGCGCCCGGCCTCGACCGGGGATTTTTCGGACTCTACAACCTCGATTTCGCGGGGGCACAAAGGGACTTCTCGTCGTGGCAAAAACTGCATCCCGACGATCCGGTCGGCCCGGTGAGCGAAGCGGCGGGCTTTTTGTTCGCCGAGTTCGACCGGCTCGGAGTGTTGGAGTCGCAGTTTTACGCGAATGATGCAGCCTTCGTCCGACGCCCGAAGCTGACGCCCGATCCAGCGCTGCGGGAACATTTCATGGCTGCGATCGGGCGGGCGGAGAATCTTTCGCAGGCGCGATTGGCCAAGGATCCTCACGATCGCGATGCTCTGTTCGCCCTCACTTTATCGTCGGGCCTCGAAGCCGATTACGCGGCCCTCATCGAAAAACGCAACTTGGCGTCTCTGCACTTCACCAAGGAAGCTTCTGCTTGGGCGCGGCGGCTACTTGCAGTTTGTCCCGATTGCTATGACGCCCTGCTGGCCACCGGCTTCAGCAAATACATCATAGGGAGCATGGCAGCCCCCGTACGATGGATTCTCCGCATGGGTGGCCTGCCTTCTGATAAGCAAGGCGGAATCGCAGACCTCGAAACCACCGCCGAACATGGCCACTATCTCGCGCCCTTCGCGCGCATCCTGCTTTCGATTGCTTATGTACGGGAAAAGGATAACTCGCGGGCGCTTCAGTTGCTGACCGGGTTGCGTCGCGAGTTCCCGGCCAATACGCTGTTTCCCCGTGAGATTGCCCATCTGCAGTCGGCGCGCTAGCGCAAGCTGGGGAATTTCCTTCCACCGGCACTTCCTGCCGCAACTGAGACCGGCCGCCCTCGGGCCTTTCCTTGGAAATTTATCCGTTTGTAACCATCCTGTAACCCTCCTGTAACACTCTGCCGATAGAACGGGGGTATCAATCCAAGGGAGGAATGACTGGTGATGCGCAAAATCGGGCTTCTGTTGGGGTGTGTCCTTTTCGCCATCCAGGGAGTGGGACAGACCACGCTGAACGGAGCAGGCGCCACGTTTCCCAATCCGATGTACTCCAAGTGGTTCAGCGAATACCACAAGATTCACCCTGAGGTTCAAGTCAACTATCAGCCGATCGGCAGCGGGGGCGGGATTCGCCAGGTGACGGCGGGCACGGTTGACTTCGGTGCCAGCGATATGCCGATGACCGACCAACAGCTACAGGAAGCGAAAGCGAAAATTCTGAATATTCCCACGGTCTTAGGCGCAGTGGTGCCGGCCTACAACATTCCTGGGGTCAGCGGGGAGGTGAAGTTTACCCCGGAGGCGCTGGCCGGGATTTTCTTCGGCAAGATTTCCAAATGGAATGACAAAGCGATTACCGGATCGAATCCGGGGATGAATTTCCCGGACAAGGAAATCATCGTCGTCCATCGTTCCGACGGCAGCGGAACCAGTTTCATCTGGACGGATTATCTTTCCAAGGTCAGTCCGGAGTGGAAGAGCCAGGTGGGCAGCGACACCTCGGTGAAATGGCCAATTGGCATGGGAGGAACGCACAACGAAGGCGTGGCCGGCCTGATCCGCCAGTTGTCCGGTTCGATCGGTTACGTCGAACTGATCTATGCCGTGCAGAACAACATCGCGTACGGCAGCGTGCGAAATTCCGCGGGAACCTTTATCAAGGCGTCATTGGACAGCGTAACCGCGGCGGCCGCTTCCGCCCCGAAGATGCCGGCGGATTTCCGGGTGTCGATCACCAATGCACCGGGGAAGGATGCCTATCCGATTTCCAGTTTTACCTGGCTGCTGATTCCCGCCCAGTCCAAGGACGCGGCGAAAGGTAAGATTCTGGCCGACTTTCTGAACTGGATGATTGCGGACGGTCAGAAAATGACCTCTGCGTTGACCTACGCGCCATTGCCGGAGAATGTCGTGGCGAAAGTGAAGGAAGCAATCAAGCAGGTCAAATAAAACCCTGCAAGCGCGGGGATAATTCATTCATCGCGGGACCAAAAGGAGAGCACGATGAAGTCTGCGTGGAACTTGTGTGCCATTCTGTTTCTGGCGACGGGACTGGTGGGACAGACCAGCACGCCGCCCAAACCCAGGAAAACACGGCCAGCGTCTCAGACCGTGACCGCAGCCGATGTTCAGGCGCTGAAGGATGCGATCGCCGCACAACAGGCGGCACTGGCGCAGCAGCAACAACAAATTCAGGAGCTGCGCGATGAACTTCACAACCGGGATCAGGCCGCGCAACAAGCGCAGAGCGCCGCGACCGACGCCGCGAGCAAGGCGGATGCCGCTCAGGCGCAGGCGAGCCAGCAACAGCAGACGGTCACTGAATTAAAAACCGATGTGACCGACCTGAAGACCAATATGGCCAGTACCGTAGTGACCGTCCAGGAAACCCAGAAAAATCTTGCCGGACCTCCCACGGCGATTCACGTGAAAGGGATCACCATCACGCCCGGCGGCTTCCTGGCGGCCGAAACGGTGTATCGCTCGAAGGCTCTGGGGGCGGACATCAACACTCCATTCAATACCGTGCCCCTGCCCGGCTCCTCCAACAGCAACGTGTCGGAATTTTTCGGTTCCGGACGCCAGTCGCGAATTTCCATGTTGGCGGAAGGTCGGGTGAGGAATGCGAAGTTGTCAGGGTATGTAGAAGCCGACTTCCTCTCGGCCGGTGTGACCTCCAACAACAACGAAAGCAACAGTTACTCACTCCGCCAGCGACAGGCGTGGGGCCAGGTCGCGTTGGATAACGGATGGAGCGTCACCGGCGGACAAATGTGGAGCCTGGTCACCGAAACCAAGCATGGCGTGGACAATCGTACGGAAGCAGTCCCCATGACCATCGATCCGCAGTACCACATCGGCTTTAGCTGGGCGCGGCAATATGGTGTGCGCCTGGTTAAGAACTTCAACAATAAGGTTTGGCTCGCGGTGTCGGTGGAAAACTCCGCGGCCACGCTCACCTCGCACAATAATGCCGCTAATTTCCTGGTGGGAACGCCGGGCGTGACCAGCGGCCTCTACAACAACCAGGCGAATTACTCCTTCAATCCCTCGCCCGACTTTGTCGCTAAGCTTGCTTTCGAGCCAGGCTTTGGACACTACGAGATTTTCGGCGTGTTCAGCCGCTTCCGCGATCGCGTCTTCCCCTGCGAAGACGTAGCCACAACCGCGCTGTGCGGAGGCAGTGCGAAGCCCGGACCCAATGCTGGACTCGCCTTCAACAGCTCGACCGACACGGGCGGATTGGGCGCCAATGCACGCTGGTCGTTTGCCCAAAAGCATGTCGACTTCGGACTGCATGGTTTTGGCGGCAGCGGGGAGGGCCGCTACGGTACGGCAGGACTGCCCGATGTCTCCATTCGCGCCAATGGAGAACTTAATCTGGTGAAAAGCCTTCAGGGCTTGGCCACTCTTGAATTCCACACATCCAAGGCGGATGTCTATTTCAACGCCGGAGCAGAGTACGCCAGCCGTGCGGCGGACTACGATCCCGTCAGCAAAAAGTATGTCGGATACGGATCGCCGTTCTTCAGCAATTCCGGTTGCTCTACCGAAACTGGTCCGGCGTCGGGCGGATTCGGTGTCGGCAGTCTGGCGAATTGCACCGGCGACACGCGCGTGGTGGCGGAAGGGACCGCGGGGGTTTGGTTCAAGCTGTACGATGGATCGAAGGAAAAACTGAACTGGGGCCGGATCCAGTTCGGTCCACAGTACTCTTACGTAAGACGCAATACCTGGTCGGGTGCAACCTACCCGGGCGAACCCTACGGATTCGACAATATGTTCCTTACGTCGTTCCGTTACTACCTGCCCTAAAAATGCGCCGCTCTTAGGAGCTGCAGCGGCGAAACGAGCACTCGGAACAAGCAATCCCGAACCGGCACTTGGACGGTACGATCCGTCTGGGTGCCGGTTTTGATTTCTTCCGCGAGATCGGCCGGTGGCCGGCCGAGCCAGCCGCCTATGGGATGCTTTATACTAATGTTCCCGTACGTCGTCGCAGCTTCGCTCAAGGGATTTCGTCGGGTAAGAAAATTCACACGGATAAAGCGTCAAGCGCTTCCCCATGGCTCGTACCTCGCTCGACAATCCACAGTACTTTCTGAATCGCGATACTTCTTGGCTCGCGTTCAATCGCCGGGTGCTCGAAGAAGCTTCGGACGAGGGCAATCCGCTGCTGGAGCGGCTGAAATTTCTTGCCATCTCCGCCAGCAATCTGGATGAATTCTTCGAAGTGCGCGTGGCCGCCATGATGCAGCAGATTGAGGACGGCTACAACGAGGCTGGTCCCGACGGTCTGACGCTGACAGAAAAACGCGATCGCCTGAACACGCTGACCCACGGATTCGTGGATGACCAGTATGACTGCTGGAACGCGCGACTCCGTCCGGCTCTGGCGGAAAACGGAATTCGGGTGCTGGGATTGCACGAACTGGATCCCGACGCGCTTCGCTTTGTCGATGAATACTGCGAGCAAGAACTCGACCCGCTTTTGACCCCCGTAACCGTCGACCCGGCGCATCCCTTTCCCCGCGTCATCAACAAGGCGTTGTGTCTCGGTTTCCTGCTGCGCCGGCGCCGGCGCTCGGCGCTCACTTACACGGGTGTCGTTTCTGTCCCCCGGGCTTTGCCCCGGGTGGTGCGCCTGCCCTCGGAGGGCACAGCGGATTTTATCTTCCTGGCGGATCTCGTGGCCCATCATGCCGTACGCATGTATCAAGGATATGACATTGTTTCCTCCGCTCCCTTTCGCGTCACCCGCAACAGCAATCTCTATCTTGCCGAAGAGGAGGCGCGAAGCCTGCTGGAGTCGGTGCGCGCGGAACTGCATAACCGGCGCAAAGGCGATGCCGTCCGCATGGAGATTGAAGCCGACGCCGATCCCGAGATTATTGACCGCTTACGAACCGTGTTCGAGCTGGCTCCGTGGCAGGTTTTTCCGGTGAACGGACCGGTCAACCTTTCGCGCCTGTTCAATGTCTACGAACAAGTGAAGCGTCCCGACCTCAAGTACCGCGCGTTTTCCCCGCGGGAGTTGCGGTTAACGTCGAAGTCAAAAGATTTGTTCGAAGAGCTGCGCGGGCACGACATTCTATTGCATCATCCCTTTGATGCTTACGACGCCGTCATTGCCTTTATTGAGTCTGCCGCGAAAGATGAGAATGTACTTTCCATCAAGCAAACTCTCTATCGGACCAGCGAGCATTCCCTGATCGTTCCTTCGCTCATGGACGCGGCGTCACGCAAGGAAGTGACGGCGGTAGTGGAGTTGAAGGCGCGCTTCGATGAGGCTTCGAACATACGCTGGGCGCGCGATTTGGAAGACGGAGGAGTGCAGGTCTTCCACGGTCTGGTGGGGCTCAAGACACATTGCAAGCTCACGCTGCTGGTGCGGCGCGATCCCGATGGACGGACGCGGAGTTATGCCCACATCGGCACCGGGAACTACAACGCGACCACGGCAAAAATTTATACCGACCTGAGCCTGTTCACGGCCAATCCCGAGATCACGCGCGCGGTGCACGATGTTTTCAGTTTTCTGACCGCCTATGCCGAGAATCCCAGTTACGATCCGCTGCTGGTGGCGCCGCTCGATTTGGCGGAAAAATGCATCGCCCTGATCGATCGTGAAGCGGAGCATGCCCGCCAGGCGAAACCAGCTCGCATCATTGCCAAGATGAACGCCTTGCTCGATAAATCCGTGGTGCAAGCCCTGTATCGTGCCTCCCAGGCTGGCGTCGAGATCGATCTGATCGTGCGGGGCATTTGCGCCCTGCGTCCGGGAGTGCGGGGGGTCAGCGACCACATCCGGGTGCGCAGCATAGTAGGCCGCTTTCTGGAACATAGCCGGATTTTCTATTTTTCCAACGCCGGCGAAGAAGAGATCTACATGGGCAGTCCGGACTGGATGCCTCGCAATCTTTATGAGCGCGTCGAAGTGCTGGTACCACTGCGCGATGAGATGCTCCGGGAACGGGTAAGGCATGAAATCCTGGACGCCTACCTGGCCGACACTCGCAAGGCGCGTATTCTGCTGAAGGATGCGACCTACATGCGGGCATGGCAGCCTGCCGAGGGGGCAGGGAATCGGCGTAGGCCGACGGGAACTACCGCATTCAGCGCGCAGGATTTCCTGATGGGGGTTGCGGAAGGCAAGGTCCCCGCCGCAATCCCTGCGCCGGTTGCCCGGCGAAAGCGTAAAGTGGTGGGAAAGGAACGATAAACCCAGATGATCCTCTATTTTCTACGCCACGCGAGCGCGGGTGACCACCTTGTGAATCCGAAGAAGGACGAAAAGCGCGCTCTCGACAAAGAGGGAATCGAGCAGTGCGGCTATGTTGGGCGCGCCCTGGCCGCGCTGGAGGCGCAGGTGGATGCGATTATTTCCAGCCCCTTAAAGCGCTGCACGCAGACGGCATCGCTCGTCGGCAACGAATTAGGCTACGAAGGCAAATTGCAGATCGATGCCGGCCTGCGACCGGAGGCCGGACTCGCCGACTTTCGCAAACTCCTGGAAAAATATTCTCGCCAGGAAGCCATCATGGTGGTTGGTCACAATCCGAATCTGAGCCGATTCCTGGGAGCGGTGATATGCGATTCGGGCTGCGAAGCCTCGCTTGAACTGAAAAAGGGTGCGGTGGCCAAAGTTGAGATGCGGCGGACTTCAGGAACTCTGCAGTGGTGCGCCACGCCGAAATTTCTGCGAACTCTCTACGAGACGGCGGTGGAGAGTTCGCGGCCAAAGACTTCGCGGAAATAATCGCGTTCTTTCTCAATCGCCCAGAGTTCCAGATCCACTCCCATTCGACGCCGGGGAACCAGCGTCAACTTCACTTCCGCCGAGCGCACGCCGACGCGGACTCTCTCCACGGCGCGACTGCGGCCCAGGTTCAGGGCGCGGGCGAGTCGCAGCAACAGAATCGCTTTTTGCGCGTGGGCGCGCTCTCCCGGATCCAATAGCTTCATGGGACCATCTTCGAGAGCGGGACGCGATTTACCCAGGTAGCGAGCGATGGCTGCAATCGTGCGCCGCTGTTGCGGGGTGTAACCCAGAATCTCAGAGTTGGAAATGATGTAGTGGGTATGACGGTGGCGGCCGTTACGATTCACGTAGTCGCCCACTTCGTAGAGCATGGCCGCGGCTGAGAGCCACTCGCGGTATTCCGGCGGCAGGCGGTGCACCGAACGCAGCGCCGAGAACAACAGCGTGGCGGCGTCGCGTACATCCAGAGCATGCTTGCGATCGACACGATAATGGTCGACCGCGTTCATGATGGATTCCCAGCGTTCGAATTCGACCTGCCTGCCGGAACGCGTGCTGCGGTCGTAGTCGGCCGCCATCTGCGCCAGGATTCCGTCGCGCAGGCCGAGCGGCGAATAGCGGAAGCCTTTGAGGTGCAATCGGTCCAGCAGTTCTTGATAGACCGTAGCGCCGGCCACGATAATCTCGGCTCGCCGCAGGCCAATGCCTTCGATCTTGCGGCGTTCCGCCACGGGAAGGCGCGCCAGGCGCTTGGCAATGCGGGTCATCTCGGCGCAGGAGACGACCAGCCGCTGAGGGCTGGTACCTCGGCGCAGATGACTGGCGACAGCGGCCAGGGCCGCAGCCGTTCCCGAGGTGGCAATCACATCCTTAACCTTAACCTTCGCCACCGGGAGACGGTCGATGATGCGATTGACTTCGCGAGTGATGAAGCCCCGTAATCGCTTCAGTTCGCCCTTGCGGGGGGGATCGTGGCGCAGGAATTCGCTGGTCAGGCGAACCGCACCGAGAGGCAGGCTCACTGTGTCGCGAATGTGTCCGTCCTGCGAGAGGGTGAGTTCGCAACTGCCGCCGCCCAGGTCCATCATGAGGGTGGGAGACCGGTCCGCTCGCGGGCTGGAGACTAGTCCCAGGTGAATGAGTCGCGCCTCCTCCACGCCCGAGATAATCTCGACCCGCCAGCCGGTGGCCGAACGCACCCATTCCAGAAACGCCTGTGAATTGCGCGCATCCCGCAGGGCGCTGGTCGCCACCACGCGCACGCTGTCGGTCACAATCTGTTGCGTCGCGCGATGAAATCGCCGCAGAACCTTCACCGTCTCGGCGATGGAATCGGGAGTAAGGAAGCCGGAACCAAAAACGCCTTCGCCCAGGCGAGTGACTTCGCGGTCTTCGTGGAGAGCGTGAAGGCGGCTGGCTTGCAGGCGCGCAATCTTCAGCCGGACGGAGTTGGAGCCGATATCAACCGCGGCAAATGTGGGCATGGGGAAGGCTCACAGTTTACATGCATGCGGCTGGGCTCGTCACCGCCGAAGCTCCGAATGGCTACGTATCAGCTTTTGGCTGAGAGCCAAAAGGTAAGCCCATGGCTGGCTATGCAGCCGACTCGATAGGCTCCGCCAGCGTCGGACTCTGGCTGCCGACTTGGCGCGATGGTGGCGAGATGGGGACTGGTTTTGCCGGATTTTGGATGGTTGGCCAAGCCGAGAGGGCAGCGACCGCGTGACGGAACTTGCCCCCGGTCACGTTTTGCAGGGCAGCGACCAGCGATGATTGGTTGACATCGCCAAGTCGTTTGCCAGCAGCCTGGGTCAGGGTCTGCCAATCGTGCCAATGGCCCACCGCATCTTGTAGTCGCTTAAGCTGGGCGATGAATTGGGTGGCCGCAGCGGATTTTGGAGCAAACTCGGCTGCATAGCGGGCGCGCTTCACGATCCCGCGGTAGCGGTGCAACAGGTCTTCGCTGATCGGCCCAACCGGGCGGACGACTTCGTTCAACAGCGAGCGGGCGAGGCTCAGAGGGTCGCGGCTGGTTTCCGGTCGAAGCACTTTTGCTCCCCGCTTAAGCCGCTTCCGAATCTCGCGGATCATCTCTTTGGTCAACAGCTTGCGAAGTTTCTTCTCATGTCTGACTCGCAGCTCGATCAGCGCCTGCATGAGCTGCGTCTTGCGGCGCGGCTCCTGAGGCACTCGGAGACTGCGCAACGCCGCAAGTTGAACATCCAGGTCACGCACCTTACCCGCACGCCTGCGGATCCGGTTCAGCATCTTCAGAAGTTTCTTCTGGTTCCGCTCGCGTTGGGGAAGAAGTTGTTCGAGCAACATTTGCAGCCTGCGGCTGCTGGTGCGGAAACCGTGGACGCTCTCGGCGCCTTGCCCTGAGGAAAGCTTCAGTAGGGCCCGCTCGGTCTGTTGAAAGGCAAGCTTGCTACGGTCGGATGTAATCGACATAAGGAAAACAAATCCTGATAGCGGGAGAGAATCAATACTGCGTCAATGCATGGTCTTAGAGAAAGTTCGATTCAGGTTGACAGATGGTCCCCGGCGGAAAAGCCTGTTCCATTTTAACACCTTTGTAACACGTCTCTGCTACGGTTAAGCCGAATGGCCAATCCTGCTTCCTTTCGGCCTGATATGCCAGGACCGCAACCCATTGAAAGGACGAAAGTTGCCTCGGTTCCGGTACCCCGGGCGCCGGCTCTGCTGCCGGCTTCCGACGGCGAGGTTCCCGACCGCATTTTCAAGTTCGCCATGACCCTGTGCGGCTTGGCTGTGCTCGGAGTGCTGGTCCTGATCGTTGACGAACTGGTGTCGGGTTCCCGCCTCTCCTGGCATGCATTTGGCTTCAAGTTCTTTGCGGGCAGCGACTGGAACCCGGTCAGCAAGCAGTTCGGTGCTCTCCCGTTTATCTACGGCACGCTGGTTTCGTCTCTGTTAGCGCTCATCCTTGCAGTTCCGCTCGCGGTCGGCGTTGCCGTGTTCACCACCGAGATGTGTCCCAAGGTACTGCGCGGCCCAATTTCGTTCTTCGTGGAATTACTCGCCGCAATTCCGAGCGTGATTTATGGCTTGTGGGCAATGTTTGTCCTGGTGCCGCTCTTGAGTGGGTACGTCCAGCCATTCCTGGCCAAGACTCTTGGATGGACCGGCC